>Ga0302317_10000205_pt1 | contig 56016 bp, 59 predicted proteins | sample III_Palsa_N3_3_FD_200450 | JGI IMG/M metagenome (GOLD analysis project Ga0302317, IMG submission 200450) | Peat permafrost microbial communities from Stordalen Mire near Abisko, Sweden - III_Palsa_N3_3 | ecosystem: Environmental > Terrestrial > Soil > Palsa > Peat permafrost | place: Sweden...
TTTTCGTATAAGTGCATACAACTGTCCCCTCTCCCGCTTGCGGGAGAGGGGTAGGCGAGGGCATGGATGCCCGAGGTAGGGCAACGCATGGAGCGGTTGCCGGGGAGAGGGGCCGTGAAACTGTGCAAACGGCCCCTCTCCCGGCCCTGACGGGCCACCCTCTCCCGCAAGCGGGAGAGGGGACGGCATGGCGGCATCCAAACCGAAAACATTCTAGTGCCGTTCAGAGTATTCCAGGGATGATCGCCCTGCGTTCCCCCGGATAGTCGGCGAAATGCGCGACGTACCAGCGGTGATGCGATAGCGCGCGCGGCAGCAGGTTGGCGATGCTGAAGACGGCGAAGGACAGGCCGGCAGGAGTGAAGCTCATCAGCGCCCAGCCGCACCACAGGACGATCTCCCCGAAATAGTTGGCGGAAGAGACGTAGCGGAACAGGCCGCCGTGCGGCACCTTGTAGCCGGTGCTGCCATCGCGGCGCAGGTTGATGAGGATGGTGTCGGCCTGGAAATTGATCAGCCAGCCGGCAAGGGCGACCGCCAGACCGATGACGAAGCGCGGGTCGTGCAGCCACGCGGCGCTCATTAAGTGTGGCGCGTGAGCCACGGCGTAGCCGTTGATGAAACCGTTGATGCCGTTGAACAGGATGCCGAAAATCACGCTGGCGATGGGGAAGCGTTTGTGACGATCACGCATGCGCAGCGGATAGATCAGGGCGCGATAGGTGTAGTGGGCCTGCCACAGCGCGAACAGGGTCACGGCGGCGGCCGACGGGCTCGAAGCGCTCAGCCAGAAGGTCAGGGCGAACGAGAAAAACTGCGGGGCCTCGAACAGCAGCCAGGCGGGCAGCGCCGGCATGGTGTTGCGCTGGCCGGGCAGCATATGACGCCCATACGGGTTGGCGCTGCGCAGGCTGCCCCAGAAGCTGAGCGCCGAAACGACAAAGATGAAGATGGTCAGCCCGACCTGGATGTGGTGGACCATGCGGCAGATACTCCCCGGTTGCTCTCCCGGGGTTCAGCGTAGCGGATCGCCGGCACACCGACTCAGCCGAAAGGATGAGATCGGGCTGCTGGATGGCGGCTCGCAAAATGAACAAGGCCCCATATGGTGGGGCCTTGCTTGAGTTTTGCCGCGCTTACTTCTTGCCGCGCGCCTCGTCGATTTTTTCCTTCACCACATCGATGCCGGCTTCGATGTGCTCCTTGACGTCCTCGATCTTGTCCTTGATCTCGCCCTTGAGGCGATCCTTCTTGCCGTCGATGCGCTGGGCCGTGCCCTTGGCTTCGAGTTCGTGATCGCCGATGGCGCCGCCGACTTTTTCCTTGACCTTGCCTACGGCTTCCTTGACACGGCCCTTGGCCTTGTCGGCGGTGGCGCTGTGCGCGGCTTCCTCGGCTGCATGATGGGCACGTTCGCGCACATCGTCCTTGTCGTCCATGATCATGATCAAGCTCCTGTTTAAGTTGGCCTGTTTGAGTTGGCTGTATTGATGGGGGATTGGCCCGCATGCATTGGGGCCGAGGTTTTGACCCCGATGCCGGGAGGGGGTTCCATCCGGTTGCCGCGCGGCGCCGTGATCGGTGCCGATATGCGTCTGTATGCGATTGTTTTAGAAGGCTTGTTCTGGAAATGCGGCGCGGGCGGCTTGTGTTTGCCGGCATGGCGCAGGACTATAAGGGGCGAGTCCAGTAATGTGTCGCGCGCGGCATTCGATGCGTGACGCGACGTGCAATTCGCGCTTGCTGTCCGGGCGCGCCAATAAAACCAGGCCAATAAAACCAGGAGTTCAAGATGAACCATAAGTTGAAGGCGACAGGTGCGGCGCTGTTGTTTGCAGCGTGCGGAGCGTTCAGCACGGCGGCGCAAGCGGATAACCTCAGCTGCAAGATGAGTTTTGCCGTCAAGGGCTGGTCACTGATCTACAAGACCGCGTCGGGGCATGGCACCGTCAAGTGCAGCGATGGCTCCACGCTGAAGGTCCATCTCAAGTCCAAAGGCGGCGGCCTCACCGTCGGCAAATCCAGCATCGACAACGGCCACGCCGATTTCACCGGCGTGAAGGATATTCACGACGTGCTGGGCAGCTATGCCGCCGGTTCGGCGCATGCCGCCACCGTGGATTCCGGTGCGGTGTCGGTGATGACCAAGGGCGAGATTTCGATGGCGCTCAGCGGTACCGGTCGCGGCTGGGATGTGGGCGTGGACTTCGACGATTTCACCATCACCCAGTCGACCAAGCAGTAAGCGGATCTCAGCCGCAGCTTGAAGCGGCTGTTCGCAGCCCGGGTGGCGCGCAGCGAAACCCGGGCTGCCATGGGGCCGCAAACGCTCTTTTTCGCGTGAGTCAGGCCGATTCGGTTTCGCGGCGGCTCATCACCAGGGAACAGGTCTGGCCCACGTCGAGCACCCGCATGGTGCGGCCGGCGCCAAGCCAGAGCGTGCAGCACAAGGCCAGGTCGACGATCTCCTCGTCGCGGAAATGCTGGCGCAGCCGCTTCCAGAAGTCGTCGTTGTCGCGCAGGGCGAGGTGGTCGAGCGCGATGCCTTCGGCGTACTCGGCGGCGAGTCTTTCACGCGGGCTGTAGCCGGGCGCGGTGCGCCATTGCGCCACGCCGGCGTAGAAGGCTTCGTCCATGCCTGCTTCCGGCCCTTCGGCGTAGCGGGCGTTGCGGCAGACTTCACACTGGTTGGCCAGGGCGATGCGCATGCGGGCGATCTCCTGCACCCGCAGCGGCAGTTTCGACTTGCCGTAGACGGCGTCGCTCAGCGCCACCAGGCCGGGCGCCATGTCCGGCCGCAGGGCCATCCAGCCGCCCAGATCGTCGGGCACATCGATGCGGGGCATGTCGCGGTCTCCTCAATGCACTTTAGGGCCTGTTAACCCTTATTGGGTCGCTGCGACGGAGGTCATTTTTGCGCAGTGCAAGTCGGACGGGGCGCGGCATGGTCATTCCATGCAAGCCCCGGCCGGCGCAGCAATGCGCAAAAATGGCCCCGTCCCTTCGGGTTGCGCCCAAAATCGCGCCATGCTGCGTTGTCAGCCCCGGCCATGGAATCACCATGGCCGGGGCCTTCCGCCTTGCCTGACGCGATTTTGAGCAGCAACGCAGCGATCCAATAAGGGTTAACAGGCCCTAAGTGGAGCGATGCTCCATTAGCGCACTTACAGTGGACGCCGCGCAAGCCGAGCGCGGACCCTCATGTCACGAGCCGGGCGGCGGGCGCCCGGCTCGGTACGTGTGAGCCCTAGTGGTCGTGGCGATCGTGATCGTCGTGGCCGCGGTCGGGGCCATGGTCATGTCCATGATCCCAGCCATGATCGTCCCGATGTTCCGGCCCGGGTCCGAAATGATCGCGGTGGTAACGCGGCGCGTATTCGTTGGTGTACCAGCTGTCCCGCACGAAATAGACGCGATGGCCGCAGGCGCGGTATTCGGCGCAGTGGTGGCGCCAGTCCCTGGCATAGCCGGGCGGAACGCGCAGGTAGATCGGCGGCCCCAGGCTTTCCGGCACCTGCTCGACCACTACCGGCTGCTGGTAAACCACCTGCGGCGGCGGGTAATTGTTGCCGAGTTCGATCTGGCCGTAAAAGCCCGGCTCACCGATATTGACCGACACGCCAACCTGCGCAAAAGCCGGCGCGGCCGCCATGGCCAGAGCGGCGGCGAGTAACAAGCGATTCATGTCTGAGCTCCCCCTTTCGAGTAATAGTCCGTCACCCGGAGCCAATGCATGGCTCCGGTTTCCGGATCATAGCAGCGGGAGAAGCGCGAAACGCGCTTAATGCGTGGCCGTTACCACTTCGTAACCTTGCTGTGTGTAGCCGTCCACGCATTCGGTCAGCAAATCGCTTTCCACCCGATCCGAGGTCAGGCCGATGGAGCCGACGCCACCCTTGCAGGAGGCCAGCTCGCCGCTTTGCGGATTCTTCAGCGTGACCACCGGGCCGCCGCATGCGGACAGGACCGCACAGCCTGCCGCCAAGACAAAAAACATCCTTCGTGTCGCCATATCAAGCACCTCATTCCGTGGCGCAATGGTCCCCGCCCGCAAATTTTCCAAGCCGTCCATCCGGCTCGCCGTCTACTTCCGAACACAAGGTGCACAGGAAAGTTCAGTGACTTGCCGGGCGGGAGACGGACGGCGGCGAAAGTGCCGACGAGCGGCATCGAGCCGCAAGCATCGGCCACCGATATTCCTGCAAATCAAGTGCCAGCGGACTTACAAGCGGCCCTTGCAGTTCGCGGCGCCGCAGGCGCAGCGCATGCCGTCCTTGTGCGGCGTGGCGCCGTAGTTCACCGTGAGTTCGGTGCCCGCTCTGATGGGGCGGCGGGTGTAGATCTCGACGCGGTTGCGGATGATGCGCATGTAGCAGTTGGCGGCGCAGCTATGGTTCAGATAGCGGAAGCTGTTGCCGCTCGAGCATTCCAGCGCCTGCCGCTCATTCAGCTCGATCAGGTAGATCTTGTCCGACCGCTCCACTTTCTTCCATGCGCCCGGCAGGCGTACCAGCTCGCCCGAGATTTCGCCCAGCTTGCGGCGACCCGGTAGCCTGGCGCGGGCGAACAGGCCGCGGCCATTGATCCTGCTGGCGCGCACTTCCACCGGAATGACGTGATCTTCGGATGAGGATGGCTTGCGCCGCGTCCTCGGCGTATTCACAGGCATGGTTGGTCCGCGGCGAAAAGGTCGGATTGGAGATGGAGCGCTCGGGGAGTGCTCCGGTTGCGTATTGTGCCGGATGGCAGGCTCGCCCGGTGCTTCATATGGTCCGCCGAGAAAGTGGTGCGATGAGGCTGCCTCCGCTGAAGCAAAGCCTGCCGCGGCAGTTCAGGCCGCCGAGCGCTACCGTTGATCGCACTGGTTGTTCCGACGCGCGCCCGAGCGGGGATACTGCGGCCTTGACGGGCGTGGAAGCATGGAAGCTGAGGCGGGCGCGGTGCTGTCCCCGCAGTCTGGCCCTGCCTGATACGTCCGGCACTTTCCAATATCTTGCCGGCAGAATCTGATGGTTTCGGAGTGGGGTACAAGCGTGCCGAGGCGTCCGCGCGATGTGGCTTTTCGCGCCAGCACAGCCTTGCTGGTGCTGGGTTTGTTGGGCCTGTCGCTGCGCCTGAGCGGCGGCGGAGCATTGCTGAAGCAGCATTCGGATGCGGCGGCCTTGATGCTGGTGGTCCTGGCCCCGCTATGGGCCCTGTTCGGCAGCCTGTTCGCCACCATCTATCTGGTGCTCACCATGTGGCGCCCCTACAACGCGCTGCAACACCTGATCGAGATGGTGGCCGGCGTGTTGCTGGTGGTGCTGATGCTGCCGATATTCTGAACCACGCCCCAGGGCCGGCGCAGCAGGGGGCTTGCGTAAAGGCGTGGCGGTCGTGGAGGATGCAGGCCGTGCGCCACGCGCGATCATTGAGCCCTGTCAGGAATTTCCATCTTGCAAAAGCAGCCAGCCTCCGCCTTCCGCGAACTTGAAAAATCGGGATGGGAAAGCGCAGTCGCGGACTATGACGACGCCTTCACCCGGCTCACCATCCAGTCCATCGCACCGTTGCTGGACGCGCTCCAAGTCAAGGCGGGCACACGCCTGCTCGATGTGGCCTGCGGTCCCGGTCAGGTGGCGGCGCAGGCGGCGCAACGCGGCGCGCAAGCGCTCGGCCTCGACTTCTCCGCGGCGATGGTGGCTCTGGCCCGCCAGCGCCATCCGCGGCTGCGATTCGAGGAGGGCGATGCCGAAGCGTTGGCGCTGCCCGATGCCGCCTTCGATGCGGTGGCGATGAACTTCGGCCTGCTGCACCTGGATCGTCCGGAGCAGGCGCTGTCCGAGGCGGCAAGGGTGCTGGCGCCGGGCGGCCGCTGCGGCTTCACTGTGTGGGCAGCGCCGCCGCAAACCGAAGGCTTTCGCATCGTGCTCGACGCCATCGAGCAACACGGCCGCATCGATGTGCCCTTGCCGCAGGGGCCGCCGTTCTTCCGCTATAGCGATGCCACGGTGGCGAGCGAGGCGCTGCGGGCAGCCGGACTGGTCGAGCCGGGCGTCGTCATCGTGCCGCAGCTGTGGCGCTTCAGCCGGCCGGAGGAGCTGTTCGAGGCCATGCTTCACGGCACCGTACGCACCGCCGCCTTGCTGCGGGCGCAGACGGCACCGGCGCTGTCCAGAATCCGCGCGGCCATCAGCGCCGGCGCCGCGGCGTTCACCGGGAGCGATGGCATCGGTATCCCGATGCCATCGGTACTCGCCGTCGCACGCAAGCCGGGCTGAGCCGGTTCCTTCCGGAGGCGTTCGGGCTTACAGGTTCTGGTAAACGGTGTATTCGAACGCCAGGAACAGCGGAAACGCCTTGACGTCGGCGAAGGGCAGGATCTGCGTCAGCAGTACGCCGCCGATGCCGCTGGTGGGATCGATCCAGTAATAGCAATTGGTCAGCCCCGCCCACATCAGGCTTCCCGCCGGGCGGCCGGTGGGCAGGGGCTTGGTGTTGATCATCCAGGCCAGGCCCCATTTGTGCGGTATGTCCGGGGGCAGTGGCAGATCGTTGGTCAGCATGCGGTTGGTGCTGTGCAGCGACAGCACGTCCAGCTCGCCCATCTGGTTGTGCGACATCAGCTCCACCGTCTCCGGCTTGAGCACCTGTCCGCCGGCCGCCTGGCCCCGATTGAGGATCATGCGCAGGAACTTCAGGTAGTCGCCCACCGTGCTGTAGAGGCCGCCGCCGCCCATCTCGAATTGCGGCTCCTGCGGCACTTCGAAGTCCGTCGGCACCAGCTGGCCGTCCTCCAGCCGCTGGTGGATGGTGGCCTTGCGCGCCCGCATCTGCGGCGTGATGCGGAAAGCCGTGTCCTGCATGCCCAGCGGTCCCAGCACATGCTGGCTCAGGTAGGCGCCGAGCTTCTGGCCGCTGACCGCTTCGACGATGCGGCCGACCCAGTCGATGTTGATGCCGTATTGCCAGCGCTCGCCGGGATCGAACAGCAGCGGTATGCGCAGCTCCGCCAGCTCGCAGCTGAAGATGCCGGAAAGGCCCTTCGCCGCCTGGAATTTCTGCACTTCCTCGCTGAGAAATTCGTAGCTGAAGCCGGCGGTATGGGTGAGCAGGTGGCGCAGGGTGATCGGCCGCTTCGGCGCACGGGTGCGCGGCTGGCCGGCGGCGTCGAAGCCTTCGAGCACCTGGATTTGCGCCAGCTCGGGCAGCCACTTCGCCGCCGGGCTGTCGAGGTCGAGCCGGCCCTGTTCCAGCAGTTGCAGCGCCGCGGTGCTGGTGAGCGCCTTGGTCATGGAGGCGATCAGGCCCACCGTGTCCAGCGTCATCGGCGCATCCTGGCCGAGGCTGCGTTTGCCGAATGCCCCTTCGTAAACAGTGCCCTGGCGGTTGGTGACCATCGCCACCACGCCCGGCACGGCGCCCGATTCCGTCGCCTGCCGCAATACCGCGTCCGCCTGCTGCTTGAGTGGCATCGTTCCGCTCCTCCTGTGTGCTGGTTTTTGATCGGGCCGATCGAACGGCGCCGCCGCGATGTTTCGCGTTCCGGATCAGATTAGCATTCGCCGCGTACGATGGAGACACACTCGTTCGGGTAGTTGACCGCCATGGATCGCATGGATGTGGGCTGGTTGTTGCTGCGGCTGGCGCTGGCGGCCCCGGTTGCCCTGATGATCTGGCTGATCAGGCGTGACATTCGCCGGGACGAGCTTGAAAAGCCGCCCGCCGCCGCGCCGAAACAGGGCGCGCGGGCGTCCGGCAAGCATCCTCCCGCCTGATCTGAACTGTGGCCGACCGGCGAGGTCGAAAGGCCTGCGCCCGGAGTCCGCGGGAACAGGATTTATCCTTGTAAAACCAGCACTTGAAACCTGGCGTTGAAGCCTCAAGTTGTACCTTAGCGTATGCTTGCAGGCGCACCCGTAACCACTACTCGAGAACTTACATGCCCATCGACCTGAACTCGATGCGAAACAGCCGCCCCCCGCTGGCGCAGGCCGGCGTCGACACCGGCTTCCGCGATTACATCCGCGCCATCTACACCTACATGGCCGGCGGCCTGGCCCTCACCGGCGTGGTCGCGTATTACGCCTTCAGCACCGGCTTCTACCTCGCCATCGCCAGGACCCCGCTGATCTGGCTGGTGATGCTGGCGCCGCTGGGCATGGTGATGTTCCTCAGCTTCCGCATCGAAAAGATGAGCCTGGTGACGGCGCAGACCACCTACTGGATCTACGCGGCCCTGATGGGCCTGTCCCTGGCCGGCATCTTCATGATGTACACCGGGCAGAGCATCGCGCGCGTATTCTTCATCTCGGCCGGCACCTTCGGCGCCATGAGCCTTTACGGCTACACCACCAAGAGCGACCTGACGCGCTGGGGCTCGTTCCTGTTCATGGGCCTGATCGGCGTCATCATCGCCAGCGTGGTCAACATCTTCCTCAAGTCGAGCGCGGTGCAGTTCGCCGTGTCGGTGATCGGCGTGCTGGTGTTCGTCGGCCTCACCGCCTACGACACGCAGAAGATCAAGGAACTGTACGTCTACGCCGAAGCCGGCGACACCCAGGGCAAGAAGGTGGTGATGGGCGCGCTGCGCCTGTACCTGGACTTCATCAACCTGTTCCTGATGCTGCTGCGCCTGTTCGGCGGCCGCCGTAACTGAAGCAAGTCCGGCGGAGCGAATCGCTCCGCCGCAGGCTGAATCGAGAGGGGCGGGACGGCGCAAGCTGTCCCGCCTTTTTTGTGCCCCAGGCGCTGCGCAGTCCAATCCGCTTCAGGTGGATTCATGCCAGGTTCTCGCCGCCTGGTTCAGCATGCTCCGTGCGATCAGGCGATGGAACGGCATGATCACCGTGAGATAGATGCGGCCGAGGCGGTTGTGCGTCTGCACCACCGTGGTGACCGTGACCTGTTGCGCGCCGCCGGCGTCCGCTTGCACGGTGACGGCGAGGCGGAAATCGAGATGCCGATCGTCCAGCCCCATCAATATTTCCCCGGGTGATTCGGACAGCACCGGGAAAATGCCGATGTTGTCGTGCCCTGCAGAAGATGGCGGCCGCACCCCGGCTTTCAGGTCGAACAAGCCGACGATGCGGTTGCGCAGGTCCATCAGGGCGTTGATCCACTGCGGCGGCGAGTCGAAGATCACCAGCGAGGCTTGGCGCGCGCTTAGCCTCGGAGCAATGCCGCTCACGCGATAGGCATCGGCGAAGCCGGCGCCAGGCAGCAGCAGGGCGAGGCGGGCGTCGACGGGGACGGCGGCGACTTTCATGGCGGCTCCGCAATTGGGGAAGGCGGCCCGTCGGACGGGACTGTGTCCGACACCCCCGATCATAGTGCGGATCGCCGCGGACTTGAACGCCTGGCGCCGGCAGCGTGGTCGATGCGAACCGGAAGCACATCGCGCACGTCGTGGACGAAGGCTCGCAGCGCTCCGCGACGCGCAAGCCGCGCTAAGCCTGACCGGCGCGGCCGTCATTCCGCACCGCAGCGGACCCCGTCAGGAAGCCCGCCGCGGTGCAGCCGCTTACAAGGTGGCCAGCTCCTTTTCCATCATCGTGTTCAGCTCGTTCACGAATAGGTGCTCGCCCGCACCCGCGTTGTTCCTGAAGATCTTGGCCTCTTCGACCAGAATCTCTGCGGCGTCGGTCGCCAGTGCGGCAAGCGTCCCTTCGATGAAGCGGTCCAGCGGAACCGCGCGGGGATCGCCGGCCGCGCCGACCAGGCCCGTGCCGACCCACGGCGGCGCGATCTCCTGCACCTTGACCGAGCTGTTGCGCAGCTGGAAGCGCTGCGACAGGGCGTAGGAGTGCAGGGCCGCCTTGGTGGCCGAGTAGACGGCATATCGCGCCAGCGGCGTGAAGGCGAGCGTCGAGGAGTTGTAGAGGATCGTCGCGTCTTGCTGCTGCTTCAGGTGCTCCACCAGCGCGGACGTAAGCCGGATTGAGCCGAGCAGATTGATCTCGATCTCGGAGGTCAGCGTCTTTTCGTCGATCACTCCGGCGGCGTCATCGGCGATCATGATGCCGGCGTTGTTGATCAGCACGTTGAGCCCGGGGTGCCGGCCGATCAGCTGCGCCGACACCTTGCGGATGCTCTCCGGGTCCGCCACGTCCAGCTCGATGGCTTCGATGCCGGGATTGGCGGCGACCACGCTGTCGAGCTGCTGGCGCCGCCGGCCGGAAACGATGACCTTGTTGCCCAGCTTGTGCAGCGCCTCGGCCAGGCCGCGGCCAATGCCGGTGCCGCCGCCGGTGATGAAAATCGTATTGCCTGTCAGTTTCATGATGGGTGCTCCGAAAAGGGTGGGAATGCAGCGTTCAAGCGGGGAAGCGGTCGCCGAACATCGGCAGGCCGCTGCGGGATTCGGTTTTCGAAACCTCGTCCTGCAGCACGTCCCAGTGCTCGGCGAGCACGCCGTTCTCGATGCGGACGATGTCCGCCGCGATCAGGGCACGGGGGCCGCCATTGCCGGAGAAGCGGCCGTGCAACATCACGTAGTCGCCCTCGGCCAGGATCACGTGGTTCTCGTAGCGCAGGGTCTCCGGAAAGCTGCGCACCAGCTCGAACAGGCCCTCGCGGCCGGGCCCGATGTGAGCGCTGTGCTGGATGTAGCGATCCGACCAGAAGCGGCTGGCCGCCTCGTAGTCGCGCTGGTTGAACAGGGCGTCGAAGGCCCTGAGCACGAATTCCTTGTTCTGTTGCGGGGTGGTCTTGCTGGCCATGGGCTTGCTCCTTTTTGAGTTCATCGAATCACGATGATGGTTGACATTGTGATCGCGGGAATTGTCAATGTCAAATGTCATTGTGTTTTGCCCGGAAGGCCCGTATCCTTGCGCTCGACTCGACACTGGAGCCCCAGCATGGGTATTTCGAAACAGCAGGCGGTGCAGAACCGGGAAGCGATCATCGCCGCCGCGGAGCGCCTGTTTCGCGACCGCGGGGTGAACAGCGTCGGCGTGAACGAGCTGATGGACGCCGCCGGATTTACGCGAGGCGGCTTCTACAACCACTTCAAGTCCAAGGATGCCTTGGTGGCTGCCGTGGTCGACAAAGCCATGCGGGATGGCGCCGCGATCCTGGACCAGACCGTATCCGACTCAAAGGCGCGGCGCCGGGATCCCCTGAAGAGTCATATCGAGGGATACCTGTCGGCGGAGCACCGCGGCGACATCGGGCAGGGCTGTCCCTTGTCGGGATTCATCGGCGATGTCCGCCACCTGGACCAGCCGGCCCGCGAGCGCTATGCGCGCGGGCTCGAACTCAATCTGAAGCATCTCGCCGACTTGTTCGCGGAGGGCGGGGAAGAGCCGGCACAGGCCCGCGGCAAGGCCATCGCGGCGTTCAGTCAAATGGCCGGTGGGCTGCTGCTGGCGCGCGCCGTCGCGGCAGCCGATCCGAAACTCTCGGATGAAGTCCTCAGCCACACCCGCCATCATCTCCTGGCGCCTCAGGAAGAAAATGCCCGGGCGCTTGTCGGCCGAGGTCGCAAATAACTGATTGCGATATTGCAGGGGGCCGCGGGCAGCGGATCGGTGGGTGGATACCATTCGTTACCCTGGAATGGTTCGCGGATACAATCGGCATACTGGGGGAAAGCTACAGCGGGGGAGCCATGCGCCGGATTTGGCGGGTCAGCAAATGGATATTAATGTTGCTGCTTTGTTTGTCGGTGTTCATGCTGCTGCTCAATGCTTTCGACGAACCAGCGGCGCCGGAAGTAACGGCATTGCTTCAAGTCAGAGGCGAGCTGCTGACGCGCCAGCAGAACATGTATTACACCGCCATGGGGTTCAGTGCTTTGGCGCCGGATATGGAAGAGGCGGGATGGAATCGGGTGCAGGCGATCGATGCCGCCCTGCGCACCGGCAAGTCCCTGTCTGATGCGGACAAGCTGGCGTAGCCGCCCAAGCGCTTGTTCGCCGGCGACAAAACCCATTTACCGGGCTACGGCAAAAACCCCGGCGAGCTCCTCGGCAACGTGGAGTTTTTGCGGCAGCACGCAGAAGAGGCCGGGCGCTTACTGGCGGACAACCGCGTGATGCTGGATCGCTATGCTGCCCTGAACCGCTATCCGCGTTTCCTCAATACCACGCCGCCGAACATTCTGATGGTCGGAGATCCGCCATGGGAAGACATTGTCAGGGCCAGGCGTCTGTGGAAGCTGGAAGTTGCCGGACTGGTTGCCGGTGGGCGCATTGACGAGGCCATCGACCTGATACGGCAGGATGCCCGGTTTTGGCGACACCTGGTGGCGGAGCCGCGGATCGGGCTGATTGGCAAATTGATCTCCGCCAGTCAAGTGGCCAGCAACTTGCAAATGGCCTCGCAGCTCGTCCATGCCTATGCGCTGACTCGGATCCAGTTGACGGCACTCAACGAGGTAGCGGCGCCATTGACCGCCGAGGAACGCTCCATGGCGGGGGTGATTGTGGATGAATTCCGTCAGGAGCAGCAGACGCTGCTTACGATTGGTGATCCCGTCGCGCAAGAAAGGCTTTTCGGTGGGATCGAACGGGGTGAGAAACCGACGCTAGGCGGTCGGCTGAGTAATTTCGTGGAGTCGCGGTTCTACCTGCCAATGGATACGCTCAATCGGGTCGGAGCTCAATACCACAGACTGATCGAGCTGGATGGTCATGCCTGCGATCGCTTCAATGCTGACCAATTGGCCTTTCCCGATCAGATGGGGCTGTCGATAGGCATGCTGCGCAATCCGGTGGGGAAGACGCTGGCTTATATGAGCGGCGCCCCTCTGCGAATTTTTACAGGTCGCATGTGTGACCTGCAGGGCTTTCAGCGCCTTCTGGCGCTTCAACTGCTGCTGCATCAGCGCAATATTGCTGATGATCAGGCGGCGGCATTTGTTCACGATGCCGGAGCGGATTATGCCGATCCGTTCACCGGCCAGTCGATGCAGTGGCAGCCGCAGCTTCGCAGCCTGTCCTTCGGAGCCATGAATCAGCGCGACCGTGATTTGCTGCCCTGGCTGCTATAGGGAGTGAAATCACTTTATTACGGAAGAAATCGAGTACGTCGAACGGACGACATACAGCGGCGAAGCCGGGGATAAGATCGGCCAACGTTGTCAAAACAAAGGGGAGAGTCCGCCTTGTCGCCCACCGAAATCTTCTACGTCGTCATCGGCCTGCTGTCGATCGTGCTCACCGTCTATCCCAACCGCCATCTGTTCGGCGGCCGGGCCGGCGGCGTCACGGTGCTGGAGGCTGTTTACTACCTCACCGCGCTGGCGGCATTGCTGGTCGGCTGGTATTTCAATTTCCAGTACATGCGCACCTACGGCAGCGAGGCCACCTGGACCAACTGGACCAAGCTGCTGTTCGTCAATCCGGCCTCGGCCTCGGGCGGCCAGGACCTGCTCTTCGCCAATGTGATCCTGTTTCCGCTGTGGGCCTACTTCGACGGCCGGCGCAGCGGCATGAAGTGGAACTGGATCTGGTTCCCGATGAGCGCCCTGACCAGCTTCGCCTTCGCCATGGCCTTGTTCCTGGCGCTGAAGGAGCGGCAACTGCGCTGGAACGCGGCAAAATAAAGCTGTGGGATGGCCGCATTGGATGGAATCAGCACGGCCTCTGAGGCGATGCGCCGTTGCTGCGACGCCGGCGCCCGCCGTCACAACTTTTGCACAAATCGGCCATGCCCGGTGCAAATGAAGTTGCGACAATAGAGCCCCTGCATTCGCCATCCATAACGCCCAAGAAGGGAGTTTTCGTGATCAAAGCCGCCGCTGCTTTCCTGCTGTGCTGCCTGCTGGCGGCCTGTGGCACCACGCCGGGGCAGGAGCCGGTGATTGCTTCGGCCACGCCCGCGCCCCAGGTGGCCACCCCGCCGAAGATCGGCCTGGCCCTGGGCGGCGGGGCGGCGCGTGGGTTCGCGCATGTCGGGGTGATCAAGGTGCTGGAGAGCCACGGCATCGTGCCGGACCTGGTGGTGGGCACCAGCGCCGGCTGCGTCGCCGGCGCCCTGTACTCGGCGGGCTACAGCGGCTTCGACCTGCAGCAGATGTCCTTCGATCTCGACCGCGCCGTGGTGACGGACTGGACCATGTTCGGCCGCGGTGTGATCAAGGGCGATGCCCTGCGCACGTTTATCGACCAGGCGGTGAAGCAGGCGCCGATGGAGAAGCTGAAGCGGCGCTTCGCCTGCGTGGCGGTAAAGCTGAAGACCGGCGAGGCGGTGCTGCTGGATCGCGGCGACGTCGGCGCGGTGGTGCGCGCGTCCTCCGCGGTGCCCGGTATCTTCGAGCCGATGAATATCGGCGGCGAGGATTACCTCGACGGCGGCCTGCGCAGCCCGGTGCCGATCCGCGAGGCGCGCGCCATGGGCGCCGACCTGGTGATCGCGGTGAACGTCTCCACCCCGCCGCTGGGCGATGCGGACAGCCGCCTGGCGATCATGAACCGCGCCATCGGCATCATGGGCATGGGCTTGCTCGAAAGCCAGGCCGGGCAAGCGGATGTGATGATCACGCCCGACCTGACCGGCATCAGCTCCACAGATTTCGACGACCGCATGCGCGCCATCCTGGCCGGGGAGCGGGCAGCGCAGGCGGCGCTGCCGCAGATCCGGGAGAAGCTGGCGCAGCGGGGCATCGTTCTGGGGGATTGAGGCCGGGGTTGCCCGGTTTTGCCCATTTGCCGGTTCAGGGCGACAATCGCGGCGAAAGGGCATGCGGACGGAGCGATGACCAGAGACGAGTACTACATGAACATCGCCATGGCGGTTCGCAAGAAAGCGAACTGCCTGGGGCGCAAGGTGGGGGCGGTGATCGTGCGCGAAAACCGCATCATTTCCACCGGCTACAACGGCACGCCCGAGGGCATGGTCAACTGCACCGACGGCGGCTGCGTGCGCTGCCGCGACCGCGACACCTACAAGGCCAGCGTCGGCTATGACGTGTGCATCTGTGTCCACGCCGAGCAGAACGCCCTGATCACGGCGGCACGCTTCGGCAACGCGGTGGAGGACGCCATCGTCTATTCCACCCTGCGCCCCTGCTTCGACTGCACCAAGGCCATGCTCCAGGCCCGCGTCACCTCGATCCACTACCTGCACAACTGGCAGCACCCGATCGGCGAATTGCAGGGTCAGTACGAGCTGCTGCAGCAAACCCTGAAAGGCGGCGTGCACCAGGTCGAGATGCATGACCCGGAAGCGGACTGGGCCAACGCCCGGCTCATTCCTGTTTCCAGTCAATAGCTTCCGCAGCTCTTTCAAGCTGATTTCGAATATGGTTTCAGGGCCTGGGCGCCTCGGCCTGACCCCGGGCTTTGCCGAACGCCTTGACGTAGTCCGCCGGTGACTTGCCCACCAGCTTCCTGAAGTCGCGGATGAAGTGCGCCTGGTCGGCATAGCCCAGTTCCAGGGCGATGTCGGCCCAGTCGATGGCGGCGGCCGCCGCCATGCGCGCGGCCGCTTCGTGCAGTCGGTAGCGCTGGATTACCCACTTGGGGCTGACGCCGACGGTTTCGCCGAACAGCCTTTGCAGGCTGCGGACGCCGACGCCGAATTCCCGCGCCAGCTGTTCCACCCGGGTGATGCCGCGATCGGCGGCAATGCGTTCCGCGATGCGGCCGGCCAGGGTGACGGATGGCGTCGCCTGCGGCTGAAACTCGCGCAGGAAGGCTTCGAGCACCGCGATCGCTTCCTGGTGATCCGTCAGCGCCAGCGCGCGCTGCGCCAGTCCGCGGGCGGCCTCGCCCAGCACCTGTTGCAGCGGCAGCCGCTTGTCGGTGAAGTCCGCCACCGGCCGCGTCACGAAGGGGCGGAAGCCGCCGGGGCGGAACTTGATGCCGAGCACGCGGCCCTGGCCTTGCAGTACCCGGGTGAAGCGCCGCCGCATCACGCCGAACAGCTCGGCGCGGTCTGCTTCCAGTGCAATATGCACCGAGGGATGCGGCAGGGTTTCCGGCATCTGCGGTTCGCGCAGGTCCCATTCCACCGTCCAGTAATGCTCGACGAAGGGGGCGAGATCTTCGGAAGGGTGGTAGCGCCAATGGCCGGCCATCGGCTGCGCCGTGGGCACATTGAGGACGCCGCGCGGCGGCTCCTGTTTCGGTTTGATCATGTCGCGTTTGTTCAATGCGCCGCCCGGCGCTGCGGTTACCATGGCGCACCGGTTGAAGAACCCGCCCAGTCGATCTTAGGGAACCTTTGATCAATCGTCACCCCGGCGAAAGCCGGGGTCCAGGGCCCAAGCGCGGCGCTGGATTCCCTGGATTCCGGCTTTCGCCGGAATGACTGTGGAATGTTGATCGGAAATTCCTTAGGGCAGGGCGGACGCCGCAACCCTTTTCGCGGCATCCGCGGCAAGCAGACAGGAGACAATCATGACGAATCGCGCAAGCGGTGCCTTTGAAGTGAAGCTGAGCCCCACCCAGCCGGAGGACAAGGCCGAGGGCTCAAGCCTCGGCCGCATGTCGATCGACAAGCAGTTTCACGGCGATCTCAAGGCGGTTTCAAAAGGGCAGATGCTGACGGCCGGCACCGACATCAAGGGCTCGGCCGCCTATGTCGCGATCGAGCGCATCAGCGGCGTGCTGCAAGGGCGCAGCGGCAGCTTCGTGTTGCAGCACAACGGCACCCTCAACCGCGGCGCCGCGCAGCAGAGCATTACCGTGGTGCCGGATTCCGCCACTGGCGATCTGCTCGGACTGTGCGGCACGATGACCATCCGCATCGCCGACGGCAAGCATTTCTACGACTTCGACTACACCCTGGCCTGAGCCGTCCGCTAGCTTGCGGCGATCGCGCCGTCACTCAGTTGCCGGCGAAGAAATCCCACTGCGTCTGCGTGGCGTCGATATTCTGCGAGGTGGTGCCGAGCAGGAGGGTGGACAGCGTGACCTCGGAGCCGGGCCAGTTGTGGCCGCCGTTGACGATCTCGTAGAGGATCGCGTTGCAGCCCGGAATCTGGTGCTGGATCACGCTGGTGCCGTCGTTGACCACGATCGGCAGGGTGGTGGCGACTTCCTGGCCGCTGCAGGCGTCGGTCGTTTCCCACTGCGACAGGGTGGTCGTCTGCGGTTGCAGCTCGCCGAGGCCGTTGTACGGCACCTCGCTGTCATCGGTGCCGGAAAAAATCTCCATCTTCAGCGGCGTGCCGGTCTCGCACAGGGTGAACTTCAGCTGCGCCGCGGCGACCATGCCAAACCCGACCAGCAGCTTGGGGCTGGTGCAGGCGAACAGATCGGCCATGAAGCCGCCTTCGGAATAGCCGGTCATGGAAACCCTCGACGGATCCACCGGCATATTGGTGGTGGCGTCGGCGATCACGTCGGTGAGGAAGCTGATATCGACCTGCGGATTGCCGGTGCCGCCCAGGCCGTTGGCCCAGCTCTGCCCCTGGTGGGCGGGGAAGGCCAGGACTTCGCCCTGGGCCGCATGCGCCCCGGCGTAGATGAAGTTGGCCATGAAGGTGGGGTTGCCGCCCAGATAGTCGAGCACCAGCATCAGGGGCACCGGCGTCGTCGGCGCCGGATTGGGGACGACATACAGCACCATGCGTCCGTCGACCGTGCGGACAAAGCCCTGCGAACCGGCCGGCAGGGTCAGGATCGCGGGCGGCGCAGCCCCCGAAAAGACGCCGCTGGAAGAGCCGCCCGATGAGCCGGAAGACGAGGAAGACGACGACGAGCTGCCGGACGAGCTGCCCGACGAGCCGGAGGAACTCGAGGAACTGGACGCGCCAGAAGAACTCGAGGAACTGGAGGATCCCGATGATCCGGAAGAGCTGGATGAAGTAGAAGAACCGGAAGAGCTGGATGAAGTAGAAGAACCGGAAGAGCTGCTGGTGGAACTGGCTGCCTGGCCGCCGGAAGATCCGGTCGATCCCGAGGTTCCCTGGCTGCCGGAGCCGCCGCAAGCCGCCAACAGCAAGGCCGACGCAGCGCCGGCTGCCGCCAAAAATGCCTTCAACCGCATTGCCCTTCCCCCGATGAATGAATCGCCCCGCAGTTTGTGCGGAATTGTACCGTGTTTGGACGCGCCGGCCGTCAGCCGGCTGTCGCGAACAGCCTCAGTGGCTGCTCGCGATGCGCAAGCTGTATCCGGCCTGCGTCGCGCAGGCCGATCTGCTCGAGCAGCCTGGCCGAAGCCTCGTTATCCGGCGCGGCGATGGCCACGATGCGCTTCAGGCCGAGGGTGTTCCGGCCATACGCCAGGGTGGCGGCCGCTGCTTCGAACGCGTAGCCGCGGCCGCGGTATTGCGGCAAAAAGGCAAAGCCGATATCCACATCGTCCAGCCCATCCCGCTTGATCAGCCCGCATAGGCCGATCGGGGCGCCGCCGTCCTTCAGCGCGGCCAGGTACAGGCCGTGGCCGAGGCGGGCATACATGTCGGCCGGGCCGTTACGGATGTAGCTCCGCGCATCGTCCAGGGTTTTCACGCCCTTGTCGCCGATGAAGCGGAGCCAGCCGGGATCGTTGAGCAATTCGAGGATGAAGGGGGCGTCTTCGGCGTTGAGCCGGCGCAGGATCAGGCGGTCGGTTTCGATAACGTTCAAGCGGGGCGCTCTGGTCAGGCAGCCGGTATTGTGGCCTGGCTCCGTCCCAAATGTCGGCCAGCGCTGCAACTTCCTGGCCGGTTCCCCGGTCGAAGCCCGCATTCCCGCTGCCGCATTGATGATGCGGCGCGGCAAGACGTGGCACGATGCGGCAGATCACTTTGTATTCCTTTCCCGTGGAGATTGCGATGCTCAAGCGCTTCATCGTCGTATTGGCCCTGTTTGCCGTTGCCGGCGCCGCCAGCGCCCAGGATGGCGCGAAGTGGGTAGAAGGCAGGAATTACTTCCGCCTGCAGCCGGCCCAATCCACCTCCACGCCGGGCAAGATCGAAGTGCTCGATGTGTTCTCCTATGCCTGCCCGGCCTGCAACGCGTTCGAGCCGACCTTCGACAAGCTCAAGGCGGCCCTGCCGCCCGAGGCCAAGGTGGCCTACCTGCCGGCGGCCTTCAATCCTGCCGAGGACTGGCCGGTGTTCCAGCGCGCCTTCCTGGCGGCGCAGAACCTCGGCGTCGCCGAGAAAAGCCACGATGCGATGTACGACGCGGTCTGGGGCAAGGGCAGCCTGGCGATCACCGACAAGCTCACCCACCACCTGCTGCCGCAGATGCCGACCATCGAGGATGTGGCTAAGTTTTACACTGCTTACGGCGTGAAGACCGAGGACTTCCTGGCCATGGCCAAGTCGTTCACCGTCGATTCGCAGATCCGGCAGTCCGACGCCCAGATGCTGGCCGAGCAGGTGGACAGCACGCCGACCTTGGTCGTCAACGGCAAATACCGTCTCACGGTCGGCTCCGCCGGTGGCTATGCGCAGACCATCGAGCTGGTGCTGTATCTGGTGGCCAAGGAGAAAAGCGGCGGCTAAGCGCCCAAATGCTCGTGGCGGCAGTGACTTATCCTTGCCGCCATGAGAATTCCGCTTGCCGTCCTCCTGCTCGGCGCCGCGCCGCTGCTCGCGGCGGCCGGCTGGACCCCGCCGGCCCAGCCCGACCCCGTGGCGATTCTCGGCGAGGCGCGGGCCGATACCGCGGCGAAGCGCTATGAGGAGGCGCTGGCCAAGCTGGTCTGGTTCCACGAGCACGCCCTGGACTACGTCCAGGGCCAGGGCCTATATGGGGTGCGGCTGTCCTACGCACTGAACGACTGGAAGGCGCTGGGCCGGGTCTATCCGCCGGCGCTGGACAAGCTGCGGGCGGAGCGCGATGTCGCCGCCGATCATGTGCGGCGCGGCGACGGTGCGCGCGCTTATTTCAACGAAGTCGTGGCCATCGATAAGGCGCTCGGGGATGACGCGGCGACGCGCGAGCTGTTCATCTGGCTCGACGCCAACCGCAACGGAATCGCCTCACAGGTCTACGACATCGCCCAGTCCTCGCTGGTGCGGGCCAGGGACTACGCGCTGTGCGGCAAATACCTGGAGCCGCAGAAAGCCCTGCAAGGTATCCTCGACCAGTATCGCGTGGTGATGCAGCTCGCCGCCGTTTCCGATCGCACCCACGAAGAACAGGCTTTCGCCCGGAAGACCCTGGCCAACAAGACCGGCCTGCTGGTGGCCCTGCTGGTGCAGAATCACCGCAAGGACGAAGCCAACGACATCGCCGCGCAGGCGGTCAAGGAATGGGACGACCCCGATTTCCGCCAGGAGCTGATCCAGGCGCTATCGGGGCAGGTGCCGGAGCCTTGGCCACTGTAAGCCGCTTCCGCTGGATTCAGGTAAGCACGGCGTCGAGCGCGGCGATCAGCCGCTCGATCTCCTCCGCCGAGGTGTAGTGCAGGAAGGACAGCCGCAGCACGCCGCGTTCCGCATCGACGCCCATAGCTTCCAGTAGGCGCACCGCGTAGAAATTGCCGGCGGCAGCCATGATGCCGTGGCGGGCCAGGGCCGGAACCAGGTCGGCGGGGAGGTGCCGCAGCGGCACGAAGGCGACGGTGGCGGCGCGCTGGCCGGCATCGGCCGGGCCGAGCAGGCGTACATCCTTGCGGCTTTCCAGGTAGTGCAGCAGGCGGCCCAGCAGCGGCCGCTCGGCTTGGCGCAACAGCTGCCGCACCCGCTGCGGCCGGCCGGCGGAGTCGCCGCCGCCGTGATGGGCGTCGAGCGCGTCGAAATATTCCGCCACGCCCTGCGCGGCAGCCACCTGGGCGTGATCGGGGCCAGCGGGCACCAGGCGCTTGCGGCTGTAGGCGCCATTGAAATAGTGCGCCTCATTGCCCAGCCGTTGCAGCAGCGGCTGGCGCACCGTCATCGCGCCCAGGTGCGGGCCGAAGGTCTTGTAGAGGGAGAACAACAGCACATCCGCGCCCAGCGCCGTGACGTCGGGCAGGCCGTGCGGCGCGTAGGCCACGCTGTCCACCACGGTGATGGCGCCGGCGGCGTGGGCCTTGGCCGTGATCTGGGCCACCGGGTTGATATGCGCGACGATGTTGGAGCACTGCGGGAAGGCCAGCAGCCGGGTGCGCTCGCTGAGCAGGCTATCCAGCGCCGCGGGATCAAGCGTGCCGCTGCGCGGATCGACCTGCCATTCCCGCAGGATCACCCCGTCCGTCGCCAGGCGGCGCCAGACCCCGCTATTGGCCTCGTGATCCTGGTTGGTGACGATGATCTCGTCGCCCGGCCGCAGCAGCTTGCGCAGGGCCTGCGCCAGGACGTAGCTGTTCTGCGAGGTGGAAGGCCCGAAATGGATTTCGTCGGCGCCGACGTTGAGGTATTCGGCCAGGCGGACATGCGAGGCATCCATCCACTCCCCGGCTTCCTGGGAAGCGGGGTAGGGGTAATAGGGCTGCACCTTGAGGCGGCGGTAGTATTCGCCGAGCCGGTCGATCACCTGGCGGCAGGCATAGGAGCCGCCGGCATTCTCGAAGAAGGCCTGGCCGGACAGGGTGGGCTCGGCGAAGGCGGGAAACTGCGAGCGCACAAAATCAACGTCGAGCATGGTCAAGGCGGGAGTCGGCTGCGGCATGGTGTCGTAGGGTCTGTTGACCGCCATTTGATCGCAGCGACCAAGTGATGGTCAACAGATCTTAGTGGCCTGAGTTAGAAGTTGGCTGCATTAATTGAAGCCCGTTCGTGGTGAGTGCCGCGCGCGGCACTCGGGGCGAACGGAGTTTTTCCATAAATTTCTGACTCACCACAAAAGCATTCACCGACAGTCCGCCTTGACGCAATCCTAACGCGCTGGGTCTGGCCTCAGCGATAAAGCGCGTTGCGCACGTCCTGCGTGAACTGGCCGATCATGCCTTCCAGCGCGGTATTGGTCAGCGCCACCACGCTCAGCTCCTGACGCGGATCGACGAACCAGCCATGCCCATACACGCCGCCCCAGCGCCAGGTGCCGGGAGACTGGGGTGTTTGCGCGGCGGCCGGGTCGACCAGCACCGCGCCACCGTAGCCAAAGCTCCAGCCGGGGCCCACCTCCTCCAGCGGCAGGGCGCCGGTCTGGTTGCGCATCATCCGCGCCGTGGATTCTGCGGACAGGATCGTCCCGCCGCCACCGCGAATGGTGTCGAGGAAGCGCAGCATATCCGGCGCCGAGCCGACCATGCCGGCGCCGCCGGAAGGGAAGGCCTGCGGATCGAAGGCGCGGGCCGGCGAATACACCAGGCTGATGCCTTCGCCGAAGGGAATCTCATAGCCTTCCGTCATCAGTTCGGGCTGCGTTGCGCTGTTGGCGTAAGCAGCCGCCAGGCGGCTCTTGTCCACCACCTTGAAGCCGGTATCGCGCATGTACAGTGGCCCGGTCACCAGGCGCTCCACCGCCTGCGGCAGGGTTTCGCCGCCGGCCTGCTCGATCACCGCGCCGAGCACGTCCAGCGCCAGCGAGTAACGCCAGGCCGAGCCCGGAGCGAAGCTCAGCGGGGCGCCGGCGATGCGCCGCACGTTTTCCGCCAGCGTCAGATCGCCGGAGTGGCGAATGCCGTCGGCGACGCCGCCGCGCCGATAAGGCGAGTCCGCCGGCTCCTTGAAGGGGTAGCTCAGGCCCGCGGTGTGGTTGAGCAGCTGGTGCAGGGTGATGACGGGCGTCTCGCCGCCGGCCAGTCGCGGATGGAAGTCCGGTAGCCAGCGGCTCACCGGCTGATCCAGCGCCAGCTTGCCCTGCTCGACCAGCGCCAGCACGGCGGCGGTGACGATGGGCTTGGTCAGCGAGGAATAGCGGAACAGGGTATCGATCTGCATGGCCTGTCTCGATTCGCGATCGGCGTAGCCGGCGGCGCGCTGGTACAGCGGACGGCCGTGCTGCGACACCAGCACCACGGTGCCGACGATGCGCTTGTCGGCCAAGGCGCGGTCGATGGCCTGGTCGAGCGCGTCGACGCGCGGATCGCTGCGGCTTGAGGAAGCTTGGGTGTTCATGCGGACTCCAGGGTGGCGGCGTAGGGGGTAATGGTGGGTATCTGCTGTACGACGGCGGTGTCGCGCAGGTGTGCGGAGAAGCCTTCGGCGCCGGGTGCGACGGTATCCTTCAGTACCTGCCGCTCGTCGTAGTCGCCGCCGTTCTGCATGCGGTAAGGCAGGGTCTCGTCGGTGAACAGCTGGCGCAGGCGTTCGCGATAGGCCTGCGCCAGCTTGTCGTAGGCGTCGTCGTCGATGCCGCGGCTTTCGTAGACCAGGAAGGGCGGCAGCACCTCCATGCCCGGGTAGTACAGCATGCCGTGGTGGACGTGGAACAGCAGGTCTTCGATGGGGCCGTTGACGCCGCGCGGACCGTACTGCGGTTCGCGCCCGCCCATGGTGACGCTGAGCAGGGCGCGCCGGCCTTTCAGGCTGCCTTCGCCGTAGCGGTCGCCCCAGCGGCCACCGCCATGCTGGCCCACGCCATAACCGAAGCCGTAGGCATAGACGCGCTCGAACCAGCCCTTGAGGATCGCCGGCACGCTGAACCACCACAGCGGAAACTGGAAGATCACCGCGTCGGCCCACAGCAGCTTAGCCTGCTCGGCGGCGATGTCCGGCGCCTGCGTGCCGCTGTTCAGGGCGTGGCGGGATTCGCTGCTGTAGTTCAGGCGCTCGGGATGCTGGAGTGCGGTGAAGTCGGCCTCGTCTGCCACCGCTTTCCAGCGCATGGCGTAGAGATCGGACACCTGGACCTCGTGACCCTCCTGGCGCAGCGTCTCCACCGCCAGGTTCTTCAGCGAGCCGTTGAGCGACTGCGGCTCGGGGTGGGCGTAGACCATCAGGACTTTCATCGGCTGCTCCATAAGAGGTGTTGATGGAGCGCAGAATAGGGCCGCCGAGCTGAATGATAAATAGCCAAAATCACATAGAATTGATAAGCTGAAATTATGAATGTGGAAGCCCCTTTTTTGGACGTGCCGGCCTTCATCCGGGTGGCGGAGCTGAAGAGCTTCACCCGCGCGGCCGAAGCCATGGGCACCTCGCAGTCGGCGGTGAGCCAGGCGGTATCGCGGCTGGAAAAGCGTCTCGGCGTACTGCTCCTGCGGCGGACCACGCGCAGCCTCAGCCTCACCGCCGAGGGCGAGCGCTTCCTGGTCCGCAGCCGCGACCTGCTGCTGGAGCTGCAGGACGCCGAGGCCGAGCTGACCATGCAGCAGGCGACGCCGCGCGGGCGCGTGCGCCTGACCGCGCCGGGCGCCTATGGGCGCATCGTGCTGGCGGGGGTGATCGGCCGCTTCATGTTGCGCTATCCACAGATCGAACTGGAGATGCAGCTCGGCGACCGCGTGGTCGATCTGGTCGAGGAAGGTTTCGACCTGGCGGTGCGGCTGGGGGAGCTGGCCGACTCCAGCCTGGTGGCGCGGCAGATCGGCGCCGTGCCCATCGGCTACTTCGCCAGCCGTGCCTGGCTGCGCCGCTGCGGCATGCCGCGGACGCCGGACGATCTGCACCCCGAGCACACCCTGGTTTTCACGCGCCCCAGCGGTGAGGTCTACCCCCTGAAATTCCGCGGCCCGGATGGCCGGCCGATGCTGCGCACCATCCGCTCGCCGCACCGTTTCGGCGACGCCGAGGTGCGATGCGAGATGGCGGTGCAGGGCGTCGGCGTGGCCCTGCTGCATGCCTTTGTGGCGGAGCAGGCGGTGCGGCAGAAGCGGCTGGTGCCGGTGCTGCGGGAGTGGTGGCCGGCGCCGACGTCGGTATGGTGCCTACGGCCGCCGGGTCGGCTGGTGCCGCAGCGGACGCGGCTGCTGATGGCTGAGCTGGAAAGTGCCTGCGGCGTGCAGGGGTAGCCACGCACCGGTTCCCGCCATCGGAAAATACTGGCGGTTCTGCACACGAATTGCACAAGCCATCCGTAAGCTGGAGCGCTTATCGGCAGCAGAGGGACACTAGAGGTCATCTCAAAAATATCCCCTCTCCCCGCGCAGCGGGGAGAGGGTTAGGGAGAGGGGCGCCGGCGAAGCCGGCATTTGTCGCGGAAATTCAGGCTTCGCTACGTTCGGCCACACCCCCTCTCCCTGGCCCTCTCCCCCACATTCGTGGGGGAGAGGGGGGAGATGGCTTCTAGTTCCTTGTCCGATTGCCGCAGCGGCGCCGCGCGAACGGCGCCATCGACCACTATTGCAGCGATACGGCTCCATGCCCACCAACACCACTGAGAAAAGAGTCGCCGGCCTGGATCATCTGCGCGCCCTGGCGATCCTGCTGGTATTCATCTACCACTTCGGCCTATTCGGGCATCCAGCCTGGGTCGAAACGGTGGGTGGCTTCGGCTGGACCGGGGTCGATCTGTTCTTCGTCCTCAGCGGATACCTGATCGGCGGGCAGCTGCTGGGCCGCGTGGCGCAGGGGCGGCCCTTGGCGCTGGGCGAGTTCTACTTCAAGCGCCTGCTCAGGATCGTGCCGGCCTATCTGGCGGTGCTGGCGGTGTACTTCGCCATCCCCGCCTTTAAGGAGCGCAGCGAGCTGCCGCCGCTGTGGCGGTTTCTCACCTTCACCCAGAATTTCGGCCTCGATGCGCACAGCAGCGGCGCGTTCTCCCATGCCTGGTCGCTGTGCGTAGAAGAGCAGTTCTACCTGCTGCTGCCCCTGATTCTGCTGGTGATGCTGGCGCTGCGGGCGGGCAGATGGATGCTGTGGCTGCTGCCGCTCCTGTTCGGGCTCGGCCTGTTCCTGCGCATTTACAGCTGGGACCTGTTCATCGCGCCGATGCTCAGCAGCGGCATCGAAACGGGACTGGGCGTTACCTATTACCAGTGGATCTACTACCCCAGCTACACCCGCATGGACGGCTTGCTGGCGGGCGTCGGCCTGGCGGCGCTGTACCACTTCCGGCCGGAGCTGTGGTCGCGCGTTACGCGGCATGGCAATGCCTTGCTGCTGCTGGCCCTGGCGCTGCTCGGCGGCGCGTATTTCCTGTGCGCCAACCTGATCACCTTCAGCGCCACCGCCTTCGGTTATCCCCTGGTCGATGCCGGCTATGCCGTGCTGGTGCTGGCGGCGCTGAGCCCGGGCTGCCTGCTTTACCGCTTCGATTCAAGACTCACCGCCTGGATCGCCGCCATCTCCTATTCGCTGTACCTGGTGCACAAGTCCCTGATCCACCTGACCCAGGTCGTGCTGGGCGGATACGGCTTCAACGCCGATGGAAATGCCGTGTTTCTGGCCAGCTCGGTCGTCGCCGTCCTGGGCGGGTGGGCCCTGTACCTGGGTGTGGAAAGGCCCGCCCTGCGGCTGCGCGACCGGCTGCTCAAGCGGACTGCATGGGGCAGGGTGCGGCAGGATGCCCACGGCGACCAGCGTCCCGCCTCGCTGGACCTGGAGCGGCGGACTCGCTGAGGGCGGTCCGCCCTGCCTGCTCCATTCGTGCAGTATTCCCGTCAATCCTGTCGGAAACTATTAATCGGCCGTAATATTGCGGTACCGAACAATATCAGGGGGTGCCGAATGGACTGCCGTGTCAGACCGCAAGTGCACTACGGCCGTGTTCGGTCTAATCAGCGTTGGACTCACGAATGCCGGCCATAACTGTCCTTGCAACGTTCGCGTCGTTGCTTGTTTCACACCTCCAAACAGTGCTTGTTCCCATAGCTGGCATCGTCATAGCGGTAGCTCGCTGGCATCAGATGGCTCGCCACTCGCGTACCGCGATTGCTGGCTTCGCGCTATTAATTTCCAGTGGACTTGCGACTATTCTCTTGTCCACGTGGCAACTGCAGGCGGCGAATCGCGGAGTGGTAAGTGAAAGCGACGTTCGCATAATTGGCGCCGTGACCAGTCTTTCTAATGTACTTGCAACTATAGGAATGGTGTTTGTTCTGACCAGCGTATTTGGAATTGCGAATGTTCAGGAGCCCAGCTCGCATGAAGGCAGTGGGCAACTCTCTCCTCAGGGGACAAAGAGCAGGGCTACGGCAGCGATCCTTGCGTATGTACTAGGTGGACTAGGTGCGCACAAGTTCTATCTAGGAAAAACCTTGTCAGGAGTTCTCTACCTTCTGTTTTGTTGGACATTTGTGCCCGTACTTGTTGCCTTTGTTGAGGGAACTATTTATGTGGCGATGGGTGATGATGCATTCAGGCGTCAGTATGGATAGCCAGAGGACGGATCTGCCATATGCTTAGTCGCGGATCGGTCCAACAAGGCGCTCCAAGTGATGGCTTTGCCACGCCTGAGCGAGGGCGTTAGAGCGCATGTCCAGACAATGCCCAGGCTGTAAGGAGACAATGGGGCGGCTTGTTGTCAGTCGTTCTAGAGGCCGCCGTGTGAGGTGGTATCAGTTTGTGCCAACACAATTCTATTGCCCGAAGTGCCGCGCTGAGGTGCGATCGATCGTTCAGCCTGTTGGTTACGTTCTGCAGGGACTTATGGTCGTCGCTTCTGCTACTTGGATATTCGTCGTTCTGCAGCCTGCCATCACAAACCTGAGCACTATTGCGGTGATGCTTGCCGGACTACTGCTCTTGGTAATTACGCTCGGGTTTGCCTGTGCCCGATGGGGCTTTACTTATTCGTCCAGCTCAGGCGAAAAGCGCGGGAATGACAATGTCACGCTCTAACAGTTGCTTCAAGCCGACCGGTCCGAAAAACCGGGCCGTCAGCTTAACCAGGCGTTAGACCATATGAAGCGGAAGACCATAACTCTGATAGCAATATTTCTGCTCACCTTTTTGAGCAGCGTACTCAATCAACGTTTCAAGGGTTTACGTGACATTGAGAACGGGCTCTTCTTTGGCTCCATGCTGCTGTTTACGGTGCTCGCATTTTTGTGGGTTTACTATGATTCGGCTGACCGTAATTACTACCGATCTTCATCAATGAACATCGGTGTCGTTGCGCTTCCTGTAGTCTTTGTCCCTGTCTATCTCGTCAAGTCACGACCAGCGGGTACCCGCCTGAAAGCACTTGGCTGGTTTGGAATTGTGGCTTTTTTGTATTTATTTGTTTCCCTGGTCGGTGAGTACTGTGCAAAAGTGGTCCGCGTCTAACTCTTCGCTCCAGCGAACGGCCCTTCGCCATTGGCTTCGGGCCGACGCTGAGCTTCTGCATTGATCGCTTATCTGGCAGGTATCCGGCAGCGAGTTTAAGGGACCGAATGTCGCAAGTTGTGACCCTGCGGCCGGTAGGACATTTTGTGGCGGCCAAGAGTGGCGCATTTTGAATAGCCGCCAGAAGCGACTTTGTGACGGACAGTGTGGTTGCGCCGCATGCATTGAGGCAAACTTTTCGGCGGAGTTGCGACGAGCCTATGAAGAGCGAGGATCAGCCATGACCGGACCGCGCCAGGAACACTTCCGCATGTTTGCCCTGTACAACCGCTGGGCCAACCTGCAGCTGTACCGGGCGGCCGCCCCATTGAGCGCCGAGGCGCTGGCCGAGGATCGCGGCGCTTATTTCAAGTCGCTGCTGGGCACGCTCAATCATCTGCTGGTGGGGGACCGCTTATGGATGGGGCGGCTGGAAGGGGTGAGCCCGCGGGTCCTGCACTTGGACGAGATCCTGCACGCGAACCTTCCGGACTTGCTCGAAGCCCGTCGCAAGGAAGACCAGCGCATCATCGCCCACGTTTTCGCCCTGGAAGAGGAGCAGCTGGCCGCCAACGTCGAGTACCAGACTTCCAGTGGCGCGCCGCAAACGCAGCCGCTGCATCAGGTGCTGTCCCATCTGTTCAACCACCAGACCCATCATCGCGGGCAGGCGCATGATCTGCTCTGCCAGATTGCGGGCGCGGCGAAGACGCCCTCGCTCGACCTGCTGGCCTATCAGCGCTTTGTCGCGAAGGGCGACGTCCCCTAGAACAGGCCTTAGGGCTGAATCAGCCTATTCATCCCCATACATCTGGCTATTGGCACTTTGCTTGCTTGATTGAATCGCCTGCCGGGGATTGTCTTGCAATAGCAAGGCGGTGGTGGGCGTAATAGAAAGGCTCAAGGGTCTCCGGACAAAGTCCGGAGGAGCGCGTGCCGCGCAATGGCCAGCGTGGCGCCGCAGCGAATGTTGTCGTTCCATAAATAAAGGGGAAAGCAAACCCATGTCAGGGAAAATCCTGCCGCACCGGCTTGTCCAGTGCTTGCGCGGTCCGCTGTTCGCGGGCTGGGCCGTACTCTCGATGCTCGCCGCGCCGCTCGCCGCGCATGCTGCCTGGGACGCCACCCTGTCCAGGGCGGTTCCGCTCGATGCTTCCGCCGGCATGGCGCCGGTGCCGGCCGATCAGCTGATGAATGTCCATCTCAGCCTGAAGATCCAGAACAGCGCCGCGCTCGACGCGCTGCTGAAGAATCTCTACACCCCCGGCAATCCGCAGTACGGCCGCTACCTGACCCCGGCGCAATTCGCCGCCGCGTACTCGCCCAGCGCGGCGCAGGCGCAGAAGGTGGTCGACTATCTGCGCAGCGCCGGCTTCAGCAACGTCACGCTGGCCGCCAACCGCCTGCTGGTCGACGCCACCGGCACCGCCGCGGTGGTGCAGAAGGCTTTCAACACGCAGCTGGTGCTGCTGCCCAATAACGGCCGCATCGTGCGCGCCAACGTCACCGACATGCAGGTGCCGGACACGCTTGGCGGCGTGGTGCTGGCGGTGCTCGGGCCGAACAATATGGAGCAGTTCAAGACCAGCCTGGAGCAGCAGCGCGAGAGCGCCGTGCATCCGCCGCTCACCGCGCAGGCTTCCCGTGCCCTGGCCGCGGTAAGCCGCGCGAAAACCACGGCTGCCGCCGCCGCCGGCCAGATCATCACCTCGTTTCCGCCGACCGCCTGGGACATCGCCTACGATGCCGGCGCTTCGCCGGACGGCACCCAGTCGACCATCGCCATCTCCACCTACGGCAGCGAAGACGTGGCCGTGGTCGAAGACCTGCGCCAGATGGAGCGGCAATACGGCCTGCCTTACGTGCCGGTGGAAGTGCGCGAAACCGCGCCGTTCAGCACGCCGACGCCGACCAGCAGCGGCGACGACGAGTGGGACCTCGACACCCAGTCCTCCACCGCCATCGCCCACAACGTCAAGAAGCTGATCATCTACGCCACCGAGAACACCTCGGACCTGGTCGACCAGTACAACGATTTCGCCATGAGCGCCGACGCCATCGCCGGCAATATGTCCTACGGCACCTGCGAACTGGTGGCGACCACCGGCCTGCTGCTGCCGGGCCCGGCCTCCTCCGACCAGGCCTTCAAGCAGGCCGCGGCCGAGGGCCTGAGCTGGCATGCCTCCACCGGGGACGACGGCGGCGTCTGCTCGCCGATCAACCTGCTCGGCGCGCCGCTCGCCGGCATTCCGCTGCTGGCCAACTATCCCGACTCCTCGCCCTACGTTGTTGCCGTCGGCGGCACTTCGCTGATCACCGACGCCAGCTACGACTACAGCTCGGAAACCGCCTGGCTCTCCGGCGGCGGCGGCATCAGCGTGCTGGAAGCCGCGCCGGCCTGGCAGAAGGGCATCGTGCCCTCCGCCGCGCTGACCTCCATTCCCGGCCTCGGCCTCGTCGGCACGCTGCTCGGCGGCACCGGTGTCGGCCGCGGCGTGCCGGACATCGCCATGAACGCCGGCATCTACGTGCCGGAAATCGCCATCGCCTCGGGCGCCGACGTCATCGTCGGCGGCGAGCATGAGACGGTGGTCGGCACCAGCCTGGCTTCGCCGCTGGCCGTCGGCGCCTGGGCGCGCATGCAGAGCGCGCATTGCGGGGCGCTGGGCTTCGCCGCGCCTGCCTATTACGCCCTGGATACCACCGGCGGCCTGTTCTCCACCGCCAAGGGCTTTCACGACATCACCGTCGGCACCAATGGCGACTACATCGCCACCACCGGCTGGGACTACACCACCGGTTTCGGCAGCATCGACCTGGCCGCGGTCAACGCCGCCCTGCCGGCGCCGCAGTCGGGCTGCAACGCGGTGCCGGCGGCGCCGCTGGCCCGGCTCAAGGCGGGCGGCAGCGCCGGCGCGGCGCCGCTGGACGTCGGCTTCGACGCCAGTGCTTCGAGCGATCCGGGCGGCAACACACTCGATTACTACACGCTCGACTTCGGCGACGACACCCTGCCGCTGCAGCAGACCACCCCGGTGTTCGCCGCGCATGCCTACACCGCTCCCGGCGTCTACACGGCGAGTCTGACCGTGCGCAACGCGCTGGGCGCGGTCAGCGCCCCGGTGACCCAGGTGGTGACGGTGACCGGCCTGCCAGTGGCCTGCACTGTGCCGGGCAAGACCTTGCTCACCGTTCCGGCAGGCAGCGCCACCCTGCCGCTGCCGATCCCGATCGTCGGCGACCTGCTGCCGGCGATTCCCGATCCCCTGCCGGGGCAGGACCTGCTGTCCGCCAGCGTCGCCGAACCGGCCGACATGCCGGGCAAGCTGGTTTTCACCATCAAGGTCAGCTCGCTCTCCAGCGTGCCGCCGCTGACCCGCTGGGCGGTGAGCTTCACCATTCCCGGCGACACCACGCCGCGCTATGTGTCGATGAGCACGGACTCCGGCACGCCGACCTTCTTCTACGGCGAGCGCGGCACCGTCAACGGGCTCGATATCAGCGTCCTGGGCCTGCTCACCCTGTTCGACGATCTGGGCCCGCTGGATGCCGCCAGCAATTACACCGCCGACGGCACCATCACCCTGGTGCTGGACAAGTCCGTATTCAACCTGACTACCGGCGAAACCCTGCAGGCCATCGTGGCGCTCACCGGCATCCGCATCGACCTGCCGCCCAGCCTCACCGGCGCCAGCACCGAGATCGCGGTGGGCGAGACGGTGGATGCCGGCAGCACGCGCTTCGGCTACACCCTGATCGGCAACGCTGCCTGCGGCACCGCGGGCAGCTCCAGCTCGGGCGGGTCCGGCAGCTCTTCGTCGGGCAGCGGCAGTTCCTCGGGCAGCGGCTCGTCCAGTGGTTCGTCTGGCAGTTCATCCGGCAGCTCATCGGGCAGTAGCTCTTCCTCGGGTGGAGGCAGCAGCTCGTCCGGCAGTTCTTCAGGCAGTTCGTCCAGCAGCTCTTCGGGTAGCTCCTCGGGTAGTTCCTCGTCGGGCAGCGGTTCCTCCAGCAGCGGCTCGTCCAGCGGAAGCTCGTCTTCCTCTTCTTCCTCATCCTCTTCTTCAGGCGGGGGCAGCTCGGGCGTCACTTCATCCAGTGGCTCCTCCAGCTCCAGCAGCAGCTCGTCGAGCAGCAGTTCGTCGGGCGGGGCGCCCTCCGGCGGCAGCTCCTCAAGCGGGTCCTCGTCCAGCAGCGGTTCTTCCGGCGGCTCCGGATCGGGCGGCGGTGGCGCGTTCGGCCTGTACTCGCTGTTGCCGTTGAGCCTGGCGGCCTTGCGCCGACGCCGGAGGCGCAGCGCCTAGGATTTGTCTCCCAAAAGCGCCTCACTGAATGATTCTGGAAGCCGCTGCGCTACACCGCGGCAGGCGGTCCGAACCAGGTGCTTAGCGCATCGGTGAGGCCCGGTTGGCCTGGGCCTCCCACCCAGGCCACATATCCGTCGGGCCGAATCAATGCAGCGGCGGGAGCAGGGACCGCGCCGACTACCGGAAGCTCCCACTTGCCCGGGTATTCCGCGTCGATCAGCCGAACGCGATCTGCCCATGGAGCGAGGTCGAAGCCGCCGGGCGCGCCGAGGTTGAGAAGCAGCGGACGGGCGTCGTGCAGCAGGGTGAAGAGCCGCAGCGGGCCGTCAGCAGTGACCAGGTCGAGATCGGGCATGCGGCGTCCGAGCAGCGGGTGTCCCTCGCCGAGCTCGTAGTGGATGTCCAGGCCGGACAGCATCGCGGCGAATCGCTTGCGGGGCTCGTCCATGCCGAGGAACCCGGACATTGTGTCGCGCAGCGCCTTGGTGCGTTCGTCCGGGCGGCGCAGCGCGACCGAGGCCATGGTGTTGCGCAGTACGCGGGAGGCGACCGGGTGGCGCTCGGCGTGGTACGTATCCAGCAGGCTTTCCGGCGATGTCCGCCGGACCACCTGGGCCAGCTTCCAGCCCAGATTCACCGCATCCTGCACACCGGTCTGTAGCCCCTGTCCGCCGTCCGGTGCGTGCACGTGTGCGGCGTCGCCGGCCAGCAGGACCCGCCGGTCGCGGTAGGCCGCGGCCTGCCGGGTCATATCGGTGAACCTGGAGATCCAGGTGGGACTGTGGATGCCGTAGTCGGTCCCGCAGGCGGCGATGAGGGCTTCGCTCAGATCGCGCAGGGTCGGTTCACTGCTGTGCCCAACCTGCGCTTCGGTCACCATGATCCGTGTCGGGCCCCCGTCCAGGTAGACCACCTTGCCGTCGCGGATCTCATAATTCACCTTGCCGAAGGAATGGATGCCAAGGGCAGTGCGGTGGATCCCGAGTTCAGGCGCCCCGGTCATCTCGACCTCGGCGATCAGGCAGCTCGTCGTCGGGTCCCAGCCGGGGAACTCGATGCCGGCCGCCTTGCGGATCATGCTACGTCCTCCATCGCAGCCGACGAGATATTCAGCCCGCAGCGAGCGACCGTCGGACAGCGCGACGTCGACGCCGCTATCGTCCTGCGCGAAACCGGTCACCTCGCGTTCGCGATAGATGGGCACCGCCAGCTCGCCGACCCAGCCGGCCAGGATGCGCTCGATGTGGTTCTGCCACAGACCGAGCGTGTAGTTGTGCCGGGTGGGGAAGTCGCTGATGTCCAACGACACTCCAGCGAACCCCGCGCTCTGCGCCACTTGCCCCTCCGACAGGAACCGATCGGCGATGCCACGCTGATCAAACACCTCGATCGTGCGCGAGTGCAGACCGCCGGCGCGCGAGCCTGCGAGGTCCTGGTTGGGGCGCCACTCGACAATGGCGACGTCGATCTTTGCCAGGGCCAGCTCGCCCGCCAGCATCAAGCCTGTCGGACCGCCGCCGGCGATCACCACGGCATGCCGGGTCATTGCCGGATCCCATTGGGCATCAGCCTCGCGAGCGGTGCCCCACATTCCGCGGCCGCCGCCGCGACGGCATCGAGCCAGGCAAGTGCCGCCATTAGTTAAACGTCCTCGTGAGTACCATGCGTCGATAACAAGATGCCCATTGCGCCAGCTCCATTGCGGTATAGGCCGGCGATCCTGCATCACGCCCCGGGTCTTCCCGCAAGCCCCCCGGCACGGTATATTCTGAAGTGGGAGGAGTGCTTGCTCTTCACCGCGCCTCAGCGTCCGCGAGGCTCCGGCAGTTTCGCCAGCTCGACTTCGACGTAGCTCGCGGCCATATCGGCCAGCCCCTGCACCAGGTCCTCGAAGCGGATACTCGGGCTGGGTTCGGCGAGGTAGCGCACCACAGTGAAGATGCCGCCGTTGATGATGATGTAGCTCATCTTCGCCATATTGCGCAGCCGCATCAGCTCCGGGTGGTGCATCACGTACTGCAGGGCCAGCTCGGTGAGCAGCTTCTGGATTGGTGCCAGCTGCCGGCGATGCTCGGCGTGCATGGTGTAGCTGGCGTATTTGAGGTAGCGCTCCTCATCCCGGTGCAGCAGGTCGCGGAAGCGCGACAGCAGCTCCACCACCAGGTCGCGGATATTGCTGCGCACCAGCGCCGGCGTCGACTGCCGGATCATGGCCACGATCTCGTCGACCATGTGCTGGTTCATGGCCCGGTAGATCGCCTCCTTGTTGTCGAAATATTCGTAGAGCGATCCGACACTGATGCCGGCGATGTCGGCGATATGCCGCGTGGTGGTGCCCTCCAGGCCATGGCGGGACAGCGAGATGAAGCCCGCCTCCATGATCGATTCGACGGTGGCCCGTGAGCGGGCCTGCTGCGGTTTGCGGGGCATGGTCTATCCGAATTGAATCCGAACAATAGTTCGGATTACATTGACATCAATCAATGTAACGGTCAATGGCGGCATTCCAGACCTTCACCCTCATTTGGCGCGCACATCCAACAGAAACATCCATGCCCAGAAAAAAAGTTTCCAGACAGGCTTCCGCAGTCGTCACCGGCGCCGGCAGCGGCATCGGCCGGGCCTTCGCGCTTGAAATCGCGGCGCGCGGCGGCCGCGTGATTTGTTCCGATATCCGCCTGGAGACGGCGCAGGAAACTGCCGACAGTATCGCCGCTGCCGGCGGCGAGGCGCTGGCGGTGCATTGCGACGTTTCCAAGCTGAATAGCGTCGAGGCGCTCGCCCACGAAGCCGAACAGTGGCTGGCCGGCCCGGTCGATCTGGTGGTCAATAACGCCGGGGTCGGCGCCGGCGGCAAGCCGGTCGGCGAGATTCCGATGGAGGACTGGCAGTGGGTCCTCGGCGCCAACCTGTGGGGCGTGGTTCATGGCTGCCATGTGTTCGCGCCGAAGCTGCGCGCCCTCAAGCGCGGCGGCATCATCAATGTCGCCTCCACCGCCAGCTTCGCCGCGGCGCCGATGATGGGGCCGTACAACGTCAGCAAGGCCTCGGTGCTGGCGCTGTCCGAGACGCTGGCGGCGGAGCTGTCCGGCAGCGGCGTGGCGATCTCGGCGCTGTGCCCGACCTTTGTGCAGACCAATATCACCCGCGACGGCCGCATCAGCGGCAAGTCGACGCAGCTGGCGGAGCAGCTGATGCGCTGGACCGGCATCCCGGCCACCCGCGTCGCGCGCACCACGCTCGACGCGCTGGACCGCGGCCAGCTCTACGTCCTGCCGCAGCTCGATGCCCGCCTGATCTGGCGCCTCAAGCGCTATGCGCCGGCTGGCTACGCGCGCGGCCTGGGCCTGATCAACCGCCTCGCCGGCGCCTGAGCGCGGGCCCAGTTCCTTCCCATTTCCAATACAAAAGAGCCTGACATGAATATCGATCTCGACAAGATGCTGGCCAAGGTCCGCAGCAGCCAATGGGCGCTGGCGGATATCGACTGGGACGCACCCGGCGCGGAGCTGATCACGCCCGAGCAATGGCCCAAGCTCAAGGCCTTCATGTCCGACCTGATGTGGATCGAGCATGTCGGCGCGCGCGGCTTCGCCGCCATGGCCAAGAAGGCGCCGAACGAGACCTTGAAGCAACTCTACATCTATTTCCACGCCGAGGAGCAGCGCCACGCCAATACCGAGATGGCGCTGATGCGCCGCTGGGGCATGCTCGACGGCGAGGAGATACCCGAGCCGAACATCAACCTGCGCCTGGTGATCCAGTGGCTCGACCAGTACAGCGACGACATGCCGCTGGAAGTGCTCGGCTCGGTGATCCCGATGCTGGAAATCGCCCTCGACGGCGCGCTGTGCAAATTCCTGCTCGATACGGTGAACGATCCGGTATGCCACCAGGCTTTCGCCCGCATCAACGACGACGAATCGCGCCATCTCGGCGTGGGCTTCCACGTGCTGGAGATGCAAGGCCACGGCAAGCTCTACCGGATGGCGCTGAAAGCCCTGGCCACCACGCTGAATCCCAAGCTGATGCTGGGCATCCTGGCCTATCTGCCGCTGCTCAACCGCATGCGCGACAACATCGTCACCATGGGCCTGAAGGAAGAGAGCCTGTACTCGGCGATGCAGAAATACGAGCGCATCGGCGGCCGCACCGCCGCCGGGCGGCGCAATCCCTGGTTCCAGATCATCAGCCGCCACGGGCGCCTTGTGGTCAACCGCAAGCATTTCTACCACCGGCCGGTCGACGCGCTGGTGCGCCTCACCGATCACTATCCGCGCCGCCTGCTGCGGCCGGTGCCGACCTGGGTCAAGCAGCTCACCTATAAAACCACCGCCTGAATACCGCAACGATGAGTCGGAATACTGTGGCCAAGAAAGCAGCTTCACGCCGTGGCGGTGCCGTCAAAAGCAATGCCGCTCCCGCCGATGTGCTGATTGTCGGCGCAGGCTTCGCCGGCCTGGGCACGGCGATCCGCCTGTTGGCGGCGGGCGTCGACAATATCGTCATCCTCGAGCGCGGCGACGAGGTGGGCGGCACCTGGCGCGACAATTCCTATCCCGGCGCCGCCTGCGATATTCCTTCCAATCTCTATTCGTTCTCCTTCGCGCAGAATCCGCAATGGTCGCGCGGCTATTCCGGCAGCGGGGAAATCCTCGGCTACATCCACCACCTGGTCGATCACTACGGCTTGCGCCGCCTGATCCGTTTCGGCCACACCGTCACCAGCCTGGCGTTCGATGCCGGACAGGGCTTGTGGAGCGCCGGCATCGCCGGCGGCAAGCTGGTCACTGCGCGTGCGGCGGTGATGGCGCAAGGCCCGCTGTCCAATGCCAGCTTCCCGGACCTCGCCGGCATCGGGCGCTTCAAGGGCCACAAGATCCACAGCGCGCGCTGGGATCACGGCTACGATTTCAGCGGCAAGCGGGTGGCGGTGATCGGCACCGGCGCCAGCGCCGTGCAGATCATCCCGGAGTTGGTCAAGCAGGCCGCTCATCTGAAGGTGTTCCAGCGTACGCCCGCCTGGGTGCTGCCGCGCATGGACTACGCGGCGCCGGACTGGAGCAAGGCTGTGTTCAGCCGCGTGCCGGCGACGCAGAGCCTGGTGCGCGGCGCGATGTTCTGGGCTCATGAGTCGATGGCCCTCGGCATGATCTGGAATACGCCGATGACGGCGCTGCTGCAACGCATCTCCAGCGGCTTCCTGCGCCGCCAGGTGAAGGATGCGTGGATGCGGCGGCAACTCACCCCGGACTTCCGCATCGGCTGCAAGCGCGTGCTGATGTCCAGCGACTATTACCGCGCCTTGCAGCAGGACAACTGCGAGCTGATCACCTGGCCCATCGCCACGCTATCGGAACAAGGCATCCGCACCGCGGAAGGGCTGGAGCACCAGGTCGACTGCATCGTCTTCGCCACCGGTTTCGACGTATCCAGGTCCGGCACGCCGTTTCCCATCGCCGGCCTGGACGGGCGCAAGCTCAACCAGGAATGGGCGCGCGGCGCCCAGGCCTACAAGAGCGTCAACATCGCCGGCTATCCGAACCTGTTCATGACCTTCGGCCCCAACTCCGGGCCGGGCCACAACTCGGCGCTGGTCTACATGGAGTCGCAGATCGACTACATCGTGCGCGGCATCCGCACCATCCTGCAGCAGGACCTGAAGATGCTGGACGTACGCGCCGAAGCCCAGCTCGGCTACAACAAGGGCATCCAGAAGCGCCTGTCCAGAACCAACTGGAACTCGGGCTGCAAGAGCTGGTACCTGACCGAGGACGGCTTCAACGCCACCATGTATCCGGGCTTTGCCACGCAGTTCAGGCGGCAGATGAAAAGCTTTTCGAGTGGGGACTACTTGGCGTTGTGAGATCCGCGCAGCGCACCGATGGGTTCTAGAGCACTTTTCGTTTAAGTGCACACAACTGTCCCCTCTCCCGCTTGCGGGAGAGGGGTAAGGGAGAGGGGCCGTGAAACTGTGCAAACGGCCCCTCTCCCGGCCCTGACGGGCCACCCTCTCCCGTCCCACGGGGACTCCCTGCGGTCGCAGCGGGAGAGGGGACGGCATGGCGGCATCTAAATCGAGAACGCCCTAGGGCGTCGCGTAGGGCCTGGCCTGGTTCCTAGTCCCGGCGCCGGAAGGCTGGGCGTGCGGCGTGCTGCGGATGCGGTGAACCAGGTACCACACCACCAGCAGGTTGATCACCAGCGCGGCGATCTTGGCCAGGGTGGTATGCACGGTCAGTTCCCATAGCTCGAACGGGACCAGCATGGCCGTGGTCAGCACGGTGATCCACTCGGCCCAGCGCTTGCGGCGCAGCAGGCCGATGCCCTCGACCACGAACAGGCCGGCGTAGGCGAAGACGCCGACGCCCAGGGCCTTGATGCGATGCGGCCCCAGACCGGTGAGGGAGTTGAGGAGGTGCTGCACGATATGCTGCTCGGAAGCCAGGGGCAGTACCGAAGCCCAGTCGTCGACGGCCTGCGCGATGTCCGGGCGCAGCAGCTCCAGCGCCGCGACGCCGGTGGCGCACAGCACCAGGGCCTCGAGCAGCTTCAGGGCGGCGATGGCCTTCAGGGTCCAATCGCCCTTGCCCGGTGAAACCCGGCTTGAATTTGCTGCGGCGGCTGAAGCGTGATCGGTATTCATTGGGTTGGCACGGTAACATGCCCCGCCGGGCTCTGCGTGTGATAGAAGACGTGCGGCTGCGGCCGGAGCCGTGAGCGGGCGGTGGATTTTCTCACGGCCCGGGACGGAACTTAAACCCCGGACGTGGTCGAATACCATAAGCCGATCGCCGTTGCGGGCCATGACAAGACCAGAAATGCACCCGGAACAGCGCAGCATCGTCGCGCGCCTGCGGCCGAATGCCGATAACTGGCTGCTGTGGCTGCTGGGAGCGGTTGCGCTGCTGTTTGTACTGCTCCGTCCGCTGCCGCTTGCGGCCTATGCGGGGCTGGTCGACTGGCAGACGCTGGGCGCCCTGGCCGGCCTGCTGGTCATCACCAAGGGCATCGAACGCAGCGGCATCCTGCAAAGGACTGCCAGCCGTGTGCTGTCGCGGGTCACCGACATGCGCCGGCTGGCGCTGTTGCTAGTGGCGTTTTCGGCCGGCCTTTCCGCCGTGGTGACCAACGATGTGAGCCTGTTCCTGCTGGTGCCGCTGACGCGCAGCCTGGCGCAGCAGGCGAAGCTGCCGCTGGCCCGGCTGGTGGTGCTGGAGGCGCTGGCGGTCAATGCCGGCTCGGCGCTGACGCCCATCGGCAATCCGCAGAACCTGTTCCTGTGGCAAAGCTCCGGCATGGGCTTTGCCGCCTTCGCGGCGATGATGGCGCCGGTGGTGGCGATCATGCTGGCGCTGCTTTACGGCGCGGCGCTCTGGCTGGTGCCGCGCAGGCCGATCGAGCTGGCGCCGCCTGCCGATCCGGGCGGGCTGTCGATGCGCTGGTTCGCCATTTCGGGGGCATTGCTGCTGGCCTTCCTGGCTGCACTTGCCTTGCACCAGTTGTGGATTGCGCTGGCGATCGTGATTGCCGTCTACCTGCTGTTCCAGCACCGGGTATTGGCCGGTACCGACTGGGCGCTGTTGCTGATCATCGGCCTGATGTTTGTTGATCTGCGGCAATTGGCCGATCTGCCTGTGATCACCGCCGTGGTGAAGTCCTTGCCGATCGGGCAGGGGCTCGGCACTTATCTCGCCGGCATCGTCACCTCACAGTTGATCAGCAATGTGCCAGCGGCCATCCTGCTGCAACGCCACGTCCACGACCTGGCGGCGCTTGCCGCCGGCGTCAGCGTCGGTGGCTTCGGTTTCTTCGTCGGCTCGCTGGCGAACATCATCGCACTGCGCCTGGCGCGGGCGCCCGGAGCGTTCGGCGAGTTTCACCGCATCGCCATTCCGTTCCTGCTTGTGGCGGCAGCCGCGGTGGCTTTGCTACTGGTCCGTTGACCAACATTCGCTTCAGCCGGCGCTCGACAACGCTGGCTGAAGCGAATGTTGCGGAAGAAAGCAACCCGGGTGTCGTTCCGATCACCCGGGCTGCGCTTGCCACCGGCCTCAGCAGGTGATGTCGAACATCTCGGCGGTGGTGATGGAGGGCAACAGGGACGGATCGATCTTGAAACTGTAGGCCCAGTTGTAGGTCTGGGGATGTCCGTTCTTGTTTTCCATCTTCGGCGAGTTCAGCTCCGGCGAGGTGAAGACCGAAACGCCGGCGACGTTGCGCAGCAGCACGCGCGACTTCCAGATGTCGTTGTTGTCGGTGGTCATGGTGGCGAGATGCAGGGTAGCGTTGCCGGCGGCGTCGAAAACGATATTGCCGCTCTGCAGCACGCAGGCATCCTTGCTGGTCTGCTTGAAGTTGAAGATGTAGTTTCTTGCCGGCGCCGATGACGAGTCTTGATCCATCGGCGTGGACGTCTGCGCCTGCGCCGCTATAACAGGCGCGCACAGAGCTACCGCAGCGAAAAGGCTGAATCCTTTCATATTATGTCTCCTTGTCCATCCTGGACATAACATCAGACCGCGGCGGGCGCGATTAGTGCCCGGTTCCGCTACCGCCCACGCCGTAGTCCCAGACGCCGGTATACAGGCTGAAGTCCGAAGCCTGCGCGGCCGGCGTCTGGGCACAGAGCCTCAGGGCAAGGGCGGCGAGCGCCCGGCGCGGCCGGTTCGATCGCGCGCACCGTATGGCCTGCCGGATTGCCGCGACGGATTCCATCGCGTCGTGTTGCCGTTATTGCTTGGCGCTCAGGGGATGCTCGCGCAGCCAGGTGAACATGGCATCGTTCTGCGACTGTGGCCAGATAATATGGTTGACGTTGCCCAAGGGATCCAGCTCGATGCTCTGGCTGGCGCAGGCGGCGTTGCAGGACTGCACCACGTTCTTGCTGGAGTCGACGATCACCACGTTCTGCGGCAGCTGCGGATAGATCTTCGCCAGGGTCTGGTGGAACGCGGTTGAGGTCTGGCAGGTGCCGATGATGTCGCAGGAATTGTGGATGTCCATGATCGGCGTCATGGTGGTGGCGAACGGCGTCTGGTAGCAGGGGTCCTGCACATCGCTGAAGGGAGCCGGCGCCGAGTAAACCGCGGCGGCGGCGATGGAGGGCGTATTGAGTGCGTACAGCTCGGCCAGGGCCGCGCCGTTGGACCAGCCGGTGGCGTAGACGCGGTTGCTGTCGACGATGCCGAGCGCCTGCACCTGGGCGATGAACTGGTCGATGGCGGCGACATCGAGATTGAGATCGGCGCTGCTGCGGTCCAGATTGCGATACCAGTTGTCCCAGCCCAGGGCATAGTTGTCCGGGAAAGGATAGAAGTGGTGGGTGTTGCGGCCGATCGGCAGCAGCAGGATGAAGCCGGGGCGTTGCGTGTCGCCGGTGAGGTCGGCGGTCTGGGTCAGCGGAATCCAGTCGTTGAGGATCAGCTGCGGCGGAGCCGGGAACAGCGAGCCCTGCAGGAACACCAGCAGGGGCAGTTGCGTGGTTTTGCTGGCGTTCGGCGGCGTGAACAGGCAGGCCTTGCGCGATTCGTTGCTGGCATCGGTCCAGCTCAAGGTTTTGCCGCCGACCAGGCCGCACTGGTTGAGCACGCTGAGCAGGTCGGCCAGGGCGCCGGCGCCATCGCCGGAGAGCAAGGTGGAAACAGCCGCGGGCGGATCGCCGTAAGGCGTATCGCAGCTCTTGGTATCGGTGACGCCGGGGCCGGTGGAATTTGCCGCCGCCTGCGTCGGCGAGGCGGCGCTGGCACTGCTGCCGGGGCTGCTGCTGCCGCCGCAGGCGGACAGGCCCAGCCCCGCCAGAGTCAATGCCGCCAGGGCGAGTCCACCCCGTTGTGTCCTGAGCTGCATATCCCCCCTCCCATGGTCAGTCGGGATTCTTCCCGGTTTTATGAGTTTGCCGCTGGCTTAGGATGCCATACGTGGGGCGGTGGGGTTCAGGCGCGGTGGGTGGCGCGGGATGCATCGTGTGGGCCCCGTTGCCGGGGGCGGCGCCCGCAGCGGAGCGCCGTGCGCGAAGCTACTACAGCATCTCGATCAGCGTGCTCTCGTCCCGGCCCAGCAGGTAGCAGGCGACAAACTTCGCCGGGCCGTCGCCGGTGGCGTCGAAATGGGCGATATGGGTATGAGCAGGTTCGAAAAAGGCGTCGCCGGCGTTGAGGATTTGTTCCGCTTGACCGGCGATCTGGAAGCGGATGTGGCCGGAGATGACGACGCCGATGACGGGACAGGGGTGCAGGTGCAGCCCGACTATCTGGCCGGCGGCAAGTCCGATTTCGCGCATTTCGACGCGCTCGACCTCTTTGCTCCCCTCGATCATGGCCGTGAGCAGCGATTTGCGTACGACTTCGGAGTGCTGGTGCATGAGGTTCGTCCTTGAGTGTTGCGGGCCCGGATCGCTTTATTTCTTCTTCACCGAACCGCTGCCGCGGATCTGACTGCTGACCTTGGGGTCGCCGCGGTAGCGGATGTCGCCGCTGCCATAGACGCTCGCTTCCAGTGTCTGCGTGACATTGAGGCTGACGTCGCCGCTGCCGTTGACCCTGACCCTGGCGTCGGCGGTTTGCAGCGAGTCCAGCCTGGCGTCGCCGGATCCATCGAGCAGCACTTCGAGACTGGCGACCTGGCCGCTGGCGTCGATGTCGCCGGAGCCGGAGATGCGCAGCGCCAGATCGCCGCCGTTGAGGCCCTTCAGCACGGCGTCGCCGCTGCCCCGCATGGCCAGTGCGGTCAGCGCGGGCAGGGCGATATGCACCCGCGGATCGTGATCGGCGGTCCAGCTGCCCGTGCTGTCGATGACCAGGGTCTGGCCGTGCACTTCGGTGCGGATCAGCGGTTGCAGATTGTCGTCCATATCCACCGTCACCGCGGTTTGCGCGCCGATGACGATGTCCAGATCCACCGCGCCCTTGGTCTGCACCGCGTCGAAGCCGCCGGTCTGGCGCGGCTGGCTGACGATGTGTCCCGACCCGGTGATGACGGGACCGTCGCCGATGGTGATGGAGGAATGCCTGCCGAACATCGACCCCGCGTGAGCCGGCGCGGCCAGCCCGAGGGCCAGCAGCAGGGTGAAGAGGTAAGTGCTCAGCTTGTGCGGCATGGTCGGGATCATTCTTTCCGGGGGACTTGCCTGTTGGATGTACGGCGGCCGGTTCGGGTTTACCCGGCGATTCCACTTATCATGCCATCCATGTGAGCCAACCGCCGCCGCAGAGCGTGCCGGGAGTGAACATGCCCAGGGTCCGGATGCCGCTGTTGCTTGCGCTTGCCTTGACGCTGCCGCTGGCGGCCTGCCTGCCGGCGCCGCATCGCGCCTATTTCGCGCCGCGCATCAGCGGCGCCGTGAGCCGCGGCGGCGAGCCGGCGGCGGGCGTGCAGCTGCGGCTGCGCGCCAGCGGCACCGGGCAGACCGCCGCCACGGTCACCGACGCCGACGGCCGCTTTGCGCTGGGGCCGCTGTCCGGGCTGGTGCTGAGCACTTCGCTGCTGCACGATTCCGCCTACGGCTTCGTGCTGGAGCTGAGCGCCGACGGCCGCGACTACCCGGGCCTGACCCAGAACGAGGAGGGCTTCGCGCCACCGCTGCTGCCCCTGGACTGCGACCTGGCGCGGCCGCTCGGCAGCGATGCGGATGTGCACTATTGCGAGCGGCGTTGAGGCGCGGATCGGTCCGCTGCCAGTGTCCTGAGTTGGCAGTTCGTTTAATGAGTTAAAGCCCGTTCGCCCCGAGTGCGTTGCGCAGCAACGCGTATCGAGGGGCCAGCCGTAACGCCGGCCCCTCGATACGCCGTGCTTCGCGCGGCACTCGGGGCGAACGGGATTATTCAATGAATTTCTGATTCACCGCACCAGGCGGCCTCCTCCTCCATCTCCATCAGTTGCCGCGCAAGCTGTCGGCTCAGCTGCGGCGATGCGCTGCTCATCGGCGCGCGGCACCGATCCGCAATCAGCCCCTGGTGCGAGAGAGCGGCCTTGACGCCGGCCGGATTCGGCTCGGCAAACAGCAGCTGGATCAGCGGCCACAACTGGTGAAAGATGGCGCGCGCCTGGTTGAGGCGTTCAGCACGTACCGCTTCGTACATCGCGGTATAGCGCTGCGGAAAGATGTGCGCGGCGGCGGCGATGGCGCCGCTACCCCCGATGCAGAGCGTGCTGAGGATATTGCCGTCTTCACCGGCGAGGATCTGCAGGCGGGTGCGGGTGATCAGGTCGAGGGTCAGCGCGGGGCTGCCGCCGCAATCCTTCACCGCCTGGATGTTGGGATGTGCCGCGATGCGCTCGAAGGTGGCAAAGTCCATCGCCACGCCGGTGCGGTAGGGGACGTTGTAGGCGATCAGCGGGCAGTGGGCGCGGTCGGCCAGGTCGAGGAAATAGTCGGCGATGGCGGACTGCGAGGGACGCACGTAATAAGGCGGCGGCACCAGCAGGCCGGCCAGGGGCCGGCTGCGCAGGGCGGCGAGCTGGGCATGCAGGCGCGGACGATGCGGTCCGCCGAGGCCCATCGCCACCGGGGTGGCGGGCGCGGCTTGCAGCACGGTATCGAGCACGGCGAGCTGCTCATCCTCGTCCAGCGCATGGGCTTCGCCGGTGGAGCCGCACACCACCAGGCCGGCAACCTGCGGCGCCAGTTGGCGGGTCAGTGTGTGCAGCGCGTTGTGGTCGATAGCGCCATCGTGCCGGAACGGGGTTACCAGCGGCAGCCAGATTCCTGAAAAGCTTGTCATGTCATTCTCCAAAACCAAGTCTGAAATTGCGGATCCGACCGTCTTCAGTGGTCAGGCTTGCAGACTGGAGAATGCGAGGTGTAGCCGGTGTTGCACGCGATCCCGTCAGCTCGCCTGACGGGATACACGCCCCGGTCAGGTGAGCGTGTGTTTTTTGCTCTGCGCGCGTGCCGCCGCACCGCGAATGCGGTAACTTGAGGTATTGATGGCGGCGAGGTGGTTCATCGGCGGACAGTATCCGGCGGACTGCGAAAACCGTCAAACGGGGGGTATCTCCCCCCAAACGGGTGCCTGATACCGGCTCCCGGTCGGGTACACTGAACGTTGTTCCCGTTTTTGAGGCCGGCTTGCGTATGCCGGCCGGTGGACGGGAAGCTTTTCGCGGCGATGGCAATAACAAATAGACAGCAGCGCACCATCAAGCAGTGCGCGCAAAGTTGCCGGGGTATGGAGTGAGGCCAGATGCTCGTTTTGAAAGCGGTTGCGTCCCTGTTGCAAGCTGTCGAACCCGGGCTGTCCCGGATGTTGCGCGACGGCCGCTCCGCCGTGCTCGCCGGCTTTGGCATCGGCGCCGGCGCACCGACCGGCCAATGCATCGCGGTGCACGGCTGGAGCGCGCAGGAGATATCCGCGATCGTGCAGGAATGCAGCCGCTTGTGCCGCGGCCAGAAGCGCGCCGGCTTTTTTTGCGAAGTGCTGCCCCGCTTTGACGGCGTATTCCATCTGCGCCTTGCCGCGGATATCGATCCGCAATGTTTTCTCCTCCTGCTCAACGCGCTCAACTGCCCGCTGGATCATGCGCTGCAAGGCCGCAAGGTAGCGGTGCTGGGCAGCGTCATCCTGACGGCGGGATTCGCCGCTCCGCAGCCGGCCTTGCTGGGACAATCCGCCTGGATCTACCTGCCGGCGGGGGACAGCGACTACGACGTGGTGCACGTCGGTCTGCCTTCGGGCGCCGCCTACCGCTGCGATTTCGCCGCCGGCCTGTGGGAAACGGTGGACGATGCGCGCATGCCGCCGGCCGCCAGGGCTTTGTGCCCCGGCCTTGAGCCGCAACATCGCTTGCAGGCGCTCCCCGCGGGATTTCATACCTAGCTTCACCCATAGCCTGTCATCTCGCTGTTCCAGTCGTTGTGCGGCTGGCCCGCGTGTGCTTGCCGGTCTGCAACGCGGGTCGGTGAGTCCGTCACTGCCGCAATGAGCGCGGACATCGCGCCATCAAGGGGCGGGATTCGCAAACGATGGCCCTTGCGTCCTACTATGCGCGGGTGAAACGGCGCTCGGCGTCGGGCGCCAGGACGGAACAGCGATGAGCGAATACGCGGCAACGGAGATCCGCCGGCTGGTGTGGTCGGGTTTTTACGACGCGCCGGCGGTGCGGGATATCGTGCTGGAGGAAATCTTCCAGCCGGGCGAGATCGAGCCGGACTGGGTGGAACAGCAGATCGACGAGGAATTCGCGCGCAAGCTCGCGGTGGAGCGGGCCTGGCCGCTGGTGACGGACTGCGACAAGCTGGATCGCGCCTTCGACGAACTCAACGACAGCGGTATCGTCGCCCTGCAGAACGCGGGTTACACGCAGGACGACGGCATCGAGGATGTGACCGAGATCTACCAGGAACTGGGCGGAGAGGAATCGCCGGTCGAAGGGTATTGCTTCTACCATGGCCAGGACCTGGAGCGCGCGGTCGATGGCGAGGGCTTGCTGCTGACCTTCGGCGATATCCTCGGCGATGATGACAAGGGCGAGGAAATCGGTGAGCGCATCGTCGAGGTGCTACATCGCCACGGCCTGGCGGTGACTTGGTCGGGCACCATTGCCGAGCGCATCGAGCTGCCCGAGATCCAGTGGCGGCGGCGCTACGTCGCCTGAAGCTGGCCCGATCGGCGCCGAATGCGCTGAGGTTTACGGCTTCGCTGCGCCGGTGGATTGATTGACTGCCACCGTGCTTTCCTCCGGCGCATTGCCGCCCAGCGCCAGGAACAGCTGCGTGGTGTCCTGGTAGCGCTGCGCCTGGGCGCGCACGTAGCCGAGCCGGGCTTGCTGATACTGGCGTTCCGCGTCCAGCACCTGGAGCACGCCGACATTGCCGACGCTGTAGCTCTGCCGCGTCAGGTCCAGGTTGGCTTGTGCGGAATCGAGCGCGTTTTTCTGCGCGGTGAGCTGCTCGGTGTCGTGATCCAGCGCGGTCAGCACATCCGCGACCTGGCCGAAGGACTGCAATACCGTTTGCTGATAGTTGGCCAGCGCGGCCCGCGCCGCATCCTGCGCACCGCGGCGCTGCGCCCGCAGGGTGCCGCCGTCGAACAGCGGCGCGCTGAGTCCCGCGGCCAGGCCCCAGGCCGTGCCCGAGGCATCGAAAAACTGCGAAAGTGATGTGGAGCCCTGGCTCAGCGAGGCGGTGAGATTGATCTGCGGATAAAGATTGGCGGTGGCGACACCCACCGAAGCGGTGGCGGCATGCAGCTGCGCTTCGGCGGCGAGGATGTCGGGCCGCCGGTGCGCCAACTCTGAGGGCAGGCTCAGCGGCAGGGTCTGCGGCAGCTGCAACTGCTCCAGCTCGAAATCGGGCGGCGCCCAGTCCGCCGGCGCCTTGCCGGCCAGGATAGCCAGGGCATGACGCGCCACGCTGAGCTGCTGCCGCAGCGGCGGCAGCAGGGTCTGGTCGTTGGCCAGCTGGCTTTGCGCGCTGAGCACGTCGACCCGCGTCACCGAGCCCGCGGCGAACGCGGTCTGCACCAGCGACAGGTTCTTGCGGTCTTCGTCCAGCAGATCCTGCGCCGCCGCGATCTGCGCGCGGGCCGAGGCCATGGCCAGCGCCTGCTGCGCCACATTGCCGGTGAGGCTGAGCCGGGCCGCCTGCAGCTGAAACACCTGGTAGTCGGCCAGCGCCCGCTGCTGCTCGACGGCGCGGCGCTGCCCGCCGGTGTAGTCGAGCAGATAGCTGACGCTGGGGCCGACCGAGTAATAGGTGAAGGGCGGAACGGCCTGCGGACCGAGGAATTGCGCGCCGTATTTCTGGCGGCCGGCGCCGGCATCGAGGCTGACTTGCGGGTAGAGCGAGCCGGCGCTGGCATTCGCCGCTTCGCGCGCCTGCGCCAGCGTCGCTTCGGCCGCGGCGAGGCCGCGGTTGCCGGCGAGGGCCTGCTGCATGGTCGAATCAAGCGCGGCGGAGTGGAAGCCGCTCCACCAGTCCGCGTCCGGATTGTGCCCGGCGGCGAGCTGCTGGCCCTTGCCGTCGTGCAGGCTGGCGAGCGGTTCGCTGGTATCGGTATAGGCCGTGGTGTCCGGTGCCGCCGGGCGCTGGTAGTCCGGCCCCACGGTGCAGGCGGCGAGCAGGGCCGCGGCCACCGCGATAAAGATGCGCGCGGGAGGGGATATGGACGGCATGGGGGGCGTCTCGGATTTCATCATTGGCTCACTCGATGGCAACGTGCGGCGCATCCTTGGCTGCCGCCTTGACTGTACGCACCAGCAGCAGCAACGGCATGGCCAGCAGGGTCAGGATGAACATCAGCTGGAAGTCGTCGATGTAGGCGATCATGCTGGCCTGGCCGGTGAGCGCTGCGTTGAAGGCGGCGGCGCCGGAGTGGGTGGAGAGTTGCGCCAGCAGTTCGGGGTTGCGGGCAGCGAGGTTATAGGGCGAGACATGCTCGGCCAGCGCCGAGTGCACCACCTGGGTATTGCTCACCAGCAGGGCCTGCACCACCGAAATGCCGACGCTGCTGCCGATGTTGCGGGTCAGGCTGAACAAGGCGGTGCCCTCGTTGCGCAGCGCGGGCGACAGGGTGGCGAAGGTCATGGTCGCCATCGGCACATAGGCCATGCCGGTGCCGAATCCCTGCACGATGCCGGACCAGAACACCGGTACGCCATTCATCTGGATGTCGAAGCGGGTCATCATCCACAGCGAGATGGCGGTGAGGCCGAAGCCGAGGCCGATGATCAGGCGTGCGTCGAACCGTCCCACCATGCGGCCGACGACGAACATGGCGATGAGGGTGCCGAGGCTGCGCGGCGCAGTCAGCAAGCCGGCTTTATACACCGGGTAGTTCATCAGGTCCTGCAGCATCGGCGGCAGCAACGCCAGGGTCGCGAACAGCACGATGCCGACGACGAAGATGAAGACATTGCCGACGAGGAAGTTGCGGTCCTTGAACAGCGAGGGGCGGATGAAGGGCTGCCGGCTGGTGGCGCTGTGCACCATGAACAGGTAGAAGGCCAGGCCGGCGACGGTGGCCTCGGTCCAGATCTCGTAGGAGCCGAACCAGTCCTTGAGCGGGCCGCGGTCGAGCACCAGCTGCAATCCGCTGATGGCGATGCTGAGCATGGCGAAGCCGAAAAAGTCGAAGCGGGAATGGCGCTTCTCGCCGTCCGGCAGGAAGGCGAGCACGCCGAGGAAGGCAAGGATGCCCAGCGGCACATTGATGTAGAACACCCAGCGCCAGCTGTAGTTGTCGGTGAGCCAGCCGCCGAGGATGGGGCCGAGCATCGGGCCGAGCAGCACGCCCTGGCCCCAGGCGGCCATGGCCTTGCCGTGGTTCTCCGGCGGGTTGATGTCGAACAGCACCGCCTGTGACATCGGCACCAGCGCCGCGCCGGCCAAGCCTTGCAGGAAGCGGAACAGCACGATCTGCGGCAGCGACTGCGCCAGGCCGCAGAGTGCGGAGGCGATGGTGAAACCGACCACCGAGGCCAGGAATAGCCGTTTGCGCCCGAACTGATCGGCGAGCCAGCCGGTCAGCGGCGTCATGATGGCCGCGGCGACGATGTAGGAGGTCAGCACCCAGGTCATCTGGTCCTGGGTGGCGGACAGTGAGCCCTGCATCCGCGGCAGCGCCACGTTGGCGATGGTGTTGTCGAGCGTCTGCAGGATCGAGGTCAGCATCACCGTCAGGGTGATCATGCCCCGGTTCAGCGCGGGCCCGGCGGGTGCCGGCATGGCGGTGGGACTCACTGCGCAGCGTGGGAGCCGAATAGGCCGCGGCTGTGGCCCGTGTCCACTTCAGCGGTAGCGCTGAGGCCGGAATGCAGTGGCAGATCGGCGGGCACGTCCTGCAATTCCAGTCGCACCGGCAGGCGCTGCACCACCTTGACCCAGTTGCCGGTGGCGTTCTCCGGCGGCAGCGCCGAAAACTGCGAGCCGGTGCCGGGGGCGATGCTGACCACGTGAGCCTGGAAGGTCTTGCCGGAGTAGGTGTCGATGTCGACCGTAGCGGGCTGGCCGGAACGCATGTGGGTCAGCTGGTTCTCCTTGAAGTTGGCCTCGACCCAGACGTCGCGGGTGGACATCAGCGCGAATACCGGGCTGGCGGCGTTGATGTAGTCGCCCACCTGGAGCTGCTCGACCTTGGTGACGATGCCGTCGTCCGGCGCGACGATGCGGGTATAGCCCAGGTTGAGCCTGGCCCGGTCCAGCACCGCCTGGGCCTGCTGCACCGTGGGATGCTGGTCCGGATCGATGTCGGGATCGCCGCCGAGCATGGCCAGCACGCTGGCCACCTGCTGCTGCGCCGAGGCCACCTGCTGCCGCGCCGTATCGCGCGCATGCTGCACCTGGTCGAACTGCATCTGCGAGGAGATGCCGGAGGCGAGCAGCTTCTGCTGGCGCTGGTATTCGCGGCCCTGGTAGTCCAGCGTGTCCTGCGCCGAGCGCAGCGCGGCGAGCTGCTGGTGATAGGTGGCCTTGCCGGCGATGACCTCCAGGCGCGCGGTGCCGAGCTTGGCCTGCGCTTCCTCCACCGCGATGCGATAGGGCTGGTCGTCGAGCCGGAACAGCAGATCGCCGCGGTGCACGCGCTGGTTGTCGCGCACCGCGACTTCCGCCACCTGGCCGGCGACGTTGCTGCTGATGGAGGCCCGCGCCGCCTGGACATAGGCATCGTCGGTCGACATGTAGCGGCCGCCGGTGATCCAGAAATACAGCGTGCCGATGGCGACCAGCGCCACGCCGATGATCATCAGCGGCAGGCGCAGCCGCTCCGCGCGGGACTTGCCGGAGTCGGCCGGGATGCTGCCGGCGGTGGGGGAGGCTGCACTCATGAGACTACCTTTGTGTTGCCGGCGCACCGGGCGGATGACTCGCACTGGCTCGTAGTTCGGCTTTGGGGCGTGGCGCCTGCCGGCGGCGTGATGAAACTGATGTGCATCCGTTGCAGCGGTGCCGCCAGCGGGCCGCGCCCGGCGACGCGGAGTCCGGCAACGGCGGCGGTGCGCGCGCGAACGCTGATGCGCCGGATCAGCTCGATATCGGTGGACAGGATGCGGCCGGCGCTGAACCAGAAGTAGAGCGTGCCGATGGCGACCAGCAGCATGCCGCCGATCATCGGGCGGAGATGCGGCTGTCCGGCGCGCGACTTACTGCCGCCGTCTGGCAGGCCGCCGAGGGTGGGGGTGGCTGCGCTCATGCGGATTCCTTCTTGTTGCCGCCGCGCCTGGGGGAAGTTTCGGCGGCGGGTTGGGCTGCGGCATCCTCCTCCGCTTCCGGCGGAGGACAGGGCGGGGCGCCTGCTTCGGCGCCCGGCAGCAGCGCGGTGAGATTGGCGTGAACGCGCTCGAGCAGGCCCACCAGCTGGCCGCGCTCGGCCGCCGACAGTCCGGCCAGCGAGGCGGCGCGGGCGCGGTCGGCGATGCGCCAGATCTCGTCCAGCATCGCCGCCGCCGCTGCTGTCGTGAACAGGCGCCGGGCGCGGCGATCGGCCGGATCCTGCCGGCGCTCGATCAGGCCGTCCCGCTCCAGGCGGTCGAGGTTGCGCACCACGGTCATCGGGTCGGTGTCGGTGAGTTCGGCCAGCCGCACCTGGCTGATGCCCTCGTTGCGCTGCAGATAGATCAGGACCTTGCACTGCGCCAGGGTCAGATTCAGGCTGCTCGCCTCGCGCTCGAAATTGAGCCCGGACAGGCGCGATACGTCCTTGAGCAGAAAGCCGAAATTGCGCAAACGATCCATGGGATGGGTCCTGCTTACATGAAAACTGTAGAGATAATATCACATGATATTAAATAAGTCGAGATAATAGTCTTTGTTAAGCAAGCCCGCCTTCGGCCGCTTTAAGTGGGTGGTGCAATACTCAAAGGAAGAGCAATGCGGTTCGAACGCCGCAGGGGGAGGCTGCCGATGAGGACGGTGCTGGCGGTATGGCTGGCGGCGCTGCTATGCGCCTGCGCGGTCTGGCAGGCGGGGAAGGACCCGCAGGGTGAACGGCTGATGCAGAACGCAAACGCGGTGCTGGCCGCACTGAACAGCTATATACAGGTCAACCGCAAGGGGCCGGCGACCCTGCAGGATCTGGTGCCGGGCTATATCGCAGCCCTGCCGGCGCAGCCGGAGTTCAATTACTCGGCGCGGCGCGGCAGCCTGGTGTTCAACTATGCGCCGAGCTGGCCGACGCCCGGCACCAGCGCCTGCGAAGCGCACTTCGGCGAGACCGCGTTCCGCTGCGCCGACTATCGCTGAGCGCGCGTCCGGTGTTGGATGGGCGCGTTCGCTCAGCCGCCGGAAATCGGGGCCATGCAGGCGTTCCAGGCCTCTGCATGAGCCTCGGCGCGGCTCTGCGACTGCGCGTAGACCTGGGTGATGATCGCCCGGGGCTGGTCGCCGGGGAAGCCGGCGAAGTATTTCTCGACTTTCTCGATCGGCACGTTCGCCTCCCGCGAGGCCTGGGCGCTGGCCGCGATCATGCTGTTGAGCATGCAGAAGCTGGCCGGCCCGGTGCGCTCCCGCGGCACCAGGGAGACCCGGGTGGCGCAGTCGCCGAAGAATACGGTGGCGTAATCCCAGATATTGCCGACCTTGTCGTCGTAGACCTTGTCGGCGGTGGCCAGGGTCAGGTCCGAATTCGGCCGGCCGGCGTAGAAGGCCTTGACGTCCTGAAGGGAAACACCCCGGTGCTTCATGTCGGCGACGATCATGGCGGTGTCGGTGAGCGCCGAGCAGCCGAACAGGCTGGCTCTCTCCCGTGAGGAGTAGAGCGGGGCGGCCGCGCCCGGCGTAGCGGAAGGGGCCGACGGGCCGGGGCTTGCGGCCGGCGCCACGGGATGCACCGCGCAGGCGGCGCACAGGGAGGTCAGCGCCGCGGCCACAGCACGAATAATTTTCATCGACACCTCTCGAACGATGCGGCAGTTTAGAGCCTCTCCGCCATGGCGCGCGCTAAACTGTGCGCCAATCCGGGCCGGTTCCGCCGCGGATCGGCGCGAGAACCGAAGGTCCTGGCCGCGGTCCATACCTCGGCGCTGGCGAGCGCATATCATGGGCGGCGTGGCGGCGATTCATTCACGGACAAGTTCCAGTTCCAGGTGTTGACAGGCGTTAGATGAGTTCAAGGATTCCTCCGGGCCGCAAGTCTGGAACCTCACAGATCGGGCGCGGGCCGCAGGCGAGCTTCGGCCTGCCCGAGACCTTCGAGTCGGTCAAGGATATTTTCGAGGAAAAGCGCTCGTTCACCCGGCGCGTGGTGGTGGCCGGCCTGATCGTGCTGTTGCTGGCGGGCCTGCTGCTGGGGCGGCTGGCGCAGATCCAGCTGGTGCAGCACGACTACTACGTGACCCGCGCCGACGAGAACCGCATGCGCCTGATCCCGGTGGCGCCGGTGCGCGGACTGATCTACGACCGCAACGGCGCCCTGCTGGCGCAGAACGAACCGAGCTTCGTGCTGGAGATCACCCCGGAAAAGGTCGGCGGCCTGGACAACACCCTGGCGCGGCTGGGCGATGTGCTGCAGCTGAGCGACCGCGATATCGCGCGCTTCAAGGACCGCATGCACAAGACGCAGCGCTACAACGCGGTGCCGCTGCGCACACATCTGTCGATGGAGGAGGTGGCGCGCTTCGAGGTGAGCCGCTACGAATACACCGGGGTGGATGTGAGCGCGCAGCTGTCGCGCGACTACCCGATGGGCGATGTCACCTCGCACCTGATCGGCTACGTCGGCGGCATCTCGGATGCGGATTACGCCAGCCTCAACGCGGACGAGTACCAGGGCCTGACGCAGATCGGCAAGGCCGGCATCGAGCGCAGCCACGAGGACGACCTGCGCGGCCTGCCGGGCAACAAGGTGATCGAGGCCAATGCCGGCGGCCGGCCGCTGCGCGAGCTGGACTACCACGCCGGGCATTCGGGCGAGGATCTGTACCTGTCCATCGACGCCAAGCTGCAGAGCGTGGGCGAGCAGGCCTTCGGCGACCTCGACGGCGCGGCGGTGGCGATCGACCCCAAGACCGGCGAGGTGCTGGCGCTGGTGAGCAAACCGGGCTTCGCGCCGGCACCGTTCGTCGAAGGCATCGACAACGACACCTACCATGCGCTGCTGGACGACCCGGAGCGGCCGCTGTATGACCGTGCCCTGCTCGGCACCTACCCATCCGGTTCGACCATCAAGCCGTTCCTGGCCATCGGCGGGCTGCACTACGGCACCATCAACCCGGACAAGGCGGTGTTCGATCCAGGCTATTTCCAGCTGCCGGGCGTATCGCGCAAGTATCGTTGCGACAAGCGCACCGGACATGGCTGGCTGGCGCTGGACCAGGCCATCGCCCAGTCCTGCGACGTCTATTTCTACCAGGCCGCGGTGAACCTGGGCATCGATCACATCGACGACGTGCTGGCCGAGTTCGGCTTCGGCAAGACGACCGGCCTGGACATCCCCAACGAGAAGGCCGGCATCCTGCCCACCCGCGAGTGGAAGCGCCGGGTGCACCACGACAGCTGGTACCTGGGCGAAACGGTCAACATGGGTGTGGGCCAGGGCTATTTCACCGTGACGCCGGTGGAACTGGCGCAAGCGGTGGCGCGCCTGGCCATGCACGGCGGCGGTTTCAAGCCGCATTTCGTGCATGCGATGCGGGACCCGCTGACCGGCACGACGCGCGAGGTGCGGCCGGAGCCGCTGCCGCCGATCAAGGACATCGAGGAAAGCGTCTACGCCAGGGTGATCAAGGGCATGTCGCTGGTGACGCAAAGCCCCACCGGGACCGCCTACGCCGTGTTCAAGGATGCGCCCTATACCTCGGCCGGCAAGACCGGCACGGCCCAGGTGGCCGGGCTGAAGCAGGATGAGACTTACGCGCCGAAGCTGGATACGGTGACCAAGCAGCTGCGCGACCACGCCCTGTTCATCGCCTTCGCCCCGGCGGAGGATCCGCAGATCGTGGTGGCGGTGGTGGCGGAGCATGCCGGCTGGGGCGCCACTTCGGCGGCGCCGGTGGCGCGGCAGATGATCGACCAGTACCTGCTGGGCAAGGTGCTGTATCACCCGCCGCAGGCGAAGGTGCCGGTGACGCCGCAGGACAGCGTGCCGGAAACCGACGACGACGATAACGCCGATGCCGCCGGCATGCAGGCGCCGACCCAGGACGCGCCGCCGGTGCCGGCGAACTGAGCCTGTGGGATTTGATGCGCCGCTCGGCGCGGGATTTCAGCGGCAGTAGGGCGGCCTGTGGCCGCCGAGTTTCTGGATAGCAGCGACCTCGGCGGCCACGGGCCGCCCTACGATGGGTCTCATCTTTCTCTTAAAGGTCGCGCCATTGGGCGGCGCTGCGCCGCGTGATGCGCGGTGCGGTTGCCACCGTGAGATTTCAGCCGGCGCCGGTTCCGGGCGGCAGTTCCGCCGCGGCGGATTCGCGGTGGCGCCAGATCCTGCGCGCGGCGCGCAAGATGAAGTAGCTCAGCAGGACGGCGAGGATCGCGGCGAACAGCGGCGCCAGGAAGGCAAAGGCGATCATCGTCACCGACATCGAATCCTCCGCCACGCTGATCACCGGGTTGGCGACGCCGCCGGTCAGCGCGGTGGACGCCCCGCGCGCGGCGGCGGAGGCGGCGTGCACGCCCAGGGCGTTCAGCGCGCCCAGCGCCATCAGGCCATACAGTTCGGGCGAATTCTGTGTGTGGACGATGCCGCCGACCAGGATGGCGGCGGCGGCGGGCTTGACGATGGTCTGCAGCGCATGGAACAGGTGATCGATCAGCGGCACCTTGTCGCCGAGAATTTCCACCAGGGCAACGGCGACCAGCGCCAGCGTCACCGCATTGGAGCCGAGCCAGGCGAAGGCGGCCGGCGGATGCAGCAC
>Ga0302317_10000208_pt1 | contig 55535 bp, 80 predicted proteins | sample III_Palsa_N3_3_FD_200450 | JGI IMG/M metagenome (GOLD analysis project Ga0302317, IMG submission 200450) | Peat permafrost microbial communities from Stordalen Mire near Abisko, Sweden - III_Palsa_N3_3 | ecosystem: Environmental > Terrestrial > Soil > Palsa > Peat permafrost | place: Sweden...
CGCCATCCTTGGACGTGGTGCCGACGAACTTGAGCCTCATGGTGATCACCTTTCGCTCCTCCCGGCCGATTACCGGGCTGCTGCGCACGGTAGCGCCGGGGCGCCGAGATACAGAAGACCGCCCCCGCCCGGCACTTCGCCAGGCGGGGGCGGTGAGGGCTCGGTCCTTCTTCTCAGGACAGGCCGGCGAACCAGCCGTTACTGGAACCGGACAACGTGCCGAGGCTGGCCGGCATTGCCGTGGTCTGCCCCGTAGCGGCCGTCGCGAAGCGGGCACTCCCCGCGGTGAGCTTGTAGTTCGCCGCAGACTGCGAGACACCCCGGAGGAATGTGGGCAGCGTGGTGCCGTTCGCGAACCAGCCGATGAGGTAATCCCCGGGCAGCAAGTTGTACGGGCCTCCGAGCAGCGGCATCGTCTTCGCGCCGCTGGAGGCCCAGTTGGTGGACTGGTCGGCGGTGGATGCGACAAGCGCCCCGGCGCTGGTGTAGAGCCCAGCGAAGCACTCGCCGGCGGTGAGGGACGCCCCGGCCGCCGTGGCGAACAGCTCGATGTTCGTGGCCGAAGCGGCGACGGGGACGTGGACTCGGGCGACGTTGACGGTCCCTGCCGCTGCGAGGATCGTGCCGCTCGCGCAGGTAGCAGGGTCCACGGTCCAGGTGATGAGGCCGTGGTCCTCCGGAGCCCAGTAGGTCCGCGGATGGCCGTGATCCCACGGAGCCGCGAGCGGGCCGGAGCCCGGGCTGCCAGGTGTGGCCGCCTTCTTGGGGATGTCGGTGGTGTCGATCGTGGCGGCCACGCTGGAGTTCGTGGTGGCCCACCTCAGCACCTCACCGACGGGCATCACAGGGATGCCGCGCGAGACGATCCCGGAGACGATGGATTGCAGGTCCGATTGCAGGATCTGCGTGGCCGCGGTCGGCGTCGTGGTGACGACCTCGTGGAACGCGAGGATCAGCCAGCTCCCGTTCGCCTTGCACAGGTCGAGGTCGCCGCCCGCTTGGGTGAGCTGGGTGGGCAGGTACGACCCGGCGAAGGAGCTGATCCCGCTGATCCGCCGGGTCCGCCACGGGTCGGACATCGGGAACGTCTCTTTGGTCTTGTTGACCGTGGTGACGGCGTGCGCAAAGTACTTCTGGAGAATCGAGGTGGTGTTGACCCCATCGGACGTGAGGCCGTACGCACCCTTCGGGTAGGCCAGTAGGTCGGCCCCTCGAAAGCCGTTCGCGACTGCGTAGGCCTTCAGGGCACGGGCGTCCGCGTCAAGCTGCGCCGCCGTGACCCCGGTGAACGTCGCAGCGTGCACTGCGTCCTGGTCCGCGTGGACCGCCAGCTCCCAGCCACTGTCGTTCTGGAGCTGGGTGAGCTGGGCCTGTGTGAGATGCCCGGGCGTCCCGATGAGGCTGGCGATCGTGTATGTCGTCGCCGCGAACCCAGCGGCGTCCAGCACCTCCCTGCCGAGCGTGATCGCGTCCTCGTAGGAGTCGTCCCAGGTGAGCGTGACCATTCCGTGTGGGAACGTCAGCGTCCCGTCGGGGATGAGCTCCACGCCCTGGAGGTGAACCGTAGCCGCGTTGGCGGAGCCGCCGCCGATGTCGGTGATACGGAAACGGACGGCTGCGAGGCCGGTCCGGGCGCCGGCGCCGTTCTGGGCGGCGTCGTGGAACGACAGGCTCTGGGTGACCCAGTCGCCCGAGGTGTAGTAGTTGCTGCCGCTGGCGCCGCCCTGCATGGTCCAGGTCCAGCCGTTGCTCCAGCTGGTGTCGGTGCAGATGTCGATCTCGAACGACAGCAGGGTGTTGATGTTGGCGATCTGGGCGGTGATGCGCGGCACCATGCCGGTGGAGCTGGCCGAGGTGACCGCGCCGTAGACGTAGTAGGTGGCACCGTCGCCGGGGGTGACCAGCGTCGCGCACTGCGTGCCGCGGACGCAGGGGGTCGTGGTGTCGTTCGCGGTGAAGGTGGCACCCGATGCGACGAATCCGTGGCCCGGCTGGAACTCGGTCAAGATCGCGGACGGCTGCGGCTCGCGGGGCATCCGGTAGGTCGGGTGGTAGATGATGCTGGTGTCGAGGCTCAATGCAGCCAGGTATGTTGCTGCGGCCGAGGCCTCTGCGGTGGCGATGGCGCCGGCCGCGGCCCCGGCCGCGTCGTAGGCTCCGTTCGCCCGGGTCACCTCAGCGGCGACCTGGGTTCCGGTGTAGGCCTCCGCCGTAGTCACCGCGCCGGCGGCGGCCCCCGCCGCGTCGTAGGCCGAGTTCGCACGGCTGACCTCGGCCGTGATCTTGGTGTTGGTGTACGTCTCAGAAGTGCTCTGTGCGGCAGCCGCCGCGCCTGACGCGTCGTAGGCCGAGTTCGCTCGCGTCACCTCGGCGCTGACCTCGGCGGCGCTGTACGCCTCCGCCGCTGTCTGGGCCGCCGCTGCCGCTCCAGCAGCGTCGTAGGCCGCGTTCGCCCGGGCCACCTCGCCGCTGATCTGGCCGCTGGTGTACGTCTCCGCTGCTGTCTGTGCTGCGGTCGCCGCCCCGGTGGCGTCGTAGGCCGCGTTCGCGCGTGTCACCTCCGCCGCGACCTGCTGCCCGGCGTACGTCTCCGCAATGCTCTGCGCGCTGGCCGCCGCCCCTGCCGCGTCGAACGCGGTCGCCGCCGCCGTCGCGGCCGTTCCCAGCCCGAGGTTCTCTCGGGCCAGCGGCGGCGACTCCAAGTCGTCGAGGTTGTTCGCCACCAGCAGCGCCAGGCCGCCGCCGCCACTGCCGCTGCCGGAGGACGAGCCCACCGGTGCCAGCGCCGCGAGGTCGGCTGTCGGGCTCGCCGCCGGCAGCGTGATGCTGAACGGCTGCCGGGGCACCGTCCCGTCCCGCCACGACTCCACCACCGTGTACGTCCAGCCTGACGGCGTCACCCCGGCCGCATCCGTCGCCAGCAGGTGGATGGTGAACTGCCCAGTGGCCTCGTCCGGAGTGGCGACGATCGGCCCCAGGATGGTGATGCCCGAGCCAGCAGCGGCCACTGCGGACGGCTCGGGGGTGAACGTGACGGTGCCCAGGCAGGCGCTGCCGTCGGCGTGGCTGTACTGGGCGAAGAGGGCGACGGTCTGTAGACCGGTCAGCGCCACGAAGGGCCTCCTACGGTGAGGGGAAACGGAAAGGCCCCCGCCCGGCGGAAAGCCGGACGGGGGCAAGGTGTTCAGTGGTGCAGGTAGACGGCACCGATCTCGCTGGCCGTGACGAGCGCAGTGATGCCACCGGCGGTCATCCACACCTTTCGCTCGACCGCCTTCAGCCGGTCGGCGACTCCGGCCAGTGGCCCCAGCCGCTTGTCGACGACGTCCAGGCGCTCGTCATGGCGAGCCAGGGCGGCACGGTGCTCCGCGTGCTGCCGGTCGGACTGCTCGGACCGCAGGACCAGGAGCGCCAGCGAGCCGTTGATCTCCGCCAGCCCCCTGCCGAGCTCGCCGCGCAGCCGTTCCAGCTCCAGCGCCGTGGCGTGGTCCGGCTGCGGCGGTGCGGTCACTCCCCGGCCGCCGGGGGCGCGACGGGGCTCACGCTCCCGCTGGTCGACACGGGCGCCGCGGGCTCGGCCACGACGGTCGCGGCCGCGGTCGGTGCCGGGGCTCCGGCGATCAGGTGGAGCTTCGCGGCGAGCGCCGCCCACGGGACGACCGGGGCCCACTGCCGGTACGCAGTCTCCACTGCGCCGACGGCCGCGCCGATCAGCGCGTCCCGCCCCAGGTGCGCGGTCCCCAGCGCGGCCAGCTGCGCGCCGGTGGTGACCAGCAGCAGGCGCCCGAACCGCGCGGCCTGCTGCGCGGCGTGCGCGTCGGCCAGCTCGGCCCGCAGCGCGGTGATGATGTTGCTCATGGTGTCCTCCCAGACATGACGAAGGCCCGCACCGTGGCGGGCCGGATGGGGTGGAGCCGGGGATGGATCAGGTGGTGGGCGGCTCGGACGCCACCAGGGTGTGACCGAGCGCGGCATACGCCGCGGCCGCGCCGGCCTCCGCTGCGGCGGTGATCTCCGCGGTCGTGATGCCGCCGCCCTTGGACAGGGCTGCCAGCACCGCGCCCTGTGCGGCCACCTGCGCCGCGAGCCCGGCCACCTGCCGGGTGGTCGCGTCGTAGTGGCCGTCCAGGTAGTTCAGGTAGGCGGACACCGGGATCTGGGCGGCGTTGCCCTTGGCGTCCTTGCGGAACGAGCTGGTGACCGTCGCGGCGAGCAGCGTGCGGGCGGTGAGCTCGGCGTCGGCCTGGGTGAGCGGCATCTCGTCCTCCGGAGTGATGTGAATGAGCAGGTCGGCCAGCGTGCCGTGGAACACCGAGGCGTCACAGAGGCCGATGCCCGGGACCGTGCGGGCGTCCGTGTACTGCCACAGCTCGTGCGGCAGCCCGGGCTCGATCGGCCCGTACGCGGCGAGCCAGACCCGCGGGTACCCGGCGGCGGCCAGGCCGTGGGCCTCGTAGAAGGCGAGGCCGGAATACAGCTCGACCGCTTCGGCATGCTGAAGCCGAGCAGCCACGGTGGTGTACCAGGCCCGCGCCCGGGCGGCCTGGTCCCCGGCGCCGACCTCCAGGTCGCAGACCGGCCACTCGCCCGGGCGCAGAGACCCGACCAGGTCGCAGAACTCCCCGGCCTGGACCGCCGCGTCGCGGTCGGCGACGACGTACTGGTACAGCCCCAGCGCCTGGATCCCGGCAGCGTGCGCCTGGTCCCGGTTGCGCGGCCACTGCGCGTCGGCCCGGGCGCCGTTGTGCGCCCGCACGATCGCCGCCGGGTAGCCGCCCGCGACCAGGCGCCGCCAGTCGACGGTGCCCTGGAACTCGCTGACGTCCGGGATGATGAGGTCACTCACTGGCCAAGCCCCCTTGCTGCCCTGCTGGCGGTCGATGCGGCCTCCGCCGGGCGCCCGCCAGTTCGTGCCTCGCGCAGCAGCTTGAGTTCCTCCAGCACCGCGTCGTGGGTCTCGCGGGCCTGCCGCTCCGCCGCCCGGCCGAGCACGCCCTGGCCGACGGCCAGCAGCGGCAGCGCCACCAGCTGCACGCAGTTGGACCAGTACAGCAGCGTGGTCAGCGCGGACGGGAACAGCAGCGGGAGGAGCCCGTAGACGAGCAGCAGGTAGAAGGCCCACATCGTCCCGAACAGCCGGGTGGCGTGGACCGCGACCCATTCGTTGAACCTACGGACCCGGCTCACCGGCCCACCTCGCGAGCGGGAATGAAGTGGGCAGGGGCCTCAGTGTCGTCCCGCCGGTCCCGGACGGCCTGCCACAGGGGCTCCGGCAGCACGTGGATGCCGTACCTGGTCCTGTGGTGGGTCGTGCACAGCACCTCCAGGTTCCCCGGCGACTCCACCCAGCGCTGGAAGTCATCGTCGTCCTCGAAGTGCAGCCCCAGCCGACGGGCGACCTTGTCCCGGTCGGTGCTGGGGATCTGGCTGAACTCGACATGGCTGTGGTGCAGCTCGGGCCGGCCGTCGCAGAGGTCATCGTCGATGACGCACTTCCACAGGCCCTGCCGCTTCAGCCGGGCCTTGGCCTGCTCGAACAGGTGGTAGTGCGGATCGTCGTCGCGGTCGAGGTGCGACTCCACGTGGAAGGACAGGTGCAGGGTCAGCAGCTGGTCGTGCGCGGCGACCAGGCGGTGGGCATGCTCGGGCGGGGGCATGGGGGCCTCCAGACATGGAAAATCCCCGCACGGTGGCGGGGATTGGGGTTGCTGCGGGGAGAGGTCAGGTGAACGAGGGAGGCGTGCTGGTGGTGTCCGTGGTGTAGGAGGTGTCCGTGATGACCTCCTTGGAGACGGTCGCCGAGGCCGTTGTGCCGGCAGGCCACGGGAGGCCGTTGAACGCCTCTGTGAGGGCGAACGCCATGGCGTCAGACATGCCTCCGCGCGAGACCAGGGTGAAGCTGGCCATGTTCATGGTCCCGTTCGTCTCCTGGTTGTTGAAGCTGAAGTTGTAGTTCGTGAACGTGTCGGTGGTGCTCATGACGGCATCTCCAATGCGAGTTGGTGTGGACCGGCTGGCTCCGGTGGGCGCTACCAGCCGGTGGGTAGCGCGGGCCCTGCTGGCAGCGGCACGGTGGGCGGCGGGGCAGGTGCGCAGCCGCACTGAGGCAGCGTGAGAGCGTTCGGACCCGGGCAGGTGGGTTGGTGGATCATCGCGGCGAGGTCGAGCGTAACGGCATGTGCCGCGCAGGCATACACAGCGTCGGTCCAGGTTTCCTCAACGGCGTGCTGTCGTTGCCACTGCACCACCGGTGCGGCCACGCACCCTGTGTGGCCACACGCCAGCGTGCTCGGTACAGGCATGGTCACGAGTCCTCCAGGGTCAGACGTGGACGAGCCACGCGGTCAGAGACGAGCACTGCCCACTGACAGATGAGGTGGACAGGCCAGCGCCGCTCGTCTGGTAGCCGTATGCCTCGATGTAGTCGGTGCTGCCGTTGAGGTAGACCAGCCCGGCGGCACTGACCGTTGTGTACAGACCGGAGGCCGCGGCCGCGCTGCCGAAGGCGCCTGTCACGGTGGTGGTCCCGTTCTTCAGAATCGAAGCTGAGCGGGCTCCGGTCGCGTTGGTGGCAAAATCCAGGGTCGCCATCACCCAGTACCAGCCCGCGATCTGGCCGGTGTATCTGCTCGTGTTGGTCGTGGTGGAGTGGCCCGCGTAGGAGTCGACAGTCGCGCTATCCATCGTGATCGGGACACTTGTGCCGCTGAGCAGCGACTGAACCGTGGCCTGGTAGAGCGAGGCGATCGGCGGCCCGAGCAAGAAGGTGAGGCCGTTGTAGAGCTGGGCGTTGAGCAGCGCGGCGTTGCCGGTGTCGCCGACCTGCCACTGGTACGGGATCGGGGCTGCGAGTCCCGTCATCGGCGCCTCCGGGCGGCTCTCGGGCAGCACGGCGACCGCCGCACCCGGGTGGGCGGGCGGTCACGGCACTGCGACGGGCGGGGGTCAGTAGGTGACGCGGGGGCTGGTGGTGCTGAGCGTCGCCCCGGCGTCGAGCGACGCGGGGAAGTTGCTCGCGGGGAGCGCCGGCAGGGTGTAGGCCGAGCCCAGCGGCTGGCACACCACCGACCCGGCCGCGTGGGTGCTGGCGAGATTCGCGGTCAGGGTGACGGCGACGCTGGTGTATCCGGCGACCGTCGTCGCCACGCTCTTGACCGTGGCGGACTCGGCCAGCGCCGTGCCCTGGCCGACGGTCAGGACCGTCCCCGCCGGGAGCACCGCCGCCGCCGGGTTCAGCGAGCTCCCCGTCAGCGGCCCCAGTGTGATCACCGGCTGCCCCGCTGTCGCCTGCACCTGGAGCGTGCTGTGCAGGCTGCTGACAACCCACCAGTTCATGAACGGAGTCGCCGAGGACAGCTGAAGCGACGCCTTCAGGTTGCCCTGGTCATCGCCGTTCCAGGTCAGCTGCTCCAGGAACTGCTGGGCCACGATCGACGGGGCGGGCGCCGGTGGCCGCCGGGTGACCTGAACCCGGCTGCCGAACCCGAGCGCGAGCACCTGTGACCACAGGGCAGGGTTGCTGGCCGGGTCGATCGTCAGCTGGGCCAAGCGGGTCAGCGGCTGGCCGTACTGCTGCGCGAGGTACTGCGCCGCGTACTGCGGGACCGTCTGGTCCTGCACGTTGATCGTCCGCTCCAGCGTCCGCGGCGCGTACGCCACCGACGACACCGGGTTGGGCGCCAGGGCCGTCGGATACTGCGGGGAGCCCGGCGGTCCGGAGTTCGCCACCGACACCTGGTTGTAGATGTGCGTGGTGTCGTAGCCCGTCGCCACGTCGGTGAGGTACGGGATCTCTCCCGCCGCCTGGGCCTCGCCCAGGAGCACTGCGGGCGCGGTCTGGTAGTACCGCCAGGACCGGGCGGCGAGCTGCACCGTACCGCTGGCATCGGCGTAGACCTGGCCGTTCTCCGAGTCCCCCACCAGCTGGAGCGCGGACATGGCGTCCAGGCCCGCCAGGTCGGCGCCGCCCATCGCCGTGACCGCGTCCATCGTGCCCAGAGGACCGCCGTACCCGGACAGGGTCAGGATCCGCTGGGCCCGCGCCGCCGAGGTCTCCCCGGCCCAGCCGGTCGCGAAGCCGGACGCCAGGTCACCGAAGCTGGGGACCTGGTTCGTGGGGATCTCGCAGGCGTAGGCCAGGTCCCCGCTGAAGGCGAGCGAGTACTGGTTGAGCGGGCCAACGACGTACATCCCGATCGTGTCCGAGATGATCCCGGACGGCGAGCAGTTGTTGGTCGAGGTCCCGAAGTACCCGTTGCCGTCGACGTTGCCGTCCAGGCGCATACCGCCAGGGCTGAGGATGATGGCGGCCATGTGCCAGTTCCCATCGCACACATACACCGGGATCGAGAAGGTGATGTTCTGGTTGGCCGTGTTCGACACGGTCACGTTGACGTGCCCGCTGGAGTCGATGACCAGTCCAGCGTGCGATCCGGTCGGGCCGGTGCGGTCCGAGGCCATCCACAGCGTCATGCCGGAGCCCGAGGCTGGGACGGTCGTGGTCCGGAAGCAGATGATCCGCGTCCAGCCCCCCGACGGGGGCCCGTTGGGCGTCCCCAGGTTGATGAACGTCCCCGCCTGCTGAGTCGTCGTCGGGGTCGGGTTGGCCAGCGTGACGACCGGCCCAGTCCCCCCTTCGAAGCCGGTGCCACTGACGCCGTTCCCCGACGTCAAACTCCCTGCCCCTGCACTGGAATTGAGGATGTTCGCACGGCCATGCTTCCCAGTCAGGTCACGGAAGCCGGAGGTGCCCACCGGCTCGTCGAGTGGGTACAGCCGGTCGGGCCCCAGCGCCAGCAGCTGCGCCTCAACATTCGGCTGAAGCGTGAAGTCCGCGAGCGAGGCGAGGACATCTACGCAGGTAAGGTCGACGGTTCCGTACGTGCCCGACATGTCCCACTGCTGCGGCCAGCGTTCGACATACCCGGCCCACAGCGGGTACACCACCCCGGGTGCGACCCAGGGCGACGCGGCCGCCGCACGCTCGAATTGCCACCCCGTCAGGTATCCGGTCAGCGCCGCAGCAACCGCACCCGTGTTGGAGACCGCGGGCCGCGCCCACACGGCCCCCGCCGGAGCCACCCCGCTCACCACCGCCGGCACCCAGGCGCCGGACACCACCGAGACGGCAGTGCCAGTGCTGGTCGAGAGCAGGGCTCCCGACTGGGAATACCAGTAGATCAGCGGGGTCACGCTGACGGCCGCCGTCGCCATCAGGTATAGCGACGACGTCCAGGACTGCCCGGCCGTGACGGGGGACGCGTTGAAGTCGGAGGTCGCCCAGCCGTTGTTGTAGCCGAGGCCGAAGACCGCTGCGCCAGCGGCGCTCACCGGCACGCCCCACGTCAGGGCGGTCGTCAGCCCCACAGGAGCCGCCGGGCTGACCGTGGTGAAGCCAAAGGTGCCGCCAGTGGCGTTCACGTTGAGGGTGTCCAGCCCCGCGGCCATCCCCTGGGGCAGCACGTTCCGGGTCACCGGCCACGTCGCGGTGAGTCGGCACGGCACCATCGGCACGACGTTCGGCGCGTACGGCGACGCCGTGTTGTCGGGGTCGAGCGCCCCGTCCAGGTTCCACAGCGACAGCGTGAGCTCGCCCGACTCGACCTCGTCCAGCTCGTATTGTCGCCCGGACTGCTGAGCTGACCACGGGCCCCGGAGCCTGGCCGTCAGGTCCGTCCAGTACGGCGTCACCGCGTTCGAGGCGTTGCTGTTGAAGGCGACGGAGTACCGAATCTGTGGCCAGGACGGCATCAGGCCGCTGGCGCCCATCGCGGTGTTGACGTGCTCGATCGATGCCGACTGCCCGGCAACCGTCGCCGACCCGGCGCTGAAGGACGCAGCGACGGCACGCGGAGACCAGGTGTACGGGATCGATGCGAGCTGCGTCCATGCCTGGCCGTCCGGGCTGGCGTAGAACAGCCACGACCCGGCCGCCTCAGCCAGCGCCCACCAGGCGTGCGTGACGGGGCTGTACGTTGGCAGCGTCACGGTGGTGGCGACACCGGCGGTCACGACCACGGCCTGCCACAGCGTCCCCGGCTGGCAGAGGAAGTACGCGGAGTCGGAGGCGTCGGCAGCCACCTTCATCAGCGTCTGCACGACCTGGCCACCGGTGCCGCCGGGCGCCGGGGTGACCCGCGCCGAAAGCACCTGGCCAGTCGCCTCGTACGGACCCGCGGCGCCCAGGACCGGGAACGCGGTCGTGGCCGGCACCGTCACCCGCCCCGGCGCCGCGAGGGTCACCCCGGCCGACGTCGCGCTCCACACCGCGGTGTTCAGCACCCCAGCCATGAAGGCATCGACGAGTGAGCCGAGAAGTGGGTTGTTCATCTCGACCTCCCGTCAGCTGGCTGCATAGACCAGGCCGGTCGTGGGGTTCCGCCTGCCGTACCGCAGGGCCTGCGTCTGCATGATCTTGAAGAGTTGCTTGCCGTCGACCTGCACGACGATCGGCTGGAGCTGACCACCGCCGCCCTGCCCGGCACCGGCTCCGTTGCTGCCGGCTGCCAGTGCCCCGTACGAGCCGGGGCTCCCACCGATCGTCAGGCCAGCAGCGGCGGCCAGACTGTGGGTGGCCATCCCCACCTTCCGCGTCGAGCCCTTGATGCCGTCCGCGACCATGCTGCCGATCTTCGCCCCGGCCACGTCCGGCGAGCCCGAGCCGCTCAGCGGTCCCTTCTTGGCCGGGCTGAACGGGAGGTAGGAGCGGATCTCCGAGGCGATCGACTTCATCGCGCCGCCCGCGCCGCCGAGCATCGAAGTGATGCCGCTGATCAGGCCCTTGATCAGATTTTTGCCCGCATCGAGCAGGAGCGTGCCGAAGCCGGAGGTCGCGCTCAGGATCAGGTGGACCAGGTCCCCTAGGCCTTGCGTTGCGAGCTTCTTGACGTCCGTCCAGGCGCGGCTCCAGTGGCCGGTGATCAGATCGAGCACGATCCCGATCGTGTTGAGGGTCAGGTGCATGCCGAGACTGATCACGCCGGAGATGATCGTCCAGGCGAGTTTGACCGTGTCGCGCACAATTCCCCAGGCCAGCCGCCAGGTTGAGACCAGGTTGACGAGCAGTGGGTGCAGGTAGACGTCCCAGGCGATGGTCGCTGACGTGGAGATGGCCAGCCAAATTTTCGCCCAGACGGCGGACAGTTCGGATGCGTGGGCCGACCACCAAGCGGTCAGGTCCGCCAGCCTGGCCTGGATCCACTTGATCACGTTGTTGTCCAGCCAGCGCGCCAGTGCCTGGACCCCGTGGACCATTGAGGACCAGGCGGCGAGGAAGTCGGCCTTGTGGGCAGTGACCCAGCCGATCAGGGCGCTGATCGCGGCCTGCGCCAGGTGCAGGGCTCCCACCAGCACTGTGCGTAGGAAGCTGGCGACGTCGGTCACCGCTTCGCGGAAGGGCTTGAAGTGGGTGTAGGCGTAGATCGCGGCTGCGGCCACGGCGGTGATCCCCAGGACCACCGGGTTGACCTCAATCGCCGTCAGCGCCCCGGCGACGCTCCAGAGCGCGGCAACGAGCACGCCGCCGAGGATTGCGGCCAGGCCCTGGACGGCGCTCTGGTGGGAGGTCAGCCAGCTCAGGCCGCTGCGGGCCACTCCGAGCACCTTGGACAGGACCGGCAGCATCTCCTGACCCAGCTTGACGCCAAGAGATTCCAGACCGCTCTCAAGTTCATGCGTCTCCTGGCTGACGGTCTGTTGAGTGGCCTGCCATGCGGAGCCGAATCCCTTTGCGCCTTTCTCTAGTTCCGGGTATTTCGACATCATGCGGTCGTACTGTCCCATAAGCACGGCCAGACCGGCGCCTGCCTTCTTCCCGAACATATCCGTAATTACCTGACCCTCCTGGGTCGCGGTAATTCCGGCCGCCTTGAAGTGGTTCTGTAGGTCCGTCAAGGCCAGCTTCAGGCCGCCCTTTTGCATGTCTTCCGACAGAGTGCTACTGGTCATCCCGAACTTCTGCAACCACACCGCAGCGGTATTGACTGGAGCAGCCAATGCCTGCACAGACATTCGCAGGTCGGTGCCCGCTTTTGCACCCCGGATATTATTATCTCCGAATGTCGCGAGCGCAGCGCCTACGTCATTCAGAGAAAGGCCGTAGCCTTTTACCACCGCGAGCATTCCAGTACCCATGGCGTCAGCCAGGTCCTGCATTTGCATATCGCCCGAACCGACAATTGCATTCAGTGCGCCCATTGCTTGGCCGTAATTCTGGACGCCGGGAATTCCGCTCGCGATAGCGGCATCGAGTGCATTCTGAACGTCGACCAGATCTGCGTGACCGACTGCCGCGCCCTCGGCGCCGGTCTTCAGGATGTCCAGCGCCCTCGCGCCGGTGATTCCCGTGGAGGCGAAGGAGCTTTCGACGTGGTACAGCGCCTCCGCCAGGCTGTCCGGACTGTCGCCGACCTGCCCCGCCAGCCGCAGAACCCCGTCGCCGAGGCCCTTCAACTGGCCCTTGGCCACCCCCGCCTGGGTGTTGAGACTCGTGATCTCCGAGTTGAACGCCGTCGCGCCCTTGATGGCCTCGAACACGCCGACGCCAGCCGCCGCGAGCCCGAGCACGTACGTCTGTAGGGCACCCGCCGTCTCCCCCAGGGCGGCTGACGACTCACCGGCCGAAGCGGTCGCCGCCCCGCCGGCCTCCGTTGCTGCCGCTGCACCCTCAACGCTGGCGGCGCGCACCTCCGTTGCCGAGGCCGTGGCGGCGCCTGCGGCTGACGCGAACCCAGCGTCCAGGCCACCGAGGGACTCCGTGGCGGTGGCCATGCTGACCTTGACCGCCTCCGCCATCTCCTCCGCTGCCCCGGAGATGGCGCCGAAGGAAGGCGTGGCCGCCTCGGCCGTGCCGGTCGCAGCCTTGGCGAGCGCCCGGAGCGCGGACGCGACGCCGCGGACTGTGGTCTTGACCGTGGTCAGCGGGTCGACGATGCCTGCGGCGAGCTCGACGGCCGCATCCAAGATCACCTTGAAGCTGTCGGCTGCGACCCGGGCGCTCTCGTCCAGCGCAGTCGCCATCTGCCGCGCCGTGGCCGTGATCCGGCCGGAGGTCTCCTCACTCAGGTCGGCCGCTGCGGTGAACGACTCGGTGAAGGGATCAGTGAGGCCTCGGAGGGTGACGTAGAGGTCGCCGACTTCGCTCGACATAGCGCCCCCCATCGGCAGTTGTGGAGATCCGGTGCGGGAGGCGGTGCTATCGGGCTACGGTCTGCGTGCGGCCGCCACCGGGGCAGCCCACAAGGGGGTCCTCGTGAGCGGGCGCAGGGGTGCAGGGGCGCACCCGATGACCACAGGTCAGAAGGTCGGCGTCGGGTTCGCAGTGTTCTGCGTCGTCGCAGTCGTGTATGCGCTCATCGCGCCGAAGGCGGCCACCACCACGACCGCCTCACCACCTACTGCGGCGGCGGGCAGCAGCGCGCCAGCAGCGAAGCCGACGACTGCCCCACGACCGACAGCGGCGAAGGCGCAGGCGTCGCCGGAACCGACGTTCGTCTACCCCGGCGACGCTCAGTGCGCCATCACCTACCGCGACCGTGGCGACGGCACCATGAGCTGGACCGCTACCGTCACCGTGGCAGGTGAACTGATCACGCACGCGGGCGACTCAGCAGGCAATCTCTACCCCCACGACACCCAAGTCGGCGTCGGCCAGAGCTCGTTCGCGGCTCCGGTGCCGCTCTCCTCGATCACCGACGTCGGGGGCAATCTCACCGGCAGCGACGGTACGTCGTACGGCTGCTCCGTTGCCCCCGCGAAGTAGCTCAGCCCCAGGAGATGTCGTTGAAGACGTCCAGTACAGCCACGCTGACGGCAGCCTCCCCGATGGCGTCAGCGGCTGGCTTAAGCCAGGGGTAGGTGATGCCGTGGTCGCCGGTCTCCAGGTAGTAGCCGTACCTGCTGGAGTCGACCCGGGATCGCCACCGGGACGAGTACTCCGGGTAGTGCCCCCGGCGCGGGCCGACCTTCGTCGCCCAGCCCTCGATCGACCGCTCGACCGGGTTGTGGCCGATCGACTCCACGAGGGTGCCTGAGATCTGCGCTGGGCCCTCGCCCGGCCGGGCCGGGGTCGGGGTGCCGTAGTCGTGCTGCCCGTTGCTGGCGTTGGCCCGGGCTTGGCGCTCGATCGCCTCCGCAACCGATTCCAAGCCCTCGGCCATCCGGAGCGCGCCCTGCTCGGCGACCCGCGCGAGGATCGCCCGCAGCACGCCAGCCTCCAGCTCGGCCATGACCTACCCCCTCGCTCGCTCCTCCGCTGCCGCCCGCGCCTCCCGCTTCGCCGCCAGCAGGTCCCAACAGACTCTGCGCACATACGGCGGCGTAGCCAGCATCTGCTCCCAGGACCACTTGAAGGTGAGCATCAGCTCGACCCACTGCACCTCAACGGGGACCGGGCCAGATCCCCATGTGCCGCCGTAGATGCTTTCCGCAGGCCACAGCACATCGTTGAGGTAGCTGGAGTCGAGCTCTACTGAGGGTTTTGGAGCTCCCGGAAGGCGGCGCCGATCGCACCGATGACGCCCAGCGGCGCGTAGGAGAGGCCCTCCACGGTCGGCGTCGCCGGCAGCAGGGGCGGCACGTCGGCCTCCGACCTCGCGTCCCAGATGCACCAACGGCGAAGCACCTTGAGCATCGTGGTCTTGATGACCTCAGCGTCAGCTGCTGTCGGTTCCCCGTCGTCGCCTACGGAGATGCCTCGCAGGCCTCTGCTGATCTCGTCGATCGTCTCCGAGGCCATCAGGCCCGGGTTCCGCATCTCGATCCACGGCTCCGGCAGACCCTGGAGGTGGAACTGCGGCAGCTTGATGGTCGTGATGCGCTGCGCGTAGCCGCCCTCCGGGACCTGCACCGACGGAGCGACGGACTGGACGGCCTGGATCTGCGGCAGGGGCTGCGGCTGGGCCTGGGGGTGCGGCATGTACGGCTGCTCATAGACCGGCTGCCCAGCGGCGGGCGCGAGGAAGGCGGTCGGCACCGGCTGCGCGGCCGCGGCCGCGGCCGGCTGCGGGTAGTCGGGTGTACTCATCTTGCTGCTCCAGGGTGTGAGGGGTGAGGGGGTTGGTGTCCCGGCGTGCTGGGGGCGCTCCCCGCGCCCTCACACGTCAGCGCCACAGCCGGCACGCCGGGAGAATGTGGGACCGCCGTCAGTAGGCGGTGGTCTGCCAGTTGGCGACGACAGCCTGGACCACGCCGCCGTCGACCGTGTTGGCCACGCCGGATACGGAGAAATCCGCGTTCGAGTACGGGCCGGACAGGTCCCGCTTTCCCTTGAAGACCGCGGACTTGCTGCTGGTCAGCGTCAGGGACTGGCCGCCCCGGCTGATCGGCTGCTGCAACGCCATCACCAGCGGCAACTGGGTGTTACCGGTGAACAGGCCCAGGTCGAGGCTGTTCTCGTAGATGGCCTTCAGGGTCCCGTCGTACTCCAAGGCCCCCGCGAAGACCTCGCGCGGGCCCTGCGTGCCATCCGAGCTCGCAATGGCCTCGACCGCGCGCTTGAACGTCGCGTCGTAGGTCAGGCCCCTGGTGGACGCCGCGCCGCCGATGGTCTGCGTCCACGACCAGCCGAGCCACGGATCGTAGGCGGTGTACGCGCCGGTGGCCGCGGTCTGCGGGACGGACGGAGCTCCGGTGGCCTTCAGTGAGAGGCTGACCGACGCCTTGGGGTCGATCTTGAGCCCGACCTCGGAGAACCGCACGTAGGAGCAGCTCACTGTCGAGACGGTGTCGAAGTACGTCAGCGAGTAGGTCGGCAGAGCGATTGCGGGGTTCTGCTTGAAGGTGTGGATGGTGGGTGTCTGGACCACGGCGGAGACGGCGTGGCCGTACGCCAGGCCCACGCTCGCGCCCGCCACTGTGGTGACCGTGTGGACATAGGGGCCCGTACCGGTGGGCGCGCCGACCGTGACGGCGTACTCCTGGAGCGCGCCCGTGTCCAGGCGGATGATCGTGCCAGCCGCCAGGGAGACAGGCAGCGAGACCACAGTGGCGCCGACCGCGGTCAGCACGGACAGCGTGGTCGACGTCCCCGCCGTCACCACGTCCGGGCCGATCGTCGCGCAAAAGAAGTGCGGCGCCAGGTCCGGGTAGGCCATCAGATCGATCGACCAGTCCGAGGACGACGGCCCCTGATAGGACCCGTGCAGCACGGAGTCGTCCGCGCGTACCGACTCGTCCCGCAGCTGCGCGATGACGTCCTCGAAACCGCTGCTGCCGGTGTACGGCAGGCCGATGTTGGGCGCGACGTAGGTCCCCGGCGAGCCGGACGACTCCTTGCCCATGGCCAGCGTCCCCAGGCGTGCGAGCTTCGCCATCAGCCGGTCTCCTCTCCGGCCTTGGCCGCTGTCTTGCGTGTGGGCTTCGGCTCGGCCTCGACCGGCTCGAACCCGACAATCGGCTCGGGCCAGTCGACGGTGTCGCCGGGCTGGACGGTGGCCGGGATGGCCATCACGTCCAGCGGATGGTCCCCGCTGTTCCGCTGGAGCACAGCGGCCTCCCCTTCTACGCGATGTACTCGCTGTCGTCGGCGGTGTAGGTGATCGTCGCCGTGAGCAGGCCGGCGGCGATGCCCGTGATCGGGTCGCCGAGGTTTGTGTCGAACGCGGCCCCGTTCGGGGTCTCACCCACCGCCTGGAATCTGTTGCCGTGCGTCTTGTCGGTGACGAAGCCCTCCAGGCGGCCGATGACCGCTGCGAGGGCGATGTCCAGGGCGCGCTGCTCGCTCTCCGTGATGCCCGGGCCCGTGAAGCCCTGCCCGATCGGCCACGTTGCAGTCACCTGGAGGTAGTGCGTCGCCAGCCGTCGCTGCTGCGCGAATCGGACCGTCGGGTAGCGGCGCCGGATCACGTACAGCTGGGTCTGCCTCATGTTCGGTGTTCGGGGTGCGTACGCCTGGATCACGTCCCACGGGCCGCCGGCGCCGCGAAGCAGCGTCGGTAGCCCGTCGCCGGTCGTCAGAAGCCACGCGGCCTCGCGGTCGGGTGCATCAGCGAGGCTCAACGCCCCCTCCTTCTGCGTCTGGTGATCCTCTTGGCACGGTCGGCGCGCGCGGCGATCCGGCCTCCGGCTCGGGCGCGGCGCGGCCTGGGGCCGCCCTGCTTTCCGTGATGGCGGACGATCTGCCAGTGGTGGTGTCGGTGGCCGGCCCGGGTCCAGTGGTGTCGGCGGTGCCCGCGCCGGTCGGGGTGGCGGTGGCCCTGGCGGCTGCGCCGCGCCTTCCGGTAGCCGGACCGCAGATGCCGCGGGGTGGGCAGCCGCCGCGACCGGTGCCGCGCCGTCGACCCGTGTCGGCGTGCCTTGAGCGCGGCGGAGATCTTCGCCCGGGTGGCCGCTGACAGCGCGTGGCCCTTGTGCCGGTGGTGCCGTCCCTTGAGAGCCGCGGAGATCTTCGCCCGCTCGGCAGCCGTGAGCTTGTGGCCCTTGTGATGCTTGCCCTTCAGCGCGGCGGAGATCTTCGCCCGCTCCGCAGGAGTCGGCTTGTGGCCCTTGCGGTGCTTCCCTTTCAGGGCTGCCGAGATCTTCGCCCGGGCGGCGGCCGACAGCTTGTGACCTTTGTGGTGCTTGCCCTTCTCGCGCTCGCTGATCTTCTTCCGGGCGGCGGAGGAGAGGTGGCGCTTGACCGTGTGCTTGGCGGCGGTGTGGACGCCCCAGGTCACCGGTAGCCCTCCAGGATCGCCGTGGCGTCGGCGGCCAGGATGTCCGGGTCGTGGCCGTGCTGCTGACCGGTGGGGTCCAGCTCACGGGCGATCAACGAAGCCGTCATGAGCTTGCTCGCCCGGGAGAGGTCGGCCGGCGCCGGGCGGTACCCGCCGCCGTAGGTGTAGGTGACGAAGCTGCCGACTGGCAGGAAGGTCCCGATCGGGTACCAGATGTGGCCGGTGTCGGGATCCGGTCCGCGCACGTTCGCGAGGTTCACCAGCTGGTCGCCGCCGTAGGAGCGGGAGATGAGGATCGACTCCAGGGAGTAGGTCCACATGTCCGCGTACTTTACGGCGTACTGGGACAGCCAGCCGTGGCGGACGAGCGACGTCGTGCCCATGGAGTAGGCGTAGGACAGGCCCAGCGTCCCGGCGAGGTCGAGCGGGACGCTGCCGGCGTCGATGTACTCGTCCGGGTCGATGCCGGTCGAGCGCTCCGTCTCGACCAGGCCAGTGAAAGGCGCTAGGCGACGGCCGGCGCCCTCCGACCCCTCACAGATGCGGGTGGCCTCGGACAGGACATCGGACTGGGCCTGTGGGTCGGTGTAGCCGCGCACCAGGTCGGCGAACGCACCCTCGGTTAGCTGCGCCCAGGTGCACAGCGGCGTGGGGGTATCCGTCGCCATCGGCTACTCCCCGCCGTCCCCGCCGCCGTCGGCGGTGCCCTCCCCGGTGTCCGCCGGGTCGGGGTCGCCCTGCTTGTGGACCTTCGCGCCGCGCGGGAGTTCCGGCTCGGCCTCGAACTCGTCCGGCTGGATGCTCACCAGCTCGTGCGCGTGCTCGGGGCTCATCTCGACCCACATCCCGGCCTTCGGCCAGACGTAGCCGTGACTCGTGCCGCCCGGCCGCCTCTTCTTGACGTACATCGCTGCCTCCAGGGCATCGTGGGTGCCTGGTCGTCCCGTGGAGTAGGCGAGACGACCAGGTAGGTGGGGGTGCTACAGCGTCGGGGCGACGCGGGTGAGTCGACCGATCCACTCCGGGCCGCGGACCGCCAGGCAGGTGTCGGAGACGACCGCGAACGGCAGCGAGTCCGCGCTCGCGGTGGTCGGGTAGACGTCCTTCGGCTGGATGTCTCGCACGTACGGCCGCAGCACGTTGTCGCGGTCGCGGGAGGTCAGGTAGATGTCCTCCTGGCCCGTGCTGCGGGGCTTCAGGCCCGCGTTGGTGCCGATGTAGCTGGTCGGGCCCTGCGCGGGGACCTGCACGCCGTTCTGCGGGACCAGGTAGGAGCCCGTGTCCACGATCGAGGTCGTGAGGATCGGCGTGATCTGGTCAGCCGCGAGCCCGACCGTCGCGTCTACCGCGCCCAGCAGCGTCTCCGCGCCTGAGGTGGTCGACCGGTAGAGCATGTAGTGCTGCGCGGTCGAGCTCTGGAACCCGGTCGGCGGGGTGAACGCCAAGGTGATGGTGCTGGTGCTGCCGGTGGTGGTGACGGTCACCTCGGCGGAGGCGGCGGCCTCGCCCTGGCGGGACATGACGGGGGCGAGCTTGTAGTAGTAGGTGCCGGCCGCCAGGGTGCCGCCGGTGGTGGCCGGGGTGCCGGTGACGGTGCCCATGCTGTTGCCCTTGGTGCCCAGGTAGGACGAGCGCACGATCGGGATGTTGCGGTACGACGGCACGATCAGGCCCGGGACTACCTCGACGGTGTTCACGAACCGCTGCTGGTTGGTCAGCAGCGAGGACAGAGCACCCTCGGACGTCGAGCTCATGTTGAGCATCCAGTCCGGGTTGGTGACCTGCGCCGCGGTGTAGGACTCGACCATGTCGATGAGCTGGTTCAGCAGGCTGATGGAGATGTTCGACCCGGCGGCGTCCAGCGCGTTCTGACCCGCACTGCCGCTGGTGGTGAACTGGGCGATCAGCGAAGCGAGGCCGTCGAACTGCGGGTAGGGGCCGAACTGGGTGGCCCCGGCGTTGCCGGCCACGAGCATCTGCTCGGTGTCCCAGCGCAGGCCCTTGATCGCGCCCATGATTTCGCGGGCTCGCAGGTCACCGATGACGTCGGCGGTGACCTCTTCGGCGTAGCCGGTGACCGCGCCCACGACCTGGAGGTTCTTGATCGTGAACGAGCTCTGGAAGTAGTTGCCGACCGAGACCGCGCGGGCGCCGCCGTCGGTGACCGCGCCGCCGGAAGCCAGCTGGTTGCGGGTGTTGTAGTAGTACGTGGTCGTGTTGATCTTCTGCGACGGCAGGCACTCGATCAGGGGCGAGTACCGCTGGAGCAGTTCGAACAGGTTCGGGTCGATGACCTTGCTGACCAGCGCGCCAGCGCCGGCAGCGGTCAGGGCCTCGCGGAGTTCCGCAGACATGGGGGTGCCTCCAGGGCAGGAATGGGTGGAAATGCGAAAGCCCCGCTCGGTGGCGGGGCTTGGCGACCATTCCTGCCGGTGTCGGCACCGCAGCCTGTGCTGCGGCGGTCAGGTGGATCAGTGGGCTGGGGTCAGTCGTCGTCCAGGCTGTAGCGGCCGTTGGAGACCCAGTTCAGGAGTGCCTCGTTGCGGGCGCGGCGCTCGTCCTCGGGGGTTGCCTCGGCTGCGGCGCCGTCCTGCTCGCTGACGGCCCGGCCGCCCGGCTTCTCGGTCCGCATGCCGCGGCGCTTCGGGCCGGTCTGGCGGACCTCCTCGCGGAGTTCGTCGAGGATCTCGCCGCGCTTGGACTCGATGCCCTCGGCGACCAGGCGGGCGATCCGCTGGTCCTCGGTCTCGACAACCGGCGCGACCGGTGCCGCCTCCGCGACCGGCGTGCGGCCGGTCAGGAGCTGCTGGAACTGCTCGGCGGTCAGGGTGATGGACGGCGCGGGGGCGGCGGGTGCCTGCTCCGCGACAGCCGGGGACTTGGGCTCGCTCACGGCGGGCACCTCCTGTGTGGTCGGGCGGGCCCCGGCCGCAGGCGCGGGCGGGGACGGTGGCTGGGGCGCGGCTGCTTCGGTGACCGGCGCCGACGGCGCGGCCTCCATCTGGTTGTCGTTCGGCCGCTGACCGGCCGCCTCCATCGAGCTGTCGGTGTCGGCGGTGGGAGCACCGGGCACGTCGATGTCGGCATCCAGGTCCGGGTCCATGGCCTTGAGTGCCAGGCAGGCGGCTCCCATGGCGGCCTTCGCGATGACCTCCAGCTCGGCGGGCTCGATGCCGTCGTACGCCGAGATGGACACCGAGATCGGGCCGTTGCGGGCGGAGATGGAGAACCCCGCGCCGCTGTCGCCCATGCACTCGGTGACCTGGTCGTACGTGGCGTCCTCGGCCAGTGGCACCGCAGGGGTTGCGTCGGTCACGTCCACTCCGAACTCCTTGGCCGCGGACCGGATGCGGCCCCGGGTTCGCTTCAACTGTTGTGCGGTGTAAGGGCGAGCTGTCTCGGCCTCATGGACCGCCCTCCACGCCGCGCGGATTCGCCGCGCGGTGTTGAGCGGGTAGCGCTTGACCTTGTCTGACAGGTATCCGACGTCGGCGTACGGCACGTCGCCGAACGGGGTCCGGGTGGTCTCCACGAGGACCTGGTCGACGGACTCGAAGATGAGCCCGTCCCGGCGGGCGGCTTCGGTCGGGTCCTGGTCTTCGACAGCGGTGCTGGACTCGATACGGGCGTCGGTGACGCCCGGCCGGTCGGTGTAGTCCAGGCCGATGATCTCCAGGTCGTCAGCTGTCTCCGCGACGGTCCCGTCCGGCATCCGCACCCGGCGGGCCGGGCCGACCCAGCGGCCCCGGATGCTGACGCCATCCAGGTACGCGGGCTCGTCGTCGTCGGTCGCCGTCAGGGCTGCGATATCGCGGCCCTTGGCGGTGTCGGCGACGTCTGCGGCGAACCGCACGGTGCCGTCGCGCTCCTGAACGAGCTTCGTGATGCGCCCGACCAGGTGGGTCGGGTTGCCTGCGCCGTCGTGGTGGGTGAACATCGTCAGCGGCCGGGCGCCGGGATCGGCCAGGCGCGCGGAGGCGCGCTCGAATGCCCGGCCGATGTTCTCGGCGGTGTAGAGGCGGCCGTTCTTGCTCACCCCGGGCGCCAGGGCGACGCCCCGGACGGTCGCGATGCGACGGGCCATCAGTCCTCCGATCCGGGCTGCGCGGGTTGAGTCGAGCAGCGGCAGTTGGGGTGCAGCGGCGGTACCGGCACGTCGCTGGCGAAGTAGGGGTTGCCGTCCTCGGCGTCCGCGCAGGTAGTGCACACGCTGCTGTCGCCGGCGGTGACGAAGTCGAACTGGACGACGTCGCGGGCGGTGTAGGCCGCGCGCATTCCGGTGTTGAAGGCCAGGCCGATGGCGGTTGACAGGACGAGGGTCCAGGCGAGGGCCGCGCGCACTGCGCCAGCGACCAGCTCGGCCAGGGCACTCGGAGCGTCGCCTGCGGTCACGGCCGCCAGGAGCTGGCGCGCGATGGTGGCGGCCAGGGCCTTGAGCGCGGCGGCGGCGACGTCGTACGCGGACGCGGTGGCCTGCGCGGCGTCGTCGCCCTGGTCGTCGCCGTCGTCGAGGGCGCCTTCGTCGTCATCGACTACCGCGTGTCCCGCCCGCTGCCCAGTGGCCCGGGCCCGGCGGAGTGCTGCCGCGAGCGCGGCAATCAGACCGGGCCAGGACCGGTGTCGGGTGAGCGTGGTGAGGCGGGCCAGGACCGCAGCTGCGGTGACCTGGTGCAGGTGCCGGCGGCGAGCGGCGGCCGCCGCCGGGTCGCCGCCCACGGTGCCGCTGTTCTGCTGCACCGTGGTGATCACGTCGTCCAGGTCCAGGCCCCGGGCGACGTCCTGCCACGCGGTGATGACGGACCGGTCGGCGGCCGCCTCCAGACGCTGACGCTGCTGGTAGACCGCGGCCCAGACGCCCGTCAGCTCGCCGAGCTTCAGCGTCGGCGGCCGGGCGCTCACTCCCGAGGCGGCCACGACCATGTGCCGTCCTCGTCACCCTCGTAGCGGGACGGGGCCCAGTAGGTGGCCTGCCCGTCAATCAGCACCTGGAGGTTCACCATCCCGGGCCCCGGGGTGGTCCAGACACGGACGATGACGGCCGCGCACACGTCGCCGACGGCTGCGGGGTTGCGGTGTGCGGTCGGGAGCGCCTGGATGCTCGCCACGTCGTACTCGGCGAGGCGGTAGTGGACGATCTGGCCGAGCGCCGGAATGGGCATGAGGGCTCCTCAGAAGATCGTTTTGGAGACCAGCGCCCAGGCCCCGGCGGCGGTCAGCGCGCCGTCGGGTGCCCGGTCCAGGCCTTCGCGGGGCGGCTCGGGCACGTCGCTGGCGGGCCCGGGCGGGTCAGGCGGCTGTGGCGAGGGCTCGTCGGAGTCGGTCCCGGAAGACATCGGCGTCGTCCCCCTCCGCCTCGTAGTACTGCCAGTCGTATGCGGACTCCTGCGGCGGCCCGGACGGCGCAGGGGCCTGGCCCGGCACGGTCAGCTGCACGCCGCCCTGCGCGGCCGCAGCGGCCAGCGCGGGCGGTACCGGCTGCGGCGGTGGCGTCGGGGCCATGTCCAGGCCTTCGACCTGCGCCCCGGCTTGCAGGCCGGACGCAGCGGCCTTGGCCAGGATCGCCTTGGACATCACCGCCAGGTCGGCGACCAGGACCATGTTCTGGCGGTCGATGATCGCGGCGTCGTCGCCGCCCTTCACCGGGGGCTCGCCGATGTCCGCCCGGCCCCGGTTGATCGTCCAGGTTCCGTTGCGGATGCGGGTGTCGCGGATGCCCTCGATCACCTGGCTGTCGCGCATGTCGACCTCGCGGAGCTTCAGCGTCCAGCCCTTGATGCCGAACCCCTGGTCCGTCAGGGCGTAGTTCAACTTCTCCAGGATCAGGCCGCCGACGGGGCCGCAGGTGTTCGTCAGGAACGTCCGCCGCTGGCTGTCGCCGGTGCCGCCGCCGAGGTTGCCGCTCTCGATGACTCCGGCCTCGGCCGGTGGCACGCCGTAGGTCGACAGGATCTCGTCCCGGGCCTCGCTCTTCGCCGCGCTGAGGTCCGGCAGCTTCGACGGCTGGAGCTCCACCACCGTGGCGCCGCCCTGGGTGATGATGGGCTCGCCCTTGTTCTTCGGGCCCAGGATCCTGACCCGAAACTGCTGCAACCAGCGCTTGATCGCCGAGTCGCTCATCGACTCGGGCATGTCGATGTGCAGCGTGGGCGGGTCGCCCTTACGCATCGTCTCCTTCAGCAGCCCGGCCGCGTACAGCCAGGTGGTGATGGGCAGCAGCGCCTTCTCTGTCGGACCCATACCGTGCAGGCCGCTGCGCGGGGTGTCGTTGGTGACGTGGATGATCTCGTGCGGATCGAAGTACGCCTTCTGGCCGTCCTCGGTGATCTGCACGTACTGCGTCACCACGCCGTGCGGGTCGGAGATCACGCGCATGCTCGCGGCGTCCAGGCTGTACAGGGCGATGGGCTCGCCTAGGAACCACACGACCTCCAGGTACGCGTCGGCCGCGACCTCCAGGTCAGTGACCATGCCGCGCACGAGCTGCTGGATGTCCTCGGTGGGGTTGACGTAGTCCAGGAGCCGCTGGAGCCGCTGCACCTCCGGCGGCCGGGCGGGCTCCTCCTGGTCGCCCTCACCGGCGTCCGACGCCCAGTCCAGGTACAGGCCCCCGGCGGTCACGGTGCGGGCGATGGCGTCCACGCACGTCGAGGACCAGGTGCAGGTGGCGTACACCTGGTAGAGCTGCTGGAGCTGCTCGCGGCGGTCGCCGCCGAGGTCCCCTCCGCCCTGGTTGTTCTCGGTGGTTCCGCCACGGGGAATGCCGTATTCGTAGCCGCGCCGGGCGACCTGCGTGGCGGTCGGCCGGCCGTTGCCCACGGGCACGGTGACCGGTTCGGCCTCGCCGAAGGGCTTGGCGAATCGCTTCACGGCATCGATCACTGCGCCCACGGAGACACCGCCACCTTCCCCCGCTGCTCGTCGGGATCGTCGTCGGATGTGTCCGGGTCTGGCGCGACTGCGTAGCGGCCGCCGAACGGCTGCTTGAGCTCGTCCTGGTGGGCGTGCGGCGCGGTCTCGTCGTGGATCGGGAACTTCGGGCCGCCGCCCAGATTGATGAGCGCGTACCGCAGGGCGTCGGCCGCGTGGTCCGAGGCCGTCGAGTCGACGTCCTCCGGGTCACCGGTGGTAGCGAACGGCAACGCCGGGAGTTCTCGGGTCAGGTTCTCGCAGGTCCGGAAGACGTGCAGGCGCGGGCACTCGTCCCAGCCGAGCGCGCGGTGGTGCGCGCAGGCGGGGGCGTCACCGAGGTAGGAGCGCAGGCGCTGCCACCCAGCGACCCGGCCTCCCTTGCCGGCCTCGGTGAGGTGCACGCCGTGCTCGGCGTAGATCGAGGCGATCGGCCGGGCCGAGCCGCGGGTGGCCCACATCGCGTCGTCGGCCCACCGCGGTGCCACGTGCTCACCGGGGGCCTCGGCGGCGAGGATCCGGCGGGCCTGGTCCTCTTCGCCGACCTTCGTCCTGTACGCCTCGCGGTAGACCCACGCGCGGCCGTCCTCGTCGACAGCGATCCACAGCGCGGCCCACGGTGCGGCGAAGCCCCAGTCGACGCCCATGACCCGGCGCCAGGTCGGCGGCAGGGTGATGGGGTCGAGGGTGTGCCGGTCGTGGGACCACTCGCCGAAGGCCTGGCCAAGGAAGCTGTCCCAGTCGCCGTCGAGGAACGCCCGGCGCAGTTGCTCGGGCAGGTTCCGCAGGTCGTCAGCGTACTCGGGGTTGACGTGTGGGTTGTCCGCCAGCTTGCTCGGGATGAAGCGGACGGTGCGGCCGCGCCGGTCGGTGATGACCCGTGCGCCGTACCCGGTCGAGTCGATGTACCTCGCCTTGACCGTGCCGTGCCCGGCGCCGCCCGGGTTGGTGCCGGAGCGGATCCCGAGGACCGGCCGGTCGGCCCGGCCGGACCGCAACCGCGACTCCAGGAATCCGCAGACCTCCGGGCCCGTCAGCGTGCGCTCGTCGAACAGGATCAGCTGGTACTGGCCGCCCTGGCGGCGGGTGGCGTCCTTGATGGTCTCGGCGTACCGGAACATCATCAGGCTGCCGTTGCCGAACCTCAGCTCGTATTCGGTGCCGTTCCAGCTCGCGCCCAAGGCCTTCGCGTAGCCGACCTCTGCCAGCTCCGCGAGCAGCGACTCCTTCAGCTCGCCGTAGGTTCGCCGGAACGCGCCGACGCGGATCCCCGGGTGCCGCACACAGGCTCGGATGCCCTCCATCAGCAGGGCCTTGGTCTTGCCTCCGCCGGCCGCGCCGCCGTACAGGACGTCGAACTCGGTCGCCGAGTGAAAGTCGAGCTGGCGGGCGGTGGGCACGTAGCCGAGCAGGCCGAAGACATCGATCCGGCGGAGCCGTTCGGTCTCCAGCGCGCGGAGCTCACGCTTCGCCTTCCGGATCCGCAGCAGCGTCTGCCGCTTCGCTTCGAGCAGCGGCGAGTTGCTGCTCGACCTCGATGAGCGCGGCATCCAGGGCCTCCAGCGTCAGCTCGTGCCGCTGGGGTGCGTCCAGGCCGAGGAGTCGTGCCCGCCGGTCCATCAGCCGGAGCGCGGTGTCGATGGACTTGGTGTCGGCGTCGAGCACCTTCGGCCACAGGGCGTTCTGCATGGCGTCGAGCCGGTCGAGCTCCAGCTGCCGGTGGGCCTCAAGCGGGATGGCCAGCTTGGTGACGGCCTTCTCCAGCGCCCGGCGGACGTCGGTGTAGGCCGAAGCCTTGGAGTCGTAGCCGAGGGCCTGGGCGATGGCCGCCCAGGACTTTCCGGCGATCCGGAGCTGAACAGCGGCCCGGCGGCGCCCGGCGACCTGGGTCTGCTTCGCCTTGCTGGCGGGCACCGGGCACCTCCCCTACCCGCGCGGGCTGGCCGCGCTGCTGTCCATCTCGCCGACCACCTCGATGTATGACGGCCGCTGCCCTCGGTCGACCGCCCGGAGGAACGCGAGCCGTGTCTCCGCGGGAACGCCAGGGTCGAAGCCGAAGATGATGCCGCCCGGCTGCGACGCGTCGTCACCGATGCTCTGCTTCAGGTAGTCCCGGGTCACGCTGCCCATGGCCCAGCGGGCGGCACGGATCTGCGCCTTCACGTCGGATAGGTCGGCAGGCGGCTCGGCCATGGGGACGTCCGCGTCCTGGTCCTCGTCGTCCAGGCGCTCGATCGACAGCAGGACGTCGGACCGGACGCCGTAGACCAGGCCAACGTCGCCGAGGAACAGAGCGAAGTCACCGACGGTGCGGATGCACTCGACGTCGTGGACGGTGTGCTCGATTTCGTGGCCGGCCGGGGCGGTGTTGAGTCGGAGCAGGTACGAGGGCATCAGGACTCCGCTGGGGGTGAGGGTGGGGGTGGGGGTGTGAAGCCGAAGGGCTGCGGCTCGGGGTCCGGTCCCGGGTAGCTGTTGAGCAGCTGCTGGGCGATGGCTTCGGCCTCGCGGAGAAGCTTCCGGCTCGATCCCTTGGCCTGGATGGTGACGTGGTTCTCGCCGCGCGAGACCTGGATCCGCATGGGGGTGCTCAGGAGTCGGCGTGGTGGTCGACGGCCGCCCGGACCGCGCTGTCCTTGGCCTCCAGGAGCCTGCGCAGGCTGACGGTGAGCTCGGTGCTGTCGGGGAGCTCGGTGAGGAGCTTCGCGGCCAGGTCGTGGAACAGCTTGCCGACGGGCTGGAGGTGCACGGGGAGGTGGCCGAAGGCGAAGTGGCGGGCGACGGCGACGGTGCTGGGGTGGCGGTCGGTGAGGTCCACGGTGCTGCTCCTTGGGTCAGATGGAGGGGGTGGAGGCGAGGATGGCGCGGATGTGCGCGGGGACGTCGTCCAGCTCGGAGGCCGGGATGCCCAACTGTCGGGCGAGGTCGTAGAGCGTGGTCCGGCCGAGCCAGAAGCTGGCGCGGGCGTCCCGCTTCGCGTTGATGCGCTCCTGGCCGGACTGCGGGGACGGCGGCTGGACGGCCATCGGCCGGCGAGCGTGGACAGCGCGGGCGACTGCGCCGTACGACGGCCGCCGGGGCGGGACGGGCCAGGCCCGGGCGGCGTCGCGGGAGTGGGCTCGGCGCTGGGCGCGAGTGAGCATGAGGGTGCTCCTTGGTGAGGTGAGGGTGGGCCACTCTTCGCAGAGGCGGCACGGTTCGCCAGCGCCGCACCCGCACGCGCCATGCGTGCAGGGGACGGACGAGGTGGCGGCGGCTTCGCAGCACAGCGGCCCCCACGGGCGGTTTGGGTGGTTCTCGCAGACGTGGCCTGTGTCGGCGCAGGCGGGACAGGCCGACATGGTCACCCCCTGCGTTGTCGCTGGCTCGGCAGGATTCGAACCTGCGCGCCCCGAAACAGGTCGGGAGCTCTGCCGCTGAGCGTTACGAGCTGCGTGGCGGGGGCCGGGTTCGAACCGGCGGCCTCCGGGACATGAGCCCGGCGCGCTACCTCTGCGCTACCCCGCACGACGGCTGGCCCTGGAACGCAGAACAGCCCCGTCACCTGGTGAGGTGCGGGGCTGCTGATGCCGCAGGAGGCCGTACCCGTTTCCGGGCATGCCGCGTCGAGAAGCGACTCTAGAGCATCATCGGCCGAATGTCACGAAACGATAACGGAGTCCTCGGTGTGCTCGATCTCGACCCAGATGCTCTCGCTGGCAGCCAGGTTGATCACGAGACTTCCACCATCGGGAATCTGGACATCGCCAACGGTGAGGCGCACCGACTCATCGGCTTGCACCTCGATCGCCGCGATCTTGCCGAAGAACCAGCCACCACCACCCGGATAGCCGAAGATCGATCCGATGAGCGCAGGGGAAATCTGGGAAGCCGGAACGAACTCGGCGGCTTCAGACATGCGGTTGCCCATGGCGACGTCCTCTCAAGGAAGTGATCCAGGTCACGCTACACCGGGTGCCGCGACCCACGCAGTCCGCGGGTAGTCGCCCGGTAGTTCAGGAGGTAGTTCCAGGGGTAGTTCATGGGCTGACCTGCACAACTACCCCGCCACGTCCCCGGGGACGTCCCCGGCCGGGGAGGGGGTCGGGAGGTCCGCCAGGTGCACGCCGATGCGCACCTGGCCGCGCACCTTGAGCGACGACCGGACGGGGATACCGCAACCCTCAACGAACTCCCGGAACTCGGACAGCGTCATCGTGGTGTCGGCCAGCCCTGCCCGCTGCCAGCCGAGATGGACACGGTCGAGGTGGACTCCGTTGCCGCCCGCGGCAAGGGTCCGGATGGTGTGGATGAGCGTGGCGCGTAGCTGCTCCCGGCTCGGCTCCGGCCGCTGGTCGACCTGCTCCTCCGCCTCGGCCCGGTCGTCCTCGGCGTCGGCCGCCCGGTAGGCGGCGATGAGCCACCAGCCGAGCACGGCCTCCGGGACGACCGGGAACGTCTCGGCCAGGCGCCAGCCCGCCCAGCCACAGAAGACCTGGACGGTGACCCGCCCGGCCCGCTGCCGCCATGCCTTCTCCTCCCAGGGCCAACGGGCGATCCGCCACCCGATCTGGACGCTGCCCCGGGAGATCCGATCAGCGACGCGCTGGCGTCGGGTCACAGCCACCCCATGACATGCGCACCGGCCGCGGTGACGATGGGCAGCAGAATCGCCGTGGCCAGGCCGGTCGCGGCAGCGGACGGCCCCAGGGTCATCCCCGCGATCAGGCCGAAGCCGAGGTCACGCTTCAGGGCCTTGGTCCCCTTGCGGAACGTGAGGACCACGATCGTCAGCAGGACCAGGACCACGACGGCGGCCCCGGCCTGGAGGTGTGCGAGCCCGGGGTGGGTGATGGTCGCGCTGCTCGCTCCGGTGAGGGTGTGGAGCGAGTCGTCGCCGAGTTGGTCGCTGCCGGTGCGGACCTTGGTGGCCGCGCCGCCGATGAGGCCGCCGACGCTGACGGCGACGACGATGCCGAGGGCCAGGGCGCCGACGAACGGCAGCAGTTGCTTCCAGTTCCGGCCGGCAGCTGCGGCGCTCTCCTTGAAGCCGCCCTTCCCGCCGCCGCCACCGCTCTTACGCCACCAGGGCCAGAGGATGATGACGCACAGGACGAGGCCGACGAGGGCCCCGCCGACGGTGATGCTCACGTTGTGGCTCCGGTGAGGAGTTGGAGCAGCCCGAGGACTGCGTCGGGTGTGGTGATGATGCCGAGTGCGGCGGCCCAGAGCCAGACTCGGGTGAGCCAGCTGCCCCGGTAGCGGTCGAGGAGGACCACGATGCCGGTGCCGAGGACGGCCAGGCCGAACGCGGCGGCCGAGGACTGCTCGTGAGCGCAGGCGTGGAGGGCGGCGCGCCAGCACTGGGTGAAGGAGTAGCTACTGCCGGGGACCGGGAAGAGCGCGAGGCCGAGGCAGGCTGCGTTGTAGCCGACGCGCCACGGGACACCTGACCAGACCTGTCCCGTATCGGGATCCGGCGCGGTGGCGGGTTCGACGTCCGGCTCCGGCGCGGGGGCGACCTCGGGGACGAGCAGGTGCACCGTCGGCGGGTAGGCCGGCGGCATAGGGATCACGGGCGTACTCACGGGCTCCCCCACTCCAGGTAGAAGATCCAGGCGAGCAGGCCGACAACGACCCAGGCAGTGACCGCGGCGTGGGCGATCCGTGCTGCGCGCGTCGGACGCGCCGGTGAGTCGAGTCGGTAGGTGGCGATGGCGGAGATCATCGCGAGCAGTGCCAGGACGGCCGTCCAGGCCACGATGGCGGCGTTCACGGGGTGGCTCCGGTGGTGGTCTCGGGGAACTCGGCGAGGGCCTTGCGGAGGGTGCCGGGTGAGATACCGAGCTGGCGCGCATGCTCGGTGACAGTCAGCTCGGCGGCCTGCTTGCGCGTCTGCCACCAGCTGGTGGCGGCCTGGCGGCGGGCCTCGCGGTGCTGCTCGATCCGGCGTAGTCGAGCAGCCTCCAGGGCGCTCACCCCCGGCTCGGGGCTGTCCGTTTCATCAGGATGCTCGCGATCAGGCATGCACACCGGCACCAGGAGCGGGACGCCATACCGGGCGAGCTTGAGCGGGAGCAGCAGCTCCACCGGCGCCCGCCTGCGCCAGCCGCGCCCGTACTGCGCGCGCAACTGGGTCCGGTAGACCAGCCGGTTCTGCTCCAGCTGCACGACCTGGTTGTAGGAGCGCAGCTCCCACAGCTTCATCCGCCGCCAGAGTCGGAAGGTGGGCACCGGCGAGAGCAGCCAGCGGACCAAGCGCACGGACTCCATGCGCTTGCCGACGCTGATCGCAGCGAGCTCGCCGACCGCGTGCCGGGCGGCCTCGACCACGACTAGGAACAGCACGGGGATGATCGCGTGCATCGCGACGGCGAGCGGGTCGGGCCACGCCGAGGCCGCGTTGAACACGATCGTGCTCACGGTGAGCAGCCAGGCAGTCTGCCGCAGCAGAGGGAACGGGATGCGCAGCCAGGTCAGGACCAGGTCCAGGGCGAGCAGCACGGCGATGCCGATGTCCACCCCGGCTGGCAGGACGTAGGAGAAGAACCCGAAGCCCTTGCGGGCAGCCAGTTCCTGGACGGCGTTGTAGGAGCCGGTGAAGCCGATCAGGGCGATCAGCAGGGCGCCGGCGGCGACGCATCCGATCGCGGTGCGCTGGGTACGGGTGAGGGTCACCGCCAGCTCCGCTCTTGGCGGCCGGCCACCGGGTGGGATCGGGGCGGAGCGGGGGCATGGTCAGTACGATCAGGCATGTCTTGCCTTCCAGGTGAACGCTGGTGGGCGGGACTGGCCCCGGCCATCGGTGTTCGAGCACCGGCCGGGGCCATCTTGGTTTGGCAGCGTGGGCCGCCTTCCCCGAGTGTATGGGCACCCATACACTCGGGGGAAGCGGCCTGCCCATGCGGAGGGAGCGGGCGTGGCTGAATCCGAGGAGGCCCGACAGGTGTTCGATGCGCTGGATCGGCTGGAGGCGATCAAGGATCCCTTGGAGCGGGCGAGGGCCATCAGCGAGCACCTGGCGGACGCCCGGGTGCGAAACCCGAGGCTGACGCAGCAGCGGCGGGCGGTCGTCCAGGAGCTGCGGGCGCAGGGGTTGTCGCTCAGGAAGATCGCCGCGGCGGTGGGCACGTCACTCGGGACAGTGCAGGACATCCTGCGGGGTTACAGCAGCTCGTGGAGTGAGCGACCGAAGGCGCCCGACGGCGACTGAGACGCCGTCCAGGTGGTACGGAACCTTCCGTAGATGCACACTCGAACACATGTACGAACGGCAGCGCTTTCAGACTCCTCCGTGGCCGCCCGGCGTCCCCCGGCCAGGGGACGTCACCTGGCCCGACGGCGCTGTCCGGTGGCTGAGCGACGCATTCCCGGGCGACGCGTGGCGACACCGGGTCCTGGCCGGCCACCCCTGGATGCTCACGATCACCCTGGCGGCGCAGCTGCGCGCCGACATCGAGGTGCTGCGTGAGGAGTACCGGATCACGGCCCGCTCCTGGGGCCGTCTACTGCCACCCGCCACGGCGAAGGCACTGCTGGACGCGACGGAGAAGGAAGGTCGGCGGCTCAAGGTCATGCTCGACTACGTGCTCGCCCTGGAGCATGCCCTGTCGCCGACCAAGCCGGAGCTCAAGCCGGAGCCGGTGCCGGGTGGGGATGTCAGCGCGGCGCCGTAGCGGGCGCACCCAGGCCGCTTACCGTGGCGCCTGCGGGCAGAGCGCGAGAGTGGGGCCGGTCCCGATGCGCGGGAGGCCGGCCCCACTTCACTACAGGGCCGCGACGACTGCGCTCGCGAGCACGCCGGCCGCTGCCAGTGCACCGCTGCTGACGCCGAGCGACGCCGCCTGCTTGCGGATGGCGCCGTCCAGGAGCTGGTCCAGAACCACCAGCGCACCCAGGACGATGAAGCCCTTGGTCTTGTTTGACATGTGATCACCTCCCGTCCGATGTGGGGTTGTTGGGACCCGTGTTGAGCGTATGGGGCACTGGGGCGATACGGGAAGGAATCAATTTCTATGCGCTCACCAGCGGTGTTATGGCTCTGCCATGACAGGCACCACCTACCGTGATCCACATCGATCGGCAGCCCGCGATGGTTCGGTCAGACCCCGGGCAGCTGGTCCTGATCGATGTGCCAGCCGCGCGGGGGCGGTGGTGTCTGGTGCCGGCAGACTGGGCCGCGCCCGTACAGACGCGACTCGGCGTCTGTGAGGGCGCGGTGGCAGCGGTCGCACTCGACGTACCGGGGCTCAGCGGCGAGGGGCTGAGTGCCCGGGATCTGCGGCTGGATGGGCCTGCGGGTCACGACTGCACGCTGCCCTGTGCGACTCGGGCCCGCCGGGCCTGGGCAAGCTTCTTCTCCCGGTTGCAAGCCTGGCAGTACGCCCGGCCGTCCGGCGTCCGCCGGCCTTCGACGTCCTGGTCGTGGCCGTGCACACAGGCTGGCCGTGCCGGGTGCTTCCCGAGGATGGTCCGCAGCGCGTCACGGTCACGCAGCCGGGTCGTGAGGTCATCGACATGCTCGGGCGCGATGCACTGCCTATGCCCGCACTCGGCGAAGGCACGCCCTTGGGCGTCACGGCCGGTCCGGATCCGGAAGGCGATCGCCGCCGGGCTGTACGACGTCTCCCGGTACCGCAAGACCGGCGTGCCGGACCGGCTGGCCCGCTCGCCCACCCAGTCCAGGTGGCCGCCGTCGACAGGGCGAGTGAGACTCCGCCACTTCTCCTCCAGCGTGAGCGGCTGGTTCTCGTAGACCGGGTTGGTCGGCAGTCCGGCCTCGTTGCGGATGCGGCGGACGTCGCGCCGGTCCATGTGCAGCTCGCGCGCGAGGGCTTGCGTGGTCCAGCCCTGGGCTGCCAGTTCGAGCAGCCGTGCGTGCTTGGCGGCGAGTTCGGATCGGCTGGGTGGCATCGACTGCTCCCTTACTGTTGGCTGGTTGGGGCCGCGCCGGGCTGGCGCGGCCCAGGGCGGGATCAGGGGTGGTTGCGGTATTGGTCGCGCACGAGGTAGGTCGCGTAGTTCAGGGCTTCGTAGCGGCTCGTGAAGCCACCGAGCTGCCGACGCTTGCGGCCCGTGCGCCAGACAGCGCGCCACTTGCCGTTCGGTGCGCGTTCGGCCCGAGGGGCGCTGGCGACGCCTTCGGACTGCCGCTCGGTGCCGGCCGCGCGGGCCGAGACCCAGTCGCGGGGCTGTTCGCTGACCGGGAGCGCGTCGATCGCGTGAACCAGGGCGAGGGCAGCGACGGCCAGGGCGTCGTCAGCGCGGGCTGCCCAGGCGTCGGCGTTCGGGTCGCCCTCCGGGGCGTACTCGGCCTGGGCACAGTCCAGGGCGGCGGCGATCAGGGCATCCTGCTCGACTGCCGGGTATGCGGGCATGCGGATCCTCCTGGGTTGGCGGGTTGATGGTTGGCGGGTTCAGCCGGGTAGGCAGCCGTTGGCGTGCAGGATCTGGCCGTTGGCGCGCGGGGTGCCGCAGTCCTTGCACCGGTCGGTGGCCGAGGGCTCCGGCCGCGCACCGACAGAGGCGGCGGTCAGCTGACGGAGCCGCTGGTACTTCTCCTCGGTGGTGTGGCCGTCCCAGCCGATGGCGAACGGATCGGCCCAGGAGACGTGATCGAACAGGTCGAGGTCGTCGGGGTTGATGTGCCAGCACATCTGGCCGGCGTCCGGCTCGACCATGAGGACGGGCCAGGTTGGGACGTCCGGGTCGCTGTAGGCGAGGTGAGCCTGATGGCGGGCGGCGAAGTCCGCGAGCAGGTAGGCGCATTCGCGGTAGGCCGCGCTTCGCTCTGCGTGTGCCTGCTCCAGCTCGGCACGGAGACGCTGCACCTCGACCTGGAGATCCAGTGCGATCTCGTGGAGGGCTTCCTCGTTGCCATCGTTGTACGTCGCCGTGGACCAGGTGCTCGTGCGCTCGCCGTACTGGGCGAGACGAACCTCGGCGGGGATGAGCTGCCTGTCGGTCATTGCTGCTCTCCGATGGTGGGGAAGGTGAAGACGGCCGCATCGCTGGGCACGGGCAGTCCGTAGTGCTCGTCCTCGCGCGGGGGCCACAGGGAGACCGTCAGCGGGCCGGTCCAGGAGTGTGCGGTGCGGGTTTCGGCAGCCAGCTCGGCAGCGAACGCAGCCGGATCGGCCGGGGCGTGCTGGCGGGCACCGTAGGACGCGCGCCACGTCTCGCCTGGGTAGGCGGGGCGCGGGTGCTCGATGGCATAAACGATCTCGGTCAAGGGGTTTCTCCTAGGGGTGTTGTGAAGGGCGGCTGAGTGCCTGATGGGCTGCGCGAGCGAGTCGCGCAGCCGACCGGCGATCAGACGTTGAGCGTCGAGACTCGGCGTTCGGCCCTCTCGGCGACCTGGCGAGCGAAGGCGCTACCGCCGGGGACCGCGCACATGCCGGTGAACTCGCCGGTGGCGGGGTCCACGGAGACCTGGAAGCCGTGGCCAGCGGCGAAGGCTTCGCTGGCGGCTTTGGCGTAGTGGGCGATGGTCTCGGGCTGGTACTGGAAGTTCGACACGGGGGGCTCCAGGTGATGGGGGTGGGTGTTTCAGGCGGCGAGCAGGATGGTGGCGGCGGCGCGGTGGTAGCAGACGTGCAGGCCGCGGAGGCCGGCCGCGCATGTGCAGGCTTCGGGGGCGGTGAGGTAGGTCCCCGTGCCGTCCGACCGGACGACGCGGAAGACCCGGGGGCGGATGGCGACCAGGCCACCGAGCTCGATCAGCTCCATAGCCTTGGTGACCGTGGAGCCCTTGAACTGGCTGGCGGCCTTGGCCTTGGCGGCGGCGGTGACCTTGGCGCGGCAGGTGCGGCCGTAGCCACGGGCGATGCTTTCGGCGGAGCGGAGGGCGCGGTGGCAGCGGAGGCAACGGCGTTGCCCGGTGGTCTCGTTCAAGGTGCTGTGCACGGCTGGCCTCTCACCTGCGCGGTCCGGCCGATCACCGTCCCTTGTAGCTACAAACCTAGGCGTTTCGTAGCTACGAATCAAGAGGTTCGCGCAAGATTTCGTAGCTACGAAATGACACCCGGACCGTTGCTGCTCGTAGCTACAGGCCGCTACCCTTCGGCCATGGCTCCCGACGACTACGACCAGCCCCGCCAGTTCCGCGCACCCGACGACGAATGGATCCCCTTCGAGGCTGCGACCCGCGCGCAGCACCCGACGGGTCGCAGCCCGCGGGCGCCGGTCCTGCGGGAGTTCATCCGCTGGTACATGCGCCGGCCGGGAGCGAAGCTGCCGGAGCGCCCGCCCGCCGGACCGTGGTCGACGTCCAAGAGCGGCCCACCAGCCGAGTAGCCGCCCCGCCGCGCAGCCGATCGTCAATGCCGGCCGGCCCTTCCTGGTGGCTGCTGCTTCACCAGGTCCCGCCGATCCGGGCGGCCTCGTAGTCCTGCTGCGACACGCACACCGAGCCGGTGTGCTTCCCAGAGCGGAGGTGGAGCTCCCAGCAGTCGGGGTCGGTGATCGTGACCGGGAACCAGCTGGTGATGGTGCTGTGGCAGGAGTAGCGCTTGCCGTAGCCCGAGCAGCGGCTGCCGTAGATCGGCTCCATCTGGATGTACTGGCTCTGGGGCCGGTATTCCTTGCTGGTGATGGTGCCGTGGGTGATGCCGCCGCAGGCCGTGAGGACGGCGGTAGCGGCGGCGGTGAGGGCTGCAGTGATCCGGCGGTTCATCGGTGGTGTCCGTTCTGGGTGGTGGGGGTGGCCCGGCGCTCGGCGGCGTCGAGGGCGGTGGCGAGCTGCGCGAGGTCGTGCCAGGCCCAGAAGCGCCGGCCGCGGTCGTCCAGGCCGACGGGAGCGGTGCAGCTCCTCCCGGTCGAGCAAGTCACCGTCGGCGGCTCGTCGACCGGGTGGTGAAGGCGGAGCTCGGCGCCGCACCAGGGGCATGGCCGGTCGGGGATGACGGTGGACAGGGTGCCGATGCCGAGGACGCTGAGGATCCGGCGGGCGGCGTGGTCGGCGATGATGGCGACGTCGCGGGCGAGCTGGGGCGGGATGGGGCGGAACAGGCCGTCGCCCAGGTCGTCGTCGGCCAGGCGGCCGTCGATGTAGACGGCGCCCCAGTGGACGCCGCGGGCCCAGGAGGCGTTGTAGTGCCAGCGGCGCGGGTCGGTGCGGTCGAGGTCAGCGGCGGCGCGTAGGCCAGCGGCGAGCTGGGCGCCGCCCTTGGTGCCGTCGTGGATGCGCGGAGGCTGGATCGGAGGCCGTTGGCAGGCGGCGGCGACCTGGTCGGCCAGGGCGAGGATCTCGGTGGTGAGGTCGTCGACGGCCTGGGCGGCGTCGAGGTTGAGGGGCGCTGGGGAGTCGCCGAGCGCGTCGCTGGAGCGCTCAGCTCGTTCAACCGCGGCTTCCGCGTCGCGGCGGGCCCACATCTCGGTGGTGAGTCGCTGCGGCGGCCACACGGGCTGCGGGTCGGTGTCGATGGCGGCCAAGAGGTCTCCCCAGTACTGGCGGATGAGGGCGAGGTTGCGGCGGGTCTCGGCGGTGGTCACGATGGTTCTCCCTGGTCAGGCGGGGGTACGGTGATCACAGCCGGGGGGCGCGCCGGATGCTCTGGCCGGGCGGGCGCGCCCTACAGGTGGAGGTCAGCGGCGGTGAGTCCAGCTGAGGCAGGCCGTCAGCACCGAGAAGACCAGCCACGCTGCAGCTGCCAGCAGGTAGTTCGGGTCACGGAGGGCGACCGCCATGCCGATCATGGCTCCGACGGCGTTGCCTTGGAGGAATCCGATGCTGTACCTCACCGGCCACCGTCCAGGGCGGTCACCGTGGCGTGATCCGGCAGCGATCCGGTGCGCACGTACGCGGGAGTGTGCTCGTCGCTGTCAGCCCAGCGGACGCGGCGCCTCCCCGAGGCGTCGAGCTGGTCGAGCAGTTCGGCCACGTACGTCACCCGGACGACTCCATCGCCGTACGCGGTCGGGTAGTCCACCGCTGGCAGCGTGCTGACCTGCTGATTTGCTGCCGAGTGGACGTGCCGCGGTACCGGGGGCCCGGGCTGGCCCAGCGGCCGGCAGACGGCGAGCTGCTGGCGAGTTTCCTGCAGGGTCTTTTCCAGGTCGGCGATGTACCGGCGTGCCTGCCCCATCTGGAGCAGGTACTCGGCGAGAGACACAGAGGTGGGGGAGGCGCGGCGCCTGGTCTCGGCCAGGGCGCGGGTCAGGTCCGCGATCTGGGCCCGGTCTGTTGTGGCTGCTACTGCCTGGGCTTCCACGTACGCCATGGCGGTGTCGGCCCGGGCGGCCTGCCGCTGGGCCTCGGCGATGGTGCTCCGCCAGCGCCGCTCGAACTCGTCCCGGGCATCCCGGATGCTCTGCGTCTGGCGGCCGTGCGCGCCGATCAGCTGTGCCATACGGTCGCTGAGGCGCTGATGCTCGGGGGTGAGCTCCTTCACCCGGGCAGCGAGCGTGTCCCGCTCCTGGGTGACGTCTCGGAGTTGCTGCTCGGCGGCGGCGCGGAGCCGGAGCTCGGCCGCGTGCTGCTCCTCAACGCCGAGCAGGTGGGTGCTGCGCTTGTGCGCGTAGTCCGCGTTGGCCTGGGCCTTCCGGACCTCGCGGATGTGCTGGCTGCGGGAGATCAGGTCGGTCCGCCACTTGTGGCGGGTCTTGGACGCGGGCAGCAGCGCGTGCCAGTCGTCGAGTTGCTGCTCTCGGACGAACCCGCTGCGGAGTCGCTTCCCGGACCAGCTGTAGATGCTGGACTCGGCGTCTGTGAACTCGCGCAGCACGTCGTCGAGGGCGGTGGCGAGCAGGTTCGCGCGGCGGTCCTGGCGCTGGGCCTCCTTGATGAGGCTGGCCTTCACCGCCTGGTCGTGCTCCTGCTGCTTCAGCGCCCGGGTCATGACCTCCCGGTCGGTGGCCAGCTGCTCCTGGAGGGCGCGGTTCTGGGTGGTGAGACGGTCGAGGGAGCTGTCGAGCGACAGGGCCTCCGAGGGGGACACGGGGCGTCCCGCGGCGACGTTGGCGGTGAGGAAGGCGCGGAGGTTGCGGTTCACTGCGGCGGCTCCGGGGTGTTGGCGTCGAGGTCGGTCAGGAGGTCGGCAGGGGTGGTGCCCAGTGCTGCGGCGAGGGCCATGAGCTGGTCGACGGTCACGCCTCGGCGGGCGCCGCCGGTCTCGATCTCGCTGATGGCAGACCGGTAGAGCGGGTGGCTGGTGGTGTTGGTGGCGTCGGCGAGTTGCTGACCGCTGAGGTGCTGCTCGGTGCGGAGGCGGCGGATGTTGCGGCCGACGATGCGGGCGTAGTGGAGCTGGTCGTCGGTGCGGGTGTGGCTCATGCCGCTGCTCCCCGAATACGGATGGCGGGGTGGGCGCAGGTGGTGCAGGTCAGGCAGACGGTGTGCCGGAGCTCGTGCTCGCGGCGGGCCTGGGCGACGGCGCCGGCGTGGCGGCGCTGGGCACGCCGGACCTCGTCGGCCAGGAGGACCAGGGCCAGCGCGACGATGTCGGTGTCGCCGCCGACGGCCAGGTCGACGCGGATGGTGGCGAGGACGTCGCGGACGGCGGCGCGTCCGGGCGGGGCTATGACGGTGAGGTCGACGTCGGCCAGGTGCTGGGCGAGTTGCTGGGCAATGGTGGTCATGCTGCTGCTCCGGTGGTTGCTGGCTGGCTGGTGAGCATGAGGTGGCCGTGTTGGTAGCCGAGGGCGATGGCGTGCTCGCGGTTGTCTGCACCAAGGGCGACAAAAAGGGACTTTGTGTAGTTGGTGACGGTCGTCTGGGCGAGGCCCAGGCGATGGCCGATATCTGCGTTGCTGAGGCCGTCGGCCAGCCCGGCCAGTACAGCCAGGTGCCGCGCGTCGAGGGGTTGGTGGATGCGCGGTTCGACCTTCAGGTGCGCGAGGGCCCCTGTTCGGTAGCCGGTGGCAACGACGTGGGCGCGGCTGCCGGGGCAGTCCAGGCGGGCGGCCATGCGCCGCAGGTGGGTCTTGACGGTGTGGACGCTGAGGTGCAGATCGGCGGCGATCTGGAGGTTGCTGCGGCCGCGGGCTATTCCGGCCAGGATGCGGCGTTCCTGGCTGGTGAGCGGGGTTCCTGGGGCGGGGAGTGACGGGGCGCTCATGTGGGGTCCTGGTTGTAGGTGGGGCTGGAGCGAGCTGTGCGGGCCTGGCGGGGTGCGGCTGGGGTCCGGGGGTGCTGGGGGCTGCGGGGCCCGTCAGGGGGTCTCCGGGGCGGCCGGGTTGGCGGGTTGATGGTTGGCGCGTTCAGCCGCTGCGGCGGTGCGTTCGGCGTGGATGGTGGCGATCTGGATTCGGATGCACTCGCTCCTGATCGCCACGTCGTCCATCGCCTCGACCCGGGCCCGGAACGCTGCGGTGTTCTGCCGGGCCTGCTCGGCGGCCCGTGCTCTGTCGGCCGCGGTGAGGGCGGCCAGGAACCGGCGCCACATCACCGGGTACCTCGGGCCCGGCGGCGGGCGGCGAGGGAGGACACGCCGTCCGGGAGCCGGTGCTCGGGCAGTTGCTGCGGGCCGTACAGGCAGGTCGCGACGTGCGGGGTGAACCGGTGCTCGTAGGACTCCTGGGGGAGCTCGGCGGTGGGACGGCGGGAACGCCAGACCTGGTGGCCGTCGAGGTAGGCGACGGTGTTGCCGGTGGGGTCCGGCTCCGGGTTGACGGCGAGGCGCCGGCGGGCGACGGTGACGGTCCAGCGGATCTGCTGACGACACTGGACGCATAGGCCGAGGCCGTGGGTGGGAAGCGGCATCACTGGCCGTCCTGGGCGATCGGAGTGGTGGTCGGCGAGGGCTCGGCCAGGGCCTGGCGGGATGCCTCGCGGCGCTGCGCGATGCCCTGCTCGTACTCGGCCCGCGACATCGGGGGCAGCCCGGCGGCAGTCCGCTGGGCGTCAGTCAGGCGCCAGGGGTGGACCTCCCTGCTGATGCCTCCGCGGCGACTACGGCACATGCGGCCCTTGAGGGCGCTGCACCGCTGGCAAGGCACGCCGAGGGTGTTCACGCCGATGGCAGGCTGCTCGCCGGGCACGGTCGCGCCGACGGCCTCGGTCAGCGCGAGCAGTCGCGGGGATGGGACGGAATGGCCGGAGTCCAGGGCGGCGCGGACCGGCCGGACCGGCAGCTGGCCGGACGCGGCGGCGGCAGTGAGCGAGCGCAGGTTCTCGGCAGACTGAGCGCCGGTCTCGCCCGGGTCCCCGTCGTAAATCGCATGAGCGGCTGCGACGCGCTGTTCGCGGGCCTTCGCGCGGAGGTGTCGGACGTGATGGGGCATGATCCAACGGCGTTCCGCGAGGTCACCGGGTGCGCCGTAGTAGGTGGCGACGGCGTCCAGGGCGTCCTGGTCGAAATCGACGTCGGCCAGGGCGTCAGCCCACGCTTTCGCGGCGGGCTCGCTGATCTGCCGGTTGTCGAGCATGGCGGCGTGGGTGATGAGGACCGTGGCCTCGGATGGGGTCATGCGTGCCTCTCCTGGGCTTCTTCGGCTGCGAGTCGGGCGGCGAGGGCCATGCCGTCGGCGAGGCGTCGGTCAGCGGTCGTGGCGGGCCGGCCGCCGGGCAGGGCGGTCAGGAATGCTCCCTGGACGGGCTGCTGGAGCTGCCCGAGGGCGGTGGTGATGGTGCCTCCGGAGATCGCCCGGCCCTCGTTGGCGAGGTGATCCAGGGCGCGGGCGACCATGTCGCGGTCCAGGCCGTTGGCCAGCGCGGTGCGGACGATCCCTCGGATTGCGATGAACGACTGGGCTGTTCGAGCCTTGTGGTGCTCCCAGAACGCGCCGGCGAGGTCGTCGGCGACCTGGTGCTTGCCGGTGGCCCGCTCCGGTGTTGGGCCGGGCGGCGAAGCCGCATCGGCGACCGCCACCACGGCGAGCTGCTGCTGTTCGTCCTCGGGGCTGCCCGGCGTCTTATAGGTAGGGGAAGGGGATGGGGTAGGGGAAGTGCGCACGCGCGCGGGCGCATGCGCACGCGTAGGAAGGGTTCCCGAAGGGTTCCCGGAAGGGTTCTGCGGGGGATCGGCCATGGGTCCGGCAGGGGTATCAGTGGTCTGGGAAGGGTTCCCGGGGGGTTCCGGGAAGGGTGCTGTGGGGGTCTCAAAGGGGAAATCAGTGGCGCTGGGAACCCTGAGGACGGCCCGCAACTGCTCGACGTGGGCCTGGATCTGGGCCCGAACCGAGGGGCCGCCCTTGGCCGACGGCTCGTCGGATAGCTCGGTCAGGGGCAGTCGCTCCGCCTCGATCAGGAGGGCTCGGCGCAGCTTCACCGACGACAGCTCAGCCGACGCGGACACGGCTGCCGCCATAATGTTGGGCTGCCGGTAGATTCCGTCGCCCTTCAGCATCGTCCGGATCAGCAGTTCCTCGGTCTCCTCGTCCAGGACGATGAACCGGGCGTCCTCCAGGACCGCGAGCTGCGCCTCCAGGTCGGCCACGGTCAGCCCAGCGGCGCGGCGCGCCCAGCGCTTCAGCGTGAGCGGCAGCAGGCCGGCGCGAGAGAGGTTGGCCTGCGAGAGGAGGAACAGGTAGAGCCGCTGTGGGAGCGGGTGCAGCCGCAGGAACTGCTCGTCCTCCCAGATGCTGGTGAGGATCAGTGCGTGAGCGCGGGCCATAGGTGGTGCTCCTGTGCATGAGAGGGTCAGCGGCCGGGGAGGGCGCGGGGCTGCCGTGCGGCACGCGGGGGTGGCCTGGCGGTGACGGTGGGAGCGCTCAACGGGTCCTCGACTTCGGTGGCTCGGGAGGCGGTGTGGCGGTCTCGATCGGGTGTTCCTCGGCGCAGGTCTTGTGGGTCGCCCGGCCGTAGTCGTCCCGGATGTGCGTGGGCCACCCGGGACAGAAGCGGCAGCGGGCGGCGCGCGGGGCCCAGTGGCCCCGGCGCCAGTCCAGGAGCACCGTCACGGCGGCACTGGTGGTTCCGTGCGGGCCGGGGTCTGGCCTCGGACGCCCGGCGGCAGATCGACGCCAGCGCGGCGGTGGGCTGCGCTGATGGAGTCCCAGTCCAGGCCCAGGCGCTCAGCAATCGCTGCCCGGTCGGCACCGAGCAAGGCCAGCTCCTCGGTGTCGTCGATGACGTCCTGTGACCGGTCGCCACGGCGGGCGTAGACCGGGACCGTGCGGCGCGGGTTCGGCTTCTCGTCGGTCTCGATGTCCGTCCACGCGGTCGGCACAGCCCAGCCCTGCCTCCGGGCGTAGCTGATCCCCCGCTGCGCGACCCACCGATCGACCCCGTGGCGGGTCGGGTCCTGGTCGTGCAGGTCGTCGTAGACGTCGGTGACGGCCAAGTGGGTCGATGCCCAGACGATGTCCTTGCCGAGGATCCGCGACATCGAGTCGACGCTGAGACCGGCACGGCGGCTCAGTTCCACTCCTGGCCAGCCGATCGCCCGGAGCCCTTGCAGTCGCCGCTGGGTCGAGCGGGACGGGAGGAATGCCTTCGGTTCCAGCGCGGTTGGGGCGGCGCGCACTGCCAAGATCTTCGCGGCCGTGGTCGGCCGGATGCGCTGGCGGTCGTGGCGAATCTGGTGGATCTCCCACAGCAAGAGCCCTGCCAGTCGGGCGATCTGCCTGTACGCGATGCCGCTTTCGTGGACGGCCTCGATGTGGGCCCGGGCCGGTGCGGCGTCGACATAGGGTTGCCAGGTGCCGTATCCGATCATGCGGGCGCGGTGCCGTGCCCACGCCGCCTCAAGGTCGCAGCAGGGCAGACAGTTGCAGTTCTTCGAATGACCGGGGACCGCGGTGGGCAGCGGGGTGTGCGTGCGGATCAGCTGCCGGGCCGGGGCCTGGCGCTCGTCACGCACAGCGGTTGTCACGAAGCCCTCGACCAGGAGGGCCGGTCCGCGGCCCGCGTGGCCTGTGTCCCGTGGCCGGAGCGGGCGGCGCTCTCCCACAGAGGCATGACCAGCGGCATCGGAATCTCCGTCGTCTCCGACGCCCCACCGGGGTGATCGAGCTGGCGCCGGAGGTCACGGATCACCTCGGTGGCCTCGACGCCGCGCCGTTGCTCGACCGCCAACGACTGCTCGGCGGCAGTGGCGCGGGCCACTGCCTCATCGCGCTGCTGGACGAGCTGGCCCATGAGGGTGTCGGCGTGGCCGCGCAGGGTCCGCTCTTCGGCGAGCTGCCGGGCGGTGTCCGTCACCGCTGATACGGCGGCGGCCAGGGCGTCGGTGAGCTGCTGCCACGCGGCAGGGGTGCGGCGGTGTGTGCCGGCCGGGCGGCTGCGGAACAGTACGGTGCTCATCGGGCGCCCTGCGCGGTGGCCGGAGTGGTGCTCGGGCGGAGGCGGTTGAGCTGCTCGTTGAGGTTCCTGGAGGTTTGCAGTCGGGCCTCCAGCTCGGTGATCTCACCCCTGAGCTCACGGTTCTGGACGGCAAAGCGGTCCTTGAAGAACACGGCGGTGCCGAGGTCGTCCTTGGCGTCGGTGAGCTGGGTCTCGAGCGTGGCGATGCGGGCGTCGCGCGCCCGGATGGTGCGGGTCTTCTTGCCGAACATCGGGGTCTCCCCATGCTGATGCTGAGCTGTGAGTTGTGGGGTGGGGCCGCCCACGTGGGGCGGCCCCGGGGCGGCTCTCAGGCCGCGTCGTCGGGCTGCATCGGCGGAGTCAGTAGCTCCGGCGCGATATCCGGGCTCAGCAGGCCCTCGCGGTATGCGGCGGCGATGGCGTCCTCGCCGTCGGCGGTGAACGTGAGGCGGTGCCCGCGCTGGCGCTGCTGCGGGATCTCGATGCCGGGGATGATCTCCCCGGTCTCGGGATCGATCGGCTTGCCCGACTTCTGTATGGCCTTGAACAGGGCGTTCTGCCATGCCGGGCTGACCTCGCGGATGAACCGGGCGGTGTGCACGGTCGGGTACGTGTCGCGGACCCAGTTCAACCACGCCGCCTCATCGATGACGCGCGGAGCCGGATCCGGATCGGTCAGGACGACCCTGGCGACGATCTGGCCGTCGGGCATCACGGCGCCGAAGGCGGAGACGCCTCGTTGCGCCTCGTCATCCATCGCGGCCTGGACGCGGCCACGCGCAGCCTCATAGAGGCCCTTGACCGCAGTCACATGCAGCTGCACCGCAGCGAGCCGGGCCTTCAACGCGGCCTCGGCCAGGGCCAGTTCGGCCAGCGATTCACTCATGCGACGGCGCTCCGTCGCATGTTGGTCGCCATCTCCTGAAACGCGGCGACGCTGCCGTGGTCGATGGGCATGTTGTAGGCGCCCTTGAACGCCTCCGCCAGGTCGGCGGCCGGCAGCCCGATGTCGGTGGCGGCGTGCTCCATCGCGGCCTTCGCCTTGTCCCAGCCAAGCTGCGAGATCTGGTCGAGCGTGTCCTGGTCGGCCCCGGACGCGCTGGCGAGATTCCACACGTGCTCGACCGCATCCGCGTCAGGTGCGCTGACCGCGTCGGCCACGTAGTCTTGCGTCGGCTGAGCAGTGACCGGCTGTGCAACAGGCCGCGCGCCGTACGGGCCCGGCTGGGGCCGCTCCGCTGGACGTGTCGGCGACGGCGGCGCGGGAACAGCGGCGAGCTTCAGAGCAGACCCGTACTCCTTGATGAGCTCGCCCAGGGCGATCGACTCCTTGGAGACGGGATGCTCAACGAACTCCCCGTGCAACCGTCGCTGTCCGGTGCGGGCGAAGAGGTCCAGCGCGGCCGCGTAGGTCAGGTCGGGGGTGGTGAGCTCGTCCAGGAACGTCTTGACCAGGTCGATGCCGTGGCCGAGCTGTTCCAGGATGACCTGGCCCAGTTCCTCGCCCGGGTGGTGGACACTCAGGCCCTCCAGCGGCGCGTACCTCGTCTTGGTGACGGTGCCAGTGCCCTCGACCATGTCGAGGATCAGACCGAGTTCGTACTCGGTACCCTCACGCTGGACTGCCTTCACGCCGAGCTTCTTGACCTGCTTGCCCTTCGGGCCGTCCTCGATGACGTAGTCGCCCTTGGTCCGCATCGTCACGATCAGGTGCCCGGGGTAGGTCAACAACGCATCCAACATGTCCTGCTCGATCGGGTTCCCCGTGCGCCAGCCGCCGAAGGAACCGCCCGCCCCCGGGGCCGATCCGGCCCGGTCCACGATCTCCAGCAGACCGCCGCGCCCGTTCCAGAAGTGCGACCAGGAGTCAACGATCAGGACCGCGAGTCGGGCCTCCCGGGCGGCGCGCACCGCCTGGATGAGGTTGCGAGGGTCGTGGGTGTCCATCGGCATGTGGCCGAAGACGTGACCCCCGAGGTCCGGCCGACCGGGGACCGGGGCGTAGGTGAGCGCGGAGCCGCGCTCAGTGTCGACCAACCCGATCTGAGCGCCCTGGGCCAGGCTCTCGGCGATGCGCAGGGCGGTGAGCGTCTTCCCGGATCCGGCCGGGCCCTGGAGCCCGATCCGGGCCCGGGCCTGCTCCCGAGTCGCGGGAGCGAATGCGAAGGTGGTCATGCTGCTGTCCCCTTGAGGCGGGCGGTCAGGGTCTGGTTGGCGGCCGTGACGAGCTCGGCGCCGAGCGCCATGGCCTCCCGGCGGCGGAGGTCGACCTGGACGTGCTCGGTGATCGCGGCCTCGGTCAGCTCTTCGCGGTACTGATCGACCACGTGGCTGGCGTTGGACACCATCCACTCGGGCACGTCGCGACGCTCCTGGTCGCTCTGCAACCCTGCGAGGTGGGCCCGGGCGGCGGCGAGGTCGAGCAGCAACTGCCCGACGGTCTCGGGGTCGTCGCCGTAGGCGTCGGCCAGCATGTCCAGGACCGCAGGCACGACGCCGTCGGCGCGCATGTGAACGGCCAGGCCGTCAGCGCTGATCCGCGCGGTGATCGTCACGCCGCCACCGCCCGGCTGTACGTGGCCGCCCAGGCGCGGGCCGCAGCCTCGTCGCCGAAGAAGGCGAGCTTGCGGACGCCGCCCTGGTCGTACCCAACGTGCCAGCCAGCGCCCCGGTTCTCGCAGATCGCGATGTTCGTGATCGGCAGTCGCACGATGGTCCAGACGTGCACCGGTACGCCGTCGATCACGCCGTCCACGGTGTGATGGAACTTCTCGTTGTCGTTGTCGTCCCGAGAGACCGTCACGGGCACGTCGAGGCGCCCGCTCCACAGCTGAACGCTTTCTGCATCCCCACGCTTGGTCCACAGGCGCAGGTTCGGCATCGGGCTGAACCCGGCCACACCCACCTTGACGTCGTACAGCTGCCAGGCGGGGTCGGCTTCAGCGGCCAGGCGCCGGCCGAGCGCGATCGCCGCCGTGGCCTGTGCCAGGAAGTCCTCCAGGTACGGCAAGGACCGGTGAGCTGGGGCTGAAAGCTGGGGGTTCGTGCAGGTAGGCTCGGTGATCGTCACGGCCTACTCCTCTCGCAGGTCAGGGGTGGGTACGGGCATGGGTCGCTCCGGTGGCATCCGGGGCGGCCCGCACTGCGTCAGGCCGCCGGGCGCGCCTGGGCGGGCAAGTGCGGCCGACGGGTCCGGGCTGCTGGGGCGAGTGCGGGGTTGCTTCGCGAGTCCGCGGCCTTGCATGCCTTGAGGTAGTCGTCCAGCGCGGTGATCTCGTAGACCACGCGTCCGGCGTGCTTGAAGCTCGCCGGGCCCACGCGGCGGTGGCGCCACTTGTGCAGGGTGCTGTCCTCGACACCGAGCCGCTTGGCGGCTTCGGGGAGCCAGACACAGCCTGCTGGTGCGCGGCCGCGCATGATGGCGGTCACATCTCCTCCTGGGGGTCGTCAGTACGATGGGCGGAATCGTCAGCATTCGGAGACGGCGGAGGCGCAAAAAGGACCAGTACGGCGACGCCGAGGGCCTCCGCGATGCGGTGGGCGTGCTGCATGTCCGCATCGACTCGCTGGCCGGAGAGCAGGTGTCCGATCGTCGTAGGCGAGCAACCGACGGCTTCGGCCAGCGTTCGCACGCTGTATGAGGTGCCCCGGCCGGGGTGCTGCATGATGCGGCGCATGAGATCGCGGTCGCGCAAGGTGTAGCGGATGATCACTGTCTCTCCATGTGCGACGTTCCGTCTCGCTGTGCTGACGAAGATAGCCAACTTGAGACGTGTCGTCTAGGAATCCTGACGAAATGATGTGGATGTTGTGTGGGTGTACCGTGGCGATGGCGTCGATCTGTAGACATTCCGTCTGCTGATTGAGACGCTATGCGGCGACTGACCTGCGACGATCCGTCGCCAGGCGGGCATATGCCTGATACAGGTGATGTGCACGAGACAGGAGATTCCGATGGCACCAGCAGGCGAACAGCCGCGCGATGCCCTCTCAGCGCTCCTCCGCGAGGCCAACGCCGCCGGCGACTCCTACATGGACCTCTCGAAGAGGGCCATCGACCCGGAGACCGGCCAGAGGCTGGGCAAGCCGTGGATTAACAACCTGGCACTCGACAAGCAGACGTCCGCGCCGAAGCCTTGGCAGTTGCGCGCCATCGCAGCATGCTTGGCCAAGCCGCTGACCTTCGTTCAGAGCGCAGCCGCACGCCAGTACCTCGACTTCGAGGTGAAGGCCCTCTCCGGCTACAGCGACGACGTGCGTGTGGTCGTCAGCCACCTGGCCGGGATGACCGAGACCGAGGTTCGGCAGTACCGGGCGATGGTCGAGGCCTCTGAGCGCATCAAGCACGAACAGCAGTAGCCGACGGCTACCGGAGGGGGAATCGTGATCAGGAAGGTCTACAAACTGGACCCGGAGCTGGGCCCCGATGTGCCGATGGAGGCACGCGAGACTCGGGGCCAGATCGTGTATCACTGCTCGCCAGCGCACTTCACAGAAGAGGCGGTCATCAACCTGACCCTCGTCGAGCAGAAGTTGCTGGAGGGCGGGCACTGGTTCCAGCTGTGGGGCGGCGAGATCGTCTCGATGGAGTCTCCCGACATCCCACCTGCCGATCCAGGGCAAGAATCTGACGCCGCGTAGCGGCGGCCCGGACCAGGGGGGAGGCGGAGATGCCCGGCTATATCGAGGACCGCTGGATGTTCAAGCGGGTCAACAAAGAGACCGGCAAGCGAGAGCGCAAGGACCGGTACGGGCAAGGTCTGCGCTATCGCGTGTGCGGCATTCCCGGCGTCAAGGATGAATCATTTGCGGTACTAGCCGACGCAAAGAACTGGTTGGCGAGCGCGCAGACGGATGTCCGGCGTGGTGTCTTCATCGACCCGGAGCTCGGCCAGCAGCTGCTGCGCGACTACTTCGAAGAGGTCTACTGGCCCGGAGTCGTCGTGTCCTTGGGCACGAGCCGCACGATGCTTGGCAAGATCCGCAACCACATTCTTCCCCACCTGGGCCACTTGCCGCTCGCTGAGATCCAGGAGGAGCACATCCGCACCTGGGTCGCGACAGTCCGGCGCACCCAGGCCGTCAGCACTACTCGCGTGATCTACGACTACCTGTCGGCGATCCTCAACGCTGCGCACACATCAGGACGCAAGACGTCCAACCCGTGCTCAATCCGGGGCATCAGGCCGAGGAAGCCCGGTAAGAAAGCGCGGGCTTTCCAGGCCGTACAGGTGAGTTCCCTGCGAGAAGAACTGCGACCCCGGGACCGAATCGTCCTGGATCTGGGAATCGGGGCGGGCCTGCGCCAGGGCGAGGTACTCGGGTTCGCGCCGGAGGACATCGATGAGGCAGCGGGAATGCTCCACATCCGCCGGCAGGTGCAGCGCGACGGAGGCCGCGCCTACCTGAAGTTGCCGAAGGGCGACAAGGAGAGGGACGTGCCTCTGTCGGACGGGCTGCTGGCACGCTTGCGGGCGTACATGGAGCAGTTCGAGCCGGTGGAGATGACCCTGCCGTGGATCGGCCCCGGCGGCCCTGGCGGCCCAGATGAGAAGGTGACGACCCGGCTGTTGGTCACGACGCGCTACCGCAATGCGGTGGACGGCAGCAGCTGGGATCTCGACTCTTGGAAGCCGGCGCTCGGGCGCGCCGGCATCATCCGCGACCAGGGCCACGGCGTGCGCCGGGCGACGGCATCCCACCGAGGCAGCTGGCCCGGTACCCGCGAGTTCGGGTTCCACATTGCGAGGCACACCTACGCCTCTGTGCAGCTCCAGGCGGGCGAGAGCATCGTGGACTTGTCGGGCTGGCTGGGGCACGACGACCCCGGCTTTACGCTGCGGACGTACACTCACTTCATGCCCGGCGCGGGCGCCAAGGGCCGCACAGCGATGGACGCGTGGATGGCAACAGCGGCCGCGTAAAAGATCTCTACTAGAACTCTACGGGGCCCGATTCGAGCCCTGAGGGCGTCCGCTCGATCGCGGCGCCGGACCGCCCCGGAGATCGGCTGGGATCCCGGGGCGGTCGGTGTTTACGCAGGTGAAAGGGCAGTCGGCGGCGGGTGGGTCAGCTGCGGGTGGCGAGGGCGCGGAGGAAGAAGGTGAGGTTGGCGGGGCGTTCGGCGAGGCGGCGCATGAAGTAGCCGTACTACCTACCGCCACCCGGGGCGTATCCCCAGGTCGAGGTCCATCAGGCCCTCCGCAGTGGCCATGACGTGCTTAGACGTCCCGTGACGCCTTGAGACGACCTAGGACCAACTTGAGACAGTTGGCCCCCTACCAGGGCCCTACGGAAAGTGGATCACTACGAATACTCCCCGAGATCTACCCACTTGACCTGGGTAAACACCATCATACGGAAGGCCCCGCTCTCCGGTACCTTCGCCGGGGAGCGGGGCCTTCAGCCCGTCGATCAAGCAGTCAGAGCCACGGCCGGAGGCCCCGGCACATACGGGCGCCCCGTCCGCAGAGCATCGTGCTCACGCTCACCCTCCATGAGGCTCGTACACGCCCCGCAGGCACGAACGGGGTGCGGGCCGGGGAGATCGGATGGCCGGATGCTCCCCACCACGGCAGTGGGTACGCTGCGGCGGGCACAGCGGAAGCAGCTCCCGTCCACCCATTGGTAGAGCGCGAGGATCTCAGCGGGTGTGAGGGTAGGAGCTGATGGTTCTCCGGGCAACGCGCGCATCTCCTCTTTGGTTCGCCTGCTACGGCCGCCCAAGAACGGCTCGGCCTCCGAACGAGGCAGGCTGAGGAGCAGAACCGGATCAGGCGATGGTGACGCGATCCGACCGTCCCTCTACTGCCTCCGAGAGAAACTGGCGAGACGAGGGCCAACTGGGTCGCCGCACCGGCCCCGGCCCCCCGTCGCTCGCCGCAGTGCCCTCACCCGGTCCAGATCGAGTCGTCCGGAGCAGCCGCTCCGCCCGACGGGCTCGGGGACGCGCTCGGCACAACGCTGTCGACGGTCCAGATGGAGTCGGACCGCGGGTGCGCGGGTCCGGCCGGCCGGGGCGCGAGGACCGCAATGGCGGCGACCGCAAGCACGGCCAGGGCCACCGCCGGATGGCGAAGAGCTCGGGACAACGGCAACTTGACTCCTTATTTCGCAGCGCAACTTCGCGAGCACAGCTGACTACCACAGTGATATGGCCGGGGCCTCGCACGTTGCGGCATCGATTCCGTGCGATCTACAGTCAAGCACTGATAGAACTCGGTCAAGGCGTAGTGGCCGTGGGTTCCCGCCAGGGGGTTTTCCACCATGCAGAGAGATGAGCTATGTCCGAATCGTCGGATTCGCAAAACGGCAGGCGCCTCGTATCCAGCAACGCTATCGAGGCGTACAGGATCATCGTTTCCGGTGGGGACGCCTCCGGCCAGCCGGAGGCCGTAGCCGAGCTCCGAGCCGCGGGGCTGGTGGTGCCCATGCCCGGCTCCACGGATCGACTCCTCGCCGTTGATCCACACGAGGCGCTGCCCCGGCGCCGAGAGGAGTTGCACCGCGCCGCACGTGCGCTGATGGACGACGCGGACGCCATCGTCCCCCTCCAGCGTGAGCTGACGGCTGCGTTCCGCATCGCGCGAACCGACCTGTGGAGCCAGGGCATCGAGCGCCCACGGGACCTCGCAGAGGCCAATGTGCGGATCGCCGCAATCCTCTCCAACGCCGTCCAGGATCTGCTCACCATGCAGCCCGGGCATCGCCAAGAAAGCACCCTGGAGGCGTCTGCCGACCGTGATTTCGACGCCCTGGAGAGGGGCATCAAGATGCGGACTCTCTACATGGATAGCGAGCGCGAATATCCGTACATTCAAAAATGGGTGGCCGAGGCAAATCAGCGTGGCGCTGAAATTCGTACCATGCCGCGCACCTTCATGAGGGCCATCATTATTGACCAGCGTATTGCCGTCATTACCGACCGCACGAGGACATCCGGTCCCGGCGCTGTCCCTGGTGCCGCCGTCATCGTCCACGACGTTGGCGTCGTCGGCGAACTCGTGAGCCAGTTCGAGCGGGAGTGGGCACAAGCGCGCCCATGGGACGGCCAGTCAAATTCGCAGGTCAACCGCCTTGGTGAGCTCTCGCAGGTTCAGCAGGACGTGCTACTGGGACTCGTGAGCGGGGCCACCCAGAAGAGCCTCGGGGCCCGACTGGGGATGAGCGTCCGCCAAATCGAACGTGCTATCGATGAAATCAAGCGAGTCATCGATCCATCCGGCGGCCCGGTCTCCGCTGCCCAGATGGGGTACTGGTGCGCCCGCATGCAAGCGCTGGACGAGGTCAGGTAGGGGCAATCCCATTGATCTGCCATGAACGCGACAGAACGAAACTCCGGCATATGCATTTCACGCACGCAAGCGGAGTCAGATCTGCTACGTAGCAACGTCAGCCATATTCCCTAGCCTCGGCCCTATCACTGGCATGATCACCGACTGGGGCACGGATGAGCGACGCGCAGTATCAGCGCATCGCCGCAACCCTCCGGCAGCAGATCGCCGACGGCTCACTCCCACCGGGGGCTCCCCTTCCGTCTTGGCGCGCCTTGGCCGTCGAGCACGGTACCGGCCAGGGAGCAGTCCGCCTGGCGATCCAGCTCCTGCGGACCGAAGGCCTCGTAGAGGGGCGGCAGCGCGCCCGCCTGACGGTGGCCCACCCTGTACCCGTGCATACCCTCACGCACCCCGACGCCCCATGGCCCCACGGCCAGGGCGACAGCGAGACAATCACCACCGCCGCCACAGCCGACATCGCCGACCGGCTGCACCTGCGGACAGGTACCCGCGTCCGGCGCCGCCGCACCGAATACCTCGACTCCGCAGGACGCCCGTCACACCTCGTCACCGTCTGGCGCCACCGCAGATCACCCGTGGACGCCACGGCCATGACCGTCGAGATCAGCAGCCGCCAGCTCACCCCAGACGAGGCACTCGCGCTCGGACTGGCCCGCGAGACCTCAGCGCTGCACCTCATCCGCACCCACCTCGCCTCCGACGGCCGGCCACTCGACACCGCCGACCTCGTACTGCCAGCCGACCGATGGCGGATCCGCCTCGGAACCGACTCGCTGATCGCATCAGCTCACCCTTCCCCGTCCGACTGAGCTCCCCGGGCCTGGGCGGCGGCCAGCTCTTCGGCGACCTCCCGCAGGCGGCTGGCATAGCCGGTGAGCATGTCGGCGAAGGCGTGGACGTCGGACGGCTGGTCCATGGTCACGTGCGCCACCATCTGCGTCGAGGCGCAGGCTTCGCTGTCCTCGGGGCCGGCGTAAGGGGACCAGTTGATGGTGGTCTCGAAGTCGACGTCGAGTTGCTTCCACTTCGCGGCCAAGGTGACCGGCCGGGACTCGTGGAACCGGTCGGCGACGGCTACGTCGTCCCAGGGGTGGTTCCCCGTGCACCAGTCCGGGCAGCGGCGCAGCGGATTGGTGTTGGTGTCGGTCATAGTGAGTAGGTCCTTGGCGTCTCGGCGTACGGAGTGACGGGCGGGTTCTTCTCGCACGGCGGGCAGATGACCACGGTCCAGCCGGGCCCGCTGGACTGATCGATATGTTCGACCAGTCGGCCAACCGTCTCGCGCCCGCAGTGGCGGCAGTGCCCGAAGGCCCGTTTCTCCGCGATGCTGCTCGCCGCGGTGCCGGCCGCCGCGGCCATCGCCTCGGCCTCCTCCATGAACCGCTTCCAGCAGTCCGGATGGGTCACCCCGACCAGCGGCGACACCCGATTGCCCGGCTCCAGGCGCGCGACCGGACTGCCCGCCGGGTTCATGCAGTAGTCGCAGATGTGCTCCCTCGGACCGTTCACGATCCCTCCCCGGTGAGGTCGTCGATGATCGCCAGGGCGTTGAAGAGGCTGGCCCGCAGCGCCCCGGCCGCCTGGGCGACCTCGAACGGAGAAGCGCCCGCCAGGTCCAGCTCATGGGCCCGCTGCAAGTCGTTCTTGGCCACCCGCACACGGAAGTCCTGCTCCGGCGATAAGCACCGCACGGGGTCAGCAGGGTCGGTCAGCAGCAGGGTCAAGGAATCCACAGAATCTGCCATACCCAGCACGGTAGAGAAGGGCGTTGCTGCAACGCTCCGAAGTTGCTTCGGATTGCTTGCGCACGGCGCCGGGTTTCCCGGGATGTCTACGCAAGGTCCAGAGCGGAGCGCGCCCGGGCGATGAGGCGGTGTGCCTGAGCGCCGTAGAAGGCGGAGTCGTTCAGCGTGTCCCAGATCTTGGTGAACAGCTCAACGTCAGTGGCGTCGTCGAGCCACATCTCGGCGTTCCATGTCTCGGAGATCACGAGCCGGTCGTCGTAGATCCAGAAGCCATCACCGGGGGCGATCTTGAGGGGTGCCTCGAAGGGGATGATGCCGAGTGAGACAGTGTCCATTCCGAGTAGCCCGGTCAGCCGATCCAGCTGCCCAACCAGGACCTCCGGGCGGCAGATGAGCACGCGGAGCGCTCCCTCCCAGATCAGGACGTGGAACTGCCGTCCCGGTTCGTACAGGGCTTCTTGGCGTCTCATCCGGGCACTCACGGCCGGTTCGATGTCCCTTGGCGTGCCGCGTAGTTCCACGTATCGAGTGAGAACGGCGCGAGCGTACTCGGCTGTCTGGAAGATGCCAGGGATCACCCCGAACTCGGCGCCGCGCATCACCCGTGTCTGCGAAAGCTCGACGATTCCGGCTTCCTGCCGGGCCCGGTGACCACTCGCCAGCTGCCTACGCCAGGAGCGGTAGCGCGTCTCGAAGCCTCGCAGGCGCCCCTTCAGTTCAGCTGCCGACTCTGGGTTACCCACACCACGTGCCCAGGCGTCGAGGTCCGCCAGGCTGGGAGTCTGCTTGCCGTTCTCCAGCTTGCTCACCTTCGAAGGCAGCCAGCCCAGGCTCCCCGCCAGCTGCCGCCCGGTCAGGCCGGCCTCGGTGCGCAGCTCGCGCAGCCGCGCACCGAGGGTCATTCGGGCCTGTTGGAAGTCTGTGCTCACTTCACAGACGGTACCTCCGCCAGGAAGTCCCGGGCTGGGATCGCGAAGTGCAGCGCGGCATCCCGGATCTGGCAGCCCCGCAGCACCTCGGCTGGCTTGTCACTCAGCGTCATTCCGAGGGAGCGGTCACCATCGAACTGGAAGACCCCGATGGTGCGGGAATCGAACAGCCAGAAGTCGAACTCTGGCAATCCGCAGCGAAGTGCTTCAGCGCGGAGCAGGTATCGGATGTCCTCACCTGCGTCGATGCTGTCGGTGACATCAGCGAGCAGGAACCTCTGGTAGTCGGTCAGTGGTTCGTCCGCAAGGCGCACCCGGCCCACGGTCTTCCCCTGCAAGGCGAGGTGCCGCATAAGCACCAGCCACGGTCGGCCTGGGTCGGACACGTCCTCGCCGCGTAGGAATGCCCGGAGCGCTTCGCTCTCGGCCGCGACGCCGTAGGCGCGCCGTGTCTCCCATCGCCATGCTGTGTGCTGGAATCCGTCGCGGAAGAACTCCGTGATGGCCGGGCCGCTGATGAGGTCGGCCACGCCGCCTACTCCTTGGGCGCGAAGCGCACCAGCAGGGACTTCGGGATGACGACGAAGGTCTCCCCGGCACGCACGTCCTTGAGCTGCGCCAGCGCCTCGGGGTCGTCGAGGATGTCACCCTGGACAACCATCCGCTCGGTGTCGTCCTCGATCTCGTACAGGGTCGGGCAGTCGCCATCCTTGGACGTGGTGCCGACGAACTTGAGCCTCATGGTGATCACCTTTCGCTCCTCCCGGCCGATTACCGGGCTGCTGCGCACGGTAGCGCCGGGGCGCCGAGATACAGAAGACCGCCCCCCCCCGGCACATCGCCAG
>Ga0302317_10000226_pt1 | contig 52877 bp, 54 predicted proteins | sample III_Palsa_N3_3_FD_200450 | JGI IMG/M metagenome (GOLD analysis project Ga0302317, IMG submission 200450) | Peat permafrost microbial communities from Stordalen Mire near Abisko, Sweden - III_Palsa_N3_3 | ecosystem: Environmental > Terrestrial > Soil > Palsa > Peat permafrost | place: Sweden...
CAATTTATACGTCGTTCTTCACCTTTACCGAGGTTTTCAAGGCTAAGTGCGAGGGCAACGCCAAGCCGCTCGCGGAGGCCGACGACCAGAAGATCGAACAGCTTTTGCGTCAGCAATGGGTGCGCCCGCTGGTCTTGGATGAGCGCATAGGGACAGCAGCTCGCCGCCTGATGCGCCACCATGCTGAGTGCAAAAAGCCGTCAGATGGCGTTCACCTCGCAAGCGCGTTGGCGATCAACGTGGACGAGATGCATACCTATGACGGCTCGGACCTGCTGGGGCTGAGCAACAGGGTCAACAAAGCAGACGGAAGGCCCCTGAAGATATGCACGCCGTACGAGTTGCCGAAGCCGCCAACACCGCCAAAACCGCGAACCCTTTTCGATGACCAAGAAGACGCCCAATAAACCGCGCCGCGACGTGGCCCAGGCCAAACGCTTCATCGCGGCCGCACGTGAGGCCGGCTGTAGTGAGGACGAAGCCGAGATTCGCGAGAACATGAGGCGCATCGCGTCCGCAAAACCAAAGGTGGCAGAGCGCAGGGAATGACTCGGTTCGCCGCCCTATCCGTTGCCCTGACGCTTGTATCGGGCGGTGTCATGGCAGCCGATGACGGCCTTCCGCCCATTCCAGAAGACCTGCTCAACAAGTCGGCCCTCGCCTGCATTCAGATCGACGATCAGGGGAAGATTGTGGGTGCGTTTCTCCTCACGTCGTTGGGCGACGCTGCCAAGGATAAAGAAGCTCTTGATTGGACGAAGCAACTCCATTGGGGACCCGTAAAGACCGGAGACAGGAGCCGGAATATCTGGCTTCCCATCGGCTTGGCTTGGGGCTCAGCGACCGCGCCACCATCACCCGCGACGTGCGCGCCTCCCGGCGGCATCTAACGATAACCGTGTTTGTCAACGATATAATTCCCCCATCGAGGGGGAGGAGGACTTAGGACCCTGGCTCAGGCGGTGGCCAGCGGTCGGCGCCAGGTTCTCAACCCGGTCGGCCGGACGGGCGCCGCGATGTCCCCCAGGCGCGCGTCGATAGCCTTGAGGATCAGGCGGGCGGAGAGACCGTGGAGGGCGAGCGCGTCCGCCGTCAGCGGGCCGGCCACCGGAATGGCGGAGATCAGGGTCCGTCCGAACATCAGGGCGGCGCAGGTGGCCAGCACGGTGACGGGAACCCCCGCGCGCAGACCCTGGGCGATCAGGAACGTGGCCGCGACCGCGCCATAGGCCTCGCCGACGACTGGAATCCACGAGAGCGCCGCCTCGGCGCCCAAGCGGAAGGGGCCGATGCGCCACAGGCCGTCGGAGAAGCGGCCGACAAGCTCGACGCTGCGGCGGATGGCGATAAGGTCTTCACGGCTTGGGGCCATGGCGGGTCAATCCTCGGTTGTCGTATCCCTCGTGGCGAGACGTGGTGCGTCGACGACCAATTCGCTAGGGTTGGCCTGTCGGGAGGGAGAACAGTGCCGCTGAATCTGCGCGAGCTGACCGCCGGCGTCCACGCCGAAACCTTCGCCGCCGTGGCGCTGGGCGCCGTGGTGGCCACGGTGAGCGGCGTGGTGGCCAACATGTGGGAGGCCCGTGTCCGTCAGAGCCAGAGCGAGCGCGCCGCCGCCGTGCTGATCGGCGAGACGATCTCGACGATGTACGCCATTCTGCAGGGCGCGCTACGCTCCATGACCGTGGGCGACCGCTTCGGCATTGTCACCCAGCGGATGATGCGGGCGGCGCGGCGCGAAATCGACATCTACGACCGCAACCGCGAGCTGCTGGTCGATCTTCGTGACGCCAAGCTGCGCGTCGATCTGCACAGCCTGATGGTCCGCATCGCCATGCCCCTCGATGGCGTCATCGCCACCTTCGACCACCGCGATCATGCCGATCACGAGGCGCGCGAGCGGGGCGTGGCCTTCCTGGCCGAGACACTCGACAAGTTTCCCGAGTTGATCCAGCGCCTGGGCCGTGTCTCGGGCCGTGATTTTGAGGACTATCAGAACATCTTGGCGCCGCCCGCCGCGGCGCTGCCCGTCGTCGCGCCGCCCCAACCGGCCGCGAAGACCTGACGTCAGGCCGGTCAGACCGGCGAAACCATGCACATTTTGCATGCTCGGCAGGCGCAATCACGCTCACACGGGTCCGCAACGCGCAAAAAAACGCAGATGAGTATTGAAACAATGGCCCGCGGCGATCACATTAGACCTGCCGCGGGCTCATCCCCCCCGTTCTCGCGGCCCCACTAGGCCCGGCGGAGTGATCTGTTCGCCGGGCCATTTTTTTACGAAGCCGGGCGCGCGGGCAATAGGCCCTGGACGCCAACCGGGCGATTGGCGGGGAACGTGTCAAAAACGACACATATGAATCGGGCCATCCGCGCCGACGAAGTGACGGCCTTTCGCCGCGACGGCGCAGCGCCGTTGAGGGGGTTGGTGTCGCCACGTGACGTCGAGTCCCTGCGCGCGGCCGTCGACGATCTGATGGCCCAGCCGAGCCCGCGCGCCAAGGTCGCCAGCGGCGCCGGCGATCCGGGTCTGTTCTTCGAAGACTTCTGCAACTGGGGCGAGGTCGAAGCCTTTCGACGCTTCGTTCTGGACGGGCCGCTGGCCGCCGCCGCGGCGGCCCTGATGGGCGCGCGCGAGGTGCGCTTTCATCACGACCACGTCCTGGTCAAGGAGGGCGGCACGGTGACGCCGACGCCGTGGCACCAGGACCAGCCCTATTACGACATCGACGGCGCCATGACGGTCAGCTTCTGGATCCCCCTGGATCCGGTGGGCCGCGAATCGACCCTTGAGTTCCTGGCCGGCTCGCACCGCGGGCCCTGGCTCATGCCGCGGAGTTTCGCGGACCGCGAGGCCAAGTGGTTTCCTGAGGGGTCGCTCGGCGACTTGCCGGACATCGAGGCCGACCGCAGCCGCTATCCCATTCTCGGCTGGGCGGTGGAGCCCGGCGACGCCGTCGCCTTCCACATGCTGACCCTTCACGCCGCCGCCGGCTCGAGGAGGCGGCGGCGGGTGTTCTCGGCGCGATTCATTGGTGAGGACGTCCGCCATGCGCCGAGGCCCTGGGCCACCTCGCCGGAATTCCCCGGCCTCGCCGAGGCGCTCCCGTCCGGCGCACCGATGGATCACCCGCTGTTCCCGGTGGTCTGGCGGGCTTGAACCTCCTCCCCCTCGATGGGGGAGGTGGCTTGCGAAGCAAGACGGAGGGGGTGGTGCGGCGTCTCCACTCCACCCGTCTCGCGCTGCGCGCGATCCACCCTCCCCATCAAGGGGAGGGAGGAGTCTCGCCTTGCGCCGGGTATCCAGGGCGCTTGACGCGCGTCGGGCTTTGGGAGGATAGCGGCGGCGTGGTTCCCCTTGGGGATCAAAAGGGAATGCGGTGCGGGCCTTGGCCCAATTCCGCGGCTGCCCCCGCAACTGTATGCGGCGAGTCGAAGGACCGAACTCATGGCCACTGGGGCGCTCGCCCTGGGAAGGCCGGTCCCGAAGACACCGACCCGCGAGCCAGGAGACCTGCCACACGTCGTGGTCACACGCGAACGCGCCGGACGGGGTGTGCCGGGGTGGACGGGAAGCCGAGGGGGCGCAAGCCCGCGCGGCTGGTCGTCTCTTCGCGGTGACGTGTCACTGCGAGGCCATTGGACCATGTCTGAATTCTTCAAACCCGCCGCCCTGGCGGCTCTGTCCGCCGTATTCGCCGCTCCGGCGGCCTACGCCCAGGAGGCGCCGCCTACGGTCGTCTCGCCACTGGTGGTGAGCCCCACCCTGACGCCGACCCCTATCGACCAGGTGGGCAGCTCGGTCACGCTGATCACTGCCGACGATATCTCCGCCCACCAGTGGCGCACCCTGCCGGACGCCCTCGAGACGACGCCCGGCCTCAACATCGTCCAGACCGGCGGCCCGGGCGGGCTGACCTCAGTGTTCATCCGTGGCGCCAACTCCAACCATACCGAGGTCGTCATCGACGGCATCGACGTCAACGACCCCAGCCAGAACGGGGCCTACGACTTCGGCCAGGGTCTCGCCTCCGGCGTCGCGAGCATCGAGGTGCTCCGCGGGCCGCAGAGCAGCCTCTATGGCGCTGACGCCCTGGGCGGGGTGATCGACATCGTCACGCCATCGGGCGAAGGCCCGCCGAAGCTGACCGCCAGCCTCGAGGGCGGCTCGTTCCATACCTTCAACCAGACGGTCGGGCTGAGCGGTTCCGAAGGCGGCTTTCACTACGCCCTTGGCGTCTCCCATTTTCGTTCGGGCGACACGCCGGTGACGCCGCCAGGGCTGCTGGCGCCCGGCGAGGCGGCGATCGGCGATCGCTATGACAATCTCACCGCGTCGGCCAAGCTCGGCTACGACGTCTCCCGCGATCTCTCCTTCGGCCTCGTGCTCCGCTACGTCGACGCCGACTACCGGTCGACCGGAGAGAACTATGACGTCCCTCCCGACTACATCCCCCAGCCGGACTCCGCCCAGACCTATCAATGGGAGAAGCAGTTCTTCTCTCGCGCGACGGCGATGCTCGGCCTGTTCGACGATCGGTTCGAGAACACCCTCGGCGTCTCCTACGCCAATTTCCAGACCACGGTTCAGAGCCCCGACGACGGCTTCGGCTTGCCCGCGCCGGTGCTCGACAACGGCGACCGGCTGAAGTTCGACTGGCTGGGAACGATCGCGCTCGATCCGAGAGACACCCTCGTCCTCGGCGTCGACGACACCACCGACCGGCTGATCGACAGCCCGGTCAGCGCCATCGAAAATCGGGTCGGCGGCTTTGCCGAGCTACAGCTGCGGCCGATCCAGGGTCTCAGCGTGGCCGCCAGCGCTCGCTTCGACTCGGATGACCGCTACGGGAGCCACGCCACCTGGCGAATCGCGCCGGCCTATACGGTCGAGGCGACGGGCACGGTGCTGAAGGCGAGCGCCGGGACCGGCTTCAAGTCGCCCACCCTGACCGAACTCTTCGTCAGCTATCCGTCCTTCGATTTCTTCGCCAATCCGGACCTGAAGCCGGAGACGAGCTTCGGCTACGACGTCGGCTTCGAGCAGCCGCTGTGGGGCGGCCGCGCGCGCTTCGGAGCGACCTGGTTCCACAACGACATCCGCGATCTCATCGAGACCAACGCCGACGAAACCTCCTACGCCAACGTCGGCCGGGCCACGACCTACGGCGTGGAGAGCTTCGCCTCGGTGAAGCTGACCCGCACGCTCGATCTGCGGGGCGACTACACCTGGCTCACCGCCCGCGACGATGCCGCCCAGGTCGAGCTGCTGCGCCGGCCGAAGAACAAGGCCAGCGTCACCGCCGACTGGCAGGCGACGCGCAGGCTGCGGCTGGCCGCCAGCCTGGTCTATGTCGGGGCTTGGCTCGACTACGACCGATCCGGGTCCTCACAGCTCATGGCCAGCCCCTACGCCACGGTGAACCTCGCAGGCGACTACGACCTTGGCCACGGCCTGACCCTGTTCGCGCGCATCGATAACCTCCTCGACCGCCACTACGAAAACCCGGTCGGCTTCGATAAGCCGGGCATCGGCGCCTACGGCGGGATCAGGGTGGCGCTGCAGCCTTAGCGTAGGGCAGAGGGGGGCCGACTCAACTTTCTCCGGAAGCCCCCCTCCCCGGCGCCGCCGGTACTTCCCCCCCGGAGGCGGAGGGAAGGTCTCGAAAAATTCAAGCCGCCGCCCAGCGGCGGGAATCGAGCGCCTGGGGATCGTCGAGGGCAAGGTCGTCCCAGTCAAGGTCCGGCGGCGGACTTGCCGCCGCGGCGATGACCGCGTTCACTTCCGCCGCGGTGGCGGCGCCTACGATCACGGCGGTCGCCTCCTGCCTGGACAGGGCGAAGGCCAGCGCCGCCTGCAGCGGATCGCTGCGGCCTTCGGCGATCAGGCGCCGGGCGCGCGACAGTCGGCTGATCGCCGCCGCGCCGAGGTGGCTCGGGGCCCGGTCGGGCGGCAGGAAGAGGAGGCCGTTCAGAAAGATCGAGCGCAGATGCACCTCCACGCCCATATCGCGGATGGCCGCCAGGGTGCCGTCGACCAGCAGCCGCTGGTCGAGCAGGCTGGCCGGGGCCTGGATGATGTCGGGGCCGAAGCGGCGGGCGAGGCCGGCCGGATCGTCCGAGGCGTAGGCCGAAATGCCCACATGCTCGAACAGGCCTGCGTCGCGCAGGCCGAGAAGTCTTTCCCAGAGCGCCTTGCCGTAGGGGGTGAAAAGATCGCTCGCCGCCTGCACCATGATGGCGTCGGCGCGGGCCAGGCCCAGGCGGGCGAGGGAGGCGCGCGCCTCCTGCTCGACGAAATCGGGTCCCTTGTCGCCGCGGGCCGCCTTGATGGTGATGCGGAACGGCGCCGGACGGGGCATGACCGCGCCCAGCACGGCTTCCCCGTGCATGGAGGCGGCGCCGGTGTCGAGCACCGACACGCCCATGCGCCCGGCGATAGCCAGAATCTCGCGCACCTCCGCCTCCGGCGGGCGCCCCTTGGCCGGCGCGGCGCCGTCCAGACCGAACTGGGCGGTTCCGAGGCCGAGCTTCGAAATCAGTGGATGAGGGCGCAAAGTGTCGGGTCCGAACGAGCGGCGAGAGGCGCATCATGGCCGCCAAGCGTAAATAAGGCGTATCGACGGTTTTGAGGTTTGGTTAACCTTGGCGACCGGTCATTCACCTTGGAAAATCAAATGTTTAGAGGGAGGTCAGATATGATGGCGCCCACGCGCCGCCGGGCTTGCCCTCCTATAGCCTCTCAAGGAGCAATATCTCGACCCCGTCCCCGGCCTCGGCCGCTGGCGCGCCGACCGGCCGGCGGATGAGCGAATCGGCGTCGGCGAAGACGTTCACCAGCGAGGAGTCCTGGTCCGCGAATGGCGTCACCGCCAACTCGCCTGATGGTCGATGGTCGAGGCGCGCCCGCAGCCAGCTCTCCCGCGCGCCGCCAGCGGCGATGGTGTGTGTCGTCCGGGCGCCGATGAGCGGCGTGGCCGGGTCCGCGCCCTGCAGCGCCAGCAGCAGCGGGCGCAGGAACAGTTCGGCGCAGACCAGGGCCGAGGCCGGGTTGCCCGGCAGGCCCAGCACGGGCCGGCCATCGCCGAGCACGCCGAACCAGGTCGGCTTGCCCGGCCGCATGGCGACGTTCTCCACCTCAAGCTGTAGACCCAGACGGACCAGGGCCGGCTTGACCAGGTCGTGGTCGCCCACCGACGCGCCGCCGATGGTGATGATGAGATCGCCCCCGGCCGCGCCGACTGCGTCGGCAATGGCCGCCTCGTCGTCGCCGGCCGCGGCGAGGGCGTTCGGCGCTCCGCCCCAGGACGCGATCAGCGCCGCCAGCGCCGTCGAGCCCGAATCATAGATCTGATCGGGTCGCACCGCGCCGCCCGGGGCGACGATCTCCTCGCCGGTGGCCAGCACCGCCACGCGTGGCCGGCGCCAGGCGGTCAGCTCGCCCTGGCCGGCGGCGGCGGCCAGCGCCAGCCGCCAGGCGTCGAGGCGCGTCCCGGACGTGAGCAGGGTGTCGCCCGCGCGGAAATCGAGGCCGGCGGGGCGAATGAAGTGCTGGGCCGTCGTGGCCGGGACGCTGACGAAGGCGCCGTCCCGGGCCGCCTCCTCCTGGATCACCATGGCGTCGGCCCCAGCCGGGAGCGGCGCGCCGGTGAATATCCGCACCGCTTCGCCCGGTCCGACCTGGCCGGCGAAAGCGCGGCCCGCGGCGCTCTCGCCGACGATGGCCAGGCGCCCCGGCGTATCGGCCGCGCGCAGGGCCCAGCCGTCCATGGCCGAGGCGGCGAACGGCGGCTGGTCGCGCGTGGCGACGATGTCGGCGGCCAAGACCCGGCCCAGGGCCTGGGCCAGCGGAACGGCTTCAGCCCCGAGCGGCCCGACGCGCGCCAGCATGCGCGCCCGCGCCGCCTCGACGGCCATCAGCTTCACGCCGCCCGCCAGTCGCCGGACGCCCCGCCGCGCTTTTCGATCAGGCGCACGCCCTCGACCACCATGTCGCGCTGGGCGGCTTTCAGCATGTCGTAGATGGTCAGGCAGGCCACGGCGACGGCCGTCAGCGCCTCCATCTCCACGCCGGTGGGGCCCGTGGTCGCCACCAGGGCGCGCACCGCCAGACCGGAGTCGTGCGGCTCGACCTTCACATCGATCCGGGTGAGCGCCAGGGGGTGGCAGAGCGGGATGAGGTCGGCGGTGCGCTTGGCGGCCATGACGCCGGCGATCTCCGCGGCGGCGCGCACGTCGCCCTTGCGGCCGCCCCCGCCCATGGCCAGGTCGCGCGTCGCGGTGGACATGCGGACCAGCCCCTCGGCGACCGCCTCGCGCGCGGTCGCCGGCTTGGCCGATACATCGACCATGCGCGCGCGACCTTCGTCGTCCAGGTGGCTGAGCCGGCTCATCGCTCGGCCAGCCTCGGCATCAGCTCGACCATGTTGCAGGGCCGATGACGGGAATCGAGCTGGGCGGCGATGACCTTGTCCCAGCCATCGCGCACCGCGCCGTTGGAGCCTGGCAGGCAGAACACAAACACCCCGTCGATCAGGCCGGCCAGGGCGCGCGACTGCAGGGTCGAGAGGCCCACCGACTGGTAGCTGACCAGGTGGAAGACCACTGAAAAGCCGTCGATTCGCTTGTCGAACAGAGGCTCGATCGCCTCGGGGGTGACGTCGCGGCCGGTGAGCCCGGTGCCGCCGGTGGTGACTATGGCGTCGACATCGCCGGACGTCGTCCATGATTTGATCCGGGTACGGATGGCCTCGACGTCATCGGCGACGATGTCGCGCCCGGCCAGCCGGTGGCCCGCGCCGGTCACCCGCTCGGCGAGCAAATGGCCCGAGGTGTCGCTTTCCTCGTCGCGGGTGTCGGAGATGGTCAGAATCGCGACCCGGACCGGCGTGAAGGCAGCCGCCTCGTCCAGACGGCCGCCTACGGAAATACTGGCGTTCATGCGTCCCATCGCTCCGCGTCGGCGAGATCCCGCGCCGTCGGCTCGACCCAGCGCGCGCCGGCCGGGCCGTGCTCCTTCTTCCACAGGGGCGCGCGCGATTTCAAATAGTCCATCAGGAAGTCGCAGGCCTCGAAGGCGCCGCGCCGGTGCGTCGCCGCGGTCATGACCAGCACGATCGCCTCGCCGGGCGCGATCTTGCCGGTGCGGTGGATCACGGCCACGTCGTGCAGGGCGAAGCGGCGGCGAGCCTCGACGGCGATCTTCTCGATCTCCGGCCCGGTGAATTCCGGCCAGGCCTCCAGTTCCAGCGCGATCGTCTGACCAACCTCGCCGCGCGCGAGGCCCAGGAAACTGGCCACGGCGCCCGTTCCCGAGCGGGCTGCGCTAAAGGCGTTGAGCGCCGCGCCGGCGTCGAAGGGCTGCTCGGTGAGGGTGATCATCCGCCGCTCATCGGCGGCATGAAGGCCACCTCGGCTCCTGGCGCCAGCGCCGTCTCGCCGCGCACGAGCGCCCGGTCCACGGCCACCTGAACCCCCGGCCCGGCGAGCGCGGCGGCCAGCTCCGGCCAAGCCTCGCCGAGGCGTCGCTTCAAGTCCGAAAGCGTCGCCGGCGGCGGCGTCAACTCAGTCTCCCGCCAGCCGGCCAGGTCGCGCAGACGCCCAAACAGCAGCACCCGCATCATCCGCCCGTGGTCGACATATGCCGCGCCACCGCCGGGGCCGCGCCGCGTTCGATGTGGAAGTCGTGACCCTTGGGCTTGGCGGTCACCGCCGCGCGGATCGCCGCCGCCAAGTCGGCCCGCGACGCGCCCGAGCGCAGCACCGCCCGCAGATCGGCGGCGTCCTCGCGCCCCAGGCAGGTGTGCAACACGCCGGTGCAGGTCAGGCGCACGCGGTTGCAGCCCTCGCAGAAGTTGTGGCTGAGCGGAGTGATGAAGCCGACGCGGCCGCCGGTCTCCGCCACACGCACGTAACGCGCCGGCCCGCCCGTCGCCAGCGGCAGGTCGGTGAGGGTCCAGTAGCTTTCCAGCTCACGGCGGACGTCGGCCAGGGAGATGAACTCGTCGGAGCGGTCCTCGTCGATCTCGCCCATGGGCATGGCCTCGATGAGGGTCAGGTCGTGGCCGCGGGCGTGGGCCCAGGTGATGAGATCCGGAATCTCGCGGGCATTGTCGTTCGCCAAAGCGACGACGTTGATCTTGACGGCGAGGCCAGCGGCGTCGGCCGCCGCGATCCCGGCCTGGACCCGAGCGAGGTCGCCGCCGCGTGTGAGGCGCGCGAACACCTCCGGCTTCAGGCTGTCCATCGACACATTGACCCGGCGCACGCCGAATCTGGCCAGATCGGCGGCGTGGGCGGCCAGGCGCGAGCCGTTAGTCGTCAGGGTGATTTCTTTGAGCGCGGCGCTGCCCAGATGGCGCGAGAGACGTTCGATGAGACCCATCACCCCCTTGCGCACCAGGGGCTCGCCGCCGGTGAGGCGCAGCTTGGTGACGCCGAGATCCACGAAGGCCGAGGCGATCTCGTCCAGCTCCTCGAGCGACAACACCTCCGCCTTGGGCAGGAAAGTCATGTGTTCGCTCATGCAATAGACACAGCGCAGGTCGCATCGGTCGGTGACCGACAGGCGCAAATAGGTCACGTTGCGGCCGAAGCCGTCGACCAGCGGCGCGGTCGGCGCGGCGGTCGCGAGGGCGGAGTCGTAGGGCGTCATCGCATGGGGAACATACCGCCGGTGGCCACAGTAGGCGAGGGCTCGGCGGGTCGCCTCGAAGCGATCGTGCTGGCCAGCGGGGCGGGCGCGCGGTTCGGCGGGGCCAAGCTGACAGCGCCCTGGCGCGGCGGGGCGCTGATCGACGGAGCTCTCGGCGCGGCCTTCGCCGCCCCGGTCCGGCGGGTGATCGTGGTCACCGGCGCCGATCCGGCCGTGACGGGTGCTGTGCGAGGGTGGGCCGAGGCGCGCGGTGAAGGCGAGCGTCTCAGGCTCGTTCATGCGGCCGACCATGCGTCAGGGATGTCGGCCAGCCTGCGCGCGGGCCTGGCGGCCCTCTCACCGGACACGGCCGGGGCCTATGTTTTCCTGGGCGACATGCCGCTCATCCCGCACGATGTCGCCGGTCGCCTGGCCGAAGCCCTCGCGGCGGGGGCGCTGGCCGCCGCGCCGGCCTGCCAAGGCCGGCGGGGCCATCCGGTGCTCTTCGCCGCTGGTGTGTTGCCACGCTTGGCGGACCTCACCGGCGATGAGGGCGCGCGCGCCTTGCTGGTCAACCTGGGAGATCGGTTCACCGTGGTTGAGGTCGCCGATCCGGGTATCCTGTTCGACGTCGACGCGCCGGGGGATCTCAACCCCGATCAGTGACGGCGCCCCAGGTGGATGCCGAAGCTGTAGCTGACGCCGACGCCGGCCGAATACTGGTTCCTTGACCCGGCGATATCGACCACGGGACTGTCCGCCGCCACGCCGGTCAGGTGGTGATAGCCGACGCCCACGGTCCCACGGATGCGATGGGTGAACTGATAGGCGTAGGCCACCTCGACCCCGGCATAGCGGGCGCCGGCGCCGGGCGTATAGGCCTTGGTGAGAAAGGGGCTCTGCAGGGCCTCGGCCGGGGTGACGCCGAAATAGGTCTCCATGTAGCGGGCGTCGCCATAGCCGAAGCGTGGGCCGATGGAGAAATCCCATTTCTTGCCGGTGTGGATGTAGTCGATCCCGGCGTCGCCCACGGCCCCGTACTGGCCGATGACCCCCTGGCGCACCTGGACGCGGGCGCGCAGCCAGTTGGTGGGCCAGACATCGGCGAACAGGCCCGGCTCAACGGCCAGGCCGATCTTCTGGAAGCCCGCCAGCCGGCCGGTGTCGCCGCGGGCGCTGCGGATGTTGAGCACCGGCCCGAAGTCGAAATATTTGCTGGTGAACAGGGAAACGGACCCGCCGTCGTCCGGCGGCGTGAAACGATAGGGCGTGTCCGCGCGCCGCGCGGAAAAGCTGAAGGTCGGCCGAAGCTGGGTGTTGGGCGCGCCCTCATAAGGCGGTCCGGCCGAGCCGCCGGCGCCGACGGTGACGATCCAGTCGCCCTGCTGCGCGTAAGCGGGCGCGCCGACGGCCAGCGCCACAAGGAGGCCGATCGCCCCCGCTCCGGCCCGCGCGCTCAAGTCTTGACGAAGGGCAAGCTCGCGGTCGGCTTGCCAGTGAGAGCGAGGAGGGCGTTGGCCACCGCCGGGGCGATGACGGGAGTGCCGGGCTCACCGACGCCGCTGGGATGGTTCATCGACGGCATGATGTAGGTTTCCACGTGCGGCGCTTCGTTCATGCGTAACACTTTGTAAGCGTCGAAGTTCCTCTGCTGGACGAGGCCATCCTTGAGGGTGATCTGGCCGTAGAGCGCCGCCGAGAGGCCGAGGCAGGTGCCGCCTTCCATCTGGGCGGCGATCTGGTCGGGCGAGATCGCCAGGCCGCAGTCGATGACGGTGACCACCCGGCCGACGCGCGGCGCGCCGTCCACCAGCTTCACCTCCGCCGCCTGGCCCACGACAGAGCCGAAGCTCTCGTGCACGGCGACGCCCCGCGACCAGCCGGGCGTGACGGGGCCGGCCTTGTCGACGAGCAGGTTCAGCACCGCCAGATGACGGTCGGCCCCGGCGCCGGCCTTGGCGTAGAGCGTCCGGCGATAGGCCACCGGGTCCTGGCCGGCCGCGCGGGCCAGCTGGTCGACGGTGTGCTCCATGACGAAGGCGGTGTGGGTCGCCCCCACCGAGCGCCACCACAGCACCGGCAGCGGGCTGTCGGGCAGGACCACCTGGGCGTCGACGTTGGGCGTCGCCTTGAGGTAGGGCGATCCCATCGCCCCTTCGACGGCGGTCTCGTCGAGTTTGCCGCCGCCCATGGGCGAGCCCTTCATGATCGACTGCGAGACCACGCGGTGGCGCCAGTGGACGGGAAAGCCCTCCTCGCCGAGCGCCACGCGCACGGCGTGATGGGTGAGCGGGCGGTAGTAGCCGCCGGTCATGTCGTCCTCGCGCGTCCAGACCAGCTTCACTGGCCGGCCGCCGCCGACGTGCTTGGCGATGTGCACGCACTCGGTGACATAGTCCGACTTGAAGTTGGTCCGGCGGCCGAAGGATCCGCCGGCGAACAGGGTTTCGATCTTCACCGCGCCCGGCAGGCAGCCGACGATCAGGGCGGTGTTGAGCTGGTCGATCGTGGGAACCTGCGAGCCGAACGTAAGCTTGGGATCGCCGTCGCCGATCTCGGCCACGCAGTTCATCGGCTCCATGGGCGCGTGGCTGAGGTAGGGGAAGTCGTAGGTCGCCTCGAACACCTTGCCGCCGCTGGGCGGGGCGGCCGTGCCGCGCGCCTCGAAGCTCTGCCATTTGGCCTTGCCCGGCGGCTGGGTCTTGCCGGCGGCGAGGTCGTGGTAGCTGGCCAGGATCTCGTCCGAGCCGCGCTTCTCGGCCTTGTCGTCGTTCCAGGTCACGGTCAGGGCGTCGCGGCCCTGGCGCGCGGCCCAGGTGTTCTCGGCCGTCACCGCCACGCCGGTGGGAATCTGAAAAACGTCGACGACGCCCGGGACCTTGTGCGCCGCCGTGGCGTCGAAACTGGCCACCTTGCCGCCGAACCTCGGTGAATGGGCGACCATGGCCGTGAGCATCTTCGGCTTGTGCACGTCCTGGGTGTAGTGCGCCTTGCCGGTCGACTTGGCGCGGGCGTCCTTGCGGCGGACCCGGTCGGTGCCGATCAGGGTGAAGGTGTGCGGATCCTTGAGCGTCGGGCTTTGCGGCGGGGTGACCTTGGCGGCGTCGGCCACCAACTCCCCGAAGGTGGCCTGTTTGCCAGAGGGATGGGAGACGATGCTGTCCTTCACCGTGATCTCGCCGGCGGGAACGCCCCAGCGCGCGGCGGCGGCGGTGACGAACATGGCCCGGCCGGCGGCGCCGACCTGACGCAGCTGATCCCAGGAATTGTTGATCGCCGACGAGCCGCCGGTGCCCTGCGCGCCCATGCCGACGTTTTGATAGACCTTGGCGTTGGCCTCGGCCTGGACGACACTGACCTTGGACCAGTCGGCGTCCAGCTCCTCGGTGACGATGGCGGCCAGGCCGGCGTGATTGCCCTGGCCGAATTCGATGTGCTTGGAGACCACGGTCACCGCGCCGTCCGGTGCGATGCGCAGGAACGGGCCGAAGGGGCCGAAGTGGGTGTCCGCGCCCAGAGAGAGCACGTCGGCGGGCGAGCAGCCGATGAGCAGCGAGCCGCCGGCGGCCGCGGCGGCGATCACCATCATCTCGCGACGGGTGGGCTCGGGGAAGGATTTGACGGGGGCGTTCATCGCAGGGACCTCACGCGGCCGCCGCCTGCGCGGGGCGCTGGGCGGCGGCGGTCTTGATGGCGGCGCGGACGCGCTGGTAGCAGCCGCAGCGGCAGATATTGCCGGTCATGGCCGCGTCGATGTCGGCGTCGGTGGGGTTGGGCGTCTTGGCCAGCAGGGCGGCGGCCGACATGATCTGTCCGGACTGGCAGTAGCCGCACTGCGGCACGTCGGCCTCGATCCAGGCCGCCTGCAGCGGGTGCAGCCCGCCCAACCCCTCGATGGTGGTGATCTTGGCGCCGACCACCGAGCCGATCGGAGCCTGGCACGAGCGGATCGCCTCGCCGTTCAGATGCACGGTGCAGGCGCCACACTGGCCGACGCCGCAGCCGTATTTGGCGCCGGTGAGTTCGAGCTCGTCGCGCAGGACCCACAGCAGCGGCGTCTCCGGCGCGGCCTCCACGCTGACGTTCTGGCCGTTGATGTTGAGAAGTGTACTCATAGCGGGTCTCCGCGCGTGCCTGAACGATGTTAACTCCAACGCGCCCGGTCGCAAGGGCGACAGCGCGCCGGGCCCGCATTAGTGTGACGCCCGATGCGCGCCTTTCCCGCCTACTTTCCCCTCGAGGGCGCCCGGGTGGTGATCGCCGGCTCGGGCGAGTCGGCCGAGGCCCGCGCGCGACTCTTCGAGGGCTCGCCGGCCGAGGTCGTGCGGCTGGAGGGCGACTGGGCCCTGGACCCGGACTGCTACCAGGGCGCCCATCTCATCTTCGTCGCCAGCCATGACGACGATTTCGCCCGCGCCGCCGAAGTGGCGGCCCGGACCGCCGGCGCGCCGATCAACGTCTTCGACCGCCCGGCGCTCTCTGACTTCAACACCCCCGCCATTGTCGATCGCGGAGCCGTGGTCGTGGCCGTCGGCACCAGCGGGGCCGCGCCCCTCCTGGCCCAGATGCTGCGGGCCGAGATCGAAACCCGCCTGCCGCCGTCGGTGGGCGAGACGGCCGAGCTGCTCGGCGACCGGCGCGAGGCGATCAAGGCGGCCTTTCCCGATCTCGCCGACCGCCGCGCCTTCCTGCGCCGGGTTCTGGCCGAATCGGCCCTCACCGCCGCGCGCCTCGATGCGGCGCTTGCAGGGGACGCCGGCGCGGTCGGCCGCATCGTCCTGATCGATCTCCCGGAGGCGGACGATCTGCTGTCCCTGCGCGCGGTCCAGGCGTTGGCCGCCGCCGAGGTCGTGGTCGCACCGGATGAGGCGCGCGGCCTCGTCGACCGGCACGCGCGGCGCGACGCCGAACGCCTGACGCCGGAGTCGGCCGGGCACGCTCGCGTGGCCGAACTGGTTCGCGCGGGCCGGATCGTCGCCGTTCTGGGCGCCGCGCCGGACCTCACCGGCGTTGACCTGGCGGTCGAACGGCTGGCGCCCGCGCCGGATCGGCCGTGACTCCGCGCCGATGAACCTGCTGTCTGGCGATGATCTGGCGGCTATCTGGCTGTCGATCAGGGTGGCCGGCGTGGCCACCCTCGTCGTGCTGCCGATCGCCCTCGCGGTGGCACATCTGCTGGCCCGCCGGCGCTTTCCGGGCCGCGCCCTGCTCGACGCCCTGACGCACCTGCCGCTGGTGCTGCCGCCGGTGGCGACCGGCTACCTCCTGCTGGTTCTTTTCGGCCGCCAGGGGCCGATCGGAGCCTTGCTGGCCCGCGTCGGCGTCGTCCTCGCCTTCCACTGGACGGGTGCGGCGCTGGCCGCCGGCGTCATGGCCTTTCCCCTGGTGGTGCGGCCGATCCGCCTGTCGATCGAGGCCATAGATCGCGAGGTCGACGACGCGGCGTTGACCCTGGGCGCCGCTCCGCTCGCGAGGTTCCTGCGCGTGACCCTCCCCCTGGCCGCGCCAGGGGTGATCGCTGGCGCGGTGCTGGGCTTCGCCCGGGCGCTCGGCGAGTTCGGGGCCACCATCACCTTCGTGGCCGCGATCCCGGGCGAGACCCTCACCCTCCCCAGCGCCATCTACCTCGCCACCCAATCGCCCGAGGGCGAGACGCGCGCCCTCGTCCTCTGCGGCGTCTCCCTGATCATCGCCTTCACCGCCATCCTCGCCGGCGAGGCGATCGGCCGGCGCGCGCGGCGCTAGATCGGCCGCCCGCGCGTCTCGGGCAGGAGGAAGGGCAGGGTGAGGACGCTGAGGGCGGTGAAGATCACCGGGTACCAGAGGCCGGCGTAGATATCGCCCGTCGCGGTGACGATGGCGAAGGCGGTCACGGGGACGAAGCCACCGACCCAGCCCGTGCCCACGTGATAGGGCAGGGAGAGGGCCGTGTAGCGGATCCGGGCCGGGAACAGTTCGACCAGCGCCGTGGCGATCGGCCCGTAGAGCGCCGTGCAGGCGACGACGAAGATCATCATCACGCCCAGCAGGCCCCAGAAGTTGAGCCGTGCGGGATCGGCCTTGGCCGGATAGCCGGCGGCCTTGAGCGCCCCGTCCACGCGCGTGGCGACATCCTTGGCCGCGGCCTTCTCGCCAGCCGGGGAGAGCCCGCTTCCTTCCCGAGAGGCAATCACTTGGCCGCCGACCTTGACGACGGCCAGCGATCCGGCCGGCGCGGCGGTGTTGGCGTAGGACACGCCGGCGTTGGAGAGGACGTTCTTGGCGATGTCGCAGGAGGTGACGTATTTCGCCTTGCCGGTGATGTCGAACTGCAGCGAGCAGCGGGCCGGATCGGCGACCACCGTCACCGGCGTCGCCTCCTGGGCGGCCACCAGGGCCGGATTGGCCAGCTTGGCCATGAGGTGGAAGGCCGGGAAGAAGGCCACCAGCGCCAGGGTCATGCCGCCCCACATCACCCATTTGCGGCCGACCTTGTCCGACAGCCAGCCGAAGAAGATGTAGAGCGGCGCGCTGGCCACGGTGATGGCGATCAGTAACGCCTCGCCGGTGAGCGCCGGCACCTTCATGAACCGCTCCAGGAACACCTGCTCGGCATAGAAGAACACCAGGTACCAGGCCGCGCCCTGGGCGCTCATGATGGCGGCGAATGAGATCAGGACCAGCTTGAGGTTGCCCCAGCGGCCGAAGGCCTCGGTCAGCGGCGCCTGGACGCGTGTCCCCTCGCGCTCCAGGGCGGCGAACACCGGGCTCTCGGAGAGCTTGAGGCGCATCCACAGGGAGATGGCCAGGAGGCCGGCAGAGAGCAGGAATGGAGCCCGCCAGCCGGCCAGCCAGCCGGCGTCGGCGAAGCGGGCGTCGCCGACCGTGCTGCGCACCGCCAGCACCACGGCCAGGGCGCCGATCAGGCCGAAGGCGGCGGACGACTGCACGGCGCTGGTCGCCGTGGCGCGCCGGTTCGGGGCGGCATGTTCGGCGACATAGATCACCGCCCCGCCATACATGCCGCCGAGCGCCGTGCCCTGAATGATGCGCATGGCGATGAGCAGGATCGGGGCCAGGGCGCCGACCTGCGGATAGGTGGGCAACAGCCCGATGCTGACCGTCGCCAGCCCCATCATGGTCATGGTGATCAGGAAGGCGGCCTTGCGCCCCGCCAGGTCGCCGACCCGGCCGAAGATCAGGGCGCCGATCGGTCGAAAGAAGAAGCCGGCGCCGAACAATCCCAAGGCGGCCAGCAGGCCGGCCGTCGAGCTCAGACCTGAGAAGAAATTCTTGGCGATGATCGGGGTCAGGGCCCCGAAGACGAAGAAGTCATACCATTCGAAGGCCGTCCCCGCCGCCGAGGCGACGACCACCGTGGCCATGGACGCCTTGCGCGGCGCCGAGGCGTCGCTGGCGATCACGCTGTCGGTCATTCCCCCCGAATCGCCTTTCTAGAACGCGTTCTCGCCGGTGATGGCCCGGCCGATGATGAGAGCATGGACGTCGTGTGCGCCCTCGTAGGTGTTGACGGTTTCCAGGTTCGCGGCGTGGCGCATGACATGATACTCGCCGCTGATGCCGTTGCCGCCGTGGATGTCGCGCGCGGCCCGGGCGATATCCAGCGCCTTGCCACAGTTGTTGCGCTTCATCAGGCTGATGGCCTCCGGGACCCAGGCGCCCTGGTCGATCAAGCGGCCCAGCGCCAGCGCCCCCTCAAAGCCGAGGGCGATCTCGGTGGCCATGTCGGCCAGCTTCTTCTGCACCAGCTGTCGCGCGGCCAGGGGCTTGCCGAACACCGTCCGCGTCTTGGTGTAGTCGCGTGAGGCATGCAGGCAGAACTCCGCCGCGCCCATGGCCCCCCAGGCGATGCCGTAGCGGGCCTTGTTGAGACACGAGAACGGGCCGCGCAGGCCCGAGACGCCGGGCAGGATCGCGTCCTCGGCCACGAAGACGTCGGTCAGCGAGATCTCGCCCGTCACCGAGGCGCGCAGGGAGAGCTTGTTCTTGATCGTCGGCGTCGCGAAACCGGCCGCGCCGCGTTCGACCAGGAAACCCCGGATCGCGCCATCCAGCTTGGCCCACACCAGGGCGACATCGCAGATCGGCGAATTGGTGATCCACATCTTGGCGCCGTTAAGCACATAGCCACCGTCGACCGCCCGCGCGACGGTGCGCATGGACGCCGGGTCCGAGCCGCCGTCCGCCTCGGTCAGTCCGAAGCAGCCGATCGCCTCGCCGCGCGCCATGGCCGGCAGCCAGCGCCGCCGCTGCGCCTCCGAGCCGAAGGCGTGGATGGGATACATGACCAGGGACGACTGCACGCTCATCGCCGAGCGATAGCCGCTGTCGACGGCCTCGATCTCACGGGCGATGAGGCCATAGGCGACATGACTGACGCCGGCGCAGCCGTACTCTTCCGGCAGGGTCGGGCCGAGGAAGCCGAGCTGGCCCATCTCGGTCATGATCTCGCGGTCGAAGCGCTCCTCGGCGAAGGCGCTGACCACCCGAGGCAGCAGCTTGTCGCGCGCATAGGCGCGGGCGGCCTCGCCGATCATGCGTTCATCCTCGCTGAGGCGCGAGGCGAGGTCGAGCGGATCGTCCCAGCGGAACGTCTTGGCGGGGGCGGCGTCGAGCGGCATGGCGTATCTCCTCCAGCCGCGCCTTATGCCGCCTCGCGGGCCGTGGCGCAAAGTGGAGGGTTTCGCCGCGGAAATCGGTCTTTGCCGGCCGGCCCTTTCATGGCACGCTCCCCCTCGGGGAGAGTCCCCGGTGGGAGGAAATAATGAAGATGACTCAACGTCTTGGGGCTGAATTCATTGGGACCCTTTGGCTCGTGTTGGGCGGCTGCGGATCGGCGGTCCTGGCGGCGGCCTTTCCCAATCTCGGCATCGGCTTTGTCGGCGTCGCCCTCGCCTTCGGCCTGACGGTGGTGACCATGGCCTACGCCGTGGGCCATGTATCCGGCGGCCACTTCAATCCGGCGGTGACGGTGGGCCTGTGGGCCGGCGGGCGCTTCCCGGCCAAGGACATCGTTCCCTACATCGTGGCTCAGTCGCTCGGCGCCGTCGTCGCGGCGGGCATCCTCTATGTCATCGCCACCGGCAATTCCGATTTCAGCCTGGCCGGCGGCTTCGCCTCCAACGGCTATGGCGATCACTCGCCCGGTCACTATTCGCTCATCGCCTGCCTCGTCTGCGAGGTGGTGATGACCTTCGCTTTTCTGTTCGTGATCATGGGCGCGACGCACGGCAGCGCCCCCAAGGGCTTTGGTCCGCTGGCCATCGGCCTGTGCCTGACCCTGATCCATCTGATCAGCATCCCCGTCACCAACACCTCGGTGAACCCCGCCCGCAGCCTCGGGCCGGCTCTGTTCGAGGGCGGCTGGGCCATCCAGCAGCTCTGGCTGTTCTGGACGGCGCCGTTCGTGGGCGCGGTGCTCGGCGGCTTTGTCTATCGCCAGATCAGCCCGCAAAGCCCGTTGCCGGTCGACGTCAGCGGCGCGAGCTAAACGGCCCTCGGTAACTGCCAGCCGAACTGCACGGCGGCCATGCGAAGCGCGAAGCAACCGACCGCGCCCAGCATGGCCGCCCAGGCGTTCGAAAGGCCGAGACGGCGGCCAGCGATCATGATTGCGGCGCCAACCAGGGCGGCGCTGGCGTAGATATCGCGCGTCAGCACCGCGGGGATCTTGTCGAGCAGCACGTCGCGCATCACCCCGCCGCCGACGCCGGTGACGGCGCCGACCAGGACGGCGGCCAGGGCGCTCAGGCCCTGGTCCAGGCTCTTCTCCGCGCCGGCCACGGCCAGCAGTCCGAGTGCGGCCGCATCGAGCGTGATCAGCGCCTCCTGGGGGATCACGTGGACCCAACGGCTGAAGGCGAAGGCGGCCAGGCCGGAAACGATGGCGACGGTTGGATAGCGCCAGTCCCGCAAAGCTCTGGGCGGCGCCTGGCCGATGAGGACGTCGCGGGCGATTCCACCCCCGAGCGCGGCGACGAAGGCGATCACCAGCACGCCCAGCACGTCGAGCCGGCTCGCCATGGCCGCGCCGGCGCCCTCCTGCGCCGCCACCGCCGCGCCGGCCAGATCCAGCGCCAGGATCAGGTGTTGCGATCGCGGAGCCCGCATCTCCCCCACTCGTCTGGTTGCGCAATCCCGCGCCTGGGGCGTAGGACAGCCCCGTAAAGAGCGAGCGAGAGAGCATGGAAGTCAACGGCGTCGCCCACATCTTCATCACCGCCGGCGACTTCGAAAAGGCGCGGGCGTTCTACCGCCGGCTGCTTCCGTTCCTCGGCATGCAGCAGGTCATGGATGCGGCCGGGACCTACTACTGCGTCGGCGGGCGCACGGGTTTTGGCGTGCGCGCGCCGCCGCCCGAACACGTCGGCCATCGTTTCGAACAGGGGACGGTCGGCCTGCACCACATCTGCTTTCGCGTGCGCGAGCGCGAGGAGGTCGATCAGGTCCACGCCTTCCTGTCGGAGATGGGAGCCAAGATCGTCCATGCGCCGCAGGACGACAGCTGGGCGCCTGGCTACTATTCGGTGCTGTTCGAGGACCCCGACGGCGTGCGCCTCGAGATCAACCACGTGCCCGGCAAGGGCCTGCTGGCCGCCGGCGGTTCGGGCCACCTGGGGGCGCAGCTCGGCTGATGCTCATGACCGGAGGGTTGCGCGAGCGGCGCGCCGCCGCCTAGCCCTCGTGCGCGATTTCGAAAACAATCGTCACCTGCCGGCCCAAGACCATTCGGGAGCCTATCCATGAGCGCCATTAGCGAAGCCGACGAGCGCGCCCTGCTCGATTCCATCGACCGCTGGCTGGAGCGAAAAGTCGCGCCCGTGGCCGCCCGCTACGAACAGGCCGACGAGTACCCGCACGAGCTGGTCGCCGACATGTGCGAGATGGGCCTCTACGGGGCCTTGATCGACCCGGAATGGGGCGGACTCGGCCTCTCGGCCCTCACCTACAGCCGCATCGTGGCGCGCATCTCCGAAGAGTGGATGAGCCTGACCGGATTCTTCAACAGCCATCTGATGATGGCCATCATCGTGCAGAAGTTCGGCACCCAGAAACAGAAGGAGCACTGGCTGCCGCTGTTCGCCACCGGCGAACTGCGCGGCGGCCTCGGGCTCACCGAGCCCGACGCCGGCACCGACCTGCAGGGCATCCGCACCGTCGCCCGGCGGGATGGCGACGACTATGTGGTCGACGGCGCCAAGCTTTGGATCACCAACGCCATCGAGGGCGATGTCCTGGCCCTGCTGGTCAAGACCGACACCGAGGTCCGACCGCGCCACCGGGGCATGACCATGCTGATCACCCCCACGCGCGATCCGGCGACCAAGGCCGAGCTGCCTGGCGTGCACCGTGGGCGAAAGCTTCCCAAGCTCGGCTACCGTGGCATCGACACCGGCGAGATCGGCTTTTCCGACTATCGCTGCCCGGCCGACCTGTGCCTCGTCGGCGGCGAGGAGGGCCAGGGGTTCGTCATGGCCACCGGCGGGCTGGAGATCGGTCGCGTCAACGTCGCCGCTCGCGGCGTCGGCATCGCCCGCCGGGCGCTCAAGGAGTCGGTGGCCTATGTCCAGGTGCGCAAGACCATGGGCAAGCCGATCGGCGAGCATCAGGCGATCCAGCTCAAGCTGGGCGAAATGGCCTCCAAGACCCGCGCTTCCGAACTGTTGGTGGAGGACGCCGCGCGCGCCTACGACGCCGGCGGGCGCGTGGATCTAGAAGCCGGCATGGCCAAGTGGTTCGCCACCGAGACGGCCGCGGAGGTCGCCGGCGAGGCCATGCGCATCTTCGGCGCCAACGGCTATTCCAAGGAATACCCGATCGAGCGGCTCTACCGCGACGCGCCGCTCCTGATCATCGGCGAGGGCACCAATGAGATGCAGCGCATCATCATCGCCCGGCGGCTGATCGCGCGTAATCCGGTCTAGAGCAAACCCCGTGTAGACGGTTCCGTCTAAACGGGGATGATTTGCTCTAGATTCAAAAGTGTAGAGCCTGATTCAACGTTCGCATCTGTTCCGTGCAAACGCATCAGGCTCTAGGGAAGGGCGCGCCAGGCGGCGACGAATTCCTCCGCGCGAGCGCGCACCGCCTCAGGGGTCATCCCGGGCCGATAGAGCGTGCCGCCGATTCCGAAGCCCGCGGCGCCCGCCGCGCGCCAGGGCGCCATAGAAGCCGCCGCGATTCCGCCGACAGGCAGGATCGCCGTCCCCACCGGCAGCACCGCCCGCAGGGCCTTGAGCACAGCCGGGCTCGCCGCCTCGGCCGGAAACAGCTTGAGGGCGTCGGCGCCGGCGTCCAGCGCCGTGAAGGCTTCGCCGGGCGTGAAGACGCCCGGCAGGGAGACCAGCCCCGCCGCCTTGGTCGCCGAGATGACCGCCGGTTTCGCGTCGGGCGAGACGACAAATTGCGCGCCGGCCGCCGCCGCCTCGGCGACCTCGTGCGGCGCCAGCACCGTGCCCGCCCCCACCAGCATTCGCCCGTCCAACCGCGCGCGAATCGCGGCGATGCTCTCCAGAGGCCGTTCCGAATTGAGCGTCACCTCGACGCCGCGGAGGCCCGCCTCGAACAGGACCTCGGCGATGTCGGGCGCCTCGGCGGCCGTAATCCCACGCAGGATGGCGACGAGCGCAGGGCCGGCGAGCAGCTCGGCCCAGGTCATCACGCCCCGCGGGCGATGAACGGGCCGTTGCGAAAGCCGTCGCACGCCTTGCCATAGAGGAACGGTGCGCCATCCGGCGCGGCCAGCCGACCCCCCGCCGCCAGCAGCACGGCGTGGCCGGCGGCGATGTCCCACTCCATGGTCGGGCCGTGACGAACGTAGATATCGGCCGCGCCCTCGGCGATGCGACAGAGCTTGATCGAGGAGTCCATCGGCGTGACGTGGCCGACCCCGAGCTCCGCCTTCAGCGCCGCCATCGCCTCCGGCTTCATGGTGTGGCTGGCCAGCGCCACCGCCTCGGCGCCCGGCCACTGTCGCGCCCTGACGGCCTGGGATGCGGCCTCGCCCATCCGGCGTTTGAACGCCCCGCCCGCGACCGTGAGCCAGGTCTCGCCGCTTGGGGGCGCCGTCACCGCCCCGGCCACCGGCCGCCCGTCGGCGATCAAGGCGATGTTGACCGTGAAGTTGGGATCGCCGCGCACGAAGGCCTTGGTGCCGTCCAGCGGGTCGACCAGGAAAAAGCGCGGCCCGATGCTATCGGGTGTCCCGAATTCGCAGGCGTCCTCTTCCGAAATAACCGGCGTATCGGGAAACCAGCGGGCGAGACGCATCAGGATCAGGGTCTCGGCCCGGCGATCGGCCTCGGTGACCGGGCTCTCGTCGGCCTTGGCGTGCACTTGCAGGCCGCTCTTCCACAGGGGCAGGATCAGGCGCGCCGCCTCCTCGGCGATATCCGCGAGCAAGATCCCGAGGTCGGGGTCGGCGAGGTCGGGCGCGGCGGCTGTCGGAGCGGTCATGTCGTCTCTTTAGGTCAGGTTCCACGGGGGGCCAAATCAGGTGAAACTGGCCGGCGATGGAAGCCTCGCAGCAAGCGTTGGAGTTGACTGAGCGGTTGGCCGACCGCCTGTGCCACGACGTGTCGAGTTCGGCCCAGGCCATTGCCTCCGGTCTCGACCTGCTCGGCGAGGCGGGGTCCCCGGCGGAACGCGATGAGGCGCTCGCCTTTCTCGCCGAAGCCGTGGCCGCCCAGCGGTCCAAGGTGCGCTACGCGCGCCGGGCCTACGGACCGGTCGGGCAGGGGACCCCGACCTCGGAGTTGAAGACGCTCGCCGAAGGTCTCTACGCCGATCTTCGGCCGACGCTGGACTGGGCGATTGAGCCTCAGGTCCTCGGGCCCGCGGCGTCGCGCGCCCTGCTCAGCCTGCTGCAGATCGCCGCCGACGCCCTGGCCGTGGGCGGCCTCGCCCGGGCGAGCGCGGGGCTCGACGGCGGTCGCTTGGTCGTGGCCGTGGACGCGGAGGGCGCGCGTGTGGCGGTGAGGGACGAGGTGCGCGCGGGCCTTGCCGGCGCGCCGTTCCAGGCCGGCCTCGGCGGTCGCTGGGTCCAGGGGGCGTTCGTCGCCAATCTCGCCGCCGCGTCGGGCGGGACGATCGATGTGGAGGCGCGAGAAGGCGCCGCGCGGTTCGCGGTCAGCCTTCCTCCCGGAGCCTGAGCATGCGCCCGGCGATGGCGCGCGCGCCGGCGTCATCCCGCTTGGCCAGTTCGGCCGCGACGCGGGCGATCGCCTCGGCCGGCTTGTTCTGAGACAGCTTGGTGGTTCCCTCCAGGCGTTCGATCGTCATCTCGAAGCCGACGATACCGGAGACCATGGCTGAGAATTTCGCCGGATCCATCTTGGCGCGGGTCCAAGCCGGCTTGGGCGCCAGCGCCGCCTCATAGCGCGCCGCCAGGTCGTCGAGCAGGGTTTCCGTCTCCGCGCGCGAGAGGCGGCGCGCCGGCCCCTCGATCTCCACGGAGACATAGTTCCAGGTCGGCACCTGATCGGTCAGGCCGTACCAGTCCGGGCTGACATAGGCGTCCTCGCCCGTCACCACCGCCAGAACGCGGCCGCGCTCGCTCACGGCGTCGGTGAGCGGATTGGCGGCGGAAAGGTGAAAGCGGGCGCGTTCGTCCTCGATGAGCAAGGGCGCGTGCCCGATGAGCGCGCGCCCTTCCGTCATGCCGACGATCACCGCGAATCCACGCTCGCCGGCGCGCCGGATCAGCTCGGCGCGCTCCGGCTCGCGAAAGGAGCCCGCGGGGTGCAACGCCCCTTAGTGCGTGGCGTCGTTGGCGGTGTTGGTCACCGCGTGACCGGCCGAGGACACGTCCTTGCCGGCGCCGGCGATGGTGTTGCAGGCGGAGACCGCGATACCGGCGGCGACCACCGCCAGGATGATGAACTTGCGCATGTGCTTCCTCGTTTGGTGTGTCTTGGCCGCCCAAGACCGGAGTCAGGACGCGCCTGCGAGGGGTGTCGGAAAAATGAGGCGGGCCGTCAAGCCGCCGCCCTTGTTGACCGTGTAACGCACCTCGCCGCGCAGCTGACGGGCGAAGGCGGTCATCAGGGTCCGGCCGACCCCCTCGCCCACCTTGACCGGCGGCCCGCCCGGCACGCCGGAATCGGTGATGGCCAGTTCGGCGTTGTCTCCACGCACCCGGAAATCGACAGTGAGGACGCCGCCGCATGTGTCGAGACCGTGCTTTTTGGCGTTGGTAATCGCCTCGACCGCGAACAGCGCCAGCGGCGCCAGGTGATCCGGATCGATCTCGAGCGCCTCGATGTGCAGCTCGGTGCGGATCGGGGCCCCGCGCGCACTTTCGGCCAGCAAGATCTGGGCGATCAGTTCATCGAGAAAGTCGCGAAGTTCGACCCGGCGCAGATCGGGGCCCTGGTAGAGGGCGCGGTAGACGAGGGCGATGGCTGAAATTCGCTGGCGCGTGTCGGACATCGCGGCGCGAGACACGGGATCGTCCAAGGCGCGTTCCTGCAGATTCAGCAGAGAGGAGATCACCTGGAGATTGTTTTTCACCCGGTGGTGGATCTCGCGTAGCAGGTCCTCTTTCTCCACCAGGGACTGGCGCAGGGTCGCATCCCGGGCCGCGATGGTGCGGGCCATGGCGTCCATGGATTCGGCCAGTTGTCGCATCTCCGGCGGCGCGCCCGCGGCGCGTTGCGGACGCACGCTGTAGCGCCCGCGTTCATAGATGGCGGCGATGCGCCGCAGATAGACGATCCAGCGCACGATGCCCTGGTCGGCCACGAAGCCGACCGCCAGCAAGGGCAGGAGGAAGGCCAGCGCGGGCAGCAGGATCCCGGAGACCGGGTTGAACACCGCCCACGAGACCACCCCCTGCATCGGGGCGGAGAGCACGACATAGACTTCTTGGCCGACGAGCGGCGCCGATGAGAAGACGCGCCGCGAGCCCTTGCGATCGGCCTCGAACCACAGGCGCGGCCCGGTGCGGGCGGGTCCGTTCAGGTTCGCGCCGAGATCGGCCGGGAAACTGTCGCCGTTGGTGGCCGAAAGGATGCGTCCGACCGAGTCGGTGATCGCCACCTGAGACTGCACGGGCAGCGAGCGGTCGAGGGTTTGCGGGCGCAGGCTGTCCAGATCGATCACAGCCGTCAGCACGCCCTCGAACCGGCCCTGGTCGTCCAGGGCCCGCACACTGGCCAGAATCGCCGGGCGGTCGGCGTAAGGCGCCCCGCCCTGGCTGGTGACGGTGATCGGCGCGCCGGCGGCGAGCGCGGCGAACCAAGGCCGCGCGGCCCGATCCGGATCCGCCGGCGCGCCGGCGGCGGAGCAGGCCACGCGCCCGATGGAATCGAACCGGATCAGATTGTCGTAGTCCGGGATTCGGCTCTTGATCTCGGCGAGGCGCGTCGCGCACTGGTAGCCCACCGAGCCGGGGGCGAGAGTCTGGAGCAACACTTCGGCCGCCGCGATCCGGGCGCGGGCGGTGGCGGCGCTACGCTCGGCGGCGTCGGCCAACTCGGCCTGACGCGCGTGCGCCTCGCGCTGGGAGGCGATGTCCGACTGGATGGCCCCGACGATGAGCACGGGCGCAAGTCCCAGCACCAGCGCCAAGGTGAGCCGCGCGCGGACGGGCGTCGCCGCCCAGCCCGCGGGGCCATCCTTGGGCTTCACCGAGAGCCGCTCAGGCGCTCCGCATGAGCCAGGATTGAGCCCATGGCCTCGCCGGCCGCCTTTCCGTCGCGGTCGTAATCGCCGCGTTCGAGGATCAGTTGCAGGGCGCGGCGGGCGCGGCTGACCCGACTCTTGACCGTGCCCACGGCGCAGCCGCAGATTTCGGCGGCCTCCTCATAGGCGAAGCCGCCGGCGCCGACCAGGATCAGGGCCTCGCGTTGCTCGGCGGGCAGCTTGCCGAGTCCCAGGCGGAGTTCGTCCAGCGCCACCGGCGACGCCGGGTCGTCCACGGCGACGAGCGTGCGTTCCGCCGCTTCCTGGTCCAGCTGGATCTGCCGCCACGAGCGGCGCTTTTCCGAATAGAACTGATTGCGCAGGATCATGAAGGTCCAGGCCTTCATGTTGGTGCCAAGCTCGAAACTGGCCCGCGCGTCCCAGGCCTTCATCATCGCGTCCTGGGCCAGATCATCGGCGGCCGTGGGATCGCCCGTGAGAGTCCTGGCGAAGGCGCGCAGCTGAGGAATGAGGGCCACCAGGCCCCCTCGGAACACCGTGTCGCGCTCGCTGTCCGGTTCGATCGGTTTACTGGGCCCCGCCATCAGCCGTGGTCCGCGCCCTCATCATCCGCCTGACGCAGGATGTCGAGAAAATCGCTCGGGACCGGCTCGTTGACCACATCCTCGAACATCCGCCGAAGTTGAGCCCCGATCGCCTGTTGACGGAGTCGCGCCTCGTCGAGCGCGAGTGGTCGTTTCGGCGGCGCCTTCCTGGCCATGGTTAAAACAATGCCCCCCTCCGGCCTCGAAGGCCACCGCTCATGATTTGTTTTCACAGACCCACCGTCTCCATATGTCAGCAAACCCCCCACGCCGCTCGTGGTTCCCGAGCGGCGCGCGCGGGTCTACAGGAAGTCAGCCTCGTTCGGCCGGAACCGGGGGTGGCGCTCCGCGTTGGGGCAAGGCGACGCTCCAAACCTGGCGCGCCGGGTTTTCGCGAGTGGCCGCGGGAGGGATAATGAGCCTTTCAACCAGAGTTACGCCCCATCTGCCCTATATCCGGCGCTATGCCCGCGCGCTCACCGGAGATCAGGCCACGGGAGACGCCTATGTGCGGGCATGCCTGGAGGCGGTCGTCTCCGGCGGTCAGGCTCTCGACGAAGCCATGTCGCCGCGGGCGGCGCTCTACCGGGTGTTTCACGTCGTCTGGGAGTCCACGGGCGCCAGGCTCGAGGCGCGGGATGGCGGCGAAGGCGCGGTCACGGCTAGCGAACGGCTTTTGCGCATCGCGCCGCGATCGCGCCAGGCGTTCCTGCTGACCGCGGTCGAGGGATTCACGCCGGTGGAAGCGGCAAAGATTCTCGGCGTGAGCTTCGAGGCGGTCGAGGACCTCATCGGCGAGGCCCAGGCCGACATAGACGCCGAACTGGCCACCGACGTTCTGATCATCGAGGATGAACCGGTGATCGCCGCCGATATCGCCGGCCTGGTGCGCGAACTGGGCCACCACGTCACACAGATCGCCTCGACCCGGATCGAGGCCACCGAAGCCGCACGGCTGGAGGCCCCGGGGCTGGTGCTGGCCGATATCCAGCTCGCCGACGGCTCCTCGGGCATCGACGCCGTGCGCGATATTCTGAGCGGCCTGGATACGCCGGTAATCTTCATCACCGCCTTTCCCGAACGCCTGCTCACCGGCGAGCGCCCCGAGCCCACCTTTCTGATCACCAAGCCCTTCCAGCCCGAGACGGTGAAGGCGGCGATCGGTCAGGCGCTGTTTTTCCATCCGCGTAATCGCCTGCCGGTCTGAACACGAGGGTCCGCGTCCACGCGGTCAGGGGTCCCTCGACGCAGCGGTGGCAGGCGAGGCCGGCGGCCACCGACGCGGCGATGGCGAGCGGGTAGAAGAGCCAGACGTTACCCGTGCCTAGGGTATGGCCGATCACCGCCTCTGCGGGCTCGTGCGTCAGATAGAGGGCGTAGGAGGCCTCCCCCAGAGCGGCGAGCGCGGGGATTTGTGGAACGCCCCCATCGCCCTCGATGGCCATCGCCCCGGCGACGATCAGGGCGGCCGGCGCGCCCCACAGGAAGGGCCGCCAAAATTCGCTGAACACGCCCAACGCGGCCGGAACGGCCAGCGCCGCCACGCCCGCGGCGACCAGCAGCCAGCCGCCGCGCCGTCCCGGCAGGCCGTTGATTTCCGACAGATTGGCGATCGCCACGCCGGCGGCGAACTGGAACAGCATCGGATTTGCCCCCAGTTGGTAGACCGGGTCGTTGAGAATGAACCCGGCCGCCACCGTCAGGAACAGGCCCGCGCAGACCAGGGCCGCCTGGCGTCGTCGGGGGGCGAACAGCACGGCGGCGAACAGCAGGTAGAAAAACGCCTCATAGTTCAGCGACCAGCCGGGCGCATACAGCGGGAAGGGCAGTCCCTTGGGATCGAAATGCGGGATGAAGGCCAGGGAAAGCAGCACATGGCCCACCGCGGGGTGGACGTTGTCGAGGAAGTCCGGCCAGACCAGCGCCACGCCGGTAAGAACCAGGGTCACCAGCCAATAGAATGGGGCGACGCGGGTCAGGCGCCGCCACACGAAGGCGCCAGGCGAGCCCTCGCGGACGCCGGTCACCTTCCACATGATGACGCCGCTGATGACGAAGAAGAGGTCCACGCCGGCGCGGCCGATGTCGATGACGCCCACGCCCCACTGCGAGGCGTGATAGACCACCACGGCCAGGGCCGCGGCCGCGCGCAGGTACTGGATGGAGACGAGCGGCTTCAAGTGTCGCCAGCCTTCTCCGGTTGCTGAGCGTCGCTCCAGGTTCTGGTCATGGTCCTCGCTTCGCGCTTGTCCTAGGCTAGCGGGCATGCGCCGACTCCCCAACATCCTCACCGGCCTGCGCCTGGCGCTGGCCTTGTTCACCTTCTTCGGCCTGGCGAGCGCCGCCCTGCTGAGCGACCGCCTGACGCCCGAGACGCAGTTCGGCCTCGAGCGCTGGGCCTTCGTCGCCTTTGTCGTCGCCGCGCTGACCGACTTCTTCGACGGCTGGCTGGCCCGCAAGCTGAACGCCACCAGCCTGTGGGGCGCCATTCTCGACCCCATCGCCGACAAGATTCTGGTGTGCGGGGTGATCCTGGGCCTCCTGACCCTCGGTCCGAACGCGGCGGTCGCCATCCCCGCCGCCCTGATTCTGTTTCGGGAGTTCGCGGTCAGCGCTCTGCGCGAGGTCGCGGCCGGCAAAGGCGTGAGCCTGCCGGTCACCCTGCTCGCCAAGTGGAAGACGACCCTTCAGCTCATCGCGCTGGGCGCCGAACTGCTGGTGGCCTGCTGGGCGGCGTTTTCCCTGCCGAACGATCCGGCCGTACAGGGTCCGATCACGATCGCCGCCCACGCCCTGCTATGGGGCGCGGCGCTCATCACCCTGATCACCGGCGCGCAATATTGGGCCCAGGCGCGACGGGCGCTCGCGGGTTGATCAACGCGTCATCCCCGGCCTCGTGTCGGGGACCCATCTTTCGCCGCCGTTAAAGGTGTTCATGGGTGGCCGGGACAAGCCCGGCCATGACGCGTTGTTCGCGGGATGAGCGCCGGAAACGCCGCCCTAAGGCAGCGGGATGAACTCGTCGTGGTCGAGATCGGGCAGCTTCATGCGCCCGGCGCGCCAGTCGGCCTTAGCCTCCTCGATGCGCTCCTGGCGCGATGAGACGAAGTTCCACTCGATGAAGCGCGGGCCGAGGCTCTCGCCGCCCAGCAGCATGACCGTCGCCGGCGTCAGGGCTTCGAACAGCACCGGCTCGCCCGGCGCGAACACGATCATCTGGCCTTCCTCGAAGGTCTGTCCATCGACCTCCACCGACCCGGCCGCGACGAACGCCGCCCTTTCAGGGTACTCGGCCGGCAACTGAGCCTTGGCCCCGGCGTCGAGCCGCCAGTGGACATAGAACATCGGCGAGTGGGTCTTGACCTGGGCCTTGGCCCCGAAGGCCTCGCCGGCCACCAGCCGCGCCCATAGGCCGCCACCCTCGTAGGTTGGCAGGTCCTCCACGCCGTGGTGGGCGAAGGCGGGATCGGACTCCTCGAGCTCGGCCGGCAGGGCGACCCAGGTCTGGATGCCGTGCAGCGCCCCGCCGGTCTTGCGCAGGGTTTCGAAGCGCTCCGAATGGGTGATGCCGCGGCCGGCCGTCATCCAGTTCACCTCGCCGGGGCGGATCTCGGTTTCCGAGCCGATGCTGTCGCGGTGGGTGATCTCGCCCTCGAACAGATAGGTGACGGTGGAAAGGCCGATGTGCGGATGAGGACGCACATCGGCGTCCCGCGCCAGGCCAGCCTCGATGGGCATCGGCCCCATATGGTCGAAGAACACGAACGGCCCGACCGCGCGGTGCGGCGCGAAGGGGAGCACCCGGCCGACGTCGAAGGCGCCTATGCTGTGCCGCCGAGAGGGGATCACCAGCTCGATCATCGCCGTCTCCTGCTGTCGCCGCGGCTCAGGCGCGGACAAGGCCCAGGGGAATGGCCGTGGAATTCTTCACGGCCCGGATCACGATACGGCTTTCGATGTTGGAAACCACCCCCAGCGCCAGGATTCGGTCGCGCAGGAAGGCGTCGAAGGCGTGCATGTCGCGGGTGACGATGCGCAGCTCATAGTCGGCGGAGCCGGTCACGGTGGCGCACTGCACCACCTCGGCCCACTTCTTCACCGCCTGCTCAAATATTTCGAGGTTTTCCTGGGTCGGCAGCGACAGCTTGACCGTGCAATAGACCTCGAAGTCGAGGCCCAGTTTCTCGCGGTCGAGCACCGTCACCCGGCGTTGAATGACGCCCTCTTCCTCCAGCCTCTTGATCCGCCGCCAGCAGGGGCTAGACGACAGACCGACCCGGTCGGCGATCTCGGCGACCGAAAGGGAGGCGTCGTGTTGAATGAGATCGAGGATGCGGGCATCCACGGCGTCTAGCCGGTCGGACAATATTTTCCCCTTATCTTCTCGTTTTGGCTCCGATCTTGCTGCTCCAGGCGGCGAAGTCGGAATACCTTTGGCAAGCTTTCTCGCCCTTTCCATATATCATTGCCCGATTGAGGGCCAGGGACCGGGGAATGAATTTGCCATGCGACCGACTTCAGACGCCCTTGGCGGAAAATATGTTCTCCAGGCGCGCCAAATCGTGACGTTCGTTCCGGGACGCCGGCCGTGACCGGGTCGCTTAGATTCCACGTCCCCGAGCCGGCCAGCCGGCCGGGCGGCGCGCCGGATTTCTCCAATGTCGTGATCCCCGAAGCCGGCTCCGTCGATCGGCCGGCGGTCGACGTCGATCCCAAGGACATCCGCGACCACGCCTTTTCGATCATCCGGGTCCTGGACCGGGACGGTCAGGCGGTGGGCCCCTGGACGCCGCCGCTCGGCGCCGAAGAATTGGTCCAGGGACTGCGCCACATGATGACGTTGCGGGCGTTCGACGCGCGCATGCAGATGGCTCAGCGCCAGGGCAAGACCAGCTTCTACATGCAGCATACCGGCGAGGAGGCGGTGAGCTGCGCTGTCCGCGTGGCGCTCTCGCCGGGGGACATGAATTTCCCGACCTATCGCCAGGCCGGCCTGCTCATCGCCGACGGCTATCCGCTCGTCGACATGATGTGCCAGATCTATTCCAACGAACGTGACCCGCTGAAGGGCCGCCAGCTGCCGATCATGTATTCCTCCAAGGCGCACGGCTTCTTCTCGATCAGCGGCAACCTCACCACCCAGTTCATCCAGGCGGTGGGCTGGGCCATGGCCTCGGCCATCAACGGCGACGACAAGATCGCCGTCGCCTGGGTCGGCGACGGGGCGACCGCTGAATCCGACTTCCACGCCGCCCTGGTCTTCGCCTCGACCTACAAGGCGCCTGTCGTCCTCAATGTGGTCAACAACCAGTGGGCGATCTCCACCTTCCAGGGGATCGCGCGCGGCGGCGCCGGCACCTTCGCCGCCCGGGGGCTGGGCTTCGGCATTCCCGCGCTGCGCGTCGACGGCAACGACTATCTGGCGGTCTATTCCGTGGCCCAGTGGGCCATCGAGCGCGCCCGACGCAACCTCGGGCCCACGCTGGTGGAATATGTCACCTACCGCGCCGGCGCCCACTCCAGCTCCGACGATCCGTCCGCCTATCGGCCCAAGGCCGAGTCCGAAGGCTGGCCGCTGGGCGATCCGGTGGTGCGGCTCAAGGACCATCTGATCGCCATCGGCGCCTGGTCGGCCGAGCGCCACGTCCAGGCCGAGACCGAGATCACGGCCGAGGTCATCGCCGCCCAGAAGGAGGCCGAGCGCTTCGGCACCCTGCACGCCGGCGGCAAGCCCTCGGCGCGCGACATCTTCGAGGATGTCTATGCCGAGCCGCCGCCGCATCTGCGCCGCCAGCGCCAGCAGATCGGGGTCTGAGCCATGGCCCGGATGACGATGATCGAGGCGATCCGCGACGCCATGGACGTGGCCATGGGCCGCGACGAAAAGGTGGTGGTGTTCGGGGAGGATGTCGGCTTTTTCGGCGGCGTGTTCCGCTGCACCCAGGGCCTGCAGCAGAAATATGGCGCCAGCCGCTGCTTCGACACCCCGATCAATGAGCTTGGCATCGTCGGCGCGGCCATCGGCATGGCCGCCTATGGCCTGCGCCCCTGCGTCGAGATCCAGTTCGCCGACTACATGTACCCCGGCTACGATCAGATCGTCTCCGAGGCGGCCCGGCTGCGCCACCGCTCGGCCGGCGACTTCACCTGTCCGATGGTGATCCGCATGCCCACCGGCGGCGGCATCTTCGGCGGCGAGACCCACAGCCAGAGCCCCGAGGCGCTGTTCACCCACGTGGCCGGCCTGATGACCGTGGTCCCGTCCAACCCCTACGATGCCAAGGGTCTCCTGATCTCGGCCATCGAGAGCCCCGACCCGATCATCTTTCTGGAGCCCAAGCGGCTCTACAACGGCCCCTTCGACGGCCATCACGACCGACCGATCACGCCCTGGTCCAAGCACGATCTGGGCGAGACGCCCGAGGGCCACTACACCATCCCCCTCGGTCAGGCGGCCGTGCGCCGCGAGGGCTCGGCCGTCACCGTCATCACCTATGGCTCCATGGTCTATGTCGCCCTGGCGGCGGCCGAGGAAACCGGCGTCGACGCCGAGGTGATCGACCTGCGCACCCTGGTGCCGCTCGATCTCGACACCATCGTCGCCTCGGTCAAGAAGACCGGCCGCTGCCTCGTCCTGCACGAGGCGACGCTGACCTCCGGCTTCGGGGCCGAGATTGCGGCCCTGGTCCAGGAGAACTGTTTCTTCAATCTGGAGGCGCCGATCGTGCGCGTGGCCGGCTGGGACACGCCCTATCCGCACGCTCAGGAATGGGCCTACTACCCGGGCCCCGCCCGCGTCGGCGCCGCGCTGCGCGAACTTATGGAGACGCGTTGATGGGCGAGCACGTCGTCAAGCTGCCCGATGTGGGCGAGGGCGTCGCCGAGGCTGAACTCGTCGAATGGCACGTCAAGGTCGGCGACATCGTTCGCGAGGACGACCTGCTGGCCTCGGTGATGACCGACAAGGCGACCGTCGAGATCCCCTCGCCCGTCGAGGGCGAGGTCCTGTGGACGGGGGGCGAGATCGGCGACACCCTGGCCATCGGCTCGGCCCTGGTGCGGGTCAAGACAGCCGGAGGCGAGGCGCCCAAAGCCGCCCCGCCGCCCGCCCCCGAGACGGCCGAAGTCCTACCCCCGGTCGAGGCGCCTAAGGCCGCTGCGCCAGCGGCCCCCAAGCCGCGGGCGCCGATCCCGGAACAGCCCCTGGCCCGCCCGGCGCCGAAGCGCGAACCCGTCGCCATGCGCCGGGCGCCCGGTGAAAAGCCGATCGCCTCGCCGGCGGTGCGCCTGGAAGCGCGCGAGGCGGGCGTGGATCTGCGTCAGGTGACGGGCTCCGGCCCCGGCGGGCGCGTCACCCGCGAGGATCTGGAAGCCTTCGTTGCCCGAGGCCCGGACGCCGCGCGCAGCCCCGGCCTGGCGCGCCGGACCGACATCACCGAGATCAAGATCGTCGGCCTGCGCCGCCGCATCGCCGAGAAGATGGCGCTCTCAAAGGCGCGCATCCCGCACATCACCATTGTCGAGGAGGTGGACGTCACCGCTCTCGAAGACCTCCGCGCCGCCCTAAACAAGAAGCCCACGGCCGAGCGGCCCAAGCTGACCGTCCTGCCGTTCCTGATGCGCGCCATGGTGCGCGCCCTGGCCGAACAGCCGGGCCTCAACGCACTCTTCGACGACGATGCGGGCATCGTCCGCCAGCACGCCGGCGTACACATCGGCATCGCCACCCAGACCCCCACCGGCCTCGTCGTGCCGGTGGTCAAGCACGCCGAGGCGCGCGGTCTGTGGGAATGCGCCGTCGAGGTGGCGAGGCTGGCCGAGCGGGCGCGCGACGGCACGGCCAGCCGCGAGGAGCTGTCCGGCTCGACCATCACCATCACTTCGCTGGGGCCCCTGGGCGCCATCGCCACCACGCCGGTGATCAACTATCCGGAGGTGGCTATCGTCGGGGTCAACCGCATGGCCATCCGCCCGATGTGGGACGGCCGCGCCTTCGTCCCACGCAAGATGATGAACCTCTCGTCCAGCTTCGATCACCGGGTCATCGACGGCTGGGACGCGGCCGTGTTCGTTCAGCGTCTGAAGGAATTGCTCGAGACCCCCGCCATGCTGTTCGTGGACGCCTGACGTGGAAGAGATCGCCTGCAGACTGCTCGTCATCGGCGCCGGTCCCGGCGGCTATGTCTGCGCCATCCGCGCCGGCCAGCTCGGCATAGACACGGTGATCGTGGAGCGGGGGCGGCTGGGCGGCAGCTGCCTCAACGTCGGCTGCATCCCCTCCAAGGCCCTGATCCATGTGGCCGATGAGTTCGAGGTCCTGAGCACCGCCGCCGCCGGCAAGTCCGCCTTCGGCCTCACCGCCCACGCGCCGAAGGTCGATTTCGCCAAGGCGGTGGTGTGGAAGGACGAGATCGTCCACCGGCTCAACAACGGCGTCGCCGGGCTGCTCCGCAAGGCGCGGGTCAAGATCGTCCACGGTGAGGCCCGCTTCCGGGACGGCAAGACGGTGGTCGTCGAAACCGAGACCGGATCGACCCTGATCAGGGCCGAGGCGGTGGTCATCGCCGCCGGGTCCGCCCCCGTCGAGCTGCCGTTCCTGCCGTTCGGCGGCGACATCATCTCCTCGACCGAGGCCCTGTCGCTGGCCGAGGTGCCCAAACGGCTGGCCGTGGTCGGCGGCGGCTACATCGGCCTGGAGCTCGGCACCGCCTTCGCCAAGTTCGGCGCCAAGGTCACCGTCGTGGAGGCCCTGCCGCGCATCCTGCCGCTCTATGACGAAGAGCTGACGGCTCCGGTGGCCCGCCGCCTGCACGAGCTCGGCGTCGAGGTGCTCGCCGGCGCCAAGGCCGAAGGCGCCGAGTCCGGCAAACTTCGCATCACCAATGGCAATGGACAGGCGAAGAAGATCGCCGCCGACAAGATCCTGGTCACCGTCGGCCGCACGCCGGCGGTCGCCGGGCTCGGCCTGGAAGAACTGGTGCTCGACATGGACGGACGCTTCATCCGCATCGGCGAGCGCTGCGAGACCTCCATGCGCGGCGTTTACGCCATCGGCGATGTCACCGGCGAGCCGATGCTGGCCCATCGCGCCATGGCCCAGGGCGAGATGGTGGCCGAGATCGTCGCCGGCCTGCCGCGCGCCTGGGATAAGCGCTGCATCCCCGCCATCTGCTTCACCGATCCCGAGATCGTTTCCGCCGGCCTGTCGCCGGACGAGGCGCGGGCGGCCGGCCACGAGATCAAGGTCGGCCAGTTCCCATTCTCCGCTAACGGCCGGGCCATGAGCCGCCACGCGGAACGCGGCTTCGTCCGCGTCGTCGCCCGCGCCGACCACAATCTGGTGCTGGGGGTCCAGGCCGTGGGCCAGGGGATTTCCGAGCTCGCCGCCGCCTTTGGCCTGGCCATCGAGATGGGCGCGACTCTGGAAGACATCGCCGGCACGATCCACGCCCACCCGACGATGGGCGAGGGTCTGCAGGAGGCCGCGCTCAAGGCTCTCGGCCACGCGCTGCACATCTGAACGGGCGGCTTGAAGCGGCTTCGGCCAGCCCCTATAAGCCCGCCTTCCGCGGAGCCCGGCTGGGTAGCTCAGATGGTTAGAGCGGTGGATTCATAACCCACAGGTCGGCGGTTCGATCCCGCCCCCAGCTACCACGCGAACCGCAACCGAACGTCGCATTGACAGCCGTCAAACGACCGGTCGCTCTTTCGGTTCATTGAGACTACCCTGGGTTGATGCATCACCCCCCGCTTGGGCGCCTTCGGGCGCCCAACGCCCATGCCTGACGGCACAGCCACCGCGCACCTCTATCGGCCGAAGCTGGCCACCGTGCTCAGCGAGGGCTACGGCCTTGCCGACCTGCGCCACGATGCGCTGGCCGCGCTCATCGTCGGCATCGTGGCCGTGCCCCTGTCCATGGCCATCGCCGTGGCGTCCGGCGTATCCCCGGTCCGCGGGCTCTACACCGCCATCGTCGGCGGTTTCGTGGTTTCGGCGCTTGGCGGCAGCCGGTTCCAGATCGGCGGGCCGGCCGGCGCCTTCATAGTGCTGGTGGCCGCGACGGCCGCGAGGTTCGGGATAGAGGGCCTGCTCCTCACGGTGCTGCTCTCCGGCGCGATGCTGGCGCTCATCGGTGTGCTGCGCCTGGGCTCGCTCATTCGGTACATCCCCCACGCCGTCACGGTCGGCTTCACCTGCGGCATCGCGGTCACCATCCTGGCCAGCCAGCTCAAGGATCTCGGCGGCTTGCGGCTGGCCCATGCCGAACCCGGCCCGCTGATCCCCAAGCTCGCGGCCCTCGCCCACGCCTGGCCCACGCTCAGCCCGGCGACGCTCGCGGTCGGAGCGGGATCGGCGACGCTGATCTTCGTCCTCCGCCGCTACCGTCCGTCATGGCCGGGGATGTTGATCGCCATCGTGGCTGCGGCGCTCGCAGCGATCCTGCTGCGCTTGCCGGTCGAAACCGTCGGCGCCCGCTTCGGGAGTATATCGGGCGGCCTGCCGATGCCCCAGATTCCGCCGATCTCGCCTCAGCTCATCTTGCAGGTGCTGCCGGCGGCCCTGTCCTTCACCTTGCTCGGCGGCGTGGAAAGCCTGTTGTCAGCCAAGGTCGCCGACGGCATGACCGGCCGGAAACACCGGTCCAACATGGAGCTGGTCGCCCAAGGCGCCGCCAACATCGCCTCGGCCCTGTTCGGCGGCATCTGCGTGACCGGGACGATCGCGCGCACCGCCACCAACATACGCGCCGGCGCGCGCAGCCCCCTAGCCGGCATGATGCATTCCGCGTTCGTCCTGGTCTTCATGCTCGTCGCTGCGCCCCTGGCGAGGTTCGTTCCGCTTGCGGCCCTGGCGGGGGTGCTGGTCGTGGTGTGTTGGAACATGGCGGAGAAGGCGGAGTTCGTCCGCCTCCTGCGCGACTGGCGCGCCGGCGCGGTGCTCATGGCCACCTTCGGCCTGACCCTGGTCAAGGACCTCACCTTCGGGATCGTCGCCGGCTGCGTGCTGGCGGCGCTGTTCGCCGCTGTACACCGCGCGATTCCTGAGGAGGGCGTCTGAGTTAGGTGGCCGCGCCCGCCGGCCTCCGAAATCACCGCCCGCGCCCTTCACCCGCTCCCTTGTCGCCCCCATCTAGCGCAGAGCCCTCGGGCCCCAACGCAAGACAGATCGAGGCGATTCATGGAATATCGACGTCTGGGCGCATCGGGTTTCACCGTGCCCGCCCTGAGCTTCGGCGCTGGCACCTTCGGGGGTGAGGGCGAGTTCTTCAAAGCCTGGGGCGGATCCGACGCCGCCGAGGCCAGCCGTCTGGTGGCCATCTGCGTCGAAGCCGGCGTCACCATGTTCGACACCGCTGACATCTATTCCGGCGGCGCTTCGGAAACCGTTCTGGGCGAGGCGCTCAAGCCGCACCCGCGTGACGGGGTCATCATCTCCACCAAGGCGACGTTCCGCGCCGGGGCCGCGCCCAACAATGTTGGCTCCTCGCGCCAGCACCTGATCGAGGCGGTGGAGAAGGCCCTCAAGCGGCTTCAGACCGATTACATCGATCTCTTCCAACTCCACGGCTTCGACGCCCGAACCCCGGCGGAGGAGGTGCTCTCGACTCTCGACACGCTCGTGCGGGCCGGCAAGATTCGCTACGTCGGCGTCTCCAACTTCTCAGGCTGGCATCTGATGAAGTCTTTGGCCGTGGCGGAGAAGTATGGCTATCCGCGCTACGTCGCCAACCAGACCTACTATTCTCTGGTTGGCCGCGACTATGAGTGGGAGCTGATGCCCCTGGGCCTGGACCAGGGCGTCGGCGCGGTGGTCTGGAGCCCCCTGGGCTGGGGTCGTCTGACCGGCAAGCTGCGCCGCGGCCAGCCCCTGCCCGAGGTTAGCCGCCTGCCCATGACCGCCGCCTTCGGTCCGCCGGTGGACGACGAGCACCTGTTCAAGGTCGTCGACGCCCTGGACGAGGTGGCCAAGGAGACCGGCAAGAGCGTCCCCCAGATCGCCCTGAACTGGCTGCTCCAGCGTCCGACCGTATCCACCGTCATCGTTGGCGCGCGCAATGAGGAACAGCTCCGCGCCAACCTCGGCGCCGTCGGCTGGAACCTGACGGCCCAGCAGGTCGCCGCCCTGGACGCTGCCAGCGCCGTCACCCTCGCCTACCCCTATTGGCACCAGCGCCAGTTCCAGGAACGCAATCCGCTCCCGGTCTGAAACGTGACGGCGGTCTCGCCTAAAGGGTGAGCGTGCCGGCCCCTACCGCCCCGTCGGGATGTCCTTGAAGGCGACGTTCTTGTCCAGGCGGACATCCTGGGGCATGCCCAGCACCCGTTCGGCAATAATGTTGCGCAGGATCTCGTCGGTGCCGCCGGCGATCCGGAGGCCCGGCGCGCCCATCAGCATGGTCTGGAAGGCGGCGTTGAGCGGCGCCAGCTTTGGATCGGTGATGATCCCGTACTGGTCCTCGAGGTCCATGGCCGTGTGGGCCATGTCCTGCATCACCCCGGCGCTGACCACCTTGGCGATGGAGTTTTCCGGCCCCGGCGTCTGACCGCGGGAAAGCGCGGTCATGGTGCGGTAGGTGGTGTATTTCAGCCCCTCGGCCTGGACGAACCAGTCGGCGATCTTCTCGCGCAGGCCGGCGTCCTTGGACGCCGAGCCGGCCAGGGTGGCGATGTCGCTGGCCAGCTTCATCACCCGGCCGTGGCCCGATCCGCCGCCGCCGCCGCCCACCGACAGGCGCTCGTTCATCAGGGTGACGAGGCTCACCTTCCAGCCGTCGCCCACGGCCCCGACGCGCTGTGAATCCTTCACTCTCAGGTCGGTGAAATAGACTTCGTTGAAGTTGGAGGCCCCGGACATCTGGTGGATCGGTCGCACCTCCACGCCGGGCGCATGCATGTCGATCCAGAACATGGTCATGCCCTTGTGCTTGGGCTGGTCCACGTCGGTGCGCGTCAGCAGAAGTCCGAAGTCAGAGAAATGGGCGCCGCTGGTCCACACCTTCTGGCCGTTGATCACCCAGTCGTCGCCGTCGCGCACCGCGCGCGTGCGCGCCGCGGCCACGTCGGAGCCGCCCGCCGGCTCGCTGAACAGCTGGCACCAGATCTCGTCGCCCAGGACCGCGGGGCGCACGAAGCGTTCCTTGTCGGCCTCTTTGCCGGCGGTCATCACCGTCGGCACGCACATGCCCAGGCCAATGGCGAAGGGGTTGCCCGGCGTCGACACCTTGGACTCTTCCTGGCCGAAGATCACCGACTGCCAGGACTTGCCGCCGCCGCCGCCCCAAGCCTTGGGCCAGGTGATGCAGGCGTAGCCGGCCTCGGCCTTCTTGCGCTGCCAAGCCTTGGCCGCATCCATGCTGACCGGGTCCTCCAGGCCGAGGTCGTTTTCCCCAGATCGCTTGGGCGCATTGGCTTCCAGCCAGGCCCGCACTTCGGTGCGGTAGGCGGCTTCTTCGGGTGTGTCGTTGAAATCCATGATCGCTCTCCCTCAGGCCGCGTTTCGCTGTTCGAGCGCGCAGACCAGGCGCTCTTTCCACGCCTTGGCGCCGCCGGCGACGAGGCCCAGTTGCTGGGCGCGGCGATAGAACAGGTGGCAGTCGACCTCCCAGGTGTAGCCCATGCCGCCGTGGGTCTGCAGGTTCTCCTTGGCCGCGAACCAGAAGGCTTCGCAGGCCGCCACGCGCGAGGCCGCCGCCGCCACCGGCAGTTCGGCCGCGCCGGTTTCCAGCGCCCAGGCGCCGAAATAGGCGTTGGAGCGGGCCAGCTCGTTCTTGATGTAGATATCGGCCAGCTTGTGCTTGATCGCCTGATAGCTGCCGATCGGCCGGCCGAAGGCGTAGCGCTCCAGGGCGTAGCTCTTGGCCATCTCCAGCGCCCGGTCGGCCCCGCCCACCTGTTCGAAAGCCAGCAACACGGCCGCCCGGTTAAGCACCTGCTCGGCAAGGGCGAGGCCCTCGCCAGCTTCGCCGAGGCGCTCGGCCGGCGCGCCTTCAAAGGTGAGCTTCGCCACGCCCCGCGTCGGATCGAGCGTCTGAATGGTCTCGCGCGTCACGCCGGGCCCGTCCAGTTCGACCAGGAAAAGGCCCACGCGCCCGCCCTCCTTGGCCAGGACCACGGCCAGGTTGGCCGCGTCGCCGTCGGTCACGGGGATCTTGGCGCCGGTGAGCTTGCCGTTCTCCACCCGCGCCTGGGCCTGGGCCTCGGTCAGCGCGCCGGGCCGCTCGCTGGTGGCGAAGCAGCCGATGACCTCGCCGGCGGCGATCTTCGGCAGCCACTTGGCTTTCTGGGCGTCGGAGCCGGCCAGCATGAGCGCCTCGGCCAGGAAGTAGACGGTCGAGGAGAAGGGGATCGGGGCCAGCGCCCGGCCAAGCTCCTCGGCGATGGCGGCCAGTTCGATGTGGCCGAGACCGAGGCCGCCGTGGGCCTCGGGGATCGCCGCGCCCATCCAGCCCTGTTCGGCCACGGCCTTCCACAGGCCCGCGTCATAGGACCGCGCCGGATCGTTCAGCACACCCCGCACCACCGAGACGTCGCAACGGCTTTCCAGGAACCGGCGCGCCTCGCCTTTGAGAAATTTCTGATCGTCCGTGAAGTCGAAATCCATGGGCTTCCATCCGCGGGTCTTGTTTGAAACTTACGATAGCCAGCTTTCCGCAAACGGAAAGCCTGACGGCGCGTCAAGGCGCGCGGAAATTCGCCCAAGGTGAAGGCCGTTGTCGCGCAAGGTCTTTCCACATATGGCTTTGCGTGGGCAGTTGGGGGCGGGCGCGATGGCGGTGATGGTGGTGTTTCCCATCGCCGCGGCAGCAGAGCCTGTCTTCAATGCAAGTTCGTTGCCCCCGGTCGCGCCGTTTTTGACCGCCGACACCATCCTGCTATCCCCGTCTCCACAGGAGCCCGTGCTATGAAGTCGCGCGCCTTTTGTCTGTTCGCCGCTACAGGCGCCCTTCTCGCTGGCCCCGCAGCCGCCCAACTGTACAGTCCCACCGATCCATCCAGCCTCAGGCGGTTGCCGCGCGCCTCCAAGCCATCCGCGCCCGCCCAATCGCCGGGTAGCTCCGACCACAGCGTCCCCTCCGCTAAGCCGGGGGTCTCAGAGACGTCGCGGCCGAACACCTCCGCCGCGCCGGCTGAACAGGCCGGGGTCTCCGGCGCCCCGATGCATCTGAACTATTCCGATGAGCGGCCGCTCAAGGAACGGAAGACCCGCACCTATCTGACCCTCTGGCGGTTTTCCTGCTCATTCGGCGTCGAGGACATCGGCGACGAGTTCGTCGACCGTGTCGGTCAGTTGCGGCACGATCTCGCCTCGGCCTACGGCGACCGCCTTATCGGCAAGACAATTATTGTCGACCACTATCACCTCTACCTGAATGAAAGGGCCATGGAGGGGAGCCACAACTTGGGCACGGCCGCGTTCGGCATCTTCGCTATCGGGCTGGGAGCGGGGGCCAAGACCAGAGAGCCAGCCTGTTCGCGCGCCAACATGCCGGAAGGGTGGTTCGATCCGGCGGAGCTGACCACGCCCTGGTCGCCCTTCATCGCGGAGATGGATATCCGCATCGACGGGGAAGAGTATAGCGTCCACAGCGTCTATTCACCGCCGAAGAACATGCCAGCTCCCGGCATATTGAGTGACTTCGACGTCGCGGCGGAGCACGCGGCGGTCCATGCGGCCGTCGACAAAGCCAATGCCGCGATGATCGCCGAGGTCGGAAAACGACTCGGCCCGCCTACAGGCGACCAACCGTCGTCGGTAAGCCCGTCTGTCGCCGGCGTCACGCCCGCCCCCGCGACGGCGACGACCGACTCTTCGGCGCCCAGCCACTAGGGGGCGGTGAGAATGTCCCCTCGATTACGGCGTCTGGCCTGGCTTGGCGGGGCGGCCATGGTCTTCGCTGCCGCAATCGCTTCCGCACGCCCGAAACCACCCAATCCAATTGATCTGGAGACGCGCGACGGTCTCTACGTCAAGGAGATCGTGGTCGACTGGCAGGTCGACGATGTGAAAAAGGCTGCCGAACCGGGATACGCCGACAACAAGGCCGAGATGATCCGGCAGCTGACCGATTCGGTCCGCGATCAATTTCAGTACTCGCCCGCGGGCGCCGACGCGGTCGCCCTGCACATCGCTGTAAGGTCGTTCCGGCGCTACGAGGTAGTCGGCGACGTCTCGGTCGTCCGGCTGGCCGATCAGCGCGCGCTGGGGACCTACGAGAAGATCGACGGTTACTATATCGGTCAGGTCTATGGCGGCGGCCTGCTAGGGGCTGTCGTTGGTCTCAGTTCGGTGCCCGATCCGGAACCCGGCGCCGCCAATTGCTTCGCCGCGATCTTGCGCGCCCGCTTCAACGACCTGGACGCCCCACACTGCAACCAACTCTAAGGGCGCCGCCAGCGATCAAGGATGTAGCAAATTTCCCGGTGGCTCCATGGCACGCCAACCGACCACGCGCTAAACACCCTCGCCATGCGCACAGACACGCCTCAGCCGATCCGGCTGGAAGACTACACGCCGCCCGACTTCCTGATCGACGAGGTCGCGCTCGATTTCAGCCTCGAACCCTCGGCGACGCGGGTGAAGGCGCGCCTCACCATCCGCCGCAACGGCGAACACGATCGGCCTCTGCGCCTGAACGGCGAGCGGCTGAAGCCGATCTCCGTGGCTGTGGACGGGCGCGCGCTCGCCGCCGACGAACACATCATCGACGACGAGTGGCTGACCCTGCCGGGGGCGCCGGACGCCTTCGCCCTGGAGACCGAGGTCGAGATCGACCCGGCGGGCAATACGGCTTTGGAAGGACTCTATGTCTCGGCCGGCCGCTTCTGCACCCAATGCGAGGCCGAGGGTTTCCGCAAGATCACCTGGTTCGCCGATCGGCCGGACGTGCTGGCGCGCTACACCGTGCGCGTCGAGGCTTCAAAGGACTACCCACGCCTGCTCTCCAACGGCAATCTGATCGAGGCCGGCGAGGCGCCGGGCGGGCGTCACTTCGCGGTCTGGGAAGATCCGTTTCCCAAGCCCTGCTACCTGTTCGCCCTGGTGGCGGGCGAGCTCGACGTGCTCGAAGACTCCTTCACCACCATGAGCGGGCGCGAGGTCGCGCTCAGGATCTACGTCGATCCCGGGCTGGCGCCGCGCGCCGCCTACGCCATGGATAGCTTGAAGCGCGCCATGCGCTGGGACGAGACGGCGTTCGGGCGCGAATACGACCTCGACCTGTTCATGATCGTCGCGGTGCGCGACTTCAACTACGGGGCCATGGAGAACAAGGGCCTCAATGTCTTCAACTCTGCCCTGCTGCTGGCCGATCCGGCCACGGCCACCGACCTCGACCACGAACGCATCGAGAGCGTGGTGGCGCACGAGTATTTCCACAACTGGACCGGCGATCGCATCACCTGCCGCGACTGGTTCCAGCTGTGCCTCAAGGAAGGCTTGACCGTCTTCCGCGACCAGTCGTTCTCGGCCGACCAGCGCGGCCACGCCGTTGGCCGCATCAAGCAGGTGAGGGACCTGCGCGCGCGCCAGTTCAGCGAGGACGCCGGTCCGCTCGCTCACCCCGTCCGGCCGTCGAGTTTCGTCAAGATCGACAACTTCTACACCGCCACCATATATGAGAAGGGCGCCGAGGTCATCCGTATGCTGAGCATCCTGCTCGGCGAGGAGGCCTTCCGCGCCGGCATGGATCTCTATTTCGAGCGCTGGGACGGCCACGCCACGACCGTCGAGGCCTTCATCGCCTGCTTCGCCGAAGCCTCTGGCCGCAACCTCGACGATTTCTTCCACTGGTACGAACAGGCCGGCACGCCCTTGGTGGAGGTGAAGGCGGTCTATGACCTGGGGGCCCACGCGCTCGATCTGACGATCAGCCAGGCGACCCAGCCCACGCCGGGTCAGCCGGTGAAGCGCCCGCTGCCGATCCCCTTCGCCTTCGGCCTGCTGGACGAAGATGGCCGGGTCCTGCGCGAGACCGAGGTCATCGTCCTGGACGGCGCCGAGCGGCGTCTGCGCCTCGAGGGCGTGGAGCGCACGCCCGTCGTCTCGGCCCTGCGCGGCTTCTCCGCGCCGGTGAAGCTGGTCAGCGATGCGCCGGCCAAGGACGCCTATGTGCTGCTGGCCTCGGACCCGGACCTCTTCAACCGTTGGGAGTCTGGCCAGACCCTGGCGCGCGATCTGATCCTGAAGCGCGCCGCCGGCGCCGGTGACGAGGTCGGCGAAGAACGCTTCGCCGAGGCCATGGGCCGTGCGCTCGCCGACCAGTCGGCCGAACCGGCCTTCAAGGCCCTGCTGCTCGGCCTGCCTTCCGAACCGGATCTGGCTCAGGCCGTGACCGACGCCGATCCGGCGGCCCTGCACGAAGCCCGCGAGGCGCTGCGCCATCGCATGGCCAGCCACCTTTCCGTGGCCTTGGGCCGGCTGCACGACGGCTTGAAGGACGGCGGGGCCTTTTCCACCGACGCCGAGGCCGCCGGCCGGCGCGCCCTGCGCAACGCCGCCCTGGAACTGCTGGCGGCCGATCCCAACGGCCGCAATCGCGCTCTGGCGCGCGAGCATTTCACCACGGCGACCAATATGACCGAAGCCATGGGCGGACTCGTCGCCCTGATGCTGATGGGCGGTCCGGACTTCGACCACGCCCTGGAGGCCTTCTACGATCGTTGGAAGGACGAGGCGCTGGTCATAGACAAATGGTTCGCCATTCAGGCCCGCGACCCGCACGAGGGCGCGCTTGGACGCGTGCTCGGCCTGACCGCCCATCCCGCCTTCGACGCCCGCACGCCGACGCGCCTGCGCGCCGTGGTCCAGACCTTCGCGGCCTATAATCCGGCAAGGTTCCACGACCCCAGCGGCGCCGGCTATCGCTTCCTGGCCGATCAGATACTCGCCACCGACGCCATCAACCCCATGACGGCGGCCCGCCTCGTCGAGCCGCTGGGGCAATGGGCGCGCTATCGCGCCGACCTCGGCGCCTTGATGAGGTCCGAACTGGCGCGCATCGCGGCGGCGCCCGGTCTGTCGAAGAATCTCGCCGAACTGGTGAACAAGGCGCTGGGCGAGGAGTCCTGAGGCAGGACGGCGGCTCAGTCCCCGAAAACGCCGACGCCTGGACGCTTGCTTTCCGCGAGGGCGGGCGGCTAAGCCCGATGGGTGGGGCGCATCGTACTATTTGCCAAGGGAAACGTGGACGTTCACGATTCCCTTCACTCCTGCCGCGTCGGCGGCGAGGTGCGGTGGAACGGCGTCAATGAGGTGATGCGGGCGCGCTGCCCCGACGCCTCCATCCGCCTGCGTCACGAAACCTCGACCGGATCGGCGGCCCTGCTGGAGGCCAAAGGGCGTCCGCCCGAAGAGATCGTGACACGCGACAGCCTGCTGGGGCCCCATCCCGCGCAAAGTCAGTTCAGCACCGCCCTCTTCGATTCGGCGGCTGACGCCGTGGTGCTCTCTATCCTGCCGGATGTGTTCACCGAACTGGTGCGGCACAGGGAAGAGGGGTTCCTGTTTTTCCCCTACGGCCGGGACGCCTGGCCGCAGGCGGAACGCGATTGGCTGGCGCGCGAATTCGCGCCCGTCGGCAAGCTCGACGCCGCCGCAGCCATGGCCAATCTCGAGCGCATCGTGGCGCGGGTCCGACAAACCTCCCAGGCGCCGGTGCTCATCTACAATCTGTCGCCGCATATTCCCGGCGAATGGATCCACTGTTTCGAGGGGCTGGCCGACAGTCTGTCGGTGCGTATTCGCCGGTTCAATCTGGCGCTCGTCGAGCTGTCGGCGCGGACGGGGGCGTCCATCGTCGATGTCGAAGGGATTGTCGCGGGGGCCGGCGCCGCGCGTATGAAGCTTGACGCCTTGCACCTCACGCCGGACGGTCACGCTTTGGTGGCCGAAGAGGTCGTCCGTATCCTGGACGATCTGGGGGTCGTGAACATGAGACGCGAGATCTGATGCGCGCTAGTGTCGTCATTCGGACCAAGGATGAAGGGCCGAGACTTCGGCTCACACTGGCGTCCCTCGCAGCCCAGTCGACGCCGGCCGAGGTCGTGGTCGTCAATGACGGCTCGTCCGACGAGACCGCCGATGTTCTGCGTGAGACGACCCTGCCGATCGTGAGGATCGACAACGCCTCAGCGGAGGGCAGGGCGGCGGCCAGCAATGCCGGAGCTGAAGCGGCCGGCGGCGACGTCCTCATCTTTCTGGATGGCGACACCCTGGCCGGGCCCCATTTCGTCGAGCGCCATCTGGCGTTTCACCGCGAGCACGCCGACGTGGTGGGTCGGGGGGAGACGTCGCACCTGCGATGCACCCGTCTGTTCAACGACCCCGAAACGGGGACGCCCATGGTCGGCGAAGAAGCGCGCGTCGCCGCGCTTAGCGCGCGGGAGCTTTCGTCGCTTCTCGTTACGCGCGAGCAGATCGCCCGGGATTTTGCCGGCATTGAGCGCCGCGCCCAGCCGGGCATCTATCCGGGAGTTGGACCAAGACGCCTCTACGAGGCCGAGATGGACGCCCTGAGGTCTCATCCAGACAGCTCGGTGCTCTGGGCCGCGGCGTCCGGAGCCAATCAATCCGTCCCGCGACCGGCCTTCCTCTCGGTGGGCGGGTTCGACGCCACGGTGCCGATAAGCAGCCACCGCGAGCTCGCTTATCGCCTTGTGCGGGCCGGGCTACGCATGGCCCCGGTTCCGGACGCCCGCACCTATCACATGATCCATCGAAGGGGCTGGCGTGATCCCCTCAGCGAAACCGACTGGGAAACGCGTTTCTACGCGCGCCACCCGATCCCCGAGGTTCCCCTGCTGTCCATGTTGTGGTCGTCCTTCTCCGACAGCCCGCCGTATCCGCCCGAAGCGCTGTTGCGCTCCTTGCCGGAGCTGGAGGTCGCGGCCCGCCGCCTTGACGGCGTCACGGGGGTCGAAGCGGTGCGGCGCGCCCATCTGGCCGCCTGCCGTGTGCGCGAGGGTGCGGTGACGCCATGACCGGCAGGATCCCGCTCACGGCGCTTGTCGGCCCAGACATAGGCGAAGCGGTTCAGGCGGCGTCCGCGCGCCTTTCGGCCAGCTTGAGCGGGACGGCGGGGGCGCCGTGGCAGGTGGATTGCGAACCTTACGCCGAGGCCCAGACCCATCCCGTCACGCCCTCGTTGATGTTGGTCGACCTGCGATCGGAAGCCGATAACCTCGAGACGCCGTGGCCCGATGTCGAGGCGGGCTTGAGAGCCCGGTGCCGGGAATGGACGGCGACGCCGGATCGGACCGTGTTCCTGATGACGGTGTTTCGCGCCTCCGCGCTGGACGAAGCGGCCGGCGACACGGCGCTCCGGCGCGAAAGAATCCGACGACTGAATCTTCTCGCCGCCCGGCTGTCTCGGGAAATGGGCGCCTTGATCATCGACGTAGACAGGACCTTTGCCGACTTGGGCGCGCGCGCGATGGGCTGTGACTATCGCCTTGCCGGTGAGCGGGCGAAGGAAGCGTTGGCGGGGCTGATCGCCTCCACCATCGCCGCCTACGGCCTCGACGCCTGGGTGGCGCCTGAGGCCCAGGAGGCCGCTATCGCCCGACTGGCCGCTCAGAGCCCGGCGGCGTGGGCGCCGGAGCGCCTCTCCGTCTTCGCGGCCGGCCTGATCCCGGTTCGCTCGGGGGGGCGGGTTCAGACCGCCGAGGTCGTCCGTCGCGACCCCTCCCAGTTGGGTCACTACATCCGTCACATCATGCGCGGCCAGATGTCTCTGGGCGAGGCCGTCTCGCAGGTCCGAGACGCGATCGCCAAGCGCGGACTGCGCTATTGCCTGGAGATGATCGTCAAGGGCCTCGGCCAAATGGCGGGCCGTAAGGCTCGATCGGCGTCCTAGGGCCCGGACGCGCGTGGACGACTTTCAACGCCTGCGGGCCATGATATTGATCCGGGCCTTCGAGCAGGCGCTCGCGGCGCTGCCGAACCATGGCTTCCAGTTGCTGTCCGCCGGCGAGGAGGCGGTCGCCGTCGGCCTGTGCTCCGCTCTCCAGCCCGGAGATCAGTTGCTCACCGGCGGCCGATCCATAGGGCCGGCCCTCGCCCGGGGCGTCGAACCTCGCCTGCTCATGGCCGAATTGCTCGGCAGGGCGGCGGGCGTCAATCGCGGCAAGGCTGGGCGTGGACACCTGGCCGACCCCGAGAGCGGCTTCTTCGGCGCCCACGCCGTCGTCGCGGGCAATATCTCGATCGCGGCCGGGGTGGCCCTGGCGATGAAGCTCTCCCGGCGGCCCAACCTCGTGTGCATCCTGTTTGGCGACGGCGCGGCGGGCGCGGGGGCGCTTCATGAGACTCTGAACATCGCCGCGCTGTGGAAGCTGCCCTTGCTGTTCGTGTGCGGCAACAATCAGTTCTCGGTGTCGACGCCGCGCCGTGCGGCGCTTGCGCCTCACAGGCTGTCGGATCTCGCCGCGCCATTCCGGATTCCGGCCAGCACCGTCGACGGCATGGACGTGAATGTGGTCGCCCAGGCGATCGAGCTGGCGGCGCGCGGTGTTCGGGCGGGCGGGGGTCCCGCGTTTGTCGAATGCGAATCCGAACGCTTCGCCGCCCACTCCACCACCGCGCGCGAGACACGCAGCCGGGAAGACCTCCAGCACATTCGCGCGCGCTGCCCCATCCTGCGCCTGACCGCCGACCTGCAAGCAGCGGGTCGGCTCGACGGCGCCTCACTCAAGACCCTCGAGTTGGAGGTGGAGGCGGAGGTCGCCGAAGCGGTCGCCTTCGCCGAGGCCGCGCCTTTTCCCGACCCGCGAGAGGCGCTCGCCGATGTCGACTGAAGCTCCCCGCATGTTCTTCCGCGAGGCGATCGCGCGCGCCATCGCCGAGGCCATGCGCGCGGACCCGCGTGTCATCGTGCTCGGCCAGGATGTCGGTTCGTTCGGCGGCGCCTACCGCGAGTTCGACGGCCTCTATGCCGAGTTCGGGGCCGAGCGTGTGCGCGACACGCCGGTTGCGGAGGCCGCGATCATGGGCGTCGGCGTGGGCGCCGCCGCCGCGGGCTGGCGGCCCGTGGTCAGCATCACCTACATGGACTTCGTGATGCTGGCGCTGGATCCGCTGGTCAATTACGGCGCCAAGCTCCGATACAAGACCGCGGGCCGCTTGACCGCGCCGGTCGTGGTCAAGACCACCGCCGGCGCGCGCGGTCAGGGCGTCGCCCATTCGCAATGCCTGGAATCCTGGCTGATGGGCGTGCCGGGCCTCAAGGTCGTCTCGCCGTCCAATCCCGCCGACGCCTACGGCCTGATGCGCTCGGCCCTGAAGGCGGACGGGCCGGTCGTATTCGTCGACCACAAGCGGCTCTATCCGATCCCAGGCGAGGGGCCGGACCCCGACGCCGAGACGCCGATCGGCAAGGGCAGGATCGCGCGCCACGGCGCCGACCTCACCATCGCCGCCCATTCATTCATGGTCCATGTCTCGCTCCAGGCGGCCGAAATCCTGGCCGGGGAGGGCATTTCGATCGAGGTCATCGACTTGCGGTCCCTGGCGCCGCTCGATGTCGACCTGATCCACGCTTCGGTGTCGCGCACCGGGGCGTTGCTGACAGTTGAGGAGGGGCAGGTCACCTGTGGCGTGGGGGTCGAGGTGGCCGCGCGCGTTCGCGAGCGCGGCGCTGCATTTGCAGTCGCCCGCGTGGGGGCGATCGCCGCGCCGGTCTCGTCCAATCCCGTGCTCGAGGCGGCGTCGATTCCAAACGCCGAGACAGTGGCGCGGGCGGCTCGCCTGTTGCTTGGCGCCCGCGATTCGGGCCACTCCGGCGCAGGTGGGGGAGAATTGAGTGCTCTATAGACTTGCGACGCCCGGCGTTGGCGATGAGGTGGTCGAGATCAGGGTGTTGCAGTGGCACGGGGACGTCGGCGCGGCGTTCGCCGCCGGCGAGCTGATTGTCGAGCTCGAGACCCACAAGGCCCTCATCGAGGTGCGCGCCGGCCAGGCCGGAATCCTCCGCCGCATATTCGCCGCCGACGGCGCCTGGATCCAGGTGGGCCAGTCGTTTGCAGTCTTCAGCGATGCGCCCGATGAGCCCGTGGGCGATGATCCGGCCGCCGAGGCGGCCTTTCTCGCCAACTTCGTGGTCGACTAGCCGACTAGCCTTTGGTCGCCGGCAGGCCCGACCCCGGCCAAGAGATCGAGGATTTGGCCGCGCACCAGGTCCTGAAGTTCGCCGCTCTGGTGGATTCCGTCTGGCAGATGAGCCGCGCCCCCGATTTCCGCCGCCATGGCATCGACGTCGACGATCGCGACATTCTTCTCCCGTGCGAGATCGTGCAGCATGAGATTGGTTTCCTTGGCGGCGATGTTGGCCAGGATCGCGCCCATCGGCTCGTCGAACGCGACATAGCTTGCGATGTCTTCACGGCCCGAGGTGGACATTCGATTGAGGATCAGGAAGCGGGCCCGGAATTGCGCTCCGACGGTGTCGATCAGGCGGCGATAGTCCGAGGCGACGTCATCCAACGAGCGGGGAACAGCGTCGAACGCGGAGGCGAGCCAGGCCCGGATAGCGGGGCCGGTGGCGTCCAGGTCGTGTCGCATGATGTGGAGCCGGTAGCCGAGCTTCTTGTGCCTGCGGATGGACCGGGGCTCGGCGCAGGAGGACAGGAGAATGGCTCGGGGCGGTTCGCTTCTTTCGAGTCCATTGCGGGTTAGGACGTCGAAGGTGCGGTTCAGAGGTGACTCGGCAAGTTGCGCGAGAAGCGCGCCGGCGAACACCCAGTCGGCCGCTGTTGGCGTCTCGGGGGAGTCGGCCAGAGCGCGTTGCAGGTCGAGAGTCAGGGCCTCCAACGCTGTCCGCGAGCGCGAATGCCCGTCGAGGAGGACCGCCGCGCAGGGCGCCAGGGGGTGATCCGTCACATCGGTGACGTGCGCCGGAAAGTCCGCGCTTTCGAAGAGTTCGATAAATCCAGAGCGATCCCCGCGGATCGCGCCAACGGCGTCGCACACACCGAGATTGAGGAGCGTTCGACGACCGCCGCCGCCGTGATCCCACCAGGCA
>Ga0302317_10000235_pt1 | contig 51998 bp, 47 predicted proteins | sample III_Palsa_N3_3_FD_200450 | JGI IMG/M metagenome (GOLD analysis project Ga0302317, IMG submission 200450) | Peat permafrost microbial communities from Stordalen Mire near Abisko, Sweden - III_Palsa_N3_3 | ecosystem: Environmental > Terrestrial > Soil > Palsa > Peat permafrost | place: Sweden...
CTGTCGGATTGCCGTCGGCCTCGAGGACCGACCAGAGGTTCGGAGAGTTCTCGATGGAGTCCATCGAGATGTTGTTGGCGATGATGTCGTCGGCGATGCAGTCGTGGATATAGGCCTGCAGGTTGTTGGCCAGGGACGGATCGAGCGCCTGCCAGCTGGTCATCTGGCCGTAGAGCTTGGCGCCGTAGATCATCCCGGTGTTGGCGTATTCCAGCGACGCGGGGTCGTTGAACGCTTCCTGGGTCAGGGTGATCGCCGTGTCGCCCACCTCGGTGCTGAGGGCTGCGGCGAAGGCCACGCCCAGCGGTACATTGGCGATCTGCGCCGCCTGCAGGCCCGGATTGAACCGGTCGGTGACATGGACCTGGACCTTGGGTAGCCACAGGATCCCGTAGATTACCGTGCTCATGATCAGCCAGCGCAGGATCATGCCGACGTTGAAGTCGAACGCGGCCTTAAGGATTCCCATCAGCAGGCCGACCAGCAGCGCGACCTCCATCATTGACTGTAAGGGGCTCGCGCCCGACAGCAGCGCCACCGCTTGGAGCACGGCGACGAACAGCTGTCCGCCGCCGTAGGTGATGATCTCGTAGGCGCCGTAGCTCATGGCGACGTCTCTCCCCTTCCCTCGCTGAGGGCGTTTGGGCCGGCCCTATGGGGCGGCCTGGCTTGAGGTGAAGGCGTTGGATTGGGCGAACAGGTTGGAATAGTTGCCGGCCAGCGAGGCCTCGACCGCGCGAGTGTTGTTGATGATCTGTTCGTAGGCGCTCTCCTGGGTGGAGACGGTCGCCTCGAAGGCCTTCAGCTTCGATCCCAGCTGGTCGACGCCCTGGTTCCACTGGGTGATCTGGTCGTGGTTGGTGCCGGGCAGGTTCTGCGCGGACTCCCGCACCTGCTGGACCTCGTCCTCGATGAAGGAGATCACCAGGCTGGTGGCGATCAGTTCGGAGTAGTTGTCCATCACCTGCTGGGCGCCGGTCCCATAGGCGGTGGCGTAGACGTGGGCCATCTTCAGCACCGGCAGCGGACTGGCGTTGACCAGCTCGACCTCGCTCGTGGTCAGGGCCTGGCGCGAGACAATGCGCTGGACCATGTCGTCCAGCAGCGACTGGACCCTCTGCTTGTAGCCGCTGGTGGCGGCAATGGTGGTGGTGTGGTTCGACGTCGGGTTGAGACACTGGTTGGTCTCGTCGCACTGCATGATGGTCACCGTCCCGCCGTCCAGCATGGCGGCGATCAGCGACTTCTGGTCGCCGATCGGCGGGGAGTTGGAGAGGGTGCACTGGCCCGAGCCGTCGCCGCTGCAGTTGGTGATCAGGGTGCCGGTGATGGTCATCATGGTCTGGGCGAAGGTCGAGTCCGACGCCAGGAACGAATTCTTCTGGATCGCCTGCCAGGCCAGGTTCAGCGACGTGGGATTGAACTGCTGCTGACTGGCGGGCCCCTGGGCCAGGTTGCCGACCGAGTTGTTCTGGCAACTGGCCCAGCCCTGGACCATGTCGCTGAAGGCGCCGTTGCTGGTGCCAAGCTCCGAGCAGAGGGAGTGGGCCCCGGCTTCCAGTGAGTTGAAGGCGGTGTTCACCAGCGCGCTGGCGGCCTGGCAGGAGGAGATGTTGGTGGAGTTGATCTCCTGGGCCATGTGCTGGAGGTCGTTCAGCCACTTCTGGCAGGTGGGGCAGAGATAGCCGAGCGCGGCGTTGAAGGCGTAGCCCTCGGCGTTGGAGGCCACCGCCTTCATGAAGGCCACCAGCTGGGCCGAGTTCACAAAGGAAAAGCCGCCCGCGAAAATGTCGATCCCGCCGCAGCCGGCGCTGAGGGACGGCGGCTGGAACCCGAACAGCTGCAGGTTCTGCTGCGGCGTGCGCATCGTCAGGTTGCCGCCCGAATAGTAGCGCATGGTCTGGCCGCTGTAGGCGCTGGGCCCGGTGACGCTCCCTGTGCCCAGGGCGCCAGTCCAGTAGGCGTCCATCTGGCTTCCGGTGTCGGCCGAGGCGGATGCTGCGACGCTGAAGACCAGGACCAGCACCATCAGGCGCGGGAGCAATTTTCGGAGGAACTGGTCCATCATCGCCTCAATAGTCAGTGCCAGGATCTTTGGAGAGCAGGACGAAGAAGCGCTCGGCGATGTCCTCCACGGACATCACCCCGGCGCCGAGGTAGGTCAGGCAGCCCCGCGCCTGCTCGCAAGGCCTCAGCTGCATGGCGCGGCCCTCAACCGTTGCGACGGTGCGTTTGGCGTGTTGGCCGTCCGGCCCCACGGGCGTTGGCGACTGGAAGATCAGCAGCGCCGGGGTGACCGCGTGATCGATGCCCCAGGCCTTCAGCTGGCCCCGGTCGGGCAGGGTCCGGCCGAACACCGGGTTGGCGGCGCCGTCGGTAGAGATCACCTTCACCGACACGCCGTAGCGGTCGGAGAATTCCTTGATGATCGGCGAGGCGACGCGGCACGGTCCGCAAACGCCGGAATAGACGTAGAAAACGCCGATCTCGGCGCTGACCGAGCGCAGGAAGAGGTCACGGTCGGACTGGCGCTCGGAATCGAACTCGTTCTTGGCCACCGAGCCTGTCGGCCGCTGGACCGTGTAGTCCAGGTCAGGGTTGTTCCAGACCACGCGGCGCCAAAGGTCGGAGAATAGCCCGCTCTTGTCCATTGAGATGCGCTGAAGGCGCATATAGCGCTCGACGTTCTCCGTCGTGGGCTTCCACGAGGCGATCCGGCCGGCCTCGTCGAGCGCCTTCTGGTACGCCTCCAGCTCTACGATCTCCGGCGGGACAACCACCTTGATCGGCTGATCGGACGGAGTGACCGCAGCTGGCGGCGGGGCTGGCACCTCGCAGTAGAACCAGGCGCCCAGCTTGCGGCCACAATAGGAAACCCCGTCGCCGTCGTGGGTCTCCTCGGCGGGTGAGCCGATCTCGGCCGCGGGACCATCCGTAGTCTGAGCATAGGCGGTGGCGCAGCACCCAACCGCCCAGGAGACGAGTCCGACCACAATGAACTCCAGGCCGAGCCGGCACCGCGCGCCGCGCCGCGGGTGGTTCCGGTTGGCAAGGCGCAGGACTGGTCCAAGGAGCGCCGCGGTCGCGGCGGACAGGCAGGCAGGCAGGTCGCTCGCGGGGGCCATGGTCATGGGTCAAGGACCGCTCGAGCTGAGGGTTGAAGGCGTGTTTCCCGACTGCATCTGCTGCAAGGTGGACTGGATATTGGAGGTCGCCGAGGTCGCGCTGGGGACGGTCAAGCCGCCCAGCGCCTGGTTGTAGAAGGACGAGAAATCGACGTTGGCCAGGTTCAGCGACTGGAACTGCGCCACCGTGAAGCCCGAGCAGTCAGGGCTTTGGGGGTTGCCCCAGACCTTGCCGATCTGGGGCCGGCCGGCCTCATTGATGATCCGCGCCAGCGATCCCTGAAAGCAGCAGTAGCTCATCGTTCGCTGCAGGCAGATGCCGAACAGGGACTTGTCCGAGCAGTAGTCGCCGACATAGTGGCACTCGCCGGCCTGCTGCATCTGGATGAGGGTCTGTTCCGCCTCGGAGCATTGGGCGACGCCGAGCGAATTGCCCCAGCCGGCGTCCTTGCAGCAGTTGCTGAAGCCGGTCAGGTCCTTGTGGCAGGCGTAATTGGCGCCCGGCATGATCTGCAGATTGCTGGCCGGGTCGGAGTAGGTCTCGCCGGCGGTCTGGCCGATCGCCAGAGCCGTGTAGGCCTTGGCCAGGCTTCCGCTGTCGTTAGCGCCCGAGACCGAGAAACATTGGCTGCCCATGCAAAGCTGGGTCGAGCAGGTCGAACTGCTCGTGGTCTGGGTGGTGGTGGTCGAGCAGCTGTAGTCGTGCTCGACCGAGACGCAGCCAGAGGCCGGGGGCGGTGAGTCCATGCACTGGTCGCCGGTGTGGGTGCAGCCGGCAGGGGGATTGCAGTCGCTGGATTCGGCGCTGTCGGACTCGCAGATGTAGCTGGTGGTCTGCTGCCAGCAGGGCTCGGTGACGGCCACGCCGTTGACGGTCTGGGTCGATGGGCCCTGGTTGCAGACCGTGCCCTGGGACTGGCAGGCGGATTCGGAGGCTTGAGTACAGGCCGAAGGGTTCCACTGGGTTCCGGTGACCGTCGTCGTGGAGGACTGGGCCGGATCGGCCGGGGGTACGTCGGCGGCCGATGGCGTTGATCCCGTGCAGGTGTAGGTCGAGGTTTTGACCGAACAGTTGCCCGATCCGTCGTTGGCCGGGCAGCTGTAGGTGTAGGTCCACACCGAGCAGGCGCCGGAGGGCCCGTTGCCGGCGCAGGTCTGTCCGGTCTGGTTGCAGCCGGTGACGTTGCCGCTGCAGCCGTCGATCGGCTGGGAGGTCCAGCAGGTATAGGTGTCGGTCTTGTTCCAGCCCGCCTCGGTGACCGATAGGCCGTCGATGACCTCGGTGGCGGTTCCGTCGGTCCGGTCGCTGGTGAGGGAGCACTCTCCGTTCTGCGCTAGGCCTTGGCACTGCGTGGTCCAGTTGGCGGAGATAAGGTAGGGGCTGGTCGAGACCGCGGGGTCGGCTGGCGGCACGTCGGCGGTGCATTCGTAGGTGTAGTCGTTCTGCTCGCAGCCGCCTGACCCATCGTTGTTTGGGCAGCTGTAGGTGTAGGTCCACAGGGCGCATGAGCCGTTTGGTTCGCTCTGGGCGCAGGTCGCCGTCGTCTGCGAACACCCGGTCACATTGCCGGAGCAGGTGTCGACAGGCGTCGTGGTCCCACAGGAATAAGTGTTCTGTTCGGCCCAGGCCGCTTCAGTGACCGCCAGCCCCTCGATGTTCTCGGTTCCAGGTCCCTGGGTGACCACGCTGGACGTCAGGCTGCAGGATCCGTTGGCGGCCAGGGCGTTGCATGCGGGGGACCAGGTCGCCGAGGCCACGTACATCTGGATCGAGGCGTAAGGATCGGCCGCTTCGACATAGTTGTTGCAGAGCCATTGATCCTCGTAGGAGGAGCAGCCGCCCGGTAGTGTCCAGGTCTGGTTGGTCTCTGTGCAAGCGCCCGACGCGTTGGTCGCCGCGCAGGTGCTGGCGGTCTCTGAATACCCCGCTGGCGGCGAACAGCCCGGGGCGGTCGCCGTCGAGGTGCAGGAATAGTTTAGTGTCTCCTGCAGGCAGCCGGAGCCGAAGATGCCGGTCCCGTTGCCGGAGACTGCCGCGCCGCCGGAATCCAGGCAGCTGCGTGAAATAACGCTGCAATTGCTCTGATAGAGCGGCTCGCACTGGTTGAACCAGGCCTGGGCGCCGGCGGTTGACGCGCCCGGACCGGCCCGCAGCGGGAAGGCGAAGTAGGGGTTGGCGGCAGTCACCGGCCCAGCGCAACTATAGCTGTAGAACTGAACGCTGATCCGCTCGCTGGCGGGGTAGCTGTTGCTCGCGGCATAGGGCCGGGCCACGATGACGGTCGTCTGGGCCGTCTTGGTGCAGGCCGGCGAACTCAGCGCAGGTCTCGGCCACACCGGTCCCGGTCGCCGGCATGGCGTAGCAGCTATAGAGCCAGGTCGAGCCCACCGTCATAGGGACCGCGCCATTGGGCCCGGTCCCTCCGCCCTCCTGCACCCCGTTCGAATAGAAGGGTCCGGCCGGAATCTGGCAACTGGTGTTGGTGGTCTGGGTGTAGGTCCCGGCCTGACAGCTGTAGGTCAGCGCGGGATAGTCGGCGGTGCAGTTGGTGGCCTGTAACTGGCAGGTTCCGGCGGCGCTGGCATTGATGAGCGCTGTCTCTGCGGCCGAGGGGACATAGGCCGATCCGTTCCAGAGCTTGTAGGCGTCATAGATGTAGTCGGTTCCGACGCTGATCTGCAGCACCGGGTCGCAGGTCTCGGTTGTGGATGACCCTTGTGTGCCCTGCTGGCAGGTCTTGGTGATGGGCGGGGTGGCGACGCCGCAGGTCTCAGTCTCCTGAACGCAGGCCGCGTTGGCGCTCAGCGCGGCGCAAGCGGGCGATGTCGTCCAGGTCTTGGTCGACGGATTGTAGCTGTTGGCGCAGGCGTAGTTGTAGTCCGTGCCGACGACGACATTGCGGGTTTCCGAGCAGGACTCGGGCGTGCCTGTCCATTCAGTCCCGGCCACGCATTGCGTCGCCTGGAAATAGGGATTGGCGGGCGCGGTGCAGGCGACCCCATCGTTCGTGCACTGGGAAGCAGAGCCCAGGGCGGCGCAGGCCGGCGAGGTGACCCACTGCTTGGTGGTCTGGTTGTAGGTGTTCTGGCAGGCGTAGAGGTCCGTGGTCAGTGTGCTGACGATGAGGTTCTGCACACAGGAACTGTCGCTGTCGGTCACCTGCTCGGTGGAATCACAGGTGTAGAGTCCGCTGTTGGATGTGACCTGGGTCTGCGTCTGGGTGGTCTGGCAGGTCTGCTGCGGCGTTCCCGAGGTTGCCAGCTGGCTGTTCTGCGCCGCGGTGCTGGAAAGCGATTGCTGATACCAGGCGTCGGAGCCTGAGACGCTCGTGCTGCTCTGGTTGTTGTAGGCGGCGCCGACCACGCCGGCATTCGGGTCGCTGGCCCAGGCGCTTTGGCCGGCGGTTGGAAGACCGGAAGGGTTCGACGCCAGGCCCTGATAGGCGCTCGTGTCAGCGCTTGCGCCGGCGACGATGCTGGTGTCCCCGGCTGTGGCGGTCGCATTCAGGGCCGAACCCTGGCTAGACACAAAGCTCTGAGCGGCCGACTGTCCCGTCTGATCGCCGAGCCCTGACATGGTTTGCGCCCCGGCATAGCCGGCGGCCATCCCGACCAGGCCGGCGGCTAAGGCGCCGAGAAGGGGCCTGAGCGGCGCCATGGCCGTCAGCCGGTCAGTCGCGCGAGCGCGGCGCGGGCGGCGGCCTGGCCGTTCTCGCCCTCGTCCGCCAGAATCTTCAGCGCCGCCTCCAGCGAGATGTTGCCGGAAACCTTGTCAAACGGCGGAATTTGCGGGCTGCAGCCCAGTTTTCCGCACGGTTCAACCGGCGAGCGAGCGGCGATGACGGCGGGCACGCCGGTGACATTGAAGGCCTTGAACACCTGCGGATCGATGGCGACGCCGCCGGCCGAGCGGTCGTCGAACACCTCGCGGACCTTGAGCAGCGTGGCCTTGAACGAGCCGTCCACCAGGCCGCGGATCACCACCGTGGCGCCAGCCTTATGCGCGTCGCGCGCCAGCGCGCGCAGGGCCTCGGGCGGCATCGACAGCGAGACGGCGACATAGATGCCGCCAGCGGCCGGGTTCGCCGGCGGTCCGAGCGGTGCGGCCCGGAGCGCCGGATCGTCCATCATCGCCGCGCCGGATTGCAGCTGGCTCTGGCTCGCGGCCTGGATCTCGGCCGCCTGACCGGAATCGGCGCCTCCCCTCCCCTGCAGGCCATTGACCCAGGCGGCCATAGCCTGCTGCTCGCGGTCCACATGGGCCTGGGCCGATTTGAGCAGCGCTTCCAAATCCTCGGCGGATGACTGGGACATGGCTGGGGCCGCCCACAGCCCTGCGACCGCAACAATCACCAGCCCGCTTGCGCCGAGGCCGAGGTTCAGCCGGACCCATCCGACGATCGCTGCGGTCGCGCCGCCGGCCACGAGGGCGGTAAGGACACACCAGGCCCAGAGGCCGCCGTCAAAGGCTGGAAATCCGATCACCAACGCCTCCCTCAAAAGCTGCAGCAGTTGCGCTTGCGCCAAATCAGGAAGCCCAGGTCCTCGCCGACCGCCGGGACCACCCGGCCCGTCTCCCAAAGGATCGAGCCGACCCCGATGGCCGGGCAGGTCAGGTTGGCGATGGGCGCCGGGACCGAGGTCGGATTGACCATCTGGAAGCGGTACTGGCGCTTATCCATGATCGGCATGGGGTATTTCTGGCACACCGCCGCATCGCCCATGGTCCCGTCGGCCAGCAGGAGGCGATGCAGCTTGAACGCCAGCCGTTCGCCCGCCAGCAGCGAGCCGTTGACCTGGCTGTTCTCGCCGACGATGTGGCCCTCCACCGGGTACATCGTCCCCTGGCAGCCGGCGCACCAGAAGAGGGCGGGATTGGCCTGTCCGGTGAGCGAGGCACCGACGCAATCGACGGCGCAGGCGGCCGTGGCGATGGGGTTGTCGAACAGATAGGTGTCGGGGAATTCGATCTCCGAGAGCTGGTCGTCGTTCCAGGTCGGGTCGAGCTCGGTGATGTAGCCGATGTCGAAGCTGGCCTCCTCCAGACAGAGGAAGTCGGTCAGCAGCTCCAGCCAGTACATGACCGGATAGATATACCAATGCACGTGGTAGCCGGTGTTGTTGTCGCTCTCGGACGTGATCGCCCGCGCCTGGGTCGGCGCGCCGATGCCCACGGGGATGTCGATCCCACCCAGGTTCGGAAAACAGAATGGCCGGGCGGTGACGTCCTCCAGGCGGACAGGCTCCCAGAAGCCCACCTCCAGCCCCGGTCGGATGAAGAGTGGGGGCGGCGCTGGGCAGAGACAGATCGGCGAGGCCGGATTGGGGGCGTCGGGTTCGCTGCCGGTGAAGAGCGGGATGGAGCCAAGGGTCAGCGGGAAGAGACAGTCCCAGCAGACGTCCGTGATCGGATTAACGAAATGGCCGCTGCAGACCGCGGCGGGCGCCGGCGCTGGAATGACGCTCAGCAGAATCGTCAGTATGGGGACTATGGCCGTCAGGCGCAGGCGAAGGCTCATGGCTTCACCTCCGAGATTCGTAAGGCGCTGCCCTCGCGCTGGATGATGGCGGGGACCTGCCGTAGGCGGAACTTGTCGGTGAGCAGGCCCATCTGGTCGAAGAAGACCTGTGTCTTCTCCCGGCGCATCAGCTCGACCGGCGAGCCCTTCACCAGGATCAGCCGGGTGCGCTGGGCGCCATAGCGGTGCAGTTCAGACAGGGCGTAGGCGATCTGGGCCTGATCGTCGCCGTCGAAGAAGATCATCACCCGGTTGAAGTCTGGCATCCGCAGGAGCGGATTGATGCGGTCGCCGGCGTGGGCGAATACCCGCCCCCGCTGGTCGGCGTAGTCCCGAGGGACGATGTAGGTCGGATCGTAGAGCCAGGTGCGCGGCTCGCGCGTGGCGACGAGTCCTGGCACCGCCGCCGGTCGTTCCACCGAGGCGGTCGCCCGCTTGGCGAAGGCCCTGTCAAGAGCGTCGATCCTGCCGCTGGCCTTGGCCGACTTGAGCTTGGCGGCGATGATGTCGAGCAGGTCGATCTCGACGATGGGGAAGAGGGCGCCGCGCACGCCCAGGTCGGCCGCCTGCGCCGGCGCTGGCTGCGCGAGACACAGCAGGCTCAGGGCGAGCGCCGCCGCGAGCGAGGGGCGAGGCCAGGCCATCACAGCACCGGCTCGGCGACGCCAATGAGGTGGTCGGCGGCGATCCAGCCGATCTCGCCATAGCGGCTGTCCAGCGAATCCTTGCTCGCCGTCCCGACATAGTAGTGGCCAGGGGGAATGACGCCGACGGGCCCGAGGCTGGTCGCCCGGCCGGTCTGGCTGAAGGGCTTGGCGAAGCCTGCGTCGCGTCCGGCGACGAAATACTCCCGGCCCCGCCGTTCCACCTTGTCGCCGGGCAGGCCCCAGACGTGTTTCACGAAGGGCGAGCCATGCAGATAGTAGGGATTGTCCGGCGCGACGAACTGCACCAGCTGGTCGCGCCGCGGCCGGCGATTGTTGCGGTCGACGATGAAGGCCCAGTTGGGCAGGCTGGTGGTTTCGTTGATCCCGAACCGGTAACGCCCGGCCATGTCCGCCAGGTTTTCGGCGCAGACGAAGGCGAAGGTCGCGGCGGCCATCAACAGGATGCGAGCGCTGGTGCTCATCGGGTGGGGCCATCGGATGGTGCGGCCAAGGGCGACGCAGAGGGCGACAGCAGGCTCGTCGCCGAGATCTTGGCGGTCTGGATCGGGTCTGGGGCGCCCGACTGTCCGACCGGCTCGGCCTGTGCGACCGGTCCCACGGTGGCGGACAGGCCGGTCGTGACCTGCGCCAGCTTGGCCTCGACCCGCTTCTGCAGCTCGGGGGTGATGTCGTTCATGGTCCCGGAGAGGACGCACTCGCGGGCGAGCACCAGCCGGTCGCTAGGCACCAGGTGCTGCAGCTCCTCCTGCGCCGCGGCGATGAAAAGGTTGGCGCGCAGCACGCTCTCGGCCTCGGACAGCTGCGGCGAGGTGATCTTGCGGACGTAGTCCTGGGTCATCTGCCGGACGGCCACGACCGTCACCGGGCGGGTGTCGGGATTGCGCTGTAGGGTGATCCACAGGGCGATGTTGGAGGCGGCGAGGACCCCGATGATCAGGCCCATGACCTGGGTGCGGTTCGGCGCCCACTCGGCGAGCCGGTCCCTTGCACCCCTTGGTTCGGGGTTTGGCCTCGCGTTAGCGGCCGTGGGTTTCTGCTCCAGGTCATCGGCCACGGATGCGCGCCTCCGAAGGCTTGGCGATGCGCCAGGCCAGTCGTGCCGCCGGCCACCGGCAGGCGGCGACGAAGGCGCTGAGCGCCAGGACGATTGCGAGGAAGGCCAGATCGACCGGCGTCCGAGCTGGAGCCGGCGCCGCCGCGTAGTGGGTGAGAAAGAGACCCCACTCATGCGCCGCCAGCAGGCGGTCGCCCTGCAGCAAGGCCAGGGTCAGCAGCTCGAAGAAACCAAGGGCGACGGCGATGGATTCGACCACGAAGGCGGCTCGCGCCACCGCCCAATGGGCGCCGTGGCGCAAGCGGGCCAGGCGCGATACGCCGCGAGGGCGGGAGACTGCCAGGGCCTGCCTCATGCGGCCTGCCCTTCGGCTTGCGTGTCCGCACGCCCGGCCGCCGGGTTGAACGCCACCAGCCGGACAGCTTCCTGCAGGCTGTGGCCCTGGCCAACCAGCTGCTCGATGGCGTTGTAGACCGCCGGCGTCGTCGAATAGAGCGTGCCTGCGAAGGGATCGAGCACCAGCCGGCCCACCGCGCGGCCGTTCGGGCCCTGGATCATCGCCTCGGAATATTCGCCGGTGGAGGTGCGCAGGGACTTCAGCACCTGCATGCCCGCTTCGTCGAGGGAGAGCTTGGCGTCCTTGCGGGCCTGTTCGAGGGCTTCCGGCTTCAGGCGCAGGAAGACCTGCCAGTCGGAGTTCTGCAGGCAGGCGTTGGCGCCGCTGGTCTTGTAGTAGTCGTTGATCCCCTGGGTGCCGGTGATGATGGCGCCGCCCTCCTTGCGGCAGCGACGGGCAAAGCCCTCGATGAAGGCGCCCATGGCGCCGTCGGCCAGGAGCGACCAGGCCTCATCGACGATCAGGGCCTTGCGCACCTGTCGGCCGCTCATCCGCATCCGCTGGCGCACCAGGAACATCACCGCCAGCACCACGACGGCGCGCAGGTCCGGCTTGGACTCCAGGTCGCCCATCTCGAAGACGGTGTAGGGGTTGGTGATCTCCAGGGTGGCCGGGCCGTTGAAGAAGGCGCCGTAGGTGCCCACGGAGGTGTAGGGGGTCAGGGAGAGGGCCAGGTCCCGGCCGCGCTGGCCGAAGTCGATCGGCTTGGTGTGCGCATCGGTGGAGACTGCGCTGGGCGCCTCTTCGGCCGGCTCTACCCTCCCCTCGGTCTCGCCGTCACCGGCGGGAGTATGCCAGCGGCCAAGCATGACATCGCGGATGTCGTCGATGGCCCCGTCCCGGCCCTTGGTGTCCCAGACCAGGCTGACGCATCGGTCGACGATGCCCTCCTCCTCCTTGGACGGCATCTGGCTTCCCCTGCACATGCAGAGGATCTCGAAGGCGATATTCTTCTTGGTCTCCACCAGGTACTCGGAATCGGTGGCGGCCAGGCCGTGGTCGGCCATCGAGAAGGGGTTGAGGCAGACCTCCAGGTCGAGGCTGAAGCGGATGAAGGCTCCGCCCTGCAGGAGGCAGGAACTCATGAAGCTGCGGCCATCGTCGATCACGAAGACCTCGCAGCCGGCGCCCCGGAGCGAGGTGGCCATCTCCTGCATGAAGACCGACTTGCCCGAGCCGGAGGAGCCGACCACGATGGCGTTGTAGTTGCCGCCGTCGTTTGAGAAGTTGGACCAGTAGAAGGGCTGGCCGCGGCGGCCCACCAGCAGCATGTGTGGCGTCTCCGAGCCCAGGTACTCGCCCTGCATTGGCGCGATGCGCGATGCGACCGTGGTCGGCATCATCCGCAGGCGGCCGAACTCACCGAGGTCATCGACCAGCCCGCCGGCCAGGCTGAGCGGCAGACAGGCCAGCACGGTCTGGATATGGATGTCGTCGTCGCGCTGGATGGTGAAACGGGAGGCCCGATAGACGGCCCGCAGCGCCCGTTCGGCCCGCTCGCCATCCTCCACCGGCGCGATCGAGACGATGAAGAGGGCGAGCTTGCCGAGCAGGGCGCCGTCTGAGACGTCTTCCGCCACCATGGCCCAGTCCTCGGCCTTCTTGCGGATGGCGGGGAAGGCCTTGGTCAGCGGGTTCTGCGCCGACTGTTCGCTGCGCATCCGGCTGAACTCGGTCAGCGACTTGGTCTTGGAGATCGACTCCGGGCGGATCACCAGACAGGACAGGGTCGCGCCCACCAGGCGCAGCTGGTCGTTGAACATGTCGCCGAGGGTCCGGGACATCAGCCCCTGGGACCAAGCGTCGGGATATTGCAGCACCGAAAAGCCGCGCATCTCGAAGACGTCGTCGCGGGCGGCCAGCTCCCGCTCGTGCGGCTCGGCCCGGAGGGCGTCGCCCTGGCCTCGGGCCTGGACCACGATGCGCTCGCGATATCGGGTCCAGCGGGTCTCTGCGGCGACGATCTGGTCGCTGATCAGCCGGCTGGGGTCGTAAGCCGCCTCCGCCGGCCGGATCGTGCGGGTAGGGTTGAGCAGGTCCGCGAGAAAGCCGATCAGCCGCTCTGGGTGGACCACGATGCTGGCGGTCCTGATGGTGGTCAGCGAGGAGACGAACTTCTCGCGGATCTCGCGCATCTCGGCGATCGCGACCGCGTCGCCCGCACCGGCCTTTTCCACCGACAGGAAGACTCGGAAGTCGCGGAAGAAGAAGGGCGCCGACCGCGATCCCGACCCGAAGGCGGCCTTGCGGAAGTGCTCGCGCCTGTGGCCCGCCATCTCCTCGTAGAAGGCGCCGCCCTTGGCCCGCTCCATGGCCCAGCCGTCAACGATCGGCGCGATCTTGGGCGAGGCGTAGGAGACCACCTGGCAGATGGCGCCCTGTGGCAGGCCCTCGGTGAACAGCTCTGACAGCAGCCGGCCCGTAGTATCGTCTCCGCCGATCAGCGGCGTGATCTCCAGCACAAAGCCGATGGAGCGGTCCTGCAGGAAGAGTTCGTGATCCTCGTCCCAGTAGCGGTAGGGCAGGAACTGGGAGAGGCGGGACCGGTGGAAACGCCCCAGCGCCCGGCCGATCGGCGGGGTCTTGTCGTCCAGGACCCGGCCCACGCCCGCCAGCGCCGCCATCACCCAATGCGGCATCCGCAGGGTTCGCTTCTGGTCGCCTGACTTTTTCATGCGCGTTGGCCTCACTTCTTGCCAGGATTGACCGGGGTCGCCGGACTAGGGGCCTGGGCTGATGCGACCGGGCCCTTGCCGAGACCTGACCGCGCCTCGGGACGGGCCAGGCGATCCAGGTCGACGCGACGGTCCGGCTGTCTCGGTCCGATGAACCAGCCGCCCTGGCGCATGACGGCGTAGATCTCTGCGCCGGCGTGGTAGTCGCCCTGGCCGTCAATCCAGGGCGCCAGGGCGACCTTGAGGATCGGATCGGGCTCGCGGATCGGCGCGCCGGCGATGGACCCGGCCGTCCAGCCGCCCTGGCCCCAAAGCCTTGCCGGAATCGCGCCCTCGATCACGGGATCGGCGGGGGGCGGACCCTTGGCGGATTTAGGAGGACCTCCGCGATCTATGTCAGCGATCGAGCCGCAGACGACGCCGGGCTGCAGGGCGCAGGCCCAGGACCCCTTCACGGTTGAGACGCAGCCGGCCAGGCCCGCGGACAGTAGGCAGAGCGCGGCGATCGGCGCTGGAAGGAGGCGCGTACCCATCAGGCCTGTCCGCCCTTGATCCAGGCCCGCAGCTGGTCAATCGGCATGAAGCCGGCGTGGACCGAGCCATCGGCGCGGATCAGCGCCGGGGTCCCCGATATGCCGTGTGCGCGGGCGAAGGCGGTATTGGCCTGGACCGCGGCCTCGGCCTTGGCGCAGTCGCCGGCCACCTTTAGCTCACCCCCGAAATAGATGCTGTTGGCGGTCGCCTCGCGGTCCTTCGCGCAGAGCGCCAACTTGGCCTTGTTAAGGCTGTCCGGCCGCAAGAGCTGGATCGGATACTCGGTGAGCTCGATGTCGGGCGCGCTCTTCAGCGCCTCCATCAGCATGCGGCAGTAGCCGCAGTTCAGGTCGGTGACGACCGAGACCTTCAAGGCGCCGCCGGGGTGGTGGACGATGCCATTGTCCCTGGGCAGGTCGATCTTGATCGGGCCGATGGTCGGCGCCGCGGCATTGTTCTGAGCCTGGGCCTCCGCAGGCGGCGCGGATGCAGGCGGGACCTCGCCAAGGCGGCTGGTCACCGCATCCAGCTGGCCCAGCTCCTTCATCCGCCGGTCGGTGAGGTCGACCCGAGCCTTCAGGTCGAGGATGGATCCCACCATGGCGTAGCGGCCGTCCGGCGAAACATAGAAGACGGTCTTGCCGGCGGTGACTTCGCAGAGGCCGGGAACCGCGCCGCATTTGACCGAGGCGACCTTGGTGTTGGGAAAGGCGGCTTGGACCTTGCGGGCTAGGCCCGCGTCGCCGGCCTCGCTGGCGAGCACGGTCTTCGAGGCGGCGAAACCCGCCACGCCGATGACAACGCCGGCGGCGCCGATCAGCAGCAGGCGAAGCATCGGTTTGCGGCGCGGGTCGTCGAACAGGACGCTGATGTTCATGACAATTCCTCTGGCGTGGGATGGGTTGATCGGTTGGGGAGCCCGCGGTTCACTTGACTTGGAACCCGGACAGAAAGACGAGCTCGACCTGGATCCCGGTCGGCATCTCGATCACCGGCTGATATTGCTCGGCGCGCTTGATGTAGTAGTCGGCCAGCATGGAGGCGGCCTGGGAGACTCCAGTCCCGAGACTGCCGGTGGCGATCTGGCCAGGGCTCAGCTCCTGGGCGCTGAGGGCGCCGGCGCCGGTGATCGAGGTGGTGACCCCGGACTGCGAAGCCTGGACATTCTTCGAGAGCCCCTGGCCAAGGCCGTTCAGGGCACCGGCTAGCATGGCCCGGCTGGTGAACTGGCCCTCACGGCTGATCACCGGCCCGCGGACGCCGGCCTTGCCCTTGGAGGTGACGTAACCTTCGACGGTGGCGACGGAGAACCGTCCGGGTCCGGCCGGACAGGTAATCTTCTGCAGCTTGACGTAGACCTTCTCGGACGGAAGCTCGCCGTAGGCCGCGCCATTGATCAGGCAGCCGGTCAGATCCGTGGTCTGGAACTTCCCGTCCGTCCCCACGTGGGTCGCCGGGCCCAGGATGCGGAACAGCACCGGCTTGGGGTCCTGGCTGTAGCTGGTTCCCGTGGCGGCATCGACGCCCACCAGGACCTTGGCCTCCACGTAGGCGTTCGGGGGCACATATTGGGCGCTGTCGAACACCTCCAGCTTGGAGGTGAAGAAGGCCTTGGGGCCAGTGGCCGCGCCCAGCGCCTTGGCGGCATCGGCCGACGGCGCGGGCAGGCCTGCGGACGGCTGGGTCCCGCCCGCTGGCGCAGTGTCGGCGTGGATCACCTGGATCGACCGAAGAGGCTGGGCAGCGGGGTCGGTGAACGCCTGACTGGCGTCGGTAGCGCCTTGTCGGCGCGTCCCCAGGGCCAGTGGCTTCATGAGGCCAGCGCGGCTGGAAGACGACGCCGACGCAAGGCCAGGAGCTGGCCCCGCGTCGGCGCCTAACGCGCCATCCCCGGGGGGACCCGCTGTCGCGGGTGAGGATGGCCGTATTCCAACCTGGCGGCCCAGCGCGGTGATGGTGCGCGTGGCGTCCTGGCGATCAGCTTGGCTCTGGTTCTGGGCGTCCGCAAGCTTCTGCTGCAGGTCGACGACCGTCGCCTGGGCCAGCGCCAGCTTGGCGTCGGCCGCGCGCTTGTCCGCCTCGGCCTGGTCGGCCGGCGTTTCGTTGAGCGCCGCCCCGGCGGTCTGACCGGTGGCCGCCACATGGATTGCGGCGTCCTTGCCGAAGCCCTTCGGTGCGGAACCGTTCAGCTGGCTCCAGGCGTAGAGCCCGAGAGGGATGATCACAACGGCGCAGATCACGCTCCACTTCAGGAGCTGATTGCGCCGGGTCCGCTCGTTGAGATCCTCAACGCTGTGGCCGGCCAGTTCCGCAGGCGGGAGCTCGCTCACCGTGACGCGCCTTCCACAATGTAGACCCGCGCCAGCTGGCGTGGCTCGACGGTCTCGTGGCTGACGGCGGCGGCCAGGACCCGAGGGACGAGGAAGGTCTTGGCGCTGAGCGGCTGGCCGACCGGGCTGGTGTTGCGCAGCGACAGCACCGTTCCCTTCAGGTCGCCGACGACGAAGGTCTCGATTGCCTGCATCTGGAAGGCGCCGGCGGCCTTGGGCGCCTCGGCCAGGCTCTGGCGCTCGACGCCGGGCGCCGCCGTATCATTGAACATCAGCCGGATCAGCGCAGTCAGGATCTCGGGGTAGCCCTCGTGGCGATCGGCCTGGCCTTGCGCCAGCGGCGGTGCCAGTTCCGGATCGCGGTCCTCGGTCTGTGCGACCTGTTGCGCGCTTGCGTCAGCGCCGAGCTGCACCAGGACCGTCTGCCCGGCCAAGTCGCGGGGCGAAAGGACCGCCTCGACGGTGCGGCCGTTCTGGGTGGTCAAGAAGGCGGTGAAGGTTCGCCCGACCACATCGCCGTCGAACTCGACGAAGACGTCGCCCGTGGCGGCATCGACATCCACCGACATCTTTGGGCCCTGCCCGTCGTCGGTCTTGCGGACGGTGGCCACCTTCTCGCCTGCGATGGCGATCCGGGTGATGTTCTTCGCCGAGACATCGGCTTCGAATTGCCCGTCGTGGACCTGGACAGGCTCGGCCGCGGCGGGCCAGGCGGCGAGCGCGCCGGCGACGCAAGCGCTCAGCAGCACGCCAAGAATGATCGCGCGCATCTATCGCACCTCGTTGGAAATGGGAGTGGTTCGCTCGAGGGGCGCCGGGGTGACGGGAAGCTTGGCGCCCAGGGCCTGCGCCGGCTTGATCTCCTCGAACGACAGCAGCCGGATTCCGGAGCCGCGGCGCACGAAGCGCATCGCATAGACCTTGGTGGCCGCCTGCGGCTGTTCGGCGCCGTTGTTGGCGATCAGGTTCCCGGCCACCTCCACGTAGAGCTTGGCCGCGTCGACGTACCAGTCGGTCGGGATGAAGGTCTGCGACACATGGGCGCCCGCCATGCGGTGCTCGGTGTCGATCAGGGCGTCGCGGATGGACTGGTAGGTGGCCGCGTCGGCCACCTTAAGGATCTGCTGGTCGAAGAAGGGCTCGTTGTCAGGCGTTCGGTTCAGAAAGAGGTAGGCGCAGTCCCTGGCCACCGCCTCGAGGTAGTCGGCGGAGACGCCGCCGGTCTGCGAGAGCACCACGGGATTGGGCAGCATCGGCACGAGCACAATCTGGCGTTCGGTAAACGCCACCAGGCCGATGACCAGGTTGGCGGCGATCGACACCCCGAGCGCCACTGTGGCCACGGTCAGCCTAAGGCTGGCGCGCTGGAAGCCCTCTGTTGTGTGCTCGACCTTCATCGTTCCGCCGCTCAGCCGGCCAGGAGCCGCAGGTGGCTGGGCGGGGTCGCGCGGGTCTTCAGGATGCCGGGCGGCAGGATCCAGTAGGCGCGCCAAAGCAGGCGGTAGAGGGGTCCGCCCTCCTTGAACTTGCGAAGCACCAGCACCGCTACGAAGGCGGCGACTAGGCCGATGGCGAAATTGGTCAACGCCGAAAGGCAGGCCAGGGGCACGATCGCGGCGATGGCCTCGTCAGGCGTGAAGAAGATGTAGCGCTCCGGCTCATCCAGATACTGCGGAATGTAATCGTCCTTGGTCATCGCCAGCGCCCCCTTAGCGCTTGCACAAGGTCGCGCCCCGGGCGCCCAAGTCCGCTTGGGGGCCGCGCGACCTGCCGGCGGAAAGAAGCGCTTCCCTCTCCCTCCCGCCGTTGGTCCCTGTTGTCAGAAGGTGGCGGACATCAGTCCGGTGAGGATCGCCGGGCCGGTCGAGGCGGCCAGGCCAATGCCTACCCCGCCGGCGATCAGCTTCCAGTCGAAGCGCAGGATCGCGCCGACCACGCCGACGCCCAGGGAGGCGACGGCGGCGAGCTTGCCCAGGGAGCCCGTGGTCCAGGTCGTCAAGTTGGTCACCGAACTGGTGAAGGTGGTGTCGGTGCCTGCGTGCGCCATGCTGACGCCAAGGGCGCCCATCAGCCCCACGGCCAGGGCGATCTCGCCGATCTTCTTGGCCCTGGCCGACTGGGCCATCGCCATGACTCTGTATTGAACGTTTCGCATTTCAGCCTTCCCCGTTTGAATGGCCACCCTGGGCCGACGGCGAATGGAGAGCTGAAGCAACTGTAGGTCGTCAATGAAGAATTGAGGATATTGTCAGGATATATTTCTTTGATTTCAACTGTTTATGATCTTGTGAAGGTCACTCTAAGAACCAATTGGACTGTGATATTCGGTAAAGAGTTGTCCGTGACACAAGCGGTATGATGGGTAGGGGCTTTGCGGTTGCGGATGGGCGAGTTCGGGCCGCCGCAGCCTAAATTCGGTCGAGGTCGAGCGATTTGGTCCCGCCTTGTCGTGCGGGCGCGAGGCTTGAGGCGCCGCAGTTTGTCCAAGGTCATATCATCAGCACCATGATCAAACGTCGCGGCGGCGTGGTTGAGACAACGTGCCGCGAGGGCCGACGAGAGTATCTGGAGATTTCCCCGGTGGGTGTAGCGATCCCGCGACGGGGCGTAGCGATTGTGACAGCTATGCGGTGAATTAGGTCATCATCATAGTGAACTCAGGTTGAGTCACTGGGGGGTGGTTGTGGCGTCAAGTGCAGTCGATGGATCGCGTGTATTTGCAAATAATCTCTCCCTCTTTATCCAGCATCACCTGTCCCGCCACGGGGCCCTCGCGGCGGTGGCGCGGGAGCTGGACGTCGAGCCCGCCAAGCTGCGGCGCTACGCCAGCCGCAGGGGTTCGACCCGTGAGCTGCGCGATATCGAATTCGTCTACCAACTGCTCAGCGCCCTGAGCTTCGATCCGATCACAGTCTTCTCCGCCGCCCAAAGGTCAGAGAGCCTGGTGATGCTGCTGGCGCTGGCGGAAGGCTCGATCGATCACAGCCTGGCTCCCGAATTTCATAGCCTGACGTCCGCCCGCGAGGATCGCGAGCGGCGGCGGGCGGGCGGTGGCCCCGGTGCGATGCATCTTCGTGACGTGGACCCGGAGCTCGCGTAGCCCGCGGGGGCTTAGGCTGTTGGGTGCCTGCGCGCTTAGCTTGCCGCTGTTGGGGTCAGCAGCGCTCCCCGTCCCTCCCGCCACTGGTCCGGTTGTCGATTGGGGCCAGCCGGAGTGGACCCTGGCTGCGCTGGCCACGTCGGCGGCCGAGCGGGTGGCGGAGGCTCAGAGCGTCGCCCGGGCGGGCCTTGGTCCGCGTGGCGAGGCGGTCAGCCTGCTACAGCCGAGCACCTTCGCGCTCCCCGCCCCGACCGGGCCGGGAATCCTGCGAGCCTACGCTTGCCTTGCCGACGTCCGCAGGGGGCCGGCGGGGCCGCCGATGGCTGCCATGAGCCGGGCGGCGCAGATCGGCCAGGGCGCGCGGCTCAGCGGGGTGTCGCCAGGTTTCCTCCTGGCGGTCGCCCGCGCGGAGTCTGGCCTTTCCATCTATGCGCGGGCTCGGGCCTCCAGCGCCGCCGGCCTCTTTCAATTCATCGACCAGACCTGGCTGAGGACCCTGCGGCGCTATGGACCGGGTCTTGGGTTGGCGGCTCAGGCCGAGGCGATCCGCATTGGCTCCGACGGCAGGGCCTGGGTCGCCGATCCGGTGCGCCGGCAGGACATCCTCGCCCTGCGCTACGATCCGGAGGTGTCCGCGCGGCTCGCGGGCGCGCTGACACGCGAGAACGCCATGGTGCTGCGCCCGGCTCTTGGCCGTTGGCCGACCGCGACCGAGCTCTACGTCGCCCACCTGCTGGGTCCGGACCAGGCCCTTGTGCTGCTGTCGGCTGCTCGCGCGGCGCCCGCCTATTCCGCGCCCGCGCTGCTTCCCGCCGCGGCGGCGGCCAATCATGCGCTCTTCTATGTCGGCGTGGCGCCGCGCTCGGTGCGCGGGCTGCTTGAACTGATCGCGGATCGCACCTCGCAGGGTGTTGAAAGGTGACCGCTGAGTCGCTCGCGGGACGCTCGATTCCGCCTTTCCGTCAACGGGTTGAAACCCAGTTTTTCGGCCGATTCGGGGCCGTTTGCGGGGTTCAGGTCAGGCCAGACTCACTGAACGCTCCACCCTGGCGATTCGCGTGTCCGCTGGGCGCGCGGCTCGCGATTTCTTGGGGAACACAACCTTGACCTAGACGAGACCCTAAAACGGCGAAAACCCCCAGTTGGCGCTGGAGGCTTTCGGAAATCGCAGGAAGTCGCTGGTCGGCGGCTGATTTGATCGGGCTAACCTAGGGGGCGTTTTTTACGTCGTCAAGGCCCGAAGCGGAGACTTGCGTCTCTAAATCCTGCCGGTTTCACCCCGCGGAACGGCCTCGTCCCAACATGGAGGGACGACATGCTATCGGCATCATCGGACGACGACTGGCGACCTGGATTCGCCAAGCGCGCGCCGAACTTTGACGAGGTCTGCGACCGCGCCGAGCGGTGGCGCTGGCAGCCTGGCGAGACCGTCGCCCGCATCGCCGCGGCGGTGCTGAAGGGCACGCCGACGCTGACCGTTCCCCAGCGGATGACCCTGTCGCTCTACGTCGAGCATCTGAACCAGGACCGGCTGGAGCAGAACATCGCCTGCGTCTGGCCCTCGTCGGCTCTGATCGCTGACTATCTGGGCTGTAGCGAGGGCACGGCGCGGGCGCACAGGCGCGCGCTCGAAGCGGCCGGCTTCATGGTGCGGGACTATAACCGCGCAAACCGCCCCGCCGGCGTCGAGGCCTACGACCTGGCGCCCTTGGTCTCAAGGTTGGACGAGATGGAGACGGCGGATGCGGCCGTCCGCGAGCGGGCCGCTGCTCGCCGAGCTCTCTATTCCGAGGCGGTCATCTTCAGTTCAAGAAATAGCGCCCGGGCGTCGATAGATCGTCGCCTAGAACAGTCCGATAAGAACATTAGTTCTCCTGTACGAAGCAATACCGATCCGGCTTCGCCGGAACACTACACGAAGTCCCAACCGGCTATGCCGGACCACACCAATGTCCAGGACGCCACCCCCATCAACCAAACCAGCCGAACGTCCTCAACAAGAGGCTCCTCGGGAGGAGCAAGCGTTTCGGCCAGCGCCAAACCGGCACCCTCAGTGCGGGCGGAAATGGTGCGCCAGGAGCTTCAGGCCGCCCTACAGGTCTGTCCAAGGCTGGCTCCGCTAGTGCCCGCTGCCATCCTGGCCGATCCGGCCAGCGCTAGTCCTGAGGTTGCCGCGCGAATTGCGGCCGCAGCCGAAGAATGGCTGCCAGAGGCTGATCGGAACAATCCCCTGACGGTAAGCTGGGGCTGGGCGCGGCACGGGGCGCGGGTCATCGCCATGCTGGCGATCGCCCTTGAGGATCCCAGTATCCGCAACCGCTGCAGCTACTTCGGCTGGATGTGCACCCGCGATCCGAACGGGGCGCCGGACCTGCGGCTGAATTTCGCGCGGATCATGAAGGCCAAGGGCGAGATCCCGGACGCCGGCCCGCCAGTTGATGCACCGCCGCCGGAGCCGGTGCTGATCGAAAGCCCCGGGGCCGAGGACCCTAAGTGGCAGGCGATCGACGCCGAGCTGCAGAAGATCGTCCGCCAGGGGGCCTATGGCAGCTGGTTCACCCAGATCGGCTTCCATGGGATCGAGGCAGGCGTGCTCATGTTGTCGGCCCGGTCGGGCCTAGCCGCCGACAAGCTCAAGCAGGAGTATATCCCGCAGATTCTGGCGGGGGCCGAGGCCGCCGGAGAGGTGGTGAGCCGGGTCGTGATCACTGTGCGGCGGCAGATCTGATGGCCGGCTACACGAAGAAATCCCTAGGTCCGGGCGCGGCCATCGGAAAGCTCTGCCGATTGTGCAATGCAATCGGGACGAATGGTGCGTTGCAGCATTATAGTCGCGTGGCCCCTCAAGGGCTGGGAGCGTGATCTGCCATGCAAAGCCTTGGAGAAACGACAGCCCGTCTACGCCTGTCGCGGCTGGAACATTCCGTCGGCGGTTCGATGGGCGGATCGGCGTTGCTGGAGACCGCGGACTTCGGACCCAATCCAGGGGCCTTGAGGATGTTCAGCTATCGGCCGGACGGATGGAAGCCTGGAGCCGCGCTGGTCGTGGTTCTGCATGGCTGCACCCAGTTCGCTTCGGCCTTCGCCGCCGACGGAGGGTGGCTGCGGATGGCCGACCGGTGCGGTTTTGCTGTCCTGGCGCCCGAACAGACGGCAGCGAACAATCCGGCCCGATGTTTCAACTGGTTCGATGGCGACGACATATCCCGAGATCGCGGCGAGGCGGCCTCCATCGTCGCGATGGTCCATTGGCTTGTCCGCGAGGCCTCATTGGATCCGGGCCGCGTCTTTGTCGTTGGCCTGTCGGCCGGCGGGGCGATGACCGCCGGGCTGTTGGCGGCTTACCCCGAGGTGTTCGTCGGCGGCGCCATTGTCGCGGGCCTGCCCGCTGGCGTGGCCGGCAATCTGACTGAAGCCATGCGGCTGATGCACCACGGGGACAGCCGGAGCGGCGCGGATCTCGCCGGCCTGATACCGCGCCCAAGCCCTGCGCTGCCGCGGCTGTCGATCTGGCAGGGCGATGCGGACCTTGTCGTCAATCCGCTCAATGCCGGGGCGATCGTTCGGCAGTGGGCGGCGGCGAGGGGGCTGGCCGAGACGCCAGACGAGACCGAGCGGCTGGGCCGGCGAGCCCGGTCGATCTGGCGCTCGCGGCAAGGCGGGGGCGTCGTCCTCGAATTGAACGTGGTGGCGGGGCTGGGACACGGCGTTCCGCTGGCGACACGAGAGGACGGCGCCGTCGGCGCGGCCGCGCCCTTCATGCTGGAGGTTGGGATCTCGTCGACGAGGGAAATCGCTGCCTTCTGGGGACTGAAGGAGTCAATCGGGAGGCGGGCCGCGGTTCATGCGGGAACAGGATCTTGCGGATCGAGCCGTTTCGGCCTGGGTGATCAGCTGATGCGGTCGGTCGCTGATCGCGTCCCGGAGAGCGTCCGGGAGGTTATCGCCAAGGCTTTGAGATCGGCGGGGCTGCTGAAGTGATCGCGGAGAACTTGGTCGTGCGAGAGCCTATGGTCTCAGTCAATTTCGGACGATGACTCCATCGGATCTTCAGGGCTAATCTCGACAGACCGACCGCTGACCGAGGAGACCGTTCATGACAGCGCTCACGCTCTCGGCCACGCCTAAGGACAACGGCTATCAAGCGACCGTCACCCTTCCCGACGGCGTCTCGATCAGCTCGGCCGAGACCTATCCGTCGGTCGCGGAGGCGATCACGGCCGCGGCGTTGAAGGTGCTTGATATGCCCGAGCGCCTTGAGGGTCTCACCAGCGAGCAGTCGAGTTTTTCAACCAAGGCCTGACCGGCCACAAGAAGAGGCCCGTTGCCTGGCGCGCGCAATGTCCGGTCGCTGGCTAATCCAACCCGCGAGCCTTGAGAGTGAGAGACCAGCGGGTTCGCCGTGACAGGTTTGCAGGCAGAGGGAGAGGCCCGCTGTCGGCCTGTCGCGGAGATCCGCGATGCCCCCCTCCCCCGTGCTTGCTCGTCCCGGCCAAGGCCGGGCGAACCCATTTCCATCCGACGATGACGCCAATGCCGAGATTCCGCCGATCCGCCTGCGGGCGCTCAGCCTCGGCGCGGGCGTTCAATCCACCACCATGGCGCTGATGGCGGCCCATGGTGAGATCGATCCAATGCCGGATAGCGCGATTTTCGCCGACACCGGTTGGGAGCCACGCGCCGTTTACGAACACCTCGCCTGGCTCCGATCATCGAATGTGCTCCCGTTTCCGGTGCATATCGTCTCGGCTGGCGACATTCGAGCCGATCTACTCCGCGCCGGCTTGGGCGAACGCTGGGCCTCAATCCCGGCCTTCACCCGCACGATCAAGCGCAACCGGGTCGAGATCGGCATGATCCGGCGCCAATGCACCAAGGACTACAAGATCGTCCCCATCCGCCGAAAGGTCCGCGAGCTGGTGGGCTTGACTCGCCGGCGCTCGCCGAAGACGCCGGTCGTCGAGCAGTGGATCGGCATCTCGCTTGACGAGGCGATCCGCATGAAGCCCTCGTTCGAGGCTTGGCAGGTCAACCGTTGGCCGCTGATCGAGCAGCGCATGACGCGCAACGACTGCCTGCGTTGGCTGGAGCGGCGCGGCTATCCGGCGCCGCCAAAGAGCAGCTGTACCGGTTGCCCGTTCCATTCGGACACCGCCTGGCGCCGGATTCGCGATGGAGACCCCGACGCCTGGGCGGACGCGGTGATGGTCGATCGGGCGATCCGTACCGGCCTGCCCGGGATGAGGGGCGAGGTCTTTCTGCATCGTTCGGCCGTGCCGCTCGATCAGGCCGACCTTACGACTCCCGAAGACCACGGTCAGCTCGATCTGTGGGCCAACGAATGCGAGGGGATGTGCGGTGTCTAGCCGGGGCTGGAAGTGGGCGCCGGCCGCCGGCCAGTGAATGGGGCGGGCGCCACCAGAGGCAGAGGAAGGCAGGGGATTTCGTGACGGGTTAGGGCCGGGAGAGAGTCTACCGGCGGCCCGTCATGGAGAGCCGATATGGCGCAAGCCGTTCAGAAGATCGTCCTTAGTCCCTCTCGGGACATTCCCTTCAACAAACTGGTGCTGAGCCAGGCGAACGTCCGCCAGGTCAAGGCCGGCGTATCAATCGCGGAGCTAGCGGCGGATATCGCCCACCGCACTCTGCTGCAGAGCTTGAACGTCCGGCCGGTGCTGGATGCGGAGGGCGTCGAGACCGACATGTACGAGGTGCCGGCCGGCGGCCGGCGCTATCGGGCGCTGGAGCTGCTGGTCAAGCAGAAGCGCCTGGACAAGACCGCGCCGGTGCCCTGCGTCGTCCGCCAGGCCAGCGATATCTCGGCGGCCGAAGATTCGCTGGCCGAGAACGTCCAGCGCGCCGGGCTTCACCCGCTCGACCAGTTCCGCGCCTTCCTGACGTTTCGGGAACAGGGGCAGGATGAGGAGGCGATCGCAGCGCGATTCTTCGTTCCCGTCTCGGTTGTCAGGCAACGCCTGCGGCTGGCGTCGGTGTCGCCGAAGCTGCACGAGGTCTACGCCGAGGACGGCATGACCCTCGAACAGCTGATGGCCTTCACCGTCACCAACGACCACGCCAGGCAGCAGCAGGTTTGGGAGGCGGCGTCCCGTACCCATAACGACCAGCCTTATCAGATTCGCCGTCAGCTCACCGAGGGCGCGGTGCGAGCCTCTGACAAACGCGCGCAATTCGTGGGTTTGGAAGCCTACGAGCTGGCCGGCGGAATGGTCCTTCGCGATCTGTTCCAATCGGATGACGGGGGATGGCTGCAAAACCCAGCGCTGGTCGATCAGCTCGTGACCCTTAAGCTCCAAGCCGAGGGCGAGCAGCTCGCCGCCGAGGGGTGGAAGTGGATCGAGGTGGCCCCCGGATTTCCGTATGGCCACACCAACGGCCTGCGCCGGCTCGACGGCGCCGTCACTGACCTGACCGAGGCGGAGTTGGCGACCTATGACGCTCTACACGAGGAGTTCGAGCGGCTCGAGGTCCAGTACGCCGAGGCGGAGGAATTGCCAGAAGACGTGGATCGCAGGCTCGGTGAAATTGAGACCGCGATCCAGGCGTTCGACGGCCGGCCGGCTGTCTTCGATCCGGCGCTGATCGCCCGCGCCGGGGCGTTCGTCAGCATCGACGCCGACGGCGGCCTCTGCATCGAGCGCGGCTATGTCCGGCCCGAGAACGAGGCGCCCGTGGTTGATGAACCGGATGGAGCGTCCGCCGGCATCGAGCCGATTGATGGCCAAGGCCCTCAGGTCGGCGCTCAACGTGCGGTGATCACGCTAGGCGGGGACGCGGTCGCGCCCAGCTCGGCCGAGGAGGAGGACGATACGCTCAGGCCGCTCCCCGACCGACTGATGATGGAGCTGACCGCTCATCGGACCCTCGCCCTGCGCGACGCCCTCGGTAGTGATCCGGCGACGGCGTTCGCGGCGGTGCTGCACAACTTTGTGCTCGCCGTCTTCTACCGCCTGTCGTCTTCGGGCTCCTGCCTTGAGGTCTCGCTGCGCACGCCATCCTTCACCGCCCAGCCGCCGGGGTTGAAGGAGAGCCTTTCGGCCCAATCCATCGACGCCCGCCATGCGGAGTGGAAGGCCCGACTTCCGAAGTCGGATGACGAACTGTGGGAGGCGCTGATCCAGCTCACCGGGGAAGAACAGGCACGGCTATTTGCCCACTGCGCCGCGTTCGGGGTCAACGCCCTCTACGAGAAGGCCGACCGCTACGGCGGTCCGGGCATTTCCGCCTATGGCCTGCGGCAGCGCCTGGTCCACGCGGACGTGTTGGCCCGCGCGACCGGCCTCGACATGGTGGAGGCGGGCTGGAAACCGACGGTCGACACCTATCTCGGCCGGGTGACCAAGCCGCGCATCCTTGAAGCCGTGCGCGAAGCCAAGGGTGAGCGATCCGCCCAGCTCATCGATCACTTGAAGAAGGGCGACATGGCGACTGAAGCCGAACGGCTGCTCGACGGCGCGGGCTGGCTGCCAGAGCCGCTGCGGCTTACCGCGTCCGACCAATCGGCCGCGGAGCCGGGTCAGACGGGCGGCGAGGCCGCTTTGCCGGCATTCCTCGATGGCGAGGTCGCGGCCGAGGAGGGCGACGATCCCGCCGGTGATGAGGAGGACGCATTCGGACCTCATTCCGTCGCGGCGGAATAGTTTCCGTTCAGCGGGGCGGCTTCGGCCGTCCCGCATCCTCTTGCGCAACCCGAGCCCGGCCTTCCGAGCCTGTCGAAGACGGGCCGGGCTTTGCCTTTTATGGAGCCTGTCATGACCGACATCCCACCACTGAACCTCGTCCCAGTCTTTGATCTGCCAGCCTGGGAGCTCCGGCAGGCGCGCGAAGCCGAACTGGCCGCCCAGGTCCTGCCACACAATAAGGCTGCGCTGTTTGACGCACTCGCCACCGCCGGCATCGCCACCGTCATCGTCCAGTTTGAGGGTTATGGCGACAGCGGCCAGATCGAAGACATTCTGTCCAGGAACGGCGACCTGGACATCGCCCTTCCGCCGGACTTGATCGAAATTGCCGTGGTCCAATGGGAGGCCGACGAGCCACAACGGATCACCGTGTCCGTGCACGACGTGATCGAGCGCCTCGTCTTCGACTTTCTCGCCGAAACCCATTGCGGCTGGGAGAACAACGACGGCGCCTATGGCGACTTCACCTTCGACGTCGCCAACCAGACCATCTCGCTCGACTACAACGAGCGCTACACCGCTTCTGAAAACTACACCCACGAATTCTGAGGAGGCGACAATGGGACATTGCTATCACCACGCCCTCTCCTCGGTGAGGAAATGGGGCGGGACGGCGGACGACTATCTGCCGCTTCATCAGTGGTTCGACGAGCCGTCGAAGCTGATCACTGCGGACTTTCGCCACCGGGCGCTCCGACATCATGCCGAGGGCGTGTTCATGCTCGAACGCTTCTTCGGCGCGACGATCACGGTTTCCACGGGCCGGGTCGTTCCAGTGCGCTTCATCGGCGAACAACACCTGGTCGAGGACTTGGGATTCATTCCAAGCTTCGCGGACTGGGTGCGCTGTATCCGCCCCGAACCCTGGATGGGCCGCGCCCAACCCATCCATAAACAGGTCGATCCGTTCGCGGCCGTCGCCTGATCTCTCTCGCTACCCCCAATCACTCTCCGAAAGCCCGGCTGCTGCGCCGGGCTTTCGGCTTTTTAAGGAGGCTGTCATGCCGCTTTTCACCATTGAATCGACCTACCATCTGCCTGTCTTTCGGCAGCGCACCTACGATGCCGAGATGATCGACCAGGCCTGCCGGATGGCCATTGAGGATGGTGATTGGTCTGACGAGCAATCGGACGTGGAGACGTCCGGCGACACCTATGTCACCGGCGTTTGGCAAGGCGCCGACGCCGCCTACAAAGGCCCCGCCGCGCTCGTCCCGTTGCAATTTGGGGAGGCGATCCAGCGCAAGGCCGACCACTTCGAGGCCTTGCTGGGCATCCTGAAGGTGCTGGCGCACGCGCCGGACGTGACCGCGCCGACGCTGCGTTCTGGCGGCCCCGCGCCGAGGCCGCCATCGCCAAGGCCGAGGCCATCCTCGCCGGCGCGCCCGATCCGGTTTGATATTCGGCGCGCTTGTCGCGTCACCAAACCTTCCGCCCACCCGGCCCAGCCATTGGGCTGGGCTTTCGCATTTCTGGAGACTCATCATGGCCGACTATTTCGAACAGACCGTCGTTCAGCAGACCATTCCCGACGCCGACATGACGCCGCTGGAGCGGCTGTTGCTGGCCCATATTTTCCAGTCCGAACGCGATGGCGACGGCTGGTATTTCTTCGCTGAGGAGTACCCGGCCACCATGATCGTGGTCGACCGCGAGAGACTCGTGGCCGCGCTTGCCGAAACGCGCGATGGCGACAGCTCGGCCCACGCGTATGTCACCGAACAGCTCGCAATGGCCGTGGAGGATGACGACGTGATCGACCTCGATCTCAGCGGCACGTCCTGGGAGTTCATGCTTCAGGACGTCGTCAAGCGCTCGGCCACGCTGGACCACGTGACGGTCGTCTCCGCCTTCACCTGCAGTAGAATGCGCGCCGATGGCTTCGGCGGCATGGCCGTGCTCATCACCGCCGACGCCATCCGGGGCAAGAGCACCAATGACATCCTGGGCGAGGCGGAGCACGGCACGCTCGGCGCCGCGCCGGGCTTTGGCGACCACATCCTATTGCGTCTGACCGAGCAAAATGTCCACGCCGCCTTGCCCGAGATTATCGGCGCGGACCCTTCCCTGACGACGATCATCGCCGAGGACATTACCGGTGCCGATGTCCGGGCGGCTTGCCTCGCCGTGGTAGAATATACCGACCTCGCCGAGGAGCGGGACTCGGCCGTGTTCAACGCCGCGATCGGCGCGATCCGTAAGGCTGAACAACGCCGCGGCCCCTCGGACTGAGCGGCGCTCAAACCTCCATCAACCAAGCACGGCGTTGTAGGCAGCCCTCGGGTCCGGCCGCATCGGCGTGCGCCTTCATGAAAGGATGCCCCAATGAGCTGGCTCTACATGCAATCGCTGAACGGTCACTCCGGCCCCAGCGCCTATCTCGATGATCAGTTCACCTATAACCGGGAAGGCCATCGCTCGAAGGTGTTGCGCTCGGCTATGTCCGGGAAGCGGACCTACTATGCGGCCGTCGAGCACACCAGGCCCGATGACACGCGCGTCGTCTTCGCCGCTGTCTGCCTGGTTCGCTACAACCTGAGGGACCGCGAGGGTTATATCTTCGGCTACAAGGACATGGACGAGTCCGTGGGTCCCTGCGAATCCGACTGTCCGCAGGCGATCCTCGACCTCCTGACACCGACCGACAGCGCTTTCGCGCTTGAATGGCGCGCCAGATGTCGGGCCAACGCCGCGCTCAGGAATGCGCAATCGGCCAAGCCCAAGCCGAAACCGGGCCAGATCATCGTGTTCCACACGCCGATTCTGTTCCGCAACGGGCGCACGCTCGACCGGTTCGAGGTTGTCAAGAACCGGCGCGGCGGCCGCACGATGATCTACCGCGATCCAATCGCCGGCGGTCTCTATCGCATCCCCAATATCAAGGTGCTGGACTATCGCCTGGAGGCGGCCAGCTGAACCGACCCCTCATCCCCTTCCTTTCATAGCCGGGCGTATCCGCCCCTAGCTTTTCTTCGTGAGGCCCGCCCACAAGCAACACCGCCGATCCTTGCCTCGCGCGCCAGCCGGCTTGGCGCGTCGCGTCCGCGGGTCAACGGGCGAGCCGTTCCCGTTCCGTGACCCACGGCCCTGAGCCACGCGCCTTTCGGCATCGCGCCGCGAAGGGCGGCGGATCGGAGGGTTCAGGCAGTGTGCAGGGTGCTCAACAAGCGCTGGGCGGCGCGGACGGCGAACGCGATCTACATCGGCAGGGGGAGCAAGTGGGGAAATCCGTTTCGCATCGGCGCCGACGGCGACCGGGCGACCGTGATCGCGAAACATGAGTGCTGGCTGCGCGGCCAGCATCATCTTCTACGGGCGCTGGACGAGCTGCGCGGCCGCGATCTGGTGTGCTTCTGCGCTCCGGCGGCGTGCCACGGCGATCTGCTGCTGCGGCTCGCCAACGCATCGCGCGAGGCGCGCATCGCCTGGTGGCGGGCGCGAGAGGACTGAGCGGTCGGAACGCGGAGGTGGGGCGGCGATTGCCTCCTCGCGGCGCTCCGGGGCAATCATCGACTGAAACGGCGGCGAGGCGGAGGGTCGCCCGACCGCGCCCTGAGGGGCGCCGTCGGGCTGGTCTCGGCGCGGCGGCGCCGAACGGTGCGCCCCTTCGGGGCGCGGGGCGCGCGCGGTCGTCCCATCCTGTCACGCCACCCCGGAAGTCAACGGCCAGGGCCGTTCCCCTTCGCTCCGGGCCAGAGCCCTCCGCTCCGGTGACTGCCGGGGACCCCGCCGTGGCCAAGACGGGGCGATCGCACACGGCGATCCTAGCCAAGGAGCAAGACCATGACCCGTATGGGTGACATCGTGATGACCTGCCGTTCCATCGACGTTCAAGACGAGGCTGCGGCGCTGCCTCTGTTCGATCGCCTGATGAGGGGCGATGAGACCGACGGCCTGCTGGACGCCTATCTGGCGGCCACAAAGCGGGCCTGGCGGGTGGAATCGTCCATTCAGGGCTTGAGCTGCTTTCGGCCGGTCCTTCGGGTCCTCAGCGACTGGGCGGATTTCGAGCACGAGGCGGAGGCCCGGGCCTACATCGCCGACATGGAGGCGCGTCTGGCTCTGGCTCCGATGTCCCTGGGCGATGAGCTGTACGCCTGGGCGGACGAGCTGAAGGTAAGCTTCCGAGAGTGCGGCGACTGGCTGTCGGTCAAGCTTCGGCGGTTCCGGCGTTCGAGCCTCGACGACAGGCTGCCCTGAGTGCGGGGTGCGTCAGCCCCCCTTTTTGCGCGCCGGAACTCGTACTGCGCCGATCGCAACCGCCGGGCTTGGCGCCGGTGCGAAGGCCCAGACCCGGGCCAAGAGTGAGAGTTCGGCCGGGTTGGCTGCGACGGGTGGAGTTCGCGAGAAAGGCTCGCGGCGCCTGTCGCGGAGATCCCGTGATGTCAGTGTTGGCCTTGCGCCCTGCCCCCACTCCCCCCGGCAGGGCCCCTGCCCTGCTCGCTCCCGAAACGGTGCCCGATGTAGGCTCGGTGACCGACCGCAAACTGCTCTTCGCCATCGCCGGGGACGCCACCGAGGCCCTTTTGCAGCGCTTCGGCACCTTGGCCGCCGCGCTCGGCGCCGATCGCTACGAACTGGGCCGGATCGGTGGCGCCGACCTCGCCTGGACCTTTGCGGTCATACAGGAATGCGCCGGCCGCATGGGGCGAGCGAGCCTCACGCGCCGCTGCCTCATGTCAAGCTACGCTCCGGTTCTCGCCTACCTGACCATGACGATGGCCTGGCGCGGCCGCGAGCAATTCCGTGTCCTCTTCCTCGACAAAAAGAACCAGCTGATCGTTGATGGGAGTGCCTCAAGGTTTGTTACACGGACGGCGCTAAGCCGGACAGACCATGAACAGACCGAATGTTCGCTTTACCGGCATCCCGAGGCGGCGAGAAACGGAACCGTTGCGGAGGGCTTCGGATGATCGACTGAGCTCGTCAGTCCTTCCGCACAGAACATTGGTCTGCCGGCAGCGCGATCGGGTCCCAGGCGGATCTCCTGTTCACTACGACCGTAGCGAAGTCGGAATCCCCGAACGACGAAATGTTGTCGAACGACGTCTGTAATCGCACCTTAGCCGTCCGATCGATGAGAGCCGCGCTGTAGCGGTCTGACGTCGGATCTTTGACCTGCACCGACGCGAGACCGTCTGCTGTGAATGCGGAAGCATTTCTGAATTGTGGCTCGATCACAACGGTGCCCGACCGATCAATATAGCCCCAGGTAGGCATATTCGGAGAGACGGGCGCGAGATCTCCGTCGCCGAATTCACCTATAGAGTCGAACCAGGTTGTAGGAACGGCCGGCTTCTCTGGATCGAAGAATCCCCATCGGTGGCTAAACGAATTATCGCCCGGTTTGCGGCCATCAAACACCGAAATCACGCCGTTCGTGTTGACGTGCACGCCGGACATGCCCTTTGGCAAGCGCAATACTACCTGCCCACGCTGGTCGATGTAATTCGTGGTTTCTACGCCATCGGCGTCGACCGATCGAGCCGCCGCGAGATTTAACGGCGCACGGAAGGCGGCGTAGCCGAAATCACTCCGGTACTGCTCGTCTTCGAAGTGGGAAACCGAGCTATAAATGGGTGGGACAACAAATCTGCCCGTGCGATCGATGAACCCCCAATGTCCGCTTTGTCCAGCTAGGGCGAGCGGGTGGACGTCCAAACTCGCGGCGGCCAACCCGTTCTGACCAAAAGGTTCTACGTCCGCAAACTTGAGCGACACAACGATCCGCCCATGAGTGTCGACCGCGCCCGCACGTCCGTTCGATCTCACGATCACCAAGCCGCCGTGCGGCGGCAGCGAGAGCGTGTCGAACTTCGCCGGTATGGCAAGACGTCCCCGTCGGTCGATGGCGCCCCAGAGATTCCCAATTTTAACACCGGCGAGTCCATCGGCATTGAAACCAAGCGCCACATCGAATTGGGGCGGGATCACGAGTTCGCCGTGTCGATCTATGTAGCCGGACTTGCCACCGATCTTAACGAGGGCCAGTTCGTCTTCTTGGGCAGTGGCGAAACTAGAAGCCCAGTCGAAGCGGGGCGGTATTACGAAATCTCCGCGCCGATCAATATAACCGTACTTGCCATCTACCTTGACGACGGCCAGGCCATCCTCGGTGAACCGCCCGGCGATTTCGTAGCGAAACGGGATGACCGCCTGACCCTTAGGATCGACATACCCGTATTTTCCGTGTTGGACGACCGGCTCTGGCCCCAGCGAAAACAAAGGCACATTAAAGAACCCCTGGCCGGACTCGAAAATCAAGCCGGTGGATTGCTTCGTCCTAAGGTTTGCGAAGCCCTGTTTCCCGTCGCGCTCTAGACTGACCCAATCACCGAATCTCGACACCTGACTGCAAGCGGGTGGCACGACGACTTCGCCGGTCTTGTCGATGATGCCGTAGGCTCTTCCCATCGGCACGGGTTCCAGGGCTTTGGCTCCGTGCGGAGATAGGCAGGCGATGGCGAGCGCCGCGCACTTCAGCGTCTTAAAGCGCCTGGATTTCATGTGATCGCCCTCAACCCGTCGCACCTTGCGGAACAGCTTTACTTTAGATCCGGAGGCCACGTCGAACTGGCCGCCTCCTAAGGTCATTCGGTCGGCCCGCCCTGAGATTGAAGAGCTCGATAAAGCGTGGCGTGGTGGCACTTCAGCAGGGCCGCCGCGGCGCGGACGGACGTTCCCTCGTCTACGAGACGATGTCCGAGGGCGACTTGGTCGGCCGTAAGCTTCGGTGGGCGGCCGAAGCGGACGCCTCGTTTCTTGGCGGCTTCCCGCCCGGTGCTGGTCCGCTGATGAATGAGCGACCGCTCGAACTCGGCGATTCCGGCGAACACAGTCAAGATCATCCGGCCCGCAGGCGATGTGGTGTCGGCCCAGGGCTCGGCGAGTGACCGCAGGCCCGCTCCGATCCCGTTGAGGAGTTCGGCCACCTCGAGCAGGTCCTTGGTCGATCGCGCTAGGCGGTCGAGCCGGGTGACGACGATCACGTCCTCGTCGCGGAGCGCGTCCAGCATGCGGACGAGTTCGGGCCGGTTGCGCTTCGCGCCGGAGACCTTTTCTTCGTAGAGCCGGCGGCAGCCCGCGGCCTTCAGCGCCGTGCGCTGCAAGGCGAGATCCTGGTCGTCGGTGGAGACGCGGGCGTAGCCGATCAGCATGTCGCAAAAGTGCATCGATTTGCTGGACTTCTGCAAGCGACTTTCGCGACACGGGAAGCTGAGCCGGATCAAGGGCCGGCGCGGGTGTCGCACAAGTTTCGAGTTCTGCGACTCGCTACCCGCCCCGCACGGGCGTAGGCTTCCAAGCGGGGACCCCGCCGATGGCCCGACGCGAGCTGCTGACTGAAGACGAACGGGTGTCGGTGTTCGGCGTCCCGACCGAGCGCGCCGCCCTGGCGCGCCACTACACGCTCAGGCCCGACGATCTCGACTTTCTGGCGGCTCGGAGAGGCGACGCCAACCGACTGGGCGCAGCAACCTGGATGGCGCTGCTGCGCCACCCGGGCTTCGGGCTCCGGCACGACGAGGCGCCACCGGGGGAACTCATCGCCTACTTGGCCGACCAGCTTGGGCTGTCGGAGGCGTTGTTCGCCGTCTACGGAGGCCGGGCCAAGACGCGCCTTGAGCACGGGTGGGATGTCGCTGCCCATCTCGGCATGCGCGGGTTCGAGGCGGGCGACGTCGCCTTCGCACTGGATCGTGCGGCGCAGGCTGCCTGGGCGACCAACCAGGGCCTTCCGATTGTGCAAGCTGTTGTCGAGGGACTCCGAGAACTGGGCGTGATCCTTCCCGCGTCCGCCCGTATCGAACGGATCGGCCTGGCCGGGCGTGCGCGTGCTCGCAAGCGCGCGCTGGACGCCGTGGCGGGCGCCGTCACAGCCGAACAGGCCACGGCCCTCGACGCCTTGCTGGTTCCCGATCCCAGGACCGGAGTGACGCCGATCGCCTGGCTCCGCGACATCGCCGACTCGCCCTCGGCGCGGAATCTGTCGGGGCTTCTCTCGCGTCTGACCTATGTGCGGCAGATCGGGCTCGACCCCGCCGTCGCCGACACCGTCCACGAGCGCCGGTTCCGACAGCTGGTGCGCGAGGGCGCGGTCGCGCCGGCGTTCCTGCTGTCGGACTACTCCGTCCGGCGGCGCCGCGCGACCCTGGCCGCCCAGCTGATCGACCTGGAGGCGCGGCTCTCGGACGCCGCTGTGCAGATGTTCGACAAGCAGGTGGGCGAGTTGTTCGCCAAGGCTCGCGCCGCCCAAAAGCGCCATAACGTGGCTTCCGCGCGCGACGTCGGGCGTCTCATGCGCCTGTTCGACGCCACGCTCGACGCCCTGGCCACGGCGCGCGAGGACGGCATCGACGCGATCGAAGCCGTCGAGCAGGCCGTCGGATGGGCGCGACTGGAGGAGGCCCGACCGCAGGTGGAGGCGCTTGCCGCCTCGGCCGACCAGGATCCGCTCGTGGGCGCCGCGTCGAAGTACATGACATTGCGTCGCTTCGGCCCGGCGTTCCTGGAAGCCTTCCGCTTTCGGGCGGCGGGAGGGCGCGACGGCGCGCTCGCTGCGGTCAAGCTGGTACAGGACCTGAACCGCTCCGGGCGGCGGGACATACCAGCCGACGCTCCGCTCCCGTTCTCCCGCGGCTGGAAGGCGCTCGTCGGCGAGGGCGAAAACATCGACCGGCGGCTCTACGAGACTGCGGCCTTCGCCACGCTTCGTGACCGCCTCCGCTCTGGCGACATTTGGGTCGACGGCTCGCGCAGCTACCGCCGGTTCGACGCCTATCTCCTGCCTCGCGCCGAGGTCCCGGCCGCGGCCGCGAGCCTCGGTCTGCCAGCGACGGCCGGTGCTTACCTGGCCGATCGGGCGCGGCTCCTCGACTGGCGGCTGCGCCGATTCGCCGGCGCGTTACGGCGCGGCGCGATCGAGGACGTTGAGATCCGCAACGGCAAGCTCAGGGTCGCGCCCCTGTCGGCGGACGTCCCGCCCGAAGCAGCGCGGCTGGACGCCATCGTGGATCGGCTCCTTCCTAAGGTGCGTATCACCCGGCTCCTGTCGGAGGTGGCGCAGCGCACCGGTTTCACCGACCGGTTCACCGAGTTGCGCTCGGGCAAGACCCACCCTAACCCACAGGCCTTGCTGGCCGCCGTGCTGGCCGACGGGACCAACCTCGGCCTGGAGCGCATGGCCGACAGCAGTCAGGGCGTGACCTATGCCCAGCTCGCCTGGACGCAGGCCTGGTATCTCTCAGAGGAGACCTACGCCGCCGCCCTGGCATGCATCGTCGATGCTCAGGCCGCGCTGCCGCTCGCCCAAGTCTGGGGCGACGGAACCACATCCAGTTCCGATGGGCAGTTCTTCCGCAGCGGTCGCCGCGGCGCCGCCGGCGCGATCAACGCCAAGTACGGCGCCGACCCGGGACAGAAGATCTACACGCACGTCTCCGACCAGTACGCGCCCTTCCACAGCCAGCTGATCTCGGCGACGGCGGCCGAGGCGCCGCACGTGCTCGACGGCCTGCTCCACAACGCCAGCAGCCTCGATATCCACGAGCACTACACCGACACCGGCGGGGCGACCGACCATGTGTTCGCCCTCTGCCATCTGCTCGGCTACCGGTTCGTCCCCCGCATCCGCGACCTGGCCGACCGCCGGCTCGGCACATTCGAGGCCGCGGGACGCTACAAAGAGCTGGAGCCTTTGATCGGCCGCCCGATCAACACCGGCATCATCCACGAGTGCTGGGACGAGGTGGTGCGGCTCACGGCCTCGCTGAAGGCCAAGACGGTCCCACCCTCGGTGATGCTGAAGAAACTGTCGGCCTACAAGCGTCAGAACCGTCTCGACTTCGCCCTGCAGGAGATCGGGCGTATCGAGCGGGCGCTGTTCACACTCGACTGGCTGGAGAGCAAGGAACTCCGCCGCCGCTGCCTCGCCGGGTTGAACAAGGGCGAGGCGCGCCACGCGCTGGCGGCGGCAGTGTTCACCCAGAAACAGGGACGTCTGACCGACCGCACGGTCGAGAGCCAACAGTTCCGGGCGTCGGGCCTGAACCTGGTGACGGCCGCGATCGTCTACTGGAACACCCTCTATATTGGCCGCGCCGTCGAACACTTGCGCGCCGTCGGCCATCCCGCTCCCGACCACCTCCTGACCCACACGGCGCCGCTTGGCTGGACACACATCAGCCTCACCGGTGACTACCTGTGGCGCGAGCCCGACGCCGCGGCTGACGACTTCCTGCCCCTGCGACTGAACGAGCGCCTCAGCTCCGTCGCCTGATCGCTTGTTCATGGTTTGTCCGGCTTAGCGCCGTCCGTGTAACAAACCTTGAGGCACCCCCTTGATGAGGTGATGAACGAAGGGAGCGTCGATCACGCGCCGGTCTATCCGCGGGAGGTGGTCCGTCGCGCTCTTGAGGTCGATGCTTCAGCTGTCATCCTCGCCCACAATCACCCTAGCGGCGATCCAACCCCCTCCTCCGCCGACATTGAACTAACCCGCCAGGTCATCGCCGCCTGCCGTGCGCTCAAGATCGAGGTCCACGATCACCTGATCATCGGCCGCGACGGCGCCGCCAGCCTGAAATCCCTGGGCCTGATCTAGGGCCCGGCCAGAGGCAGAGTCGGGCCGGAACGGGGCGAGCCGGTCGGATCGAGAGAGAGCGTCCGAGGGCTTGCCCCATTCCTGCTCTCCCGGACATCTCCCATGACCCTTGCCGTTCCGGCCGCCGCCCTGGTGGCCGCGCCCTTCTCCACCCTGCCCGGCTTCACCTCGACCGCAGAGGCGGTCCTCGCCGCGGCTCGCGCTCTGCTCCCCGACCTCGAACAGGGCCGCGCCGTCAACGCGGGGTCTCTGCGTTCGGCAATGGAATGCGCGTTTGGCGGTTCCGACGCCGAGGGCGCCTGGGACTGGAAGACCGCCTACGAGGCCTGCGAGGTGACGCAGGTCCTGTTCCTCCGCAGATACGGACCGGCGATTTTCCGCAAAGTCGTCACGCCGGCCGGCCGGCTCGCGATGATCGAGAAGATCGCGGCGCTTTTCCCGACCCAAACCCGCCGATCGGAGACCAGCCAGGCGCTCCAGCAGTTTAGTACGCCCATCGGTCTCGCCTACGTCGCCGCCGTCGCCGCGGAGTTGCGCCCGGGTGATTTGGTGCTGGAACCGTCCGCGGGGACCGGCCTGCTCGCCATTCACGCCGAACTCGCAGACACCCGCCTGGTGCTAAACGAGCTGGCGGAGGTCCGCGCCGAGCTGCTCGCCAGGCTGTTCGAGGGCGTGGCGGTCACCCGTCATGACGCCGCACAGATCCACGACCATCTTGAGGTGGCTGTGGCGCCGACCGTGGTGATGATGAACCCGCCTTTCTCGGCGCTCGCCCATGTCGACCGCGCGATGAAGGATGCGACCATGCGCCATATGTCGTCGGCGCTGGCCAGGCTCGCCGATGGCGGCCGGTTGGTCGCCATCACCGGCGCCGGCTGCGCGCCGGACCGTCCAGCTTGGACCAAGGCTTTCATCCGCTTGCAGGAACGCGGCCGCGTCGTCTTTTCGGCCGCGATCGACGGCCGGGTCTACGCCAGGCACGGCACGACGGCCGGCACCCGCCTCACCGTGATCGACCGCATGCCCGCCGACGATCCCGCCCGGTTTCCGGAGCCGCCTGGCGTCGCGCCGGACGCCGCGACGCTGCTCGATTGGGTGATGCGGCTCGTGCCGCCCAGGGCGCCGGGTCCCGGGACGTCGTTGCCGACCACCCCGATCGCGATGCGGACGCTGACTTCGCGGCCGGTCCGTCGCAGGACGGTGGCTCCTCCCGTCGCGATTCCGGCCGCTCATCCCAACGGCGTCGAGCTGACCTATGAGACGGTCGACTGGACCCCGGCCCAGGCTGGCGGCCTGACCGACGCGATCTACGAGCCCTATTCGCTCCAGTCGATCAGCATCTCCGGCGCAAAGCCGCACCCGACTCCGCTGGTGCAGTCAGCGGCGATGGCTTCGGTCGCGCCGCCCAAGCCCTCGTACCGGCCAACCCTTCCGGCGAGCCTGATCACGAGCGGCGTCCTCTCCGACGCCCAGCTCGAATCCATCATCTACGCCGGCGAGGCGCACAGCGGTCATCTGGCAGGGTCTTGGTCCGTCGACGCCACTTGGGAGGTGGTCACGGCGGCGTCCGATGACGCCGAGCGCGCCGTCCGTTTTCGGCGCGGTTGGTTTTTAGGCGACGGCACCGGCGCTGGCAAAGGCCGCCAGGTCGCAGGGATACTTCTCGACAACTGGTTGAAGGGCCGCCGAAAAGCCGTCTGGATCAGCCGTTCGGACACCCTACTCCACGACGCGATGCGGGATTGGCAGGCGCTTGGCCAGGAGCGGCTGCTGGTCACGCCGCTGTCGCGGTTTCGCCAGGGGTCCCCGATCCCTCTGGATCAGGGCATCCTGTTCACGACCTACGCCACGCTGCGCTCTCAGGAGCGGGGCGAGAAGGCCAGCCGCGTGCAACAGATCATCGACTGGCTGGGGTCGGATTTCGACGGCGTCATCGTCGCCGACGAGGCGCATGAGATGGCCAACGCCGCCGGCGGCAAGGGGGAACGCGGCGAGACGGCGGCCTCCCAGCAGGGCCGCGCGGGCCTGCGGGTCCAGCACGCGCTGCCCAACGCCCGGGTGGTGTACGTCTCCGCCACGGGCGCGACCACGGTGAAGAACCTGGCCTATGCCCAGCGACTCGGCCTCTGGGGCGGCGAGGATTTTCCGTTCTCCTCGCGATCGGAGTTTGTGGCGGCGATTGAGGATGGCGGCGTCGCGGCCATGGAGGTGCTCGCCCGCGATTTGAAGGCCCTCGGCCTCTACGTCTCGCGTTCGCTGTCCTTCGAGGGCGTCGAATACGAGATGCTCGAGCACGCGCTCACGTCCGAGCAGGTTCGCATCTATGACGCCTATGCGGGCGCCTTCCAGGTCATTCATAACAATCTGGCCGCGGCGCTGGAGGCGACGAACGTGACCGGCGAGACCGGGACGCTGAACGCCCAGGCCAAGTCTGCGGCCCGTTCGGCGTTCGAGGGCGCCAAGCAGCGCTTCTTCAACCACCTGATCACCGCGATGCAGACGCCGGCGATGATCGCCAGCGTCGAGCGCGACCTGGAGGCCGGCCACGCAGCCGTGGTTCAGATTGTTTCCACCGGCGAGGCGCTGACAGAACGTCGCCTGGCTGAGATTCCGACCGAGGACTGGGGCGATGTTCAGGTTGACATCACCCCTCGGGAATATGTTCTCGACTACCTCGAACATTCCTTTCCGGTGCAGCTCTACGAGCCGTTCACGGACAGCGAAGGCGCCCTTTCATCACGGCCGGTCTACCAGGATGGCCAGCCGCTGGAATGCCGCGAAGCCGTTGCGCGGCGTCAGCGGATGATCGAACGGCTGGCGGCGCTGCCAGCCGTGCCCGGCGCGCTCGACCAGATCATCGACCACTTCGGGACCGACCTAGTAGCCGAGGTGACAGGGCGCGGGCGACGCATCGTCCGGCGTACGGGCACGGATGGCGTCGATCGCTTCGTCGTCGAGACCCGTCCTGGCTCCGCCAATCTCGGCGAGACCGATGCCTTCCAGAACGACGACAAGCGTATTCTGGTGTTCAGCGAGGCCGGTGGCACGGGCCGCTCATACCACGCCGATCAGGCCGCCAAGAACCAGCGGCTGCGCATCCATTATCTACTCGAAGCCGGATGGAAGGCCGACAAGGCGATCCAGGGGTTCGGGCGAACTAACCGGACCAACCAGGCCCAGCCACCCGTCTATCGGCCGGTCTCTACCGATGTGAAAGGCCAGAAGCGCTTCATCTCGACCATCGCCCGCCGGCTCGACACTCTGGGCGCGATCACCCGCGGCCAGCGGCAGACCGGCGGCCAAGGGCTCTTTCGCACCGCCGACAATCTGGAATCCGACTACGCTCGCGACGCGTTGCGGCAGCTCTACAAGCTGTTGTTCACCGGCAAGGTCGAGAGCTGTTCACTTCAGGCCTTCGAGGACGCGACCGGTCTGCAGCTCGGCGACAACACAGGGCTAAAGGACGAACTCCCGCCGATCACCACCTTCCTCAACCGCATGTTGGCCCTGACCATTGACCTGCAGGACATCCTGTTCACAGCCTTCGAGGACCTGCTGTCCGCTCGTATCGAGGGTGCAATCGCGGCGGGGACCTACGAGGTCGGGCTGGAGACGCTCACTGCCGCGAGCTTCAAAATCGACGGCCAGAGCACCATCTACGTCCACCCCGGAGCAAATGCGCAGACCCGCCTTCTGGCGATCGAACGGAAGGATCGCAACCAGCCCATGGGGGTGGACGATGCGCTGGAGCTGCTCGGGGTCTTGAACGCCGTGATGTTGATCAATGCGCAGTCGGGGCGCGCCGCCATGCAGGTCCCGGCCCGCAGCCTTGTGTTGGAGGATGGTGGTGTCGAACCGCGGGTGCGGCTTGTCCGGCCGATGGAGGCGCACGCGGTTCCCCTCGAGATGATGGGGCAGACCCATTGGAGGCAGGCCGACCGCGAGGCCTTCGCCGCCGCTTGGGAAGCGGAGGTCGCCGAGGTTCCCGAGTTCGAGACGAGCACCATGCATATCGTCACCGGCCTACTGTTGCCGATCTGGAAGCGTCTGCCCAGGGAATCGACCCGGGTCTATCGGCTGCAGACCGACGACGGCAAGCGCATCGTTGGCCGCCGGGTTTCGGCCGCCTGGGCCGCGACGGCTTTCGCAGGCGATTCGCCTAGCCTTGATCCTTCGGCGGCCTTCGCCGCCCTGCTGGAGGGCGACACGATGCTCGACCTGGCCGAAGGTCTCCAACTTCGGCGGGTTCGGGCGATGGGCGTCCACCGGATAGAGCTGATCGGGTTTTCCGAGACGATGCGCGAGCGGCTGTCGGCGTGCGGCCTGTTCCACGAGATCATTTCGTGGAAGCTGCGGATGTTCGTGCCGGTCGATGGCGCCGGGACGGCTGTGTTGGGCCGGCTGATAAAGCGCTGGCCGCTGCAGCGGGTGGTCCGCAAGGCGGCCGCGTGATGGGCCGGATATCGGCTCAGGCCGCCGAACTGGCGCGCCGTCTCGGGCAGGACGCCGAGGCAGTCTGTCGCCACTATTTGTCGAAAGGCCGCCGTGAGGGCCAATACTGGCTGGTCGGGGACGTCCGGAACGAACGCGGCCATAGTCTCTATGTGCGCCTTTCCGGCGCAGAATCGGGACCCGGCGCGGCCGGCAAGTGGACCGACGCCGCTACCGGCGAACATGGCGACCTCCTCGATCTGATTGGCTTGAATCAGGGGCATGATCATCTGGGCGAGACGCTCGACGAAGCAGGTCGATTTCTCAGTCTGGCCGGGCCCGAACCGTCTGCCGAGGATCTGAGGCAACGCCGGAACGCGCCGGCCGCGACCGGATCGCCCGAAGCTGCGCGGCGGCTGTTCGCCGCTTCGAAGCCAATCACGGGCACGCTCGCCGAAGCGTATCTGCACAGACGCGGGATCGCGACATTGCAAGGAGCCGCCAGTCTCCGTTTTCATCCGCACTGCTTTTATCGGCCAGGCAGGGACGACCTCCCGGGCGTCCCTCGAGCGTGGCCGGCGTTGGTCGCCGCCGTCACCGATGGCGGTGGCGCGGTCACCGGGGTGCATCGGACCTGGCTGGACCCCGCCACGGCGACGAAAGCGCCTGTCGCATCGCCTCGGCGCGCCTTGGGTCACCTGCTCGGAAACGGTGTCCGGTTCGGCGTGGCTCGGGATGTGATGGCGGCCGGTGAAGGCATTGAGACCATCGCATCCCTGCGTTCGACCCTGTCCTGCCTACCGTTGGTCGCCGCCCTCTCGGCCAATCATCTCGCGGCCTTGATCCTGCCCGTGGGGCTGCGGCGGCTCTACATTGCGGTCGATGACGACAAGGCCGGTCACGTCGCGGCGGAACGACTTAGCGCCCGAGCGGAGGCAGATGGGATCGAGACAGTGAAGCTCAGGCCAACCTTGGGCGATTTCAATGATGATCTGCATCTGCTCGGGATTGATGCGCTGAAGGCGGCGGTGCGGGTCCAGCTCGCGCCTGAGGATGTCGCCCGGTTCTGGGTCTTCGAGAGGGCGAGGCAGGGCTAATACATCTGCCGCGTTCGGGCCGGAAAGCGCTGTGGCGCCAGGGCTTTTGAGAGCCTTCTTCGAGTCGGCGGCGCGCTTGCGCCTTCTCCAGAGGGCGATCGGACGGCAAGCGTCCCGGGCCCGCAACACCGGGCTTCCGGCTTTCTTCCCCTGGCGGCTGCGCCACCATTCCTCGCGAGCCAAGAAAGCCTCACCCGCCATCCTTCGCTGCGCTTCGGCCCTTCGGGTGCAGGCCCCGGCCGCCTGCCGTCTTCGTCGCCTTGCGAAGGCCGCGAAGGGCGCGGCCGATCAGAAAAGGCAGTCACCATGACCCCGGACCACGAGCTTTCCGACTTCGAACCCGAACACGACGGATCTCCCACATCCCATGCCCTCGAAGAGCTTTCCCTCTACGCTTACCGCCCATTTTCGGACGAGCCCGACTCCCGGCCGCTGCCACAAGAGCGCTTGGTCCGAGGCGCCATCGCCGACATCTTCGACGCCCTGGGGGCCAGCCTGATCGACACTCGCCTTGAACCCGACCTGGAAGACCTGCTGTGGGCCACAGTCAATCTGTTCCACCGCGCCGCCGACCGGGTCCAGCGCGATCTCGACGTCAATGAAGACAGCCAGAAGCGCAGCCAGCGCGAGCAGGATGGGTCCGAGGTCCGATCGGTCGAATTGGAGCGCCTCCTGGCCGAAGGGCTGACTTTGATCGAGCGCAGGAACGCGATGGAGTTCATGCGCGACGAGGCCGCCGAACACTTCCAGTCGCACACGCGCTCACCCTGGTCGCCCAGGTCAGGCTCCTTGGTGAACCACAAGGCGCTCACCGCGGCCATGGTCGATAGTCGTGACTTTCTGAACGCCAAGCGCAGGTCCGAGACCGAGCCGCTACTGCCCGCCGGCGCGCGGATCGCCTTCACTGGCGGCTCCGACTACAACGATCACAGTCGGATCTGGGACGCGCTCGACAAGGTTCTGGCCAAGCATCCCGACATGGTGCTGCTGCATGGTGGAACCCCCACTGGCGCCGAGGCCATCGCCGCCGCTTGGGCTCGGTCGCGCAAGGTGACGCACCTTGCGTTCCGGCCCAAATGGGATCGTCATCGCAAAGCCGCACCATTCAAGCGCAACGACGAACTGCTCGAGGTGATGCCGATCGGTGTGCTGGCCTTCCCCGGAACCGGGATCAACGCCAACCTCGCCGACAAGGCCCGCAAGATGGGTATCCCGGTCTGGCGGTTCGACGGCGCCTGACGGCGCTGTCTCGGTTCAGAAATGGATGAAGCGGCCCTGGGGCGCCAGCTGCTGGATCAGGTCGAACTCATCTCTGTTGGCGGTCAGGACGGGCAGGCCCGCCTTCGCGGCGGTCAGGAAGATGAGGGCGTCATTCAGGCTCTCCTTGCGCTGATACCGCTGATAGTTTTGCGTCCGCGCCAGGGTCCCCGCGATTAGCCCTGCCTGGGCCCAGATATCGGCATCGGGCGTCAAAAGTCTGGTCGTTGGAATACTGGCAATCAGGCCGCCGTAGTGGTCGCGAAGCGCCTTCCAGCTGGGCCGACCCGGATCGGCATTGGCGACACCGGTCGCCAATTCCGCGACGCAGACCGAGCAATGGAACAGCAGCCCACGATCAACCAGCGATGCGGCCGCCGCCGGAAGCCTGCCGGCGGCCGATTGGATGTACACATTTGTGTCCAGCAGGAGCGTGGCGCGGCCGTCGCCGGCGACATCCGCGGCCGTGATCAAGGCGGCATTTGGCCGTAGCTTGAGTTGTGCGCGCTGCTTGTCCGCCTTGATGCGGCGAAGGCTCGCGGCAAGATCAATAGTCAAGCTGGTGATCCGCTCCCAGCGTTCCGCGGGTGTCCTTGAGGAACTTCGCCGTGGGATCGGGCTGCGCCAGCATGGCCAGCGCGAGCAGGCCAAGTTCAGTCGGTTTGGTCAGGCCGCTCTCACGCTGGGCAGCCTCGATCAGCGCCTTGGGCGCCCGAAAGCTGACGTGCTCGCTCTTGTCGCCATCCAGAAGGCCGGCGCGGCGGGCTTCTTCCATTACGACAGAGGCGCCGGTGGGGCCGGCCGTCGCCGCCTTGCGCGCGAGCTTCGCCGTGACGGGCCCTTTGGCGCGTTTGCGGATATTCGGTGTGGCTGTCTTGGCGACCATGATCAATTCCGTTGTGTGCAAGATATGGTCCGCTGTCACACAAATCAAGCGGAGTCCGCGTTGACATCGCCTGTGTCGGCCCAGGCCTTCCTGGAAAGGAGTAAGGCTGGGCGTAGTGGCAGCCGGATCAGCGGTAGAGAGACCGGCTCAGGGTCCCGGCCGAGGCCGGCCGATTGTCATTCCTCGGTAGTCAGTCGCCAGACCGGATTGTTGCCTTAGATGGTCCCGAATTTCGGCGTGACTGACGCTAGCGGAGGGGGCTTTCATCCCAGGGCTTTTCGCGAGCCGCGCCGGCGCAGGTGTCCCCACATCGACGCGGCTGGAGGGTGTTGGGCATCTGTTGAGGCCGCGAAGCTTTGGGAGCGTCACTGAGCTGCGCGATAACATGTTTGAGGCCCGGTCATCGTTCTTCCGCCAGCATCTGGCCGGTGTGTTGTGGCCATGGAGGTTGTCTCCCGCCTCGGCCGCTTCAAGACCAGCCCCTATTCATGCCGCCGTTGTAGGGCGCGCGGGCGCCTAATGCCGTCAACCCCCCGAGGGGGTAGGCCTGCGCTAGCGCTCCGGTGACGGCGGCGCCCGACCCCCTCCTTCAGCGCCATCGGGGATGGTCCCCGAGCAACCGAAGGAGACTATCATCATGGCTACCATCGCAAACCTGACCCAGAAGGCCGACGGCACCCTCGAAGGCACGCTGGCCACCCTCAACGTCACCGCGCCGATCGCGCTGGTTCCCAACGCCCGCAAGGCCAAGGACAACGAGCCCGACTACCGCATCATCAGCCGCAAGAACGGCTTCGAACTTGGCGCCGGCTGGAACCGGGTCTCGAAAAACACCGGGGAAGACTATGTCTCCGTCTCGCTTTCGGCTCCGGAATTCGGGACCATCTACGGCAACGTGGCTCCGGCCCCCGGCGATGATCCCTCCAAGAAGGTCATCATCTGGAACCCGGTCAACTAGCCCCCACCCGAGCCGGTCTCGCTTCCGCGAGGCCGGCTCTTTCCTTTTCATCGCGCCCACTAGGGAATTCGCCCATGCGGAACGTGCGCTTTCAGACCGTGACGGTCTTGGTCGCTGGGCTCGGTCCAAGACGTTTGGCTGAGATTGAGACCCGCGAATTCGATCGTCTGACGGGTGGGGCGCGGCGGGCGAGGCATCTCGTTTTTGTTCCCCTGCCCGCTCTTTGGTTCGTGGTGGAGTGACCTCGTCCCGGAGCGGGTCGGCTGTGAGATCCGCCCTCCCCGCTCCAGTCCGTTGCTCCGGATGAGCCCGCAGCTCAGCCCACAAGCGCCGAGAGATGGTCATTATGGCATTTGCGTAAGCTTCAGGCGCCGACGTCCGCCAAACGTGATGTTGCTGCCCTCGATGGGCTGCTGAGAGCGTGTCGAGTTCCTTGGTGGCGGCGCAGTGATCTGAAACCCCAGACGGCACGACCCGACCCTTTCCCAGCGCGGAGGTCGAATAGGTGGAATCGGCGCAAGAGGCGGCCGCCTGGCACTGACCGTCTCCCACGGGGCGCTCGGGGTCGGCAGGTCGTTTTCGCGATCCATCTCACGAACCTAGGGCGGGTCGGCCCAGGTCTAAGGCAACCTCGCTAAGCGAGGCGATGTCAGTCGGACCCTCCGGCCTTCCTCCGCTGCGCTCCGTGCAGGTCGGTTTCCGCCTGCATCGACCTTGGACCTGTCCCTCATCCCGCCCCCGGCGGTCGCGAGATCGCGGGAACGACCCGCCGGTCCAGCAGCGCGAAGGGAAGATGGTAATGGCGAAGATGGCGATGGCCCAAGCGGTTCTGAATCACGCCCAGGACTTCTACGACAGGGGCAGCTGGTACGTTATCGCCGAATGTTGGGACGCCTTGGCGATCCTGGAGGAACTGGACCAGGCGGAGGAACGCGAAGCGGCGGTCTTCGACTTTGACACAGCGGCTATCGCCCACTTTTCGCGGATGATCCATGGAGGGCAGCGTCGCCGGTGTTGGTGACGCGGCTTTGCCGAATGCTCCCAGCGGCGCTATCTCAAGATGGCAAGGGGGCAAAGGGGTATTTGGGTATTTGCCCGCGGCCATTTTTCGTTCTGGGTGGGATTTACGAACGCATGGGTGACAAAAGTTAGGACGGTGTTAGCTTGTGTTACGGGAGCGAACCGATGGGAAAGTCGCCAGAAATACAGCTTGGAAGCGGCAGGCGGCTTGAGCCGATTGGACTGCTGCTGGCGGCGCTTTCGGCGGCCGACGACACTGTAAGCCGGCTTGACGAGCTTACAAGACTACCCCTTGGGAGGGGGTTAATCGGGCGCCTGGAGTTTCAGGAGGCGTGCGCCTGGGTGTGGAATCGTGGCGGGTTGGTGCATCTGGAGGATCTGGCCCTGCATGATGCCAGCCTTGATGTGAGGTCGCCGGATCATGAGTTGGCGACCACCCATTCGGTGCTGCGCCGTTGGCGACGGACTGGACGGTTGAAGGCCGAGGACCTGTTGTCGGCCGGGGCGGTGGCGCGGTTGGTCAATCCGCGGGGCGCCGGCCGGTCGAAGGCCCTTGGGGATTTGATGTCCCTCGCCGGCGCTGAGACCTCGAGGGTACGGAGCGGTTTAAGCGCGCCGGCGGCCCTCAATGAGGAACTCACCGAGGCGGCGACCGAGATCGACGCCCTGATTGAGCGGGCGGAGGCGGTTTCCACAGACGATGACGGCGAGGCTCTGGCTGAGTGGTTTGCGCTTGAGGCAGAAGTGCCGACCGGGTGGCCTGCCCTATTGCGCGGCGCGGTGCTGCTCGAAGCTTGGACAACAATCGATCCCATGCCCCGCCACAGTCATATGGGCGTTGTCCTGGTGAACGCGGTGCTGAAGCGGGCCGGACGACTTCGTCATCATCGGGTTCATGTCGAAGCGGGTCGGCGCAAGTTGGGACGTGATGTGCGAAGGCCGGCCGACCAGTCGGGTCTGCGGCGGACGGTTTGGCAGCTGCGGGCGGTCGCGGCCGCCGAGACCATCGGACTTAGCGAGTATGATCGTCTGAGCTTAGCCCGGCAGGTGGTTTCCCGTCACCTGGTAGGGCGGCGGTCGAGTTCACATCTCGGGGAGGTTATCGATCTTTTTACCGAAATCCCGATCGTCACCGCCGAGATGATTGCCGAGCGGTGCAGGATCTCACAACAGGCTGCTCGGGGGCTCATTAGCCAGCTCGGTTCTGGGGTCGTTGAGGTGTCGGGTCGGGCGCGGTATCGGGCGTGGCGGCTGTAGCGGGAGGTCCAGGCTCGTGGTGATCCGGCTTTTGGCCTGTCGTTCAGGTCCAAGGTTGGCCGATCGAGCGGCTTCGTTGACCAATGGAGATAGGCGCTTTGGGCAAGGGTTGCCGAGCGGGGATCGAACTTGACCTGTTGTGCCGTCGCCCACGGCAGCGGATCAGGCGGTCTGGCGTTCACGAGTCTGGTTGAGGATCTCCCGGCCGCGGTTGCCTGAGGTCCTCCCCTCCCCTCTGGCGGTCTTGGTGAATGGTCGCCTGGAGCCCTCCCAGTTGATCTGTGCGGGCGCCAGAGGCGGATAGCCAAACGCTGTTTAGTCAACTTGTCGACGTGGTATTCCGCACGACGTCCTGTGGGAAGATGGTCGCCTACCTATCTGTGGCCACCAGTCGCTAAACGAAGAGTGGTGGCGAGCGGAAGGACTACATCACCTGGCATCAGCTCGAGATCTGAAACCACGGCACGACGAGTTGGCTGGCCGTCCGCGGTCTGTCAAGGCGTCGAACGTCTTTGTTGAGGGGACATCCGCAACGATCGCCATGATGACAGTGGCGGCCAGAAACGCCTCTTTTCCAGGTGGTCGTCGCGACGCCGCAGCGCGAACTGGAGTCCCTCGATCGACGGGAGGCGAACGTCGCTTCCGACGAGGAGTAGACGCCACGCCCTGACGGTGTTGGCGTTTTCGGCACCCAAGCGCCCAAATAGGCAAATGCCCATTTGCCCAAGAGCCCGCACGCCCAAAGCCCCCAAGAGGTCGGATGCCCACTTGCGAATTCGCCCGAATGTGCAACAGTGCAAGCGGGTAAGAGCCCTGATGCCCCATCGCCCGCTTGCCCGCCGGGGTAGGCGCCCTGTTGGGCGATTGGGCGATGGGGTTAACGCCCTAGTAACCGTCTGGGTGCTAACCCAATTGGGTAAGCGGGTGTTTGTAGGAGAGATAGGGGATGGCTGTCGTCAGCGCATGTTCAACCAAGGGCGGTGTTGGAAAGACCACAACGGTCATCTGCCTTGCCGACGCCTTCGCCCGGACCGGGGGCCGATGCGCCATCGTCGACGCCGACCCCAACGGCCATATCCGCTCATGGCGGGACCGCGCCGGTGACGACTGCACCGTCGACGTCATCACCGATGTCACCGAAAAGACCATCCTCGATCAGATCAGCGAGGCGGCGAGCCAATATCAGATCGTGTTCGTCGATCTCGAGGGCGCCGCGTCCCAGACGGTGACCTACGCCATCGCCGAGAGCGACCTGGTGATCATCCCCACCAAGGTCTCTGGGATGGACCTGCAGGAGGTCTTCCGCACCTATGAAGTTGTCCAGCGCGCGGAGCGAATGCTCAAACGCCCGATCGCGGCCAGGGTGCTACTGACCCAGATGTCGCCACTGATGTCGCGGGTCGCCCTGCATGCACGCCATGAGATCCAGCAAGCCGCAATTCCGGTCATGCAGACTGAAATTATCTCGCGCGCAGCCTATCAGGCCATGCACTTCACTGGTGCGACCCCTTCTCACCCCAGCGGGGACCCGAAGGCCGCCAGGGAGATGAAGGCGGTTCTCGTCGAACTGGTCCAAATCCTTGCAGAACAAGAGCGGGCAGCAGCCTGATGACCGAGAAACCGCAACCCCTGGCCTTTGGTCCGACGCCGCGCCCGAAGCCGCGTATTTCGCAGGCCCAGGCCGATCAGCTCTCCGCAGAAACCGCTGACCTGGGCTTTGGCCGGGTGACGAGCGCCCCTGGCGCTGCGCCGGCGCCGATGGCCCTAAGCGAGCCCGTAGAGACCTTGTCGCCCGCGCCAGCGCCGAGAGCGCCGCCTTCGCGCCTGAGCGCGGCTTCAAGGCCTCGCAGCGCCTCTGCCCCGGCCAGGCCTAAGCCCGCCGCAATGGCCGGCTCGGCATCGCTGAAGTTCGATGTTCCGGGCGACCTTTGGACGGAGATGAAGGTCGAGGCCGCAAAACGGCGGGTAACGGTCAAGTACCTGGTCCTTGAAGCCCTTTCAAAACAGGGGTTTGCCGTCGACCTGGAGGCAGTCCCCGAGGACGGCCGACGGCTGCGCTGACGCTAAGCACGGTCTATCAGGAACGCCTGATAGCCTCTCATTCCATTCGATTCGCGCGCTGTTGGGAGCGGGCAGGGGAGGGGCCTTGGCCCTCGGCAATCATGAGTTTGCGTAAGGACCTGCAAAAAGGCCAGTTCGACCTGTTTTCCCCCTATCTGGCGGAAATGCCGCTGCGCGATCAGCGCGAGACCATGGAGCGGCCATTCTTCTCTCTGGCCAAACGCAAGCGGATCAAGCCGATCTCCTACACGAGTCCGGATGGGACAGTCTGGGTGACGGTGAAGGCGGTCCCGGACTACGGCATGGCGACCATCTGGGACGCAGACATCCTGATCTGGGCGGCCTCGGCCCTCACAGCAATGAAGGACCGCAAGGTCAACGACATCCCCCGCACCCTGCACTTCCACCCGGCGGAAATGCTGCGCGGCATCAACCGCGGCGTTGGAGGGGAAAACTACGAGCGCCTGCGGGCCGCCCTGGGCCGCCTGCAATCAACGACGATCCAAACCAATATCCGTGGCCGGGGTAAGCGGAAAACCCGCCAATTCTCGTGGATTGAGAGCTGGTCGGAGGTCATCGACGAGAATACCGGCCAGACCCGGGGCATGGAGCTGACCCTCTCCGACTGGCTCTACGAGGGAATCCTCATGGAGGGCGGGGTGCTGGCCATCCACCCCGACTACTTCCGGCTTACCGGCGGACGCGACAGGTGGCTCTACCGAGTCGCTCGAAAGCACGCCGGCGGCAATGGGGGAGGGGGTTTCACCATCTCGGTTCCGACCCTCTTCGAGAAGTCCGGCGCCGAAGGCTCCTATCGCCGGTTCAAGTTCGAGCTGAAGAAGATCGCCGAGGAAGACCAGATGCCCGAGTATCATCTTCGATGGGAAGACGACATCCAAGGCCGAGAGCCCGCGCTCCATATGGTCCGGCGATCGGCGCTGACCCACGATCACCCCAGCTACTCGCCGCGGGGGATCAAGGACCGCCGGTTCCCAAAGGACGTGCGATAACGGCGACTGTTCCCAATAGACCGACGGTTAATGAGACGTAAACGCCGAGCACCGCGCGCTGCTCCGCACTGCCTTTCGCAGGAGCCTTCTGCGAATCGACGCTTTTTCCGCGACTTACGGTCCGTTCCTAATCGGACGAACTTCTTTGTGGGCGCGTGAAGGTCATACCTTTGGTGCCAGACTCCACGGTCTATCGGGAACGCCTTGCCGAATCGCCGAGGGGCGACGGCCTATCGGGAACGGTCCAACGGCCGATCAGGTACGAAAGAGCGGACGAACGGGAACGCTGGGTCCCCACAACATGCGGAAATTGTTCACC
>Ga0302317_10000246_pt1 | contig 50496 bp, 41 predicted proteins | sample III_Palsa_N3_3_FD_200450 | JGI IMG/M metagenome (GOLD analysis project Ga0302317, IMG submission 200450) | Peat permafrost microbial communities from Stordalen Mire near Abisko, Sweden - III_Palsa_N3_3 | ecosystem: Environmental > Terrestrial > Soil > Palsa > Peat permafrost | place: Sweden...
CGACCAGTCGCACCGCCTCTTGCTTGAATTCCAACGTGTAACGTGCCCGTGTTGTCTTCATCATGTCGTTCTCCTTGCGTGGATTGAATCACACGGCAAGGGATACGTTTTTCGGGGGCAAGGTCAATCGACTGCATGAAAACGAAACTTTTCGGTTTGGCCATCCTGCTGCTCGCCAGCATGCCCGGCGTCAGCCTCGCCACCGACAAGGTGGTGCACTTCACCTTCAACAATGCCCTGGTTGCCGCCACCCAGAGCGGCAAGCTGGACGGCAGCGTCAAGTTTTACCTGGCCGATAGCAAGCCAGCCGGCCAGGTCACCGCGCTCAAAACCGTCACCATCGAGAAGAAAACCAACGCGTTCGGCAAGCAGGACCAGGTTACCTGCGACTGGGCGCTGCAGTCAGCGTTGATCAGTCTGCAGGATGACGCAAAGGAGGCCGGCGCCAATGCCGTCGTCGACATCGTCAGCGACTATGACAACGAGTACCGTGACAACGAGAAATACGAATGTCATGTCGGCTTCCTGATGTCGGGTGTAGTACTGAAAGCCAAGCTGGCCAAGGTGCAGCCTTAGGTTCTTCTTGCAGGCTGCACGCCGCGCCAATGCGTCACATCGGAGCGCCCTGCGCATCTGCGGTACGATGGATCCCCAAGACCCCTTTCTCGGGGTCTCGCCCCATCAGGGACAAAGCCGCCTTTTAGCGGCAAAGTGCCAACTGCAGGAGTTCGTGATGCGCCCGTTTCCGCTTGGAGAAGATATCGACCTGTTGCGCGAGACCGTGCACGCGTTTGCGGAAAAGGAGATCGCGCCGCGCGCCGACCATATCGACCGCGAGAACCTCTTTCCGGCCGACCTGTGGGGCAAGTTTGGCGAGATGGGCCTGCTCGGCATGACCATTCCCACCGAATACGGTGGCACCGGCATGGGCTTTCTTGCGCACATGGTGGCGATGGAGGAAATCTCGCGCGCCTCCGGTTCGGTTGGCCTGTCCTATGGCGCACATTCCAACCTTGCCCTGCAGAACATCTTCCACAACGGCAACGAGGCGCAGCGACGCAAATACATCCCGAAGATGTGCTCGGGTGAATACATCGGCGCGCTGGCAATGAGCGAGCCGGGCGCGGGCTCCGACGTGGTCGGATCGATGAGCTGCAAGGCCGAGAAGAAGGGTGACGTCTGGGTCGCCAATGGCAGCAAGATGTGGATCACCAACGGCCCCGACGCCGACGTGCTGCTGGTCTACATGCGCACCGCGCCGCGCGTGGCCGGCAGTCGCTGCATGACCGCCTTTATCGTCGAGAAGGGCATGCCGGGTTTCACTACGGCACAGAAACTGGACAAGCTCGGCATGCGCGGCTCGAACACCTGCGAGCTGGTGTTCACGGATTGCGAGATTCCGGCCGAGAACATCGTGGGCGAAGTCAACGAAGGCGTGCGCGTACTGATGAGCGGCCTCGACACCGAGCGGCTGGTGCTGTCCGGCGGCCCGCTCGGACTGATGCAGGCCGCACTCGATCTCGCCCTGCCCTACGTGCGCGAACGCAAACAGTTCAACGCACCGATCGGCACGTTCGGCGTAATGCAGGCGAAGATCGCCGACATGTACACCGCTTTGCAGAGTTCGCGCGGCTTCGCCTATATGGTGGCGCAGCAGTTCGACAACGGCGTGAAATCGCGCATCGACCCGGCAGCGTGTCTGCTCAATGCATCGGTGAACGCAGTGAAGGTGGCGCTGGAGGCGATCCAGGCACTCGGCGGCAACGGTTACATCAACGAGTTTCCGGCTGGCCGTTTGCTGCGCGATGCGAAGCTCTACGAGATCGGCGCCGGCACCAACGAAATCCGCCGCATGCTGATCGGCCGCGAGCTGTTCCACGGCAAGGCTTGATCCAGCGCAAGCGCTGAGCACTCCCTAGGCATGCAACGTCGTCGCGCCGAAAATCGGCGCGGCGGCCGTCTGGTGCAGATCGAAAATCATCAGCTCGTTGTCGCCATGCCTGAACCAGGACGCGGGACAATACAGCCGTTGCTGCGGACCGATGTTCCAGTAGCGGCCGAGCAATCTGCCGTTGACCCACAGATAACCCTTGGCCCAGCCTGCCATGTCGATATAGCTGTCACCGAGCTGGTCGAGTCGCAGCACGACCTTGAAGAAAATGCCGGGACGCGACGCTGTACCGACCACCGTCTTCAGTTGTCCGATAAAACCCCCGTCCAGTGGCAGGCTGTAGACCGCCCAGTTTTCGAGTTCCTCATCATCCAGGCGGATGCTGCCGACGATACCCTTGCGATCGGCCATCGCCTGGCCATAGCCGACGTGCCCGAAGCTGTCGACGAGGATGTCGACGAGTTGATCTTCGCCTTCACCAGCAACCGGGAGATCGATCCGATGGCCTCGTCGCAAACGGGGATTCTGCACGCGCGAAAGGTAATCGACATAGCGCCCGTCGCTGAACACGACGGCGTAGTCGCGCAGTCCGTCGATCGTCAATGCAGCACCGGCAGCAGGGACTCTCCTGCGATACATCACCAGGCCATGATCCTGCGCGAACAGCAGTTCATTCGCCTGCGGTTTCCTGACGGCGGTGGCCGCCGGCAAGTTGTCCCATAACGATGCGTAAGCCACTGGCATCATCGGCGCAAAACGGATCGCCGGTGGCGGCGCCGGTACAGCAGGCAACGGCTGTTGCCGATGCGCGGCAAGCAGCTTGCGGAAGGTGTGATATTCCGGCGTAGCTTCACCGCGTTCGTTGATCGGCGCGCCGTAGTCGTAGCTGGTGATCACCGGCTCGAAATTCGAATAGTCACCTTTGGCATTGGCGCCCGCCGTGAAGCCGAAATTCGTGCCTCCATGCACCACGTAGAGATTGAACGAACGTCCCTGCTCGAGCAGGTCACGCAAGGTGTCGGCATAGTCGCCACGCTGGAAATCCGCATCGCCCCAGTGCGTCAGCCAGCCGGGATAGCCTTCGCCAATCCATACGGGCGCATTACCGGCGATTGTCTGCGCGGTAGCGAAATCGGTATCGCCATCCAGCCCCAGCGCCGCGCCGGGAAGATAGGTTTTCTTCTCGCGGACCTGCGCCAGTCCGTCGGAAATCGAGAATGGCCCTTCGATGCCGCGCTCACGCCACATCGTTCGCAGCTGCTCCAGATAGCTCAAGTCATGACCGAACGAGGCGTATTCATTCTCGATCTGCATCATCAGGATCGGGCCACCGCGATTCGCCATCAGCGGTGCCACGGCCGGCGCGATGACGTCCAGATAGCGCTTCACCGCCTGCGTGTAATGCGGGTCGCTCCAGGTACGCACACGAATATCCGGCTCGTGCAGCAGGTACGGCGGCAGACCGCCGAAATCCCATTCGGCACAGACGTAGGGCCCCGGTCGCAGATAGACCCACATGCCTTCCTGCTGGCACAACTCGATGAAATGGACGAAGTCGCGATTGCCGGTCTTCAGGTCGAACACGCCGGGCTCCGACTCCAGCGCATTCCACATCAGGTAGACCGCAATCGTGTTGAGCCCCATCGCCTTGGCCATGCGGATGCGGTGAAGCCAGTATTCGGCGGGAATTCGCGCCGGGTGCATCTCGCCGCTGCGGATCTGGAATGGCTGCCCATCCAGCTGGAACTGCCGCACACCGAAACCGAACCGATGTGGACGGCCGTCCGGCAATGGCTCGCCTGCAGCACTACCCGTTTGAGCCGCAGTCGCCTGGCTGCCGAACGCCTGCAGACCGAGGCTGGTGGCGATGCATGGTGTCAGCACGGCAATCCGAAGAAAGTCTCGTCGCAACATGGCTTTTCCTGCGGGTAATCGACGGTGTATCCGATCGTGAACCCATGCGGCGGCCGACATGCCGCCACACGGGTTCACGAGTGCAGGACTAGCCCCTGATCGGGCTCAACTCCAATGTCAACACTTCGAACGGCGCCAGCACGACGCTGCCCGGATGATCCGCGTCCAGCTGCTGCGGCACCTGGCTGCCGCCGGTCTTCCAGACATCGCGTACGCGAAAGCGGCGAGCGGCATCCTTCGGCAATTCCAGCTGGCGCTGCAAGTCGATCACCGTGGTCTGAGCGCGTGCATCGGGATTGCGCAATGTGATGATGGACTTCTGCGCAGACCATGCACTCCAGCCATAGACATCAAGGCGGCCCGGGTCACCACCGATCCAATGCGTGTCGCGCAAGACATCGGCGTTTGTGCGCGACCAACGCGCTGATTCAGCCAACGCATCCCAGTCCTGCGGGCTCAACAGGGACGGAGTGATGTACATCTCCTGCAATTGCGTGCCGGTGGCGAAGTAAGAATGCACTTCGTTGGCAAAATCGTGCCCCGGATCAGTGTTCAGGCGCGTATTCTTTTGCGCATAGATGATGCCGTGGAGCATCAGCGAATTGATCGGGAACAGCGGACCCTGGATCACGATGTTTTCGTAGGTCTGCTGATCACGATACGTGATCCACTGCTCGCGCTCGGTGCCCAAGCCGGCGTGCCAATCGTCCTCGCCACCGCGCCAGATCGAATCGGCGTAACGCAACCAGAACGGCGACGCCCAGGTGCCTGTGGTGAGGTTGATGAAGATGTCCGGCTTGGCCTTGCGGATGTCGTTGATCAGTTCGATCGCCGCAGAAAAATCACTGTCGAAGGCACTGCCGGGAAACACACTGTCGGCATTGCCGGTGCCATCGAACTTGAACTGATTGACACCATTCTTGTTGACCAGCTCCATCACTGCGTCATGGAAGCGCTGGTAGTACTTCGGACCAGACAGCGCCAGACCATCATCGATGATCTCGTAGCCGCTGGCTTTGCCGCCCGTCACGCGCTCCTGCTTGGGCGGACCGTAGCCACCCCACGGTGACAGCCACATGCCGGGGGCGGCACCGTATTTCGCCGCTGCCTTGTCCAGTGGCACGAAGCCGTGCGGAAAATCCTTGCTGAAATGCCAGCTGCCGCTGCGATCATCCCAGCCGTCATCGAACAGGAACGAATCGAGCTTCACGCCACGCTTGACGCTGAGCTCCTCGCCGAACGTGTTGATGCGATCGAGTGCCTGCGCTTCGTTGTACGGCGTGAAGTAACCGATGTCGTACCACGAGTTGTAGTGCAGGAACGGCCGATACGGGTGCGCCCGCTCGCGCTCGACATAGGTGGCGAAGTCACGACGCAGCTGACCTTCGCGCACCACGCCGGCTACCGCCGAATAGGTGATCGACTGGCCTTTGCGCAGCGGCAGGCTGCGGGCCATGGTCAGTGCCATGTGCTTGCCACGCACTTCGCTATCGGACAGCGGATCCTCGAAGCCCATGTACATCTGCCCGGCGATTACCGGTGAACCTTTCACATTGCCATCCACCGCAGCGCTCGCTGCTTCTGCCGGCAGCAGCGACACGCTGGTGATGTGCTCGTCCTGCTTGAGCGCGGTAATCGTCACCACTTCACGCAGGTAGGCTGAACCTTCGCGTTGCACCAGCTGCCAGTCGATACGGAAGCGACCGTCGGCATCAACGAAACTTGCATTGACGTCCTGCCCCGGCAAGCGTTCGGCCAGGCGTGACGCAGCGGCGTTCGCCGGCAGTGCCTGCTGATGCGGCGATGCAAGCATGGTCATGTCGCCCGCGCTGATTACGTGCTTGTCTGCCAGGCTCAGCGTGAAGGGTGTCTTGATCGTCAGCGACTGGCTGCCGTCGGGACTGGCGATCGTCATACCCGTCAGGCGGTCACCAGTCACCTTCCAGTGGGCGCCGATCGCGGCATTACCGAAGCTTGCCTGACCTGCATGATCGACGAACGACGGCGCGCCAGGTTTGGCGATGCCTGCATCGTCGGCACGGGCCGCGCCACCGCACGCAAACAGCGCGCACAGCACGCCGGCGGCAAGACGCGAAGCGCGCATGGCCCTGTGCTGGGCGCGATCATCGGAACGACGGGCCGCGCCCGGCTTGTTGAAGTATGTGCGAGACATGTCTACACCTATGTTGTGGTTTGCCATCCGCAGCCCGTTGCCCATCCGCATGCTGCGGCTTGCCTCACTGCGAAACAACAGAAATCAGCAGCCCTGCCCGGGTACACTCAGGCAGGGCTTCCCTTTATCCCGCGATCAGAACCTCTGCTGATAGCGGAAGTACACGTAGCGGCCGATGTCGTACGACGCGTTGTAGTTGTACGGCGTATCGCTGCCCGACCCGTAGTAGCCGTACACGTACGGCGCAACGCGATTGAAGACGTTGTTGGCGCCCACCGAGAAGGTGGCGTTCCACGGCGCCTTCCAATACACCTGCACGTCGCTGAACGTGACCGATGGCACCTGCGTCTGCGGCGAGATACCCACGCCCGGCTCGTAGTTGTCGGGCAGCGTGCAGGGGAATGCGGTCGTCGTGGTGGGTGGCGGGAAAGCACAGGCCGCCTTGTAGGGCGAGAAGTAACGCATGGTCCAGCTGGCACCGTAGCTGCGCCAGTCCCAGTTCAGAGTGACGCTGTCGCGCAGGCGCCAGGACGTGTAGAAGTTTTCTGTGTTGCCGGCGGCATAAATGACGTTCGCGCCAATCGTCGGCAGTTCGTTGAACTTCGAAATATAGGTGCCGTTCGAGCTGAGCTTGAAATGCCCGATCGAGGTTTCAGGAAAAGCGTAGGCAAACGAGAAGTCGTAGCCGCTCTCCTTCTGCCAGCCTGCATTGGTTTCCAGGTTCAGCAGGTCGTAGATCTGCCCGGTACCGGCCTGACGCTGGAACTGCCCGCAAGCGGCCTGGATGCTGTACTGATAGCAATCGGCCAGCACCTGATCGTTGCTGATGTTGGTGATCAGGTTGCGGATGTTGTAACTCCACCAGTCCACCGTGACGTTCAAGCCGGTCAGCCAGGACGGGCTGTAAACCAGACCGAGATCGGCGTTGTAGGACGTCTCCGGTTTCAGGTTGGGATTGCCTCCGGTGAAGTTCGTGTTCGGCAGCGCGCCTTCGCCGTTCGGGCTGGTGATCGGCAGCCCGGTGCTATCCGTCTGACGGAAGTCGGCAGCTACGCCGGGAATGCCGCCGTAGCCCGACAGACAGCGCTGGGCAACCAGTGCACTGCCGCCATAAGCACCCGGCCCGTATACGCTGTCGCATGGATCGGTAAACGTACCTGCCGGATACCGCCCCTGATAGAGGTCGTTGACGGTCGGCGCACGAAAACCGGTGCCGTAGCTGCCACGGAACAGCAAGTCGTCGAACGGCTTCCAGGTCAGCTTGAACGAGTTGTTGTCGGTGCTGCCGAAATTGCTGTAATCGGAATAGCGCCGCGAAACATCGAGGTCGAGACTATTGATACCGGGAAGGTCCTTCAGCAACGGTGCGTTGAGCTCGACATAAGCCTCGTTCAACGAGTAGCTACCGCTGTTGGGACCCACACCGCCATCGGTGGAATAACCGGCGTACGCGTACGGATCCGGGTCATCGTAGCCGGACTCCACACGATGCTGCACGCCGGTGGCGAAAGTCAGATCACCGCCGGGCAGTTCGTACAGGTCGCCACCGAAATCGGCGACATAGGCCTTCTCATCGCTGCCGTAATGCTCGACGCTGTTGATCGAGATGTAGTTGAGCATCTGCTGGCTGATGCCACCCGGGCCGGCGAGTGGGTTGATCGGCACGCAGCCTGCGATGACATGACCTGGTGTACCGCATTGCACGACACCGTTGGAGCCCATGAACGACGGCCCGAGCGCATTGGCCACATTGACCAGATTGAAATAACCGGTACGTGTGTTGACGCCACTGATCTTGCTGTCGTAGGTATAGACGTCCCAATTGAACAGGTGGTCACCCCACTGGAAGTTGCCGCTCAAGCCGAAGTTGTAGTGATAGTTCTTGGGATCGTTGTAGCTGCGGTACGTCGTCTCGGTCATCACGCGGACGAACTGCACCGGCTGGATGCCATACAAGGGGTTGTAATAGCTGTACTGGGAGAGCACCGATGGAAACGCACCGTTGGATCCCATGCCGCTATAGAGATCCGGCGAGCCGGATTCCGCCGTCTCGTGGTCGAGGTTGTAGCCAAGATTCATGTGGCCGGTGATGTAGGAGGTGAAGTCGTAGTGGCCATCCAGATAGAGGTTCTTGGTCTGGTCTGCCGTCTGCAACATATTGCTGCGGCCGGCGTAACTGTTGTAGTTCTGGTCGCCTGCATTGGCCAGGCTGGTCACGTCGCCGTTCGCGGCGTAGGTCGGTTGCACGAACGGGTGGTAGTCGTTGATGTTGAGCGAATTGCCGCCGGGGTTGAGTATCAGCGGACGCGGATTTCCATCCGGATAGGTCGAGCCTGGAGCATTGGTGATTGCCCCGTAGGGACCGTAAGAGCTCAGTCCCAGGTATGGATGTTCATTCGTCCACGGATACGCGGAAAAATTGCGGTCATCGGTCCATACCGGGCTCTGATTCTGGTACGAGGCGCTGAACACGATGCCGCCCTTGGGCGTGGACTTGCCGAAGGTGACGCTGCTCTGCGTCTGCCGGCCATCGCCGTGCGGCACGTATTCGCCGTTGTAGGTATCGAACTCTCCACCGTTGAAATCTTTCTTGGTGATGATGTTGATCACGCCGGCGATGGCGTCGGAGCCGTATACGGCCGAGGCACCGGTCGCCAGTACGTCGATGTGATCGATGATGGCGGCGGGGATCACGTTGATGTTGGTGTAACCACCATGGGCGGCGCCGATGCGCTGTCCATCAACCAGGATCAGCGTGCGTGGCGCACCGAGACCGCGCAGATCGATGAACGATCCGCCCTGGTTCGGACCCAGGTCACCGGGGGCCGCGTGGCTGAGATCGGGCGGGGATGTCGATGATACGTTTTGCAGGATCTGGCCGACCGTGGCAAAGCCCTGCCTCTGGATGTCCTGTGCGGTGATCGTGATCACCGGTTGCGCAGCTTCCACGTCCACGCTGCGAATGTTGGACCCGGTGACGCTGACCTGCTTCAGAACCACGGCCTTGTCCGGTGTACCCGGCTGAGTGGAATCCTGCGCCGGATCTTTCTTGGCCGGCGCCTTGGTCGTCGTGGTATCCACCGGCGGAGACGCCGTATCGGTTTGCGCCAATGCGCCTCCCGCAAACGCCAACCCACCCATGGCGCACGCCACTTGCATGGCTATCAACGATTTTCTGATGGATGAAGCCAGCATCTTCGTGCTTCGGCCTCCGAGAATGGAACAACCATTTTTTTCAACACGCATGAAATACCCGCTCCCGTGGTTCGCTATCGCACTGCGCAGACTGCATCTCCCCTCTGTCGCAGACGCTTATGGATACCCGTGGAAAACTCCTCATTCCCACGACTTGTTTGCACGCTCTTTCAGATTTCAGACGCAAGCGCTCCCGCCGGACCGAAACGGTCCGGTTTGAATCCGTGCTTTCAGTTAAGCCAGGCGGTGCACTCGAACCTCAGAGAGCAACGCCTCTACCGCCCGCCGTTCGACGAAACCGGTTTCCTCACCTTGCGCGTTGGCCGCACCGCAAGCCGCACCCAACCGCAAGGTCTCCTCCAATGTCATGCCTCGCACGATGCCCACTGCCAAGCCAGCCAACAGACAGTCACCCGAACCCACAGCGCTGCTGATCTGCTCAAGCTCGATGGCGGCGCGCCAGACGCCACGCGCATCGGCGGCAACCGCTCCCATCGCACCCATCGTCACTACTGGCATCTCGACGCCACGGACGGCCAATTCGCGCGCAGCACTGGCAGCAGCAGCGAGGTCGTCGATCGGACGCCCAAGCAGTTCGACGATCTCGTCGCGATTGGGCTTGACCATAAAGGGTTGGGCCTGCAGCGCATGCCGCATCAACTCACCGCTGGCATCGACCAGGCAGCGCTTGCCGGCATTGCGCACATAGATGGCCAGATCGGCATAGGTGGTCGGTGAAAAGCCGCGCGGCAGGCTGCCGGAAAGAATGACCAGTTCACTGTCGTCGACACTGCGACGAAAGGCGCGCAGCAGAGCTTCGCGCTGCTCCTCGTTCAGCAGCGGCCCCTGCCCCAGAATTTCGGTGACCTGTCCGTTCGCATCACGCAGTGCGATGCAGGTGCGCAGGCTGTCGGCGATCTCGATGCCATGGAACAGCACGCCGCGTTCGCTCATCCGCCGACCGATCAGGTTGCGATGGGCTGAATCGACCAGGCCCACCAACTGTACACGCTCACCCAGCGCGGCAATGGTTTGCGCAACGTGCAGTCCTTTGCCCCCAGGGAATACCTGTTCGTCGAGCGCGCGACTGACTTCGCCAAGACGCAGCGTGTCCAGCCGGATGAAACGATCGATCGCCGTGTTGAAGCCGACGACGCTGATCATGGAGTGCCCGCCAGCAAGGCCTGCACTTCTGCAGCGTGCGGTTGTCCCGTGGTACCACCGATGCCGCGCGTGGACAGGCTGCCGCAGGCACTACCCCAGCGCAGGCAATCGCGCAGCGATGAACCGCGCAACCACGCATGCAGAAACCCTGCGTCGAACGAGTCGCCAGCACCCGTGCTGTCGATCGGGTCAACCGCGAAGGCAGGCACCTCGAGCAGGCTCCCCTTATCCAGGCTGGCGCAACCCAGCTGTCCCCGCTTCACCACCGTTTGCGTGTGGCCGTTATCAAGTGCACGAAGCCCATCAAGCAACCCATCACAACCGGTGATGGCGGCAAGCTCGAGCTCGTTGGGAAGAAACAGGTCGACCTCGCTTAACGCGTCGAGTAGATCAGCAGCCCACACCTGCTCCGGATCGAAGCCGGGATCGAGCGAGGTACTCAGGCCGGCGGCACGCGCACGCGCGAATAACTTGCCGCAATCCGGACGCAGCGCCCGCTGCAGGTAATACGAGGAAATATGCAGGTGATCGGCGCTGGCCAGCAGCGCGCCGTCCACCTCGTCAGCACGCAGCGCAGCGATCGCACCGGGGAAAGTCACCAGCGCGCGGTCCTGCGGTGTCGATAGTGAAACGGTGATGCCCGTGCGCAGCCTGGCATCCGGGCGTAGCGAGGCAATGTCGACCCCGGCGTCGCGCAATACATCCAGACAGTAGCTGCCCCATTCGTCGACGCCGAGCTTGCCGTGGAAAGAGACAGGGTTATCCAGACGCGCCAGCCCCATCGCACAGATCATCGACGAGCTGCCGGCCGTCTGGATGAAGTCCTCGGCGAGCACCTCACGCCCTGGCGTTGGCAATGCCTGGCAATTCTTGAAGACCAGATCGACGTTGATTTCGCCGACGACCAGAATGCGCTTCACGCTCCCTCCTGGTGCATTGGAAAGTGCTCGACCACGCGCGTAAGCACACCCTGCGAAGGTGTGTCTGGCTTGCCACCCAGTTCAAGACAACGGAAAAAAGCGAGCAGTTGCCCCACCGCCACATCGGCCAGTAGCGGCAGCGCGTCGTCGACTGCGCCCAGACCCTGCAGCTCGACCGCAACATCGTGAGGACCCAGCAATTCGGTCGCTATGCCCTCGCCCACCAGCACCCTCGTCATGCCCAGCTGCTTGCGCGACAGTTCGCGCAGCAAGTCGTATTCGTACGCGCGCACGGCCGGATCCGGCGACAGGAAACCAACTACCAGGGTCTTGTCATCGAGGCTGGACATCGGCCCATGCCGCAGACCGAGATAGGTTTCAGCCATCGTGACCACGGCGCCACCGGTCATCTCAAGCATTTTCAGCGCGGACTCGTGAGCCGCGCCAAGCGCACCGCCACTACCGAGATAGACCACAGCGGAGAAATCGCCGCGTGCGATCGTCGCCAATGCGTCGGCCTGTTCGTCGAATACGCGCTGGACACTGCGCGCGAGTTGACTCACGGCTGCCGCTGAGTCGCTGCCCTCCCGCTGTACCAGACCGGCGCCAGCCAGCAGCAGATTGGTGAAGCTGCTGGTCATGACCAGGCTACGGTCATTGGTGCGCTCATCGAGCACCAGCACCGTCACGCGCGGATCGTCGCGGTAGCTGGTGGCCAGTTTGCCGTTGGCGTTGCAGGTAATGACGAGATGGCGATAGTCGGGGGCATCGGCCAGCAGCCGGCTCACCACGCCACAGCTTTCCGGGCTGTCGCCGGAGCGCGCCACCGAAATCAGCAAACCTGCACCGGGTGGTAGCACACTGCGCCAATGCGTGAGCAAGGTGCCGGCGGCGATGGCTTGCACCGGCACGCCCAGTCCGAGTTGCAGGTCGGGCGCAAGACATTCGCCGATATACATCGAGCTGCCCGAGCCGGTCAGCACGATATGGTTGGGAAGCGGCGTCAGCGCGGGCCGCAGTTGCTGCGACACCTGCGGGTCGCGCAGAAGATCGGCCGTGCCGGTCCAGGTCGCCGGTTGTTGCAGAATCTCGCGCAAGGTGTCGGCATAGCCGCGCTCCTGCTGCTGCGCCAACGGAAGCGCAAGTAGCTCCCTTAGCCCGATCGAATCTTTCGTTTTCTTGTTTAATGTTGACATTTTGCCAGATACAATCGAATGTGAAAGCACATAACTCATGAACCGAGAGTATTCGAAATGAAACAAAACTTACAAGAGGTTTCGAACAGCGGCGGCCCACTTTCGCGGCTCACCCTGTCCCATGGCAAGCGCACTCGCCTGTGGCGGCTGCTTTACGGCCATGGCCCACGCAACGGCAGCCTGCTGGTGTTGCCGCTCGATCAGGGGCTCGAGCATGGCCCAACGGACTTCTTTCCGAATCCGCCGGCGGTCGATCCGGAATACCAGTTCCGCCTTGCCGTCGAAGGCAATTTTTCGGCGATCGCGCTGGGCATCGGCCTCGCTGAAAAATACATGGCTGAGTACTGCGGACGCATACCGCTGATCCTTAAGCTCAACGGCAAGACCAACATTCCCAGCGACGCCGAAGCCACCTCGCCCCTGTTCGCCTCGGTCGAGGATGCGGTGCGCCTCGGTGCCGACGCGGTCGGTTACACCATGTATGTGGGCTCTCCACGCCAGCACGACGAATTCCGCCAGTTCGAGAAAGTGCGCCAGGATTGCGAACGCTACGGCATGCCCTTGGTACTGTGGTCGTATCCGCGTGGCAGCGCCGTCAACGCCAAGGGTGGCACCAACACCCTGTACGCGCAGGATTACGCTGCCCGTGTGGCGCTGGAACTGGGCGCCGACATCGTCAAGTTGCACGAGCCCAATGACAGCACGACCAATGTACCGGCACCGTACAACCAGCTCCAGGAAGATGCCGCGGCACGCTGCGCGCGCGTGGTGCGCTCGGCCGGTCGCACCATGGTGCTGTTTTCGGGTGGCGTGAAAGATGACGACGACGACGCCGTGTTGCGCCAGGTCGAGTTCTACATGCAATCCGGCGCCAGCGGCGTAATGTTCGGTCGCAACATGTGGCTGCGTCCGTTCGAGCAGGCGCTGGCGCTGACCCGCGCCGTGCATACCATCATGGCCCGATATCCGCGCTGATTGCCATATCCGACACAGGCCGTCCGATGATCCCTACCCATCGCAAACCACATCGGCGCACGCCCGAGGCAAGGCAGCACTGCAGCATCACGCAAGCGGGCTGCCTGTGCTGCGCACCTCCCAGCGGCGCCGGCACCGTCAAGGGTGCCGGCGGCAAGAATCCGCTGAAGACCCAGGCGGACACCAGCAAGGATGGACTGCGCCTCACGGACTTCCAGCCGCGCAGCATGTTGCATCTACCGAAGACGCGGATCGAACGTCCACGTTTTCCGGTGATCGACATGCACACCCACCTGACCTGGTCGAGCAACGTTCGCAACGGCATCTCGGTGGGCGAGGAAGTCACCGTGTTCGCCCGGCCCGAAGAGCTGTTGCCGGTGATGGACCGCAAGGGCGTCCGCACGCTGGTGAACCTCACCGGCGGCATCGGTGCGGGTCTGGAGCAGAGCATCCGCAGCTTCGATCATGTTGCGCCGGGACGCTTTCTCACCCTCACCGAACCGTCGTACGAATTCTTCCCCAAACCGAACTACGCACAGTTGCAGGGCGATGCGATCACACACGCCAAACGGGTCGGCGCGCGCGGCCTCAAACTGCTCAAGACCCTGGGGCTGTATCTGCGCGAACGAATCGACGAAGGCCCGCTGGTGGCCGTGGACGACCGCCGCTTCGACCCGATGTGGGAGGCCTGCGCCGGCTACGACATGCCGGTGTTCCTGCATGTATCCGACCCGGAAGCGTTCTTTCTGCCTACCGATGCGAGCAACGAGCGTTATGAGGAACTGAGCAAGCATCCGGACTGGTCGTTTTACGGCCCGGAATTCCCCAGCAACGCAGAGCTGCTTGCCGCGCGCGACCGCATGATCGCACGTCATCCCAAGACCACCTTTGCGCTGCTGCACGTGGGCAACAACGCGGAGAATCTCGCCGCGATCGCCAACTGTCTGGACCGCTTTCCAAACACCGTGATCGACATCAGTGCGCGGATCGGCGAATTGGGTCGTCAGCCGCGCGCTGCGCGGCGTTTCTTCGACCGCTATCAGGACCGGATCATGTTCGGTACCGATGCGGTGCCCTCTCCCTACGGCGACGACGTGCCGCAGCAACTGTTCGGCGACGAACTCTACGAGATCTATTACCGCTTCCTGGAGACCGAAGACGAATACTTCGACTATGCACCGGCACCCACGCCGCCGCAGGGGCGCTGGTCGATCTACGGACTGGGCTTGACAGAGCAGGTGCTGCGCAAGGTATATCATGACAACGCCGCCCGACTCCTGCATATCGACCCATGAATCAAGCCCCCATCGCCTCACGCCGATTACTGGTGGAAGAACGCCGCCGCCTGATCGTCGACCTGGTGGAACAACAAGGGCGAGCCACGGTCGAGGAACTGGCAACCCGGTTCGGCACGTCGGCCGTCACGATCCGCACTGATCTGGAAGTACTCGCGCGCAGTTCGGCGATTGCCCGGTCGCACGGTGGTGCGTTGCCGGTCACGGCGGTCACGCCGGCAACCAACGACACGCCGCTCAACATCAAGGAAACCCGCTGCCACGCGCAGAAACTGCGCATCGGCCAGGCCGCGGCAAAGATGATCCAGGACGGCGAAACGATCATCCTCGACTCCGGCTCCACCACGGTGGAGATCGCCCGCCAGATCCGTCAGATGAAGTTCGAATCGCTGACCGTGATCACCAACGCGCTGAATATCGCGCTTGAGCTGTCGGGGATCCCGCAGATCCGCGTCATGATGCTGGGTGGCCTGCTGCGACAGACCTCGTATTCACTGGTCGGCCCGGATGCCGAGCAGGCACTGGCGAAACTCTCCGCCGACCGGTTGTTTCTCGGCGTCGACGGACTCGATCCAGAGGTGGGCGTAACGACTCCGGATCCGCTCGAGGCGGCGTTGAATGCGCTGATGATCCGCGTCTCTCGCCAAACCATCGCCGTACTCGATGCCAGCAAGCTGGGGCAGCGCAGTCTGTCGGTGATCACGCCGGTGCAGAACCTGCACATGGTGATCACCGACAGCAACGCTGCCATCGAGACCGTCGAGACATTGCGAGCTGCAGGCGTGCAGGTCGTGCTGGTTTGATGCTCGCGTCGCGGGATCGCCGCGGCAGCTGATTGTCGACGTCGTGTCAAAGACACAACGTCGACAACCCAGGACGTTCAGAACGCCATGCGATAACTGACCATGGCCGTATCCCCACGCTGGTACTGATCGACGTCCCTTTCGGCATCCAGCTGCAAGCTGGATGTGGGTGAGAAAGTCCAGTTGAGCGAACTGCCCATGACCCCGCCGTAACGGGACAGACCGATACCACCTACCGGCGCCCACTGCGCCAGTCCGGTGAAGCTGGCATCGGGAATTTCGCCGTGCATGGCGAAAGCCTGCTGCCACAGCAACCGCGTCTGGAAGGTCAGACTGGTGCCTCCATCCAGCGTCCAGTGATGCGTGGCACGCAGGCCCACGCCTGCCTGCCAGCGCTCGATATTCTGATTACCCGACATCAGACCGAAACCGTCCGCACCGCTTTCGTTGAAGCCGTCGCCCTGAATCTGCGCGTATTGCAGATTCACATAGGGAGTCAGCTGCGTACCGCCGAGCATGACGCGGTAGCCACTCTCGCCATAAGCCAGGCCGTAGCGACCGTTGGTCTGGCTGCCTACACCTGCAAACTGGCTGCCGAGTTCGAGTTCGCGCTGCATGTTCTCGCGATAATTGCCGACACCGAAACGGCCCATCGTGTACCAGTTGCCCTCGACTACACCGCCGTAGAGCATGCCTTCGAGTGCATGGCTGTAGCCCTGATCGGCGCTTTCGGATAGCCGACCCAGACCCTGAGTTTGACTCACCGCGTAACCCATCACGCCATTCGTGCCTAAGCGGGTGTCCTGCCCGATCATCGTGCCGCTCAGATCGAAGCCGACGTCGCTGTAACCACTGCGTGACATGCTGCCCTGCGAGCCCAGACTCTGCGTCCAGCTGCCCACCAGTTTCGGCGCGTCGAGCAATTGGTCGAAGCGACTGGACAGCGCCTGGGTACCGGCGTCAATCGCCTCGAACGTCATCGCCGCGCTCGCCGCGTGCAGCTGACCTGACAGGCTGCTCAACGAATTCTGCGCGGCGGCCAGCGTGGCCGACTGTTGCAGACTTGCTGCACCGGCGAAAAAGCCAGTGGCTACCGGAGTGGAGGTTGCTGTCAACGTGCCCTGCGTGAGTTGGGTATTGAGTTGCGTGAATGCGCTTTGCACGCGCTGCGCCGCGCCCATCGAAGCAGCCGTATAACTCGCGCCCTGGATCTGGGTAACAGTCACCGCCTGCACATTGAGCCACGCATCGTCGGCGTCGTAATTGAGCGTGGAGTTCAACATCACTCCGGGCGCCAGATTCAATGCCGAAAACGTGCCGGTGAGTCCGCCGGTGGCCGTCAGCACATCGGTATGCGAGCTGGCGATATAGCCAGAATTCGTGCCGGTCACCAACAGGCTGCCGGCCAGGTTGGCCGTTCCGCTGACCATCAACGCCGAGCCGAGTGACACCGCCAGCTTGCCGGTGGCCTGCTGGACATAGTTGCCGCCCACGGTGACATTGCTGCCGCTGACACCCAGCGAGCCGCCATTTGTCACGCTGCCGCCGATTGTCTGCGTGCCGCTCACCGTGCCGGACGCGCTGATGGTGACGCTGGAGGCCAGCGACTTGGCGATCAGCGTGCCGCCTTGCACCTGGGTCAGGCCGGTGTAGCTAGACGGCTGCGTCAGGTTGAGCGTGCCGGGACCCTGCAGGATCAGGCCGCCCGCACCGGAAATCGGATTGTTCCAGCTGGAGCTGCCGGTGAAACCGACGGTGACGTCGCCCCAGTTGAACTGCTCCGGTCCATTGACCGCCTTGCCGACATCCAGCTCGCCGTAGCCGAACGTCGCGTTCGGCTGCGAGCCACCGAGTGGGTCGGCGGTACCCAGCAGGGTCTGCTGCACCAGCGCGTTGCTGAAATACGGGTAGGCCTGCCAGACCAGTGCCGCCGCGCCCGACACCTGAGGTGCGGCCAACGAAGTGCCCTCGACAACGTAGTAGCTCGGATTGGTGGTTGTGGCGAGGGTGTCCTTGTCCAGCACGATGACGTCGCCCGGTGCAGCGAGGCAGTAATTCATCGCGATGCCACACTTGTTGGAATAGCTGTCCAGCTGGGTCGGGTTGTTGCTATTGACCGCCACGACGACCAGCCAGCCCTGCTGCAGCGCGGAATCGTTCGCGATCGTGGGCAGCGATGCGATCGTGCTGGGGTTGGCCTGCGAATCGTTGCCCGCGGCAAATACCACCAGACCGTTGTGTTGCTCAATAAACGGTGCATACGCCGCATCGAAAGCAGCCGAGGTAGCCGTATCGGTACTGCTCCACGATATGCCACCCCAAGAGTTGTTCATGATCTGCACGCCAGCGCCGATCAACTGTTGATTGACCTGCCCCAGTGGCACGGCATCAGCCCCTGTAACCGTAGTGGGTACCGTGGAACCGTTATCGTCCGGCGCGTTGTCGTCGATAATGCGCGCCGAGACCAGATCGGCGCCCGGTGCGATACCACCGGGAAACTGAGCAAACGGGGCACCCGCAGCAATCTCGGACACCCAGGTGCCATGCCCGACGACATCGGGAATGCTGGTGTTGTTGGTCGTTGGATCGACGTCGATGAATTCGTCCAGCACCCGTCCAGCGACGGCGGGATTGTTCGGCATGATGCCGCTATCCACAATGCCGATAATGACGCCGGCACCGGTGTAACCCTGTGCATGTGCGGCATTGGCATTCGTCAATGTCAGCTGGGCATCGATCGGCGGTTGAGCGACCGTCGGCGTGGTCGGCGCAACCGGGGCTGTCGGCGTCGCTGGCGTCGGCTTGACGTTGCCGCCGCCCCCACCGCAGGCGCTCAGGCCAAGCGCCAGACAAATCAGCATCGCTACGTCACGATGTTTGAATACCTGCATCCGGGTGTTCATAAACTCGCCCCACAGCATGCTCGTATGGCCCCCAGCCAGCGCCGGAGTCGGTAACCGGCCCCCACCAGCACTGGCACGCTGCAGTCTCGCACAATGCCGCCGCAATAAATTGCGGCAGTGCCTCCGACTCCTTGCGTTCCGGCGCGTTTGCCGCGCTTTGCCGTCGGCTGCGATAATTGGCCAGTCAAGTCGGGCATTCTGCCCGTTCAGGTCCTTGCGGAGATATTCATGTCGGACGTCAGCATTGTCATCGTGGGCGCCAAGCGCACCGCGATCGGTTCCTTCCTCGGTCAGTTCAACGGCGTTCCCACGCCGAAGCTCGGTGCCACGGCGATCCGCGCCGCGCTGGAACAATCCGGCGTTGCCCCCGCCGACGTCAGCGAAGTGATCATGGGTTGCGTGCTGCCGGCCAACCTCGGCCAGGCGCCGGCGCGCCAGGCATCGCTGGAGGCCGACCTTCCGGCCAGCACCGGCTGCACCACGATCAACAAGGTCTGCGGTTCGGGCATGAAGGCGATCATGCTGGGCCACGACTTGATCAAGGCCGGCTCGGCGACTGTCGTGGTGGCCGGTGGCATGGAGTCGATGACCAACGCGCCGCACATGGTGAATGCCCGCACGGGGATCCGCTACGGCGACGGTAAGCTGGTTGACCACATGGCCTGGGATGGTCTGACCAATCCCTACGATGGCCAGTCGATGGGTGTGTTCGGCGAGCTGTGCGCGGACAAGTACCACTTCACTCGCGAAGAGCAGGATGCGTTTGCCATCGAGTCGGTCAAGCGAGCCCAGGCTGCGCAGCAGAATGGCGCGTTTACAGGCGAAATCGTGCCGGTGACCGTGGCAGGCCGCAAGGGTGACGTGCAGGTCGATACCGACGAACAGCCCGGTCGCTCGGACATCGCCAAGGTGCCGACGTTGCGTCCGGCGTTCCGCAAGGAAAATGGCACGATCACCGCCGCCAGCTCGTCGAGCATTTCCGACGGTGCGGCGGCCGTGGTGCTGCTCTCGGCGGACGACGCAAGGGTGCGCGGCATCAAGCCGCTCGCACGCATCGTGGCGCATGCCACACATTCGCAAACACCGGAATGGTTCACCACGGCACCGATCGGAGCGATCCAGAAGGTGCTCGACAAGGCAGGCTGGAAAGTGGCCGACGTCGACCTGTTCGAAGTCAACGAGGCATTCGCCGTGGTGGCCATGGCACCGATGCGCGAACTGGGCATTGCGCACGACAAGCTCAACGTGAATGGCGGCGCCTGTGCGCTGGGCCACCCGATTGGCGCCAGCGGCGCGCGTCTGGTGGTGACCCTGCTGCATGCCTTGAAGACCCGCGGGCTCAAGCGCGGTATTGCCACCCTCTGCATCGGCGGCGGCGAAGCCACGGCTATTGCAGTGGAATGCATCGACTGATGCCGATCGTGTATCGGGCAACCCGTCCGGTATCGATCATGACAGCCGGTTAAACCAGTTTTTAATATCTCCTATTGCGCTATTATAAAAATGTAGCGCAATTTCCTCGAAAGCGTTATTAATGCACGGCCATACGGCATTCCACGGCAAAGGAGATCCACCATGAAGTTTACGCGTACCCTTCTCGCCTCCGCGCTTGTCGCGCTGTTGGCGGCTTGCAGCAACGGCGCGCAGGATTCCGCGCAGGACGCACAGAAGTCGGCTGACACCGCTCAGCAGGCTGCTGATACGGCACAGCAGGCCGCTGCTTCCGCGACCGCTGCGACTCCCGCTGCTGCTCCGGCTTCCACCGCTGCTGCTCCGGCCTCCACCGCTGCCGCTCCGGCTGCTGCTCCGGCCTCCACCGCTGCCGCTCCGGCTGCTGCTCCGGCCACCACCGCTCCGGCAACCGCCATGGACTCCATGAAGAGCGCTGCCAACAGTGCTGCCGACGCGGCCAGCAAGTCTGCTGACGCTGCCAAGGACGCTGCTGCTGCTGCTGCCAAGGCCAAGGACGCGACGGCGGGGCATTAATCCCCCTTCGTCAGCTACCGAAAAACCGGCCGCCTTGTGCGGCCGGTTTTTTTTCGTCCGGCTGACTAACGAGTGGGACAAACGGCAGCAGTTCAGATGTACTGCAACGACGGCTATCATCTTCTAATTAATCGTCACGACGGCAGCCACGAACCAGCAGCTACCGTCATAAGCCGCCATTAGGGGCTGGAAGCTATGAGCCCGATTTTGTGAGCCTGACTTTATGAGCCCGACCTTATGAGCATCATCGCTTCGCAGATCGATCCCCGTTCGCCTGAGTTCCAGGCCAGCAGTGCACAGCTGCGCAGCGTCGTCGATGACCTGCATCGCGAGCTGGCGCGCAGCGCCGAAGGTGGTGGTGCGAAGGCCCGCGAGAAGCATGCCGCCCGCGGCAAGTTGCTGCCCCGCGAACGCATCCGCGCCTTGCTCGACCCAGGCTCACCGTTCCTCGAACTGTCGCCGCTGGCCGCCCATGGCATGTATGACGACGCGGCGCCTGCCGCCGGCCTGATAACCGGCATCGGCCGGGTCCACGGCCTCGAGGTAGTGATCGTGGCGAACGACGCCACCGTCAAGGGCGGCACTTATTTCCCGATCACGGTAAAGAAGCATCTGCGTGCGCAGGAAGTAGCGCTGGAAAACCGCCTGCCCTGCGTCTATCTGGTTGACTCCGGCGGTGCGTTCCTGCCGTTGCAGGACGAGGTATTTCCAGACAAGGAACACTTCGGCCGGATCTTTTACAACCAGGCGCGCATGTCGGCCTTGAATATTCCGCAGATCGCGGTGGTGATGGGTTCATGCACCGCCGGCGGCGCGTACGTGCCGGCGATGAGCGACGAGACGATCATCGTGCGTGAACAGGGCACGATCTTCCTCGGCGGCCCGCCCCTGGTGAAAGCAGCTACCGGCGAAGTAGTGGACGCCGAAACGCTGGGTGGTGCGGACGTCCATACGTCCATCTCCGGCGTCGCCGATCACTTCGCCGAGAACGATGCCCATGCGCTGTCGATCGCGCGCGACATCGTCGCCAGCCTCAATCGCAAGAAGGACATGCAGCTGGCATTGCGCGAACCGGTCGAGCCGCGCTATCCCGCCGAGGAACTTTACGGCGTGATTCCGCAGGACACACGCCGTCCGTTCGATATCCGCGAAGTGATCGCGCGCATCGTCGACGGCTCCGAGTTCCATGAATTCAAGGCGCGCTACGGCAAGACTCTGGTCACCGGCTTCGCGCATATCCACGGCTATCCAGTGGGCATCATCGCAAACAACGGCATCCTGTTCGCCGAGAGCGCACTCAAGGGCGCGCACTTCATCGAGCTGTGCAACCAGCGCAACGTGCCGCTGGTGTTCCTGCAGAACATCACCGGCTTCATGGTCGGCAAGAAATACGAGCAGGCCGGTATCGCCAAGGATGGCGCCAAGATGGTCACCGCCGTGGCCTGCTCGCATGTGCCGAAGTTCACCGTGGTGATCGGCGGCAGCTTTGGCGCTGGCAACTATGCGATGTGCGGCCGCGCCTACGGCGGCCGCTTCCTGTGGATGTGGCCGAACGCGCGGATTTCCGTGATGGGCGGCGAACAGGCCGCGTCGGTGCTGGCCACGGTCAAGCGCGACGGTATCGAGGCAGCCGGCAAGACATGGAGTGCCGAGGAAGAGGAGGCATTCAAGGCGCCGCTGCGCGAGCAGTACGAACGCCAGGGCCACCCATACTATGCAAGCGCCCGGCTGTGGGATGACGGCGTCATCGATCCGGCCGACACCCGCCGCGTGCTCGGCCTGGCCATCTCGGCGTCGCTAAACGCACCGATCGAGCCACAGCGATATGGCGTGTTCCGGATGTAATGGGCTATAAAGCCAGCGGATGATTCAGGGGAAATTGTAGAGTGATTGTTGGTATCGATCTGGGCACGACACATTCGTTGATTGGTTGCTACGGCGAATTGGGCCCACAGCTTTTTCGCAACGCCCTCGGGGAATATTTGACGCCTTCCGTCGTCAGTATCAATGACGACGGTCACGTGATTGTCGGCACCGCAGCCAGCGATCGCCTGATCAGCCATCCCGACCTGAGTATCGCCTCGTTCAAGCGGTGGATGGGCACGGCCCGTGAAACGCGCCTGGGTGCCAGCTCCTTCAGGCCGGAAGAACTCTCCGCTCTGGTGCTGCGTTCGCTCCTCGCCGATGCCGAGTCCGCCCTCGGCGAAAAAGTACAGGAAGCGGTAATCAGCGTACCCGCCTACTTTTCCGATGCGCAACGCAAGGCCACGCGCGTGGCGGGCGAATTGGCTGGCGTCCGTGTCGAACGGCTGATCAACGAGCCTACGGCCGCGGCACTCGCCTATGGACTGCAGGATAAGCAGGACGGCAACCGGTTCCTGGTGTTCGACCTGGGTGGAGGCACGTTTGACGTCTCGATCCTGGAAATGTTCGATGGCATCGTCGAGGTCCATGCCAGCGCCGGCGACAATTTTCTGGGCGGCGAAGATTTCCTGGATGGCCTTCTCGCAGCATGCCTTTCCGACCTGAAGCTGCGTGCTGACGATTTCTCGCCCACCGAGCGAGGGCTTCTGCGGCGCCGGATCGAAAACCTGAAACGCGAATTGAGCCAGCAGGCGCAGGTGCGACTCGATTGCCAGGTGGGTCAACACCACATGGATTGGACCATCGACCAAGAGCGGTTTTTGCAGCTGTCCGAGCCGTTGATGCAACGCATGCGCGCACCGCTTGAACGCGCCATGCGCGACGCACGATTGCGCCCGGAGCAACTGAACGAAATCATCCTTGTCGGCGGCGCCAGCCGCATGCCGCTGGTGTCGAAACTCATCGCTCGAATGTTCGGTCGGCTGCCCCTTCGACACGTGAATCCGGATGAAGCCATTGCTCTTGGCGCCTGCGTGGCTGCGGGCCTGAAAAGCCGCAACACGAAGTTGGAGGAAATCATCCTCACTGACGTTTGCCCCTACACGCTGGGCATCGAAATCGGGCAACGGGATGCGCTGGGAAATACACAGAATGGCCTGTTCTCACCGATCATCCAGCGCAATAGCGCGGTTCCGATCAGTCGCGAAAAGCCGTATGGCCCCATGGTCGAACGTCAGGACAAGCTGATCCTGAAGGTTTACCAGGGTGAAAACCCGATGGTGGCGAACAACATCCTGCTTGGTCAGCTGGAAATTCCGCTCAGGCCGGACTTGCCGATGGCGGAAAACCAGGTGGCCGTGCGTTTTACTTATGACATCAACGGTGTTTTGCAGGTGGAAGCAACCCGGCTGACCAGCAAGGTTCGCTATGAACTGGTGCTGGAGCAAAGTCCGGGACTGCTCGACCAGAAGGAAATTCGTGCGCGGCTCGCCGCACTCTCTCAACTGAAGATCCACCCACGCGGCAAGCAGGAGAATGTCGCCCTGCTGGCACGCGCAGAACGTCTGTTCGAGGAACATCTGCCTTCAAGACAACTGCTGCAGCAATGGATCGTGCAGTTCCGACAATCGCTAGAAAGTCAGGATGAGCAGGTCATTCGCGAACATCGCACCAGTTTTGCTCAAGCGATGGACCGACTGGAGACCCCGTTGTGAATTGGGCTTTCGACCTCCTCGAGGTTTCGCCCGACACCGATGTTGGTGGCGTCAAGCGCGCCTACGCGCGCTTGCTTCGCAAATCACGTCCTGACGAAGACGCCGAGGGCTTTCAGCGATTGCATACGGCCTATCAGATGGTGCTGGCACATATGACAGCCCGTGATGCCGGCGCTGCCATCCGGAGCGTCCAAGCACCACCAGTTTTCCACGCCCAACCCTCTGGCCCCATTCTCGACGGGCGTGAGCTTGCAGCGAGCCGAACGACGGCTGCATTGACCGACGCTACGACCACATCAAGACCGTCTCCATCGGAAACAGACGTAAATCCCGTCATAGCGGTGAATCCGGCGGAACTGGTCAACCGCGTCATTCAACACGCCGTCGATAACGACGATCGCAAGTTGTCCGTTTGGCTCTCCAAGCAACCTGAATTCTGGTCCATCCGCAGCAAGCAGCAAATCGGTCAGCTGCTGCTGAATCAACTCTTTCGCAACCCTCAGCCCATGGCGTCCACCTGCCTGGATACGTTGCTGCAGTTTTTCGACCTCGAACAGGTTCTGTCCGGAGTCAATCCGATGGCGCTGGCCCAACTTCGCCGTCGCCAACTTGCAATGTGGTATTTGCTGCCGCAGAACGATCGCGCGCTCGCTTTGCGCCTGAATATCCCCGTCAATCGGGCTCCCGATCGGCGCCAGTTGGCGGCATGCCTTCGTTTGCTCCAGACGCCATGGCGTTGGCAAAGCGTCCCCGGGCAAGCCCTTCGGCGTGGACGCACAGCCGCCATTGGCCGCCTTATTCATGGGCTATGTAGCGGCCATCTCGCGGAGTTGCCTCCACAGATCGATCGAGCGAATGCCGTGTTCTGGTATCGCGCCGCCCCGACCGGCGCAATGAGCTGGACTCGCTTCGCGGTGGGCTCGGTGCGGGCCGGATTTCTGGCTCTGATTTTGATGACCGTTGTCGTCGGTATTGCCACCCTGATCTGGTGGACCAGCGGCGACGGCACCCACGTGTTGGCCGCATTGGATCTCGGCGCCGTCATGGCGGCAAACATTCTCGGGCTCTGGCTGGCCTATGCCGGTTGGATCTGGCTTGACCATTGGCAAGGCCTGCCCGAATCAAGCCCGTCACGACCCGTCTGGCTGCGGCGGATGCTGCTCCCTGCGCTGTGTGCGGCGGTGCTTGGTCTGGACTATCTGGCAAACGCGCCCGTGGCAGCGATCGCGATCCTGGTGCCAACGGTTGCCGTGTCACTGCGCCGCTTCAACCATCGCGCCAAGCCTCGTCTGGGACTTGCATCAAACCTGAGCGTGCTGGGTTTTCTGTTGGTTGTATTGGGTAGCACTGCCTCGAAGCTGGCGCTTCTGCTTCCCGAACACTTTCCAGTCATCGGTACCGGTGTATTGATACCGATGGGTTTCTGGATCGCGGACATGTGGCGACACCGGCTTCACTTTAAACGCAAGGCGATCGCGTAATTCAGGCCTGCGGATCTTCTCCGCGCAGGCGCACGTCATTGGCGGGCATGTCGGTCTTTTCGGCACTGACTTCGCGTTGCGACTCGAAGAAGCGCTGTACCTGCTGGCAGACGGCCATGGTGTTCTCGCGGGCAATCGCTGAGACCAGGAACCACGGCTGAGTCCAGCCCAGTTCATCGACGACCCTTTGCGCCGCTGCTGCACGCTCGTCCTCCGGCAGCATATCGGCCTTGTTCATTACCAGCCAACGTGGACGCTCCAGCAATTCTGGGTTGAATTTCGCCAGCTCCTGCTCGATCGCCCGCACTTGCCCGGCTACATCGGTGTCATCGATCGGCGCGATATCGACCAGGTGCAACAGCAGGCTGGTGCGCGCGACGTGGCGCAGAAACTGGATGCCCAGGCCGGCACCGTCGGCCGCACCCTCGATCAAGCCGGGGATGTCGGCGATCACGAAGCTCTGGTCGGTACCGAGGCTGACCACACCCAGATTCGGGTGCAGTGTTGTGAACGGATAGTCGGCCACCCGGGGGGTAGCCGCCGAAACGGCGCGGATGAAGGTCGACTTGCCGGCATTCGGAAACCCGAGCAGGCCGACGTCGGCGAGCAGGCGCAATTCCAGCTTCAGCTCGCGCGCCTCGCCCGGCGTGCCCGGCGTGGCCTTGCGCGGCGCCCGGTTCACCGAGGTCTTGAAATGGATATTGCCTAGCCCACCCTTGCCGCCCTGCGCCACCAGCATGCGCTGGCCGTGGCTGGTGAGGTCACCGATCATCTCGTCGGTGTCCACATTGGTGACCATGGTGCCCACCGGCACGCGAATGACCGTGTCTTCGCCGCCCTTGCCGTACATCTGGCTGCCCATGCCGTTTTCGCCGCGCTGGGCCTTGAATGAGCGCTGGTGGCGGAAATCGACCAGGGTGTTGAGGCCTTCATCGGCGACCAGCGAGATCGACCCGCCATAGCCGCCATCGCCACCGTCGGGGCCACCGAACGGGATGAACTTCTCGCGGCGGAAGCTGATGCAGCCATTTCCGCCGTCACCGGCCTGGACCTTGATATTGGCTTCGTCGACAAATTTCATGGTCTGGGGTCCCGCACTCTTTGAATATCAGAAGAAGGATAGCCGAGCGGCTTCCTCACAAACGAAAAGCCCCGCCGAAGCGGGGCCTTCGCTGCCGCCATCTTGCGAAGCTTACGCCTGCACGACGTCGACGAAACGGCGATTCTTGTCGCCGCGAACTGCAAACTGGACGGTACCGTCAACCAACGCGAACAGCGTGTGGTCACGGCCCAGGCCCACGCCGGTACCCGGATGGAACTGGGTGCCGCGCTGACGCACGATGATGTTGCCGGCCTCGATGGCCTGGCCACCGTAGATCTTTACGCCCAGGTATTTCGGGTTCGAATCGCGACCGTTGCGGCTGGAACCTACGCCTTTTTTATGTGCCATGACTCAATGCTCCAGTGCTCAGGCGTTGATGCCTGTGATCTCAATTTCGGTGAAATGCTGGCGGTGACCCTGCTGACGCTTGTAGTGCTTGCGGCGGCGGAATTTGATGATGCGGATCTTGTCCGCGCGGCCGTGCTTGCGTACGGTAGCGCTGACGGTGACTCCATCAACCAGCGGCGCGCCCACAATGACCGACTCACCGGCGCCATGCAGCAGCACCTGGTCGAAATTCACGGTGGACCCTTCTTCGGCGTTCAACAGCTCCACGCGCAGGACATCGCCCTGCTGAACGCGGTACTGCTTGCCGCCGGTCTTGATGACTGCGTAACTCATCGGAATGCCCTTCTGTCGTTATTCTCTTGGGTATCGCCATGACCCAACCGGGTCTGACGAACCGCGGATTATAACGACCTGCCCGCGCGCTGGTCAAATACTGACCACGTCGAAAGCTGAACGGGGGTGGGCGGGCGCTAGCTGGCTCAATGCCTACGCCATTGAAGGGCCCCGATCTCGTCACTCCTGCCCCTGCTCGTCATTCCTGCGCAGGCAGGGATCCAGAGGCTCGGGAGCCCTTGCTGCGTTAGGACCCTGGGTTGACCAACTTCGCTGTTGAAAAGCGCCTCCTGCCTTCGCAGGAATGACGAACGGGGGCACGGGGCCACGTCAAGTTCTTGATACGCAAGGGCCCTGGGTCCCTGCCTTCGCAGGGAAGACGAGCTGGCGCTCAACTCGGCCAAAGACTACTGACAATAACTGACCTACCCAGGTTGATATAGTGGTGAATCCTCACCACATCTTGGCGCAATGGACACCATACGCATCCGCGGCGCACGCACGCACAATCTCAAGAACATCGACCTGGACCTGCCTCGCGACAAGCTGATCGTGATCACCGGCCTGTCCGGCTCGGGCAAGTCCTCGCTCGCGTTCGACACCATTTACGCCGAGGGTCAGCGTCGCTATGTCGAGTCCTTATCGGCGTACGCACGACAGTTCCTGTCGATCATGGAGAAGCCCGACGTCGACCATATCGAGGGTCTATCGCCGGCGATCTCGATCGAGCAGAAATCCACCTCGCACAATCCGCGCTCCACGGTCGGCACGATCACCGAGGTGTACGACTATCTGCGCCTGTTGTTTGCCCGTGTGGGCACACCACGCTGCCCCGACCACGGCATCCCGCTGGAGGCGCAGACGATCAGCCAGATGGTCGACGCCACGCTCGCGATGGATCCCGAAACGCGCTACATGCTGCTTGCGCCCGTGATCCGCGAGCGCAAGGGCGAACATGTGCAAGTGTTCGATCAGCTGCGCGCGCAGGGGTTCGTGCGTGCCCGCGTCGACGGCACGGTGTTCGACCTGGATGCGGTGCCGCCGCTGACGTTGCGCCAGAAGCACACCATCGAAGTCGTCATCGATCGCTTCCGTCCGCGTGACGACATCAAGCAGCGTCTCGCCGAATCGTTCGAGACCGCGTTGCGACTCGGCGATGGCCTGGTGATCATCGTGAACATGGATGACGCAAAGGCTTCCGAGCAAATGCTGTCCTCGCGTTATTCCTGCCCGCTGTGCGACTACTCGCTGCCCGAGCTGGAGCCGCGACTGTTCTCGTTCAACTCGCCGGTCGGCGCCTGCCCCTCCTGTGACGGCCTGGGCGTGACGCAGGTATTTGATCCTGCGCGCGTAGTGGGCCACCCGGAGCTGCCGTTGTCCGGTGGTGCGGTGCGCGGCTGGGATCGGCGCAATGCGCACTACTTCCAGCTGATCCTGTCGCTAGCGGCACACTACGGCTTCGATGTGGACATGCCGTGGCAGAAACTTCCCGCGGCCGTCCAGAAGGCTATTCTCTACGGCAGCGGCAAGGACAAGATCGCATTTCGCTATATCACCGAGCGTGGCGGCAAGGTCACCCGCGAGCACCAGTTCGAGGGCATCCTGCCGAACCTGGATCGGCGCTACAAGGAAACCGAATCGCCGGCGGTACGCGAGGAGTTGGCGAAGTACATCAGCGACCAGCCATGCCCCACCTGCGAAGGTCAGCGACTGAACCGCTCGGCACGCAACGTGTTTGTCGCCGACCACGCGCTGCCTTCGCTCACCCATCGATCGATCGATGATGCCTTGGCTTTTTTTGACAAGCTGAAGTTGACCGGTTGGCGTGGCGAGATCGCCGCGAAGATCGTCAAGGAAATTCGCGAGCGGCTGATCTTCCTCAACGACGTCGGCCTGAACTACCTCACGCTGGACCGGCAAGCCGACACGCTCTCCGGTGGCGAGGCACAGCGCATCCGCTTGGCCTCGCAGATCGGTGCCGGCCTGGTCGGCGTGATGTACGTGCTCGATGAACCGTCGATCGGCTTGCATCAGCGCGACAACGAGCGCCTGCTCGGCACGCTCACCCGTCTGCGCGACCTCGGCAATACCGTCATCGTGGTCGAACACGACGAGGACGCAATCCGCATGGCCGACCATGTGCTCGACATCGGCCCCGGCGCCGGCGTGCATGGCGGCGAAATCGTGGCGCAAGGCACGATGAAGGACATCCTTGCCGCGCCGCGTTCGATCACCGGGCAGTTCCTGTCCGGCAAGCGTGCGATCGAGGTGCCGAAGGAACGCCGGCAGCCGATCGACGAGGAGTCGTGGCTGCATCTCAAGGGTGCCAGCGGCAATAACCTCAAGCATGTGGACCTGGCCATCCCTGCCGGTCTGTTCACCTGCGTCACCGGCGTCTCTGGTTCGGGCAAGTCGACCTTGGTCAACGACACCCTGTTCCGCCTCGCCGCCGCCGAGTTGAACGGTGCCAGCACGCAGGCTGCGGCGTACAAGTCGATCGAAGGTATGGATCTGTTCGACAAGGTCGTCGACATCGACCAGTCACCGATCGGGCGCACGCCTCGTTCGAACCCGGCCACCTACACCGGTCTGTTCACGCCGCTGCGCGAGATGTATGCGCAGGTTCCCGAGGCACGCGCACGCGGCTATACGCCGGGTCGCTTCAGCTTCAACGTGCGCGGCGGCCGCTGCGAGGCCTGCGAAGGCGATGGCTTGATCAAGGTGGAAATGCACTTCCTGCCCGACGTCTATGTTCCTTGCGACGTCTGCCACGGCAAGCGCTACAACCGCGAAACGCTGGAGATCCATTACAAGGGCCACACCATCGCCGACGTGCTCGAGATGACGGTGGAAGACGCGCTGAAGCTGTTTGAGAACGTGCCGAACATCGCTCGCAGGCTCGACACCCTGCGCGCCGTGGGTCTGGATTACATCAAGCTGGGCCAGAGCGCGACGACGCTTTCCGGCGGTGAAGCGCAGCGCGTGAAGCTCTCCAAGGAGCTGTCCAAGCGCGACACAGGCCGCACCCTGTACATCCTGGACGAGCCGACCACCGGCTTGCACTTTCACGACATCGAGCAGTTGCTCGACGTGCTGCATCAGCTGGTCGACCAGGGCAACACGGTGGTCGTGATCGAACACAACCTCGACGTGATCAAGACGGCCGACTGGGTTGTCGATCTCGGTCCCGAAGGCGGTGCCGGCGGCGGTCGCATCCTGGTCGCCGGTACGCCAGAGACGGTAGCGGCCACGGCCAACTCCCATACTGGTCACTTCCTCGCACCGCACCTGAAGGCTGACAAAGCAAAGAAGGGAGCGAGGGCCCCAGGTGCCGAGAAAAGAGTCAAGGCCGGCACCAAACACATTGCCTCGCTGGACAAGTTCAAACCCACGCCGCGAAAAAAGCGCTCATGACCGCAGGCGCATCGAAACAGCAGCACGTTGTCGACACCGCTTCAGCGGGTGCTGGCAACGATGCTGCGTCCACGAAACACGACAATGTCATTGCTCCCCTGTTCGTGGCTTCCATCGAAGTGCGCTGGCGTGATCTGGACGCGTTCAACCACGTCAACAACGCGAACTACCTGACCTATCTCGAAGAAACGCGACTGCAGTGGCTGCGGCAGGTACGCGACTGGTTCAATGCGGAGTCCATGCCGGTGCTGGCCGCCAGCGAACTCAACTATCGATTGCCGATCGAATGGCCGGCCCAGCTGCACGTGCAACTGGTTTGCGAGCGCCTCGGCAACAGTTCACTGACGCTCGGACACCGCATTGTCGATGCGGCCGACGCCAGCCGTCTTTACTGTGACGGTCGCGTGGTGATGGTGTGGATGAATCCGGCCACGGGTAAACCGGTGCCGCTGCCACTGACGATCCGCGAGGCGGCAGCGCGCTAGCGGCCACCGCGTGGCCGCACGGCAGTGAAACCCCGGTGACCCCGTCGACGGACGACGTGCCCGGGTCATGGCTATGATGGCTACCGGTTCTTCCATGGAGTTCGCCAGATGCTGACCCCCCATCGCTCTGCTCTCGCGTTTGCCTGTGCCGCGGCGCTAGCTGGAACATCCGCGGCGCATGCCGCCAACAGCACCGAACTCACCCTTTATCGCAGCGACAGCCCCGGGCTGTATGCCAGTAACAGCGATGGCGACGTCAATGACGGCTATGCGGTGGTGCGCGAACAGCGTGCGCTAATGCTGACCTCGGGCACCCACGATGTAGTGATCGGCGATCTGCCTGCCTACCTCGACCCCGAAGCGCTTGCCCTGGGCTTTCCTGGCGGAGGGGCCAGCGTCGTCTCGCAACGCTTGCTGCTCGCGCAGGGGGCGAATGCGGCGCTGACCGGACTGACCGGCCAAGCGGTGGACGTGCTGGGTGCGAACGGCCAGTCGCTGGCCAGCGGTACCTTGTTGCGTGCTGGCGATGGCCTGGTGGTGCGTGGCAGCGACGGCCATACCACGCTGATCCACGAATACGCTGCCGTACGAGTAACCGGCGACAACGTTCCGACCGGCTCCAGCCTGGACCTTCGGGTCAACGCCACGCGCGGCGGCCAGACTGCCGCCGTGCTCAGCTACCCTACGTCGGGCCTCGGTTGGCGTGCCGCCTACGTGGCAACGCTGCAACCGGGCACGACCTGTCGCATGCAGTTTGAATCGCGCGCCAGCATCGCCAACCGCAGCGGTCGCGACTGGCACGACATCAAGCTCACGCTGATTGCCGGCGAACCGAACTTCGCCAGGGAATCAGCCCCTCGCCCCATGATGATGAAAGCGATGGCCGCCCCTGCCGCCGCGTCGCTACCCCAACAATCCACGCTCGCCGACTATCGCAGTTACAGCCTGCCCGGTGAAGTCGACCTGCCCGATGCCAGCGTCAGCCAGGTGCCGCTATATGCAACCCGCACCGTCGACTGCGAACGCACCGCATTGTTCGAAAGCGGCAACAGCTGGCTGCCTCCGCAGCCGATGCTGAATCGCGATTTCAACGTGGAGAATGGCGGCGCGATCGTCAGCACTCTGAAGCTGCAGGCGTTCGACAGCCTGCCGGCCGGTTATCTGCGCGTACTGACCGCCGACAAGAACGGCACGCCGCAATTCATCGGTGAAGGCCGCATCAACGACACCCCGAAAGGTAGCGACGCAACCATCACGCTGGGCACCGCGTTCGATCTGCGCGCAGAGCGCACACGCACCAGTTTCAGCGTGGACAACGCTGGCCGCACGCTGGACGAAGCATTCCGTATCAACCTGAGCAATGCCAGCGACAGCGCCCGCACAGTGACGGTGCGCGAGCACCCCAACCGCTGGCGCCAATGGACACTGGTTTCCTCCAGCAGCAAACCCAGTCAGCAGACAGCGGACACGCTGGAGTTCCGCGTCGAGGTACCCGCCAATGGCAAGGCCACGCTGGACTATGCCGTGCGTTACAGCTGGACCGCGGACGATCATCCGCAATAGAGCGGTCCGAAAAAAAAGCAGTCCGCCATAACCGTCATCAAGAATGCGCCCGGAGTTCACCATGCTCGACCTGATCACCCATGACACCGTCAGCGAAATCGAGCTGGCCCGGCCGCCAGTCAATGCGCTGAACCTGGAACTTGTGCGCGCACTGCGCAGCGCCATCGACGATAGCGTTCGCAGTGGTGCACGCGGCATCGTGTTGTCCGGTGCTCAGGGCCTGTTTTCCGCCGGCGTGGATGTGCCGGCCCTGCTCGGCAGCGACCGTGCCGGCGTGCGTGAGTACTGGCGGGAATTCTTCGCGTTGTGCGCCACACTGGCCCGCGCGCCAATTCCGCTGGTCGCCGCCATCACCGGCCACAGTCCGGCCGGCGGTGCGGTGCTGGCGCTGTTTTGCGATTACCGGGTGATGGCAGAGGGCCCATACCGGATCGGCTTGAACGAAGTACAGGTCGGGCTGATCGTGCCTGATTGCATCCAGCTGGCGCTGCGCCGGGTCGTCGGCCCCTATCGCGCCGAGCGGCTGCTGGTCTCCGGCTCCATGATTGATTCGGCGGCCGCACTGGCCTGCGGTTTCGTCGATGAACTCACTGGCGTCGACCAGGTCACCACGCGTGCCCTGCACTGGCTGGACGAACTACTGGCGTTGCCAAGCCACGCCATGCTCACCACGCGCGCACTGGCTCGCGCCGATCTCGCCGCAGCGTATGCCGACCCGGACGCGCTGCCACTGGATGATTTCATCGAAGCGTTTTTCCACCCGCAAACGCAGGCCGTGCTGCAGGCGCTGGTGGCGCGGTTGAAGAGCAAGAAGTAGTCGCGAGAGCTTTGGTCTATCGCGTAGGTTGGGGTGAGCGCAGCGATGCCCAACGTCTCGGCGGGATGCTCGAGGTAAATGTTGGGCATCGCTGCGCTCACCCCAACCTACGCCCCCGCTACTCGCTGTCGCCCTTCGCGATGGGGCGTGACGGGTCGCTGATCCAGCCGCTCCACGATGGGGCGTAGAGCCGCGAACCATGCAGTCCGGCGTACTCCATCGCCAGCAGGTTGTGGCAGGCAGTGACGCCGGAGCCGCACATGTGCACTACCTGCAACGGCGTGGTCGAACCGAGCACCGTAATGAATTCGTCGCGCAATTGTGCGGCCGGCTTGAAGCGTCCATCGTTGCCGAGGTTGTCGGCGAACGGGCGATTCAATGCCCCGGGCACATGGCCACCGACCCGATCCAATGGCTCGACATCGCCGCGATAGCGCGGCGCCGCACGGGCATCCAGCAGCCGACCGGCTGCGCCGTGCAGCAGCGCCGCATGATCCAGCAGAACCTGGCTGGTGTCGTAGTGCAAGGACACCTGGCTGGCCGACCGCGCGGCGGGGTCACCCGATTCGACCGGCAAGCCGGCGCCCAGCCACGCGGCATAACCGCCATCGAGCACGGCAACCTGCTGTACGCCAACCAGCCGCAGCAACCACCACAAACGCGCCGCGGCCAGCGCACCACCGGCTGCGTCATAGCTGACCACCTGCATGCCCGCCCGCCAACCCCAGCGCGACAGCAGAGCGTTGAAGGCGGAATCCAGCGGCAGCGGGTGTCTCCCCAGACCTTCGGCCTGGCGCGACAGATCAGACAGGTCGTGGTCGAGACTGGCATATACGGCGCCAGGGATATGGCCGTCCAGATAATCGCGCGCGCCCTTGGTCGGGTCGGCCAGGTCGAAGCGGCAGTCGACGATCAACACGTCATCCGTGGGAGTTGTCGCGAGGCTCTCGGCATCGATGAGAGTTGTACGCAAGGTCATGCGCGGCCCATCCTCTGCAACATATTGAGCAGCATGGCGGCGGTAGCGCCCCAGATGCGATGGCCGCCGTGGACAAACTCGACCATCGGGCGACGGTGACCGCGGAAGTCCATCGTATAGCGGCGCAGATTCGCTGGCTCCAGGAAGAATGCCAGCGGCACTTCGAATACCTCGGCTACCTCATCGGGCGCCGGGTAGAGCTGGGCCTCGGCGGCGATGCGCGCCACCACCGGAGTGATGCAATAGCCGCTGATCGTCTCGAAGCAATCCAGATAACCCAGCGGCGTCACCAGCCTGCGATCGAGGCCGATCTCCTCCTCGCTTTCGCGCAGCGCCGTGGTCAGCGCATTGCCATCAGCCGGATCCGTGCGGCCACCTGGAAACGCGACCTGGCCTGCGTGCGCCTGCAGGTGATCGGTGCGCACCGTAAGTACCAGCCGCGGCTGCACGCCATCGCGCAAACCGATCAGCACGGCAGCCGGCTGGCGCGCACTGTCGCCAAGCAACTCGGTCATGTCGGCGTGGTTCCAGCCTGGAGCCGTCGGCGGTGCCGACAATGGCCACAGGACGGCCCGCAGCTCATCCATTACGGCAGCGTCTGCCTGCGGACTGGCAACTTCCTTGCGGGTGGGCAGGATCTCGCGCATGACATGCAGCCGCTCAGCGTTGTTCATCAAGCGCCAGCGGCCGATTTCTTCGCCGGTGCGCAGGCACCCGATGCAATAGCCGCGTTCATCCAGCCGGCAGGTGCCAACGCACGGGGTCAACGGAACTTCGGCGGCGGCGGTGCTCGGATCGTTCAACATGCCCCGCCATAGTACCACCGGGCCGCCGCCTGACCGGTCTCAGGGCTTGTCCGTAGGCGACTTGATGTCCAGCAATTCGATCTCGAATACCAGCGCCTCGTTCGGCCCGATACGCGGTAGCGCACCATGTTCGCCGTAGGCCAGCTGCGGTGGAATCACTACCCTCCAGCGATCACCCACATGCATGCGCGGGATCACGTCGCGCCAGCCAGGAATGACGCCGTTGATCGGGAAACTCACCGGGGCCCCGTGCGCCCAGGTGCTGTCGAATTCCGTGCCATCGATCAGCATGCCGCGGTAGTTAACGGTCACCGTGCCAGTCACCGTCGGACTGATCGTTCCGGTGCCTTTTTGCAATACGGCGTACTGAATGCCCGAGACCAATTGCACCACGCCGGGCTGTAACTTGTTGTGCGCCATGTATTCGGCGCTCTTGCGCGCGTTCTCATCGGCGATACGCCTGAATTCGGCGAGCGCGTCGGCGTGCATCTGGCGACCGAGCAGGTGCAGTTGCTGATGCATGTCCTGCATCGACACGGCCGGCTGCCGCTTCGCATAGGCGTCCTGGATCGCACGCTGCAACGTGGGGATGTCAACGTCCGGCTTGCCGTCGGCGAACTGGCTGCCGATCTGATAGCCAATCGCATAGGACAGCTTGGTCTTGTCGGCCTTCTCAAGCTTTGCCGACGAGGCATCGGCCGGCGGATTGGTCTCCTGTGCATGCACCACGCCGCCCAGCAGCAAGACGCCAAGCAACCAGCAACGCAGGTGTGTCATGCCTTTCTCCATCGGGCCCTTCTCTCTGACGGCAACCCATCCAGACGGGTCATCCTAAGCGGTTTGGGGGTTTCGTGCAGCGAACGGCGCTCGTGGCTTGAGAAACCCGATGGCGGCAAAGGTTCCCGCTGCTACCATCCGGGTTTTGCATGTTTGGGAAGCTTCTCATGGCCTATCGCAACCTGGAAATCACCCACCGCGGCGCGGTGCGCACGATCATCGTCAACCGCCCGGACAAGCTCAACGCACTCAATCGCGACACGCTCAACGAGCTGACACTTGCGTTTGCGCAGGCCGCCCAAGACGACGCCGTGCGTGTCGTGGTGCTGACTGGCGCAGGCGAAAAGGCGTTTGTCGCCGGTGCCGACATCGCCGAGATGAACGGTTACACACCGGTGCAGGCGCAGGCTTTCTCGCGCGCCGGGCAGCGCTTGATGAGTTCGATCGAGCGCCTGGGCAAGCCGGTGATCGCGCGCATCCAGGGCTTCGCACTCGGCGGCGGCATGGAACTGGCGATGGCCTGTCATTTGCGCGTGGCCAGCGAGAAGGCAAAGTTCGGCCAGCCGGAAATCAACCTGGGCCTGATCCCCGGTTTCGGCGGCACCCAACGCCTGCTGCGGCTGGCCGGCCGTGGCGCGGCACTGGAGCTGTGCCTCACCGGCGCCGTCATCAACGCACAGCGTGCCTACGAGTTGGGCTTGATCACCCGCCTGGTCGCACCCGAAGCGCTGGACGAGGCCGTGAACACGCTGGCTGACCAGCTTGCCGTCGCCGCACCGCTGGCGGCCGCCGGGATTCTCGATGCCGTGCTGCAGGGTGGCGAAAGCGCGATTGATCAGGGCCTGGAATTCGAGACCCAGGGTTTCGCACTCGCGTTCTCGACCGAGGACATGCGCGAGGGAACGACGGCGTTTCTGGAAAAGCGCAAGGCTGAGTTCAAGGGAAGCTGAGCACGGCGGCCATCATGCAAGAGGGTTCTTGAATAACCCTCTTGCAGCCGTCATCCCTGCGCAGGCAGGGACCCAGCGGCCGTGCTGTTCGTCACGGCGATACGCCGCGATCAATGCTCCCCGCGATACTTTTTCTCGCCCGCCGTCACGCGCAGGTCGAGGCGATTTTCGGGCGGCGCCAGCGGGCAGGTCGCGAACCGCGTGAACGCGCAGGGCGGGTTATAGGCCTCGTTGAAATCGAGAATCACCTTGCCGTCCTTCGGCAATGCGGCATACAGGAAACGCGCGGCGCCGTAGGTTTCCTTGCCGGAGGTGCGGTCGGCGATGACGAAGAACAAATCACCGCCGGGCTCTTCCTGATAGGGCAACAGCTCATAGGTGTGTCCGTCGCGCTGGAACACCGCCTTGCCCGGCACGTCGACCTTGTCGATGGTGCCGATCACCGAACCGATCTCCAGCTTGTGCGCCGGATTGAACGGAACCCAGGTGGCAACGATGTGCCAGGACGGGTCGATCGGAAAGTAGTCGATGCCGAGGAAGCCCTTGCGCGTGGCGGCGTCGCCGTCCTTGACCCGCAGTGCCTTGCGACCTTCGCGATCGATCACGTAGAAATTCGCCGGGCCAAAACTTACCGTCGTTGGCACCGCGTCGCCGGTCGCGTGTGCATCGTCGATCAGGGTCGATTCGGCGATCGTCCTTCCATCGATCGTTGCACCACTGTCCTCGCTCAGCTTGATGTGCAAGCTGCCGTCCTTGCCCAGCGTCACCGTGCCCAGATGTGCCGGTCCCGCCTGCAGCACGATGTCGTTGTCGGCGGCACTCCCGACGCGGTTGTCGCCCTCCTTCAGCCACTCCAGCCCGATCAGGCTCAACCAGCCGGTCGGCGCAGTCAGTCGCTCCACGCGGCCAGCACGCCACTGCTGAATCTGCTGCTGGTAGGCGTCGGAAGTAGCGGATGAAGCAGTCGGGGATTCAGCGTGCACGGCAACAGCTCCGAAAAGCAGGGTAAGAACAACAACGGCGTTACGCAACGCGGGCGCAGACAACATGGGTATGAATCCGCTCGGGGCAAGGACCCTGAGTATGGCCGTCCATTTGCGCACAGGGCAAGGCGTGGGTTAGCGCCTTGTTCAAACACCCTCGAAGTGCGCCCTCCCCTGCGCGCAGGGGAGGGCTGAAGAGGGGTTGCTCTTCGCGAAGCAGATCAGAAGCTCCACCCCCTCCCAACCTCCCCCTGCAAGCAGGGGGAGGAGCCATCCCCGCAAGTCCTGAGCCGATAACTGATATTCGACGCTATTCGGCGTGTAGGTTGGGGTGAGCGCCAGCGATGCCCAACACATCGGTGCAGTGATGTTGGGCATCGCTGGCGCTCACCCCAACCTACGCACTTCCGAACTTCCGAACTTCCGAACTTCCGAACTTCCGAACTTCCGCACTTCCGCACTTCCGCACTTCCGCACTCCCGCACTCCCGCACTCCCGCACTCCCGCACGCCGTTCGCCGACTCGACCGTTCGCCCCATCCGTCCGCCATCCACCGTTCGCCCTGAGCGTAGCCGCGTAGCCGCGTAGCGGCGAAGTCGAAGGGGCCTCGACCTCACGGGAAGCTTCTACTTCGCGCCTTCAGCGCTACGCTCAGCACGAACGGCTTTGGTAAACCCAAACAGCTTCTGCGTGTAGCTCGTAAGGTGAGTGAGGTGGGTTTTAAACAGGCGCTCAGCGGCCGCGCATGAACAACTTGTCGAGCTCGGCCAGGCTCAGCTGGACCCAGGTCGGGCGGCCGTGATTGCACTGACCGGAGCGTTCGGTCGCCTCCATCTCGCGCAGCAAGGCATTCATTTCCGGCAGCGTCAGGCGCCGCCCCGCGCGTACCGAGCCATGGCAGGCCATGGTCGAGAGCAGCTCGTTCTCCAGCTCCTGCAAGCGACGCGAGCTGCCATGCTGGGCCAGCTCGGACAACACGTCGCGGCTGAGCTGGGCCACATCCGCCCCTTCCAGCAGTGCGGGAATCCGCCGCACCACGATCGTCGCCGGACCGCTGCGCGACAATTCCAGGCCCCACTCGGCCAGCGCCTCGGCATGCTCCTCGGCCGCTGCTGCTTCTTTCGCACTGACGGCAATGCTCAGTGGCACCAGCAACATCTGCGAGCGTAGGTTGCTGCCGGCGCGAGCGGATTTCAATTTTTCGTAGGTGATCCGTTCGTGCGCCGCATGCATGTCCACCAGCACCATGCCATGTGCGTTCTCCGCCAGCACGAAGATGTTCTTCAGCTGCGCGATCGCGAAACCCAGTGGCGGTGCTTCGCCCTCCTCGGTCATGGGCATCGGCGCGGAAGCCCCGAAGGCCGGCGGCGACTCGCCGAGCAAGGCGGCATAGCCGGCCAGCGGTGCGTCGCGTACACCCAGACTCAAACGGCTCTGACTGAACTGACCTGGCCATGCGTGAGCAGCCGATGGCGTCGATCCGGATGCGGCATAGGGCGCGTCCATACCCATCGCCAGGCCTCCCGCTGATTCCGGCACCGACGGCACGTTCTGCCCGGCACGCGTCTGCGCCAGCACTTCGTGCAAGGTGCGGAACAGGAAATCGTGGACGAGTCGCTGCTCGCGGAAACGCACCTCATGCTTGGCCGGGTGCACATTCACATCGACACCAGCCGGATCGAGCTCCAGATACAGCACGAACGCTGCGTGACGGCCGTGAAACAACACGTCGGCATAGGCCTGACGCACGGCGTGGGCGACGATGCGGTCACGCACCAGTCGTCCATTGACGTAGAAATATTGCGAGTCGGCCTGCGAACGCGACGCGGTCGGCAAACCTACCCAGCCGGACAGATGCAAGCCGGCCATGGCGTGATCGATGCGCAGGCTCTGCGTCGGGAACTCCTCACCCAGCACTTCGGCCACCCGTTGCAGCGCAGCCTGCTCATTGCCGGCGGCCTTCCAGATGCGTACCGGTTTGCCGTTGTGACTGAGCCGGAATTCGACCGAGCCGCGAGCCAGCGCCAGCGATTTGAGCAGGTCGTCTATATGGGCGAATTCGGTGCGCTCTACGCGCAGGAATTTCCGCCGCGCCGGCACGTTGTAGAACAGGTCGCGCACTTCCACGCTGGTGCCCTGTGGGTGCTGCGCCGGACGTGCCGCCTGCAGCTTGCCACCGTCGACCTCGATGCGGAACGCTGCGTCCTGCCCACGTGCACGCGAGGTCAACGCAAAACGCGACACCGACGATACCGAGGCCAGTGCCTCGCCACGAAAACCCATGCTGGCGACGTGTTCCAGGTCATCGAAGCTGCCGATCTTGCTGGTCGCATGCGAGGCCACCGCCAACGGCAGTTCGTCGGCTCGGATGCCGCCGCCATCGTCACGCACCCGGATCAGCCGGCTACCGCCCTGCTCGATATCCACTTCAATGCGCGTGGCGCCAGCATCGAGGCTGTTCTCGACCAGCTCCTTGACCACCGAGGACGGACGCTCGATGACTTCGCCAGCGGCGATCTGGTTGATGAGTTCGGGAGGTAGCAGACGGATGACAGGCATCCGCCAAGCTTAAGCGAGCCGCCGCCGGCATGAAAGCAACCTGATGCGGCGAACCCGATGGATCAAAGCAGGGTCAGCTGGAGGGTATGGTCAATACCGTGCCGGCGCGCACCGTATCGCTGTTGATCTGGTTGGCGCTCTTCAACGCATCGATGCTGATGCCGTACTGCTGCGCGATGCTGCGCAGACTCTCGCCCGGACCGACCCGATGCAGGTCACGTACATCCGTATCGGCCGGCGTTGTCTGGTTGCTGGCCAACGTCACTTGGGTGCCACCGCTGCCGCCCGACATGGCCATGGAGCTCCTGTCGGAGTTACCGGAGCTGCTCGACGCCAGCTCGACACCGTTGTTGCGCGCTGCCTGCGCTGCAAACCAGGTGCCTGGTGGTGGGGTGGATTCGAAATAATTTTTCACGCCGCTCATCACCGCTTCGGCGAGCTTGTCCTGATGCTCCGGATCACGCAGCCTGTGCTCCTCGGCCGGATTGCTGATGAAGGCCGTTTCGACCAGGATCGAGGGCACGTCCGGCGAGCGCAGCACCACGAAGTTCGCCCGCTCGACATAACCGCGATGGGTCGGACCCAGCTGCCCCAGCGCGTTCAGCACATTGCCGGCGATCACGTCGCTGGCCTGAATCGCCCAGCTTTGCTGCAGATCGATCAACACCTTGGCCAGATCGTCGCTCTTGTCGTCCAGCGTGGTTCCGCCAATCAGTTCAGCGTTTTCGCGATCGGCCAGGAAGCGTGCCGCCTCGCTGGTCTTGCCACGCGGCGACAACACCCACACCGACGAACCCTTGGCATCGTCGCTGGTGTAGGAATCGGCGTGGATCGAGATGAACAGGTCGGCCTTGTTGTCACGAGCAATCTTGAAACGCTGCGGGAGCTCGATGAAGTAATCGCCATCGCGGGTCAGCACCGCCTTCATGCCGGGCTGGCGGTTGATCCGTGCTTCCAGATCGCGGGCGACGGCCAGCGTGACATTCTTCTCCAGCGTGCCGTCCGGCCCGTGCGCGCCCTGATCCTTGCCGCCGTGACCGGCGTCGATACAGACCACCACCTTGCGCTGGGCATTGAGCATGACTGCCGCCTGCCGTGCCGACGCCACATCGTTGTGGGTCGACTTGCTGCGACCGTGATCGGTCGCTGGCTCGACGACCGACTCGACCACCGGTTGTGCACTGGAATCGTTGTCGCTGCTATTGGATGTCGCCGCCACCATGGCGCCACTGCCCGGATAGAAATCCAGCACCAGGCGGTAGCCACTGCCGGTCGTCGGCTTGAGCACGAAACTCTTCAAACGGCTATGCGGCGCAACCTTGGCGGTCAATTGCAACCGATCGCCCTGGCGGGCGTGCGTCATGCCTCGATAAAGCCCTTGCGCTGAGGGATCGGCAAAACCATCGCTCAGCTGGCTGCTGCCCAGATCCACGACCACCTGGCCGTCGGTCTGACTGATTTTGTAGTCCAGCGGGCCGGAGGCGTCGAGCACAAGACGGGTGTATTCGTTCCCGGCCCAGACGCGCGCTCCGTTCAGATCGGCCGCTTGTGCCGCACATAACGGAACGGCTGCCATGACCGCGACAGCGACAAATCCAGCCAGGTTGTTCAGGTATCCCCTCATAAACCGCATTGAAGCGCAGTCATTGGGCGAATGCAAGGCTATTTTGCCTTGAATATCCGTAGCATGCGGATGATTTGTCAGGCTACGTCAAGTTATAGGTTGCAAGTGCCGCATTCCGAACGAATGATTGCCATAATCGCGGATCGACAATTTCCTCAGGGAGAATCAGGACTTAGCTCACGCGGAGGCTTGCGGGCCCCGCATCAGCGCCATGCGCTGGAGCAGCCGATACCCTCGCGACGATAAGGCGCGCAGCAAGGCGTGGCGCCCATCGCCGGCGTAGCTCAATTGCAGCTCCATGTCGGCCGCTGGCAAGGCACCCGCGCCCCGCTCGGGCCACTCCACCAGCACCAGCGCCGAGGGATCCGCCAGCGCGTCCAGCCCCAGCCACTCCAGTTCACCAGGGTCGGCTATCCGGTACAGGTCCAGATGCCAGGCTGGACGATCCTGCGCCGCATAGCCTTCGACCAGGCTGTAGGTGGGACTCTTGACCCGTTCACCCACACCCAGAGCTGTCAGCAGGGCACGGGCGAAGCTGGTCTTGCCGGCGCCGAGTGGCCCATGCAGGTACAGCACCAGCCCGTCATCGAGCATCGCCGCCAGATGCGTGGCCAGTGCGCCCGTGGCTGCCTCATCGGGCAGCGCCCACTGGCGCTCGGTACTTTGTCCGTCAATCATGATTTCATCAGTCATGTTCGCGCAGGTCATCCGCTATTCCATTGCCAAGGGCGCGCAGTGGCATCAACAGATCGCTGGCCAGCAACCCGCGCTCCCCCTGCTTCGCGGCGTGGTCCCCAGCGCGCGCATGCAGGCCTGCACCCAGACAAGCGGCATGCCATGCCGTGCAGCCTTGCGCCAGCAACGCCGCGACAATGCCGGTAAGCAGATCGCCCATGCCGCCCGAAGCCATGCCGGGATTCCCCCACGGACAGACGTCCAGACGTCCATCCGGATCGGCAATCAAACTGCCGGAACCTTTCAGCACCACCACGGCCTTGTAACGACGCGCCAGTTCACGCGCAGCGGCAAAGCGATCCAGCTCGATATCTTTCGTGGTAACGCCGAGCAGCCGTGCTGCCTCGCCTGGATGCGGCGTCAATACGGTCGGTGCAGTAAAAGTGCGCGGCTCGCGCGCCAACAGGTTCAGACCGTCGGCGTCGAGTACCAGTGGCTTGTTCGCGTCCAACGCGGTCAGCCACAACGCATGGCCCCATGCGCCCTGCCCCAACCCGGGCCCCAGTGCCAGCACGTCGACACGCTCAAGCAACGACTCCAGCGCCTGCGGACCATCGACTGCATGCGCCATCAACTCTGGACGTGCGGCATTCAGCGCCGGCACATGGCTGATGCGTGTCGCGATGCTGACCAGACCGGCACCGGTACGCAGCGCCGATTCGCCCGCCAGACGGACCGCGCCAGCCATGCCGTGATCGCCGCCAATCACCAGCACATGACCGTTGTCGCCCTTATTGGCGTAGCGATTGCGCCGCGGCAACGCATCAGCGGCGAGCAGCTGCGCATCGGGTCGAACGCATGCGTACACGCTGTCCGGCACACCCAGGGACGCCAGCTCCTGCAACCCGACCAGATCGGCCGAGCGACCAGTATGCAGTCCGCGTTTGCCGGCAATGAAGGTCACCGTGACATCGGCACGGACCACCGCCCCGGGGGCGTGGCCGCTATCGGCATTCAATCCGGAAGGAAGGTCCAGTGCCAGCACGGGAACGCCACTGGCGTTGATGTGCTCGATCAGCGTCGCAGCAGATCGCTCGGGCGCGCGATTGAGGCCTATGCCGTACAACGCATCCACCAGCAGTTCCGTCCCGCGCCATTCGGCGTCAGGAAGCTCACCGTCCGGATCCCACAACGGCACATGACCACCACCTGCTTCCCACGCCGAGCGTGCCAGTGCCGCATCGCCATGCGCGTCTGCAGCAAGCGCCACCAGCCGCACCTGCAACCCTGCCTCACGGGCCAGCACACCAAGCAAGAATCCATCGCCGCCGTTGTTGCCGGGGCCGCAATAGATGGTGAGATGCCGAACCTGTGGCCAATGCCGGCGCAAGCTGTTCAGTGCGGCACTGCCGGCACGGCGCATCAGGTCGTAACCCGGGATGTCCAACGCGGTGAGTGCGTCGCGCTCCATCGCACGCACCTGTTCGACGGTATAGAGATCGCGGTGGTGCGTATGGGCAGTCATGCGTGAATTATAGGCATGGCCGGTGCCTGGAGCCGGCCTACAATAGCGGCATGTCCACCGCCGCCTCCCGCACTGCACCCGATTACGCCGCACTTGCCAGCGACATCAAGCGCTGGGCAGTCGAACTCGGTTTTGCCGAGGCGGGGATCAGCGGCACCGAACTCGGCGACGACGAGCAGCACCTCAACCGCTGGCTCGAGGACGGCCATCACGGCGAAATGGAATACATGGCGCGCCATGGCGCCAAGCGTAGTCGTCCGGCGGAACTCGAACCGGGCACACAACGGGTCATTTCGGTACGCATGGATTACATACCACCCGGCACGCACAACGCCTGGGGCGTGCTCGAAGACGGTGAGGCCGGTTATGTGTCGCGCTACGCATTGGGCCGCGATTACCACAAGCTGATGCGAAACCGCTTGCAGAAACTTGCCGAGCGCATCCATGCAGTTGTCGGGGATTTCGGCTATCGCGCCTATGTGGATTCCGCGCCGGTGCTGGAGAAAGCGTTGGCACGCAACGCGGGGCTCGGCTGGATCGGCAAGCACACGGTGCTGATCAATCGCCGCGCCGGCTCGTATTTTTTCCTCGGCGAGCTCTACACCGACCTGCCGCTACCGGTCGACGCACCGGCCAGCGCGCATTGCGGCAGCTGCAGCCGCTGCATCGAGATCTGTCCGACCCAGGCGATCATCGGACCGTACCGGCTGGATGCACGACGCTGCATCTCCTACCTCACGATCGAGCTCAAGGGCAGCATCCCGGAAGAGCTGCGCGCGCCGATGGGCAACCGCATCTTCGGCTGCGACGACTGCCAGCTGATCTGCCCGTGGAACAAGTTCGCGCAGGAGGCCACCGAACCGGACTTTGCACCGCGCCACAGTCTGGACGGCGCCAAGCTGGTCGAGCTGTTCAGCTGGAGCGAGGAGGCCTTTCTCAAGCACACCGAGGGGATGGCGATCCGCCGCACCGGCTATGAGGGGTGGCTGCGCAATATCGCTGTGGCGCTGGGCAATGCCCCCTCATCGGCAGCGGTCACCGCCGCGCTGCAGTCCCGTGCGACGCATGCCTCCAGCGTCGTGCGCGAGCATGTGCAGTGGGCGCTGGCCAGACATCACGGCTGATGCCCGGCTCTGGGCCGGATCAGCAAGAGCAGATCAGGCGGCAGCCATCTGCTTGGGAATCGAACGATTGGTGTGCGAGATGCGGTTGTTCGCATCGGCGTAGACCAGCGTCGGCTGGAACTGCTCGAGCTCGGCCTCGGACAGCTGGGCAAACGCCGCGATGATGATCAGATCGCCCGGCTTCGCGCGATGCGCCGCGCTGCCGTTCACCGAGATGATGCCGGAGCCTTCTTCGGCGCGCAGCGCATAGGTGACGAAGCGCTTGCCGTTGTTGATGTTCCAGGCATGGATCTGCTCGTACTCGCGAATGCCCGAGGCATCGAGCAGCAAGCCGTCGATCGCGATCGAGCCTTCATAGTGAAGCTCGGCGTGAGTGACTGTGGCCCGATGGATCTTGGCCTTGAGCATATTCAGGTGCATGACGTTCTTTCCAGCAGGGACAGCCTGCGAGTTGGCTATTATCGAACCGATGACATTGCACCGCAACATCCGCTGAATCGGCCCTGAAAACGGTCCCGATATAGGGTCTGTCAGTCGAACAACAAGTTGTCGATCAAGCGGGTGCTGCCAAGGCGTGCGGCAATCAGCGCGATCAGGCCGGTTTGTTCGCCATCGGCGGGTTCGGCCAGATCCTCGGCCCGGCGGATCACGACATAGTCGGGCTCAAATCCGGCCCGGATAAGTTGCGCCGCGGCGACCTGCTCCAGCACCCGCCAGGCATGCCCCTTGGCCAGCAGGTCGCGCATCTTCAGCAAGGTGTCGTAGATCAACGGCGCCTTTGCCCGATCGGTTGCGGACAGATACTGGTTACGTGAACTCAGCGCCAGACCGTCATCCGCCCGCATGGTGGGCGCCGCCATGACCCTCACCGGCAGCGAAAGGTCGCGCAGCATCCGCTCGATCACCTTCAGCTGCTGGAAATCTTTCTGACCGAATACCGCCAGGTCCGGTTGCACCAGGTTGAACAACTTGCACACCACGGTCGCAACGCCGTCAAAATGTCCCGGCCGATGGGCGCCTTCCAGCGTATCGGTGATCTGCGGCACGTGCAGGCTGACGCTGTTTTCCGCACCAAAGGGATAGATCGTCGACACGTCCGGCGCGAACAACAGGTCGCATTCCTCGTCGGCCAGCGCCGCCTGATCCTGCAGCAGCGTGCGTGGATAGCGCTCGAAATCCTCGCCTGGCGCAAACTGCGTGGGATTGACGAACACACTGGCAACCACCCGATCGGTGCGCGCCCGCGCCAGCTTGATCAGCGACTGGTGACCCGCGTGCAGATTGCCCAGCGTCGGCACGAAGCCCACCGTCTCGCCTTTGGTGCGCCAATTACGAATCGCCGCACGCAAGGCGGGAGCATCTTGGAGGGTTTGCATGACTTCGGCTTAGGTTAGTTGAAACAGTGTTCGGGGGCCGGGAAGGCCCCGCTGCGCACGTCTTCGGCATAGGCAGCGATCGCTGCCGCCACCGAGCCGCGCCCGGCAAGAAAATCCTTGCTGAATTTGGGTCGCTTGCCCGGGGTGATGCCAAGCATGTCATGGATCACCAGCACCTGCCCATCACAATGCGGGCCGGCGCCGATGCCGATCACTGGAATCTTCACCGCGGCGGTCACCCGTTCGCCCAGCGCGGTCGGCACGCCCTCAAGCACCAGCAGATCCGCGCCGGCGGCCTGCACCGCCAGCGCCTCGGCCACGATGTGATCGGCGGCCAGCTGCTCGCGTCCCTGAATGCGAAAACCGCCGAACTTGTGCACCGACTGCGGCGTCAGCCCGAGATGGGCGCAGACCGGAATGGCCCGCTCGGTCAACGCGGCAATCGCTTCGAGAATATGCGGCGCGGCGCCCTCGATCTTCACCATCGCGGCGCCAGCCTCGCCCACCAGCCGGGCACTGGCCTCCAGCACGTGTGCGATATCGCGATCGGCCATGAACGGCATATCCGCCACCAGCAAAGTTGCCGACAACCCGCGGGCGACGGCCGCGGTGTGATAGACCATGTGATCAAGCGTGACCGGCAGCGTGCTGCGATGCCCCTGCACCACCATGCCGAGCGAATCGCCGACCAGCGCAATATCAATACCGGCAACCTCCAGCTGCCAGGCAAAACTGGCGTCGTAGGCGGTCAACATCACAATGCGCTGCCCCTGCGCCTTCATCGCGTGCAGGCTCGGCACGGTGACCGGCTTGCGCTCGGGGACGTTCGCGTTTTGCACGTACACGGCAATTCCTCAGGGTAGTCGCAGGAGAAAGTAGTAGCGGGCGCCGATTATCCGGCGCGCCATCAGATCGCTCAAGGCAGCCTTTCGCAACCGGCAAGATCGAGCCGTGCCAGTAGCTCCGCCACCGTACCCTGACCAGGCAACAGCAGCGTGGGTGCGAGATCATGCATCGGCAGCAGCACGAACGCACGCTCTGCCATGCGCGGATGCGGCAAGGTCAATCGTTCATCGTCGAGCTGTACGCCATCGACGTGCAGCAGATCCAGATCCAGCGTGCGTGGCCCGTTGCGCTGTGTGCGCACGCGGCCGGCGGTTTGTTCGATCCCGATCAACGCGTCGAGCAAGTCATGAGGCAGCAAATCGGTGTCCAACTGCACGGCGGCATTGACGAACGGCGGCTGCTCCAGCACACCCCACGGCGGCGTGCGATACAGCGGCGAGCGTTTCAGCAAGTGCGTATCCGGCAACCGTGCCAGCGCCTCCATGGCGTCGAGCACTTGTTGCCGCGGATCACCCAGATTGCTTCCCAGCGCGACGTAGGCGAGCGTCACACCGAACCCGATTTGTCGCCTGGGCGGCTACGCCGACGCCGACGCGGTGGCCGGCCAGCCACCGGCAATACGGCGTTGTCACTGACATGGCTGCCGCCACTGGCCGGCAGCGCCGCCGCCAGCACGTCCTGCGGCAACTGTTGCGCGTGTGCCCACCACTGGCCCAGTTCGCGCATCGCCGGTGATTCGTCCGCGCGCAGCAGCAGAAAATCGAACGCCGCGCGAAAGCGCGGATGGGTCATCAGTCGGAACACACGCTTGCGCTGGACTTGCTCGAAGCGCGGCTGCAGCGACCAGATTTCTTCCATGGTGAAGGTGAAACGACGCGGGATCGCCACCCGCTGGCACTGCTCGGCAACCACCTGGGCTGCCGCTCGCGCCCAGGCTTCATTGCCCTCCATGCCCTGCCCGATCCAGTGGTGCGCCACGTCGCGCACCTCACCCCACAGCAAGACGGCAAACAGGAACGCCGGGGTGACCGACTTGCCTTCGGCAATGCGCGCATCGGTGTTCGCCAGGCCCTGCTCGACTAGCGAACGCAAAGCATCGTCGCCGCGCTTGAGCGCCCGCGCCGTCGCCGGAAACAGGAATTTGAGCAGGCCGCAATGCTCCAGCATGCGGAAGCTCTTGAGCCCGTGGCCACCCAGAAACATCTTCAGCGATTCATCGAACAAACGTGCCGGCGCAGCGTCGGCCAGCAGCGGCCCGAGTGTCTCGAATGGCGCCATCGCCGCCGTGTCGATGCGCATATCGAGCTTGGCCGCCAGGCGTGCCGCGCGCAGCATGCGCACGGGATCCTCGCGGTAGCGGGTGACCGGGTCGCCGATCAGTCGCAGCACGCGGTCCTGCAGATCCTGCATGCCGCCGACGTAGTCGCGCACCGAGAAATCGCTGATGTCGTAGTAGAGCGCGTTGACGCGGAAATCGCGGCGTACGGCGTCTTCCTCGATCGTGCCCCAGATGTTGTCGCGCACGATGCGGCCATCGATGATGTGGCGGTCACCCTCGGCGCCCTCCTCACCAAGGCCCCGAAACGTCGCCACTTCGATGATCTCCGGCCCGAACACCACGTGCGCCAGACGGAATCGGCGGCCAATCAATCGGCAGTTGCGGAACAGCTTTTTCACCTCATCCGGGGTCGCGCTGGTCGCAATGTCGAAATCTTTCGGATGCAGACCCAGCAGCAGGTCGCGTACCGCACCGCCGACCAGATAGGCCGTATAGCCGACCTCGTTCAGGCGATACAGCACCCGCAGCGCCGCCTTGCTGATGTTCTTGCGGGAGATGATGTGCTGGTCGCGCGGAATGATCCGCAGCGCTGGCGTGATGTCAGTCCTTGATTCGAGGTTCAAGCGGTCAGAATCCTTGGCGGGGCGAAACTGCCCTTGGTTACGAATGAGTTGCGGTGCCCGGTACCACGGATCGGCCCGCGGGCTGGCTGTGCCGACCGGCTGGGCATGCTTCGAACGTTATGCACCGAGCATTGCCGGGCGAAACAATTCCGTTATACTAGCGCGCCTCGCAGCATAACGCTCCCTTCGTCTAGTGGCCTAGGACACTGCCCTCTCAAGGCGGGAACACGAGTTCGAGTCTCGTAGGGAGCACCATTCTTCGCTCGAGCATGTCTTCGCTCGATCACGGCCAGCGCCCTGTCAAGGGCCGGCTCTATCAAGACACCACTTCAGAGGCGCGCGGCAACATGACCTTTGTCGTCATCGACAACTGCATCAAGTGCAAATACACCGATTGCGTTGAGGTCTGCCCGGTCGACGCCTTCCATGAAGGCCCCAATTTCCTCGTGATCGATCCGGACGAGTGCATCGACTGCACCTTGTGCGAACCGGAGTGCCCGATCAACGCGATCTACCCAGAAGACGACGTGCCGGCCGGCCAGGAGGCGTTCGTGGCACTCAACGCGGAGCTGGCCAAAGACTGGCCCGTGATCACCGAGCGCAAGGACAGCCCAGCCGACGCCAAGGACTGGGAAGGCAAGCCGGACAAGCTCAAGCTGCTTCAGCGCTGAGCTAGGCAAGCACCAACAAAAACGCCGCCTCAAGGGCTAATGCCAGTCAGTTAAGGTATTGACGCCGCCGGAATGACCCAAGAGGCTCATGGTTTTCCATGAGCCTCTTGCTTTGATCACTACCCTGCAGACCCACCTTGATGCGGTAGGCGACCTGTCTGCC
>Ga0302317_10000250_pt1 | contig 50126 bp, 48 predicted proteins | sample III_Palsa_N3_3_FD_200450 | JGI IMG/M metagenome (GOLD analysis project Ga0302317, IMG submission 200450) | Peat permafrost microbial communities from Stordalen Mire near Abisko, Sweden - III_Palsa_N3_3 | ecosystem: Environmental > Terrestrial > Soil > Palsa > Peat permafrost | place: Sweden...
CGACGTGCTCGACAACGGACCCGGTATCGCGCCGGGAGAGCGCGAGGCAGTGCTGCAGAGGTTCTATCGCGCCCAGCGAGGCGAGAATCGCCCCGGCTTCGGCCTGGGCCTCAGCATCGTCGCCGCGATCGTCAAACTGCACGGATTCCGGCTGGAAATCGCTGCCAACGAGCCGGTCGGGTCCTGCATCACAATTTATTGCTCCACGGTACCCGCCTAAGGTCATAACGCCCCGGCAACATAAAATAAACTTCATTGAAATGACCGCCTTCGATGGCGCCGCCGACCCGATAATTGTCGCCATCTGACGGCCCCCATCGGAACCCCATGGATCTTGTTGGAATTGCCCTTCGGCGCCCCTACACGTTTGTGGTGCTGGCGCTGTTGATTTTGATCACGGGCACGCTCGCCGCGCTGCGCACACCCGTCGATATTTTCCCCGATATACGCATCCCGGTGATCGGCGTCGCCTGGCAGTACACGGGGCTCTCTCCCGATGAAATGGCCGGCCGCATCACCACGCTTTACGAGCGCGTGCTGACGACCACCGTCAACGACATCGAGCATATCGAGGGCAACTCCTACAACGGCTTCGGTATCGTCAAGATCTACTTCCAGCCCAACGTCGACATCCGCACTGCGAACGCGCAGGTGACGGCGATCTCGCAGACCGTGCTCAAGCAGTTGCCGCCGGGCGCCACCCCGCCGCTCATCCTCAACTACAACGCGGCCACTGTACCCATCATCCAGCTGGCGCTCTCCGGGCGCGGCCTGTCGGAGCAGAACCTCGGCGATCTGGGACTCAATCTGATACGCACTCGCCTGGTGACGGTACCGGGCGCGGCAATTCCGTATCCCTTCGGCGGCAAGACACGCGAAGTGCAGATCGATCTGGATGCCAATGCCATGCAGGCGCGCGGTCTCGGCGGCCAGGACGTCGCCAACGCGCTCGCGGCACAGAACCTGATTACGCCCATCGGCACGCAGAAGATCGGCGATTTCGAATACAACCTGCTGCTCAACAATGCCCCCGACAAAATCGAGGCGCTGAACGATCTGCCGATCAAGACCGTCAACGGCGCGACGGTGTACATACGCGATATCGGGCACGCCTACGACGGTAATCCGCCGCAGACCAATATCGTGCACGTCAACGGCTCGCGCTCGGTGCTGATGTCCGTGCTCAAGAGCGGCTCCATCTCGACGCTGTCGATCATTTCCGGGATCAAGCAGAAGCTGATCGAGATCAAGCCCGCGCTGCCGCCGACGCTCGAGATAGTACCCATCGGCGATCAATCGGTATTCGTCGAAGGCGCCATCAGCGGCGTAGTAAGAGAAGGCGTGATCGCAGCCCTGCTGACCAGCGTCATGGTGCTGCTGTTCCTCGGCAACTGGCGATCGACCCTGATCATCGCGGTCTCCATTCCGCTCTCGGTGCTCGGCGCCATCGTGGTGCTGGCCGCCTGCGGCGAAACGCTCAATATCATGACGCTCGGCGGCTTGGCGCTGGCAGTTGGCATCCTGGTCGACGATGCCACAGTGACCATCGAGAACATCAACTACCACCTCGAACTCGGCAAGGAAGTGCAGACCGCCATTCTCGATGGCGCGGCCCAGATCGTGACACCGGCGTTCGTCTCCTTGCTGTGCATCTCGATCGTGTTCGTGCCGATGTTCTTCCTGCAGGGCGTACCGCGGTTTCTGTTCGTGCCGCTGGCGGAAGCGGTGATCTTCTCGATTGCCTGGTCGTTCCTGCTGTCGCGGACGCTGGTGCCGACCATGGCCAAGTACATGCTCCACCCCCACAAACCGGCCGCCCACGACGATGCCGCTGCGCGCTCGCGCAACCCGCTGGTGCGTTTCCAGCGGGCCTTCGAGGCGCGCTTCGAGCGCATACGACAGAGCTACCGGGCGTTGCTGGCGGTGCTGATCGCGCGCCGCATGGTGTTTCTGCCAGCCTTTCTGTTCTGCGGCGCGCTCTCGTTTCTGCTGCTGCCCTTCCTGGGACGTAATTTCTTCCCCTCGGTCGACTCGGGCCAGATCCTGATGCATGTACGCATGCAGGTGGGCACACGCGTCGAGGAAACAGCCAACCATTTCGCCGACATCGAGAAGGCCGTACGGGAGATCATCCCGCCCTCGCAGCTGGCGACCATCGCCGACAACATCGGCCTGCCGATCAGCAGCATTAATCTGACCTACAACAATACCGGCACCATCGGCGAACAGGACGGGGATGTACAGATCGCGCTCAAGGAAGGCCACGCGCCCACCGATGACTTCATTCGCCGTATGCGCGAGCAGCTGCCGCGGCGCTTCCCGGGCATCACCTTTTCGTTTCTGCCGGCCGATATCGTCAGCCAGATCCTGAATTTTGGCTCGCCCGCACCCATCAACATCCAGATCCGCGGCGCCACGATCGCCTCGAACATGACTTACGCGCAGGAATTGCTCGCGCGTCTGCGGCGCGTGCCGGGCCTGGCGGACGCGCGCATCCAGCAGTCACGCAGCGAGCCGGGGTTTCAGATCAACGTCGATCGCGCGCGTGCGCAGTACGCCGGTGTCACGGAACGCGATGTCGATAACAGTCTCGTGGTCAATCTTGCCGGCTCGAGCCAGGTGCAACCCACCTACTGGCTCAATCCGCAGAATCGCGTTTCCTACCTGATCGTCATGCAGTCCCCGCAGTATCAGATCGACTCGCTCTCGGCGCTGCAGAATCTGCCGATCACGCCAGCCGGCGCCGGCACACAACAGGTGCTCGGCGGCATCGCCGATCTGAAGCGCGCCTGGACCGACGATGTGGTCTCCGAGTACGACATCCAGCCGATGGTGCAGATCTTCGCCACCACGCAGGGGCGCGATCTGGCCGGCGTCGCGGGCGACATCCGCCAGATCCTGGCGGACACCGCCAAGGATGTGCCCAAGGCCGCCACGGTGGTGATGCTCGGGCAGGTCAAGACCATGCACGACTCCTTCTACGGCCTGCTGCTTGGCCTGGCCGGCGCCGTGGTGCTCATCTATCTGCTGATCGTGGTGAATTTCCAGTCCTGGAGCGATCCCTTCGTGATCGTGACCGCCCTGCCCGCCGCACTGGCCGGCATCGTGTGGATGCTGTTCGCGACGCACACGCCGCTGTCGGTGCCGGCACTCACCGGCGCAATCATGTGCATGGGTGTCGCCACCGCCAACAGCGTGCTGGTCATCAGCTTCGCGCGCGAAAAACTCGACGAGCTCGGCGATGCCACCGCGGCTGCGCTCGAAGCGGGCTTCGTGCGCTTCCGCCCCGTGCTCATGACGGCGCTGGCCATGGTAATCGGCATGGCGCCGATGGCCCTTGGTCTTGGTGACGGTGGCGAACAGAACGCCCCGCTCGGCCGCGCCGTCATCGGCGGACTGCTGTTCGCGACCGTCGCCACCCTTGTCTTCGTTCCAGTGGTCTTCAGCCTCGTTCACGCGCGACACGGCCAGAAATCCTCGTCGTCCGCCATGGGAGATTCGCATGTCCCCGCCTGATTCAAACCTCGCTGCCGTCGCGCCCGTCTACAGCGACGGCCGCAACACCAGCGGTGCCCCGCCGTCGCGGCGCGCGTTGCGCCTGGGGGCGGTCATCATTGGTGGCCTCGCGCTGCTGGTCGTGGTCGGGGGCCTGATCACGCGCGCCGAGGAAAGCGCGCAGCTGCGCGACTGGACCGAAGCGCAGGCAGTACCAACGGTGTCGGTCGCGGCCCCTGGCGATGCGGCCGCGGGCGGTGCCCTGGACCTGCCCGGTCGCCTCGAAGCCTACGCACGCGCGCCAATCTATGCGCGGGTGAGCGGCTATCTGAAAAGCTGGAAATACGACATCGGCGCGCCGGTCAAAGCCGGGGCGCTGCTGGCGGAAATCGACGCGCCCGATCTGGACCAGCAGCTCGCTCAGGCCGAGGCCGACCTGTCCACGGCCCAGGCCAACCTGACGCTTTCCACCTCGACCGCACAGCGCTGGCAGTCGATGCTGGGCACCAACGCGGTCTCCAAGCAGGAAGTCGATGAGAAGACCGGCGACCTGGCCGCCAAGCAGGCACTGGTCAAGGCCGCGCGCGCCAATGTCGATCGGTTGCGCGCCACCGAAGCCTTCAAGCGCATCGTCGCACCCTTCGATGGCATCGTGACCGCGCGTCAAACCGACATCGGTGCGCTCATTCAGGCCGGCGGCGGCGGCGGACCGGAGCTGTTCGAGGTGTCCGACGTCAGCAAATTGCGGGTGTACGTGAATGTGCCGCAAAACTATGTGCCGCGCGTACCGCCCGGCACGCCGGCGCGCATCACGGTGCCTGAACATCCGAACAAGACCTACGCGGCCACCGTTGAGTCCTCATCGCAATCAGTAGTCGCCGCCTCGGGTACGACGCTCATGCAGCTGGCCGTCGATAACTCGGCACGCGAGCTGCTGCCGGGCAGCTATGCCTCGGTGCAGCTCGAGCTGCCGCACGATGCCAGTGCCCTCAATGTGCCTGCCAGTGCGCTGATCTTCGATGCGCAGGGTCTGCGCGTGGCGACTGTGGATGGCAGCGATCACGTGCGTCTCAAGCTTGTGACGATTGGCCGCGACCTGGGGTCCACCGTCGAGATCAGCTCCGGGCTGACGCCGCAGGATCGCGTCATCCAGACCCCGCCCGACGGCCTGGCCGAGGGCAGCGTGGTGCGTATCGCCGGTAATGCCGCGCGCGCCCTGGCCGACGAGCGCCCACGGGACACCCAAAGCGTCAAAAGCAAAAATGAACGCAGCTAAAGGCCCGGCACGCAGCGCTGCGCGCGCGGCGCCGCTGCTGGGCGCACTGCTCGCGGGCTGCTCCTTTGCGCCGCACCTGCAGACACCGGCCGTGCCGGTGGCGGACTCTTATAAAGAGCTCGACCCCTGGATCACGGCCGAGCCGGCCGACCAGTTGCCGCGCGATGCCTGGTGGACGCTGTACGGCGATCCACAGCTCGATGATCTCGAGCAGCGACTGATCGCCGGCAGCCCGGATCTTGCCGCCGCACTGGCGCGCTACAGCCAAGCGCAGGCCGTCTCCTCGCAGCTCAATGCCGGGCTGTTTCCGAGCGTCAATGCCAATGCCGGCGTGACGCACAATCGCGAAGCACTCATGACGCCGCTGCAGCACCTGACTGAACCGACTGACTACAACGAAAACGTGGTCGGGCTGCAGGCCTTCTATGAGCTCGATCTCTGGGGCCGCATCCGCAACACGGTCGCGGCCGGCAAGGCCCAGGCCGCGGCTGCGGCCGGCGATCTGGAGTCGGCTCGCCTGAGCCTGCAGGCTCAGCTCGCCGATGACTACATCGTCCTGCGGGAGCTGGACCAGGAAGTCACGCTGCTCAACGACACCGTGACGGCCTACAGCGAAGCGCTGTCCGTGACGCAGCAGCGATTCGACAGCGGCATCACCTCGGGACTCGATGTCGCGCGGGCACAGAACCAGCTCGATGAAACCCGCTCGCAGGTGGCACAGATGCAGGCGCAGCGCGCGCTGAGCGAGCACGCGATCGCGGCGCTGATCGGCGAGGACGCATCGCGCTTCACACTGGAGGCGAGCCAGGCCTCGCTGAAGTTGCCGCATGTACCGCCGGGGCTGCCCTCGACCCTGCTGCAACGCCGACCCGATGTGGCTGCGGCGCAGCGGCGCATGCAGGCAGCGAACGCCAATATCGGCGTGGCCAAGGCAGCCTATTTTCCCGATGTGACGCTCAGCGGCGCCATCGGTTTCGAGAGCGACCAGCGCAACGGCTGGATCCAGGCTCCCAACACTTACTGGTCCTTCGGGCCCAATGCGCTGCTGACCGTGTTCGACGCCGGCCGCCACAAGGCCCAGGTGGCGCAGGCGCGCGCGCAGTTCGATGAGGCAGCCGCCAATTATCGCAGCGTGGCCCTGAGTGCCTTCCAGCAGATCGAAGACAACCTCGCGCTCATCGGCCGCTATCACATCGCCGATGAGGCCGAGCGCTCTGCAGTGGCCTCGGCGCAGCAGGCGCTGGACTACTCGATGACGCGCTATACGGCCGGCGCGGTCAACTACCTCGACGTCGTGGTCTCGCAGACCGCCGCGTTGCAATCGCGCATCGAGGCGCTCGATATCACCACGCGGCAGCTGCGCGCCAGCGTGCAGCTCGTGCGCGCGCTCGGCGGCGGCTGGCAGGGCCCTGCCGCGGTGGCGTCGAACTAACGGATCGCTTCCCACCGCCACGAGCGCATCATGGCCTCGAGCCACCGCCGATCCTGCGCGAGCCGATCGGGCGTGGACTGAAGATCGAGCCGATAGATTTCGCGGCTGCGCAGCACGATGACCGCTTCGTGCACGACCACATCGGCCCCATCGCGACACCGCAGCCGCGTCACGAAGCGCCCCCCGGCCTGGTGCGACAGCGAGACTTCCGCCGCCTCATCGGCGATTACGGCATCGTGCAGACGAATCGTATTGAGATCGCGCTGATGAACCCCCGCCGGGGTTATGTCGTAAAAAGCATCGTAGCCGGCATCCACGCGCAGGTAGGCGCGTGGCATCGGTGATAAGGCGAGCAGCAAGCCCCGCTCCGGACCATTCGCGCTGATGACACCGCTCATACCAATGGGAACTTCCACCGAGTAACCGTAGGCCGCGTTGACATAACGGCCGCTGCGCATGCGCTGCGGTGCCGGATCGAAGCCCAGTGGGACTCCGCGTCCGCAGAAGTCCTCCCGGCTCTGTGCGGCTGCCGCCGCAGAGCCCAGTAGCGAGAGCGTCAGGACGGCGCACAGACCTGCGGCGCGACGCAGGTCAGGTCGTTTGGAGGATTTCCTGGCTGCGGCGTTGATTTTCCGATTGTTCCTTTTCATTTGACCTGAAACGACGACAGCTTGCGCGCGGCGCGCCGGCGTCGGAACTTTCGCGGGGTGCGAACAGCCTACAAGATCGTGCGATCTTTGATACCGTGTGTAGGCGCAATTCCCGCGACCTGCACCCGGCCGTAACGTTATAACGTCTTACTTTCGGCGCTATCGTTGAGGTTTATGGCAGCAAACGCAGATTTCAGCACCAGCGCTTTGCTCGAATCGGACTCCGAGCTTCGCGAGCTCGTTCGATCGATTCTTGGAGGCCACACCCGTGGTGACTCGTACCTAGACGACGTGTTCTCCATCTGTCGGCGCAAGCCGCAGTCAGCCGGAATCCTGCGCGAGATCATCGAGCGTCACCAGCGCATGGGCCGCATGCCGCGCTCGCAGTATCGCAAGATCCAGACGCGCATCGATCAGGCGCGCCCGCGCGCTGCCGTATCGAAGTCGTCTGCAGCGCGGTCCGATGCCGAGCGCTTCGAGGATGTGACCTGCGATCTGACAGCCGAGCCCATCGCTGCAGCAACGGGCGGCGTCTCGCACGCCAACACTGTGCGCGCCGGCATTTCGCACGCCAGCACCGCGCCCGCAAAGAGCGTCCCCGTAAAGAGCTCGCAGGCCAAAAGCGTGCGACGCGAGCGTGAGCGCGCGGAGGGAATGGTTGACCCGAATCCGACGGTCGAAAGCCCGCCCGTTGCGTCCCGGACCGCCAGCGTGCCCCGCGGCATGCCCGCGGCAATCGCCGAGCGCGCCGACCTGCTGGTCGAACGCACCGAATTGCTTACCGGGCGCAACGAGCGCGTCGCGGAAATCGCCGCCATCGTTGCGGAACACTCCGACCTGATCGCTGAGCGCCTCGAAACCCAGCAGCTGCCGCCGATCGCTCGCAGAACCACCCCATTCGTGTCGGCTCTCCCGCCGCCCCGCAACGAGTCGTTCGTGCCACCCCCGGCGCCGCCGGCGATGGAACGCCAGGTGTCGCCGCCGCCGGCAGCCGCGGCGGTACCGCCGCCTGCCCCGAGCGCCGCAGAGGCTGCCGATCCGACGCATTCGATGACAGGCCTGACACTGACGAATCGTTACGAGTTGCAGGTACTGCTGGGCCGTGGAGGCATGGCATCGGTTTACAGGGCTGTGGATCGCGAGCGCGTGCGCCTGGGGTTCACCGACCGCTACGTGGCACTCAAAGTGGTGACCAAGGATCCCCTACACCCGGCGCGCGCGGCGGCGCTGCTGCAGGAATTCCAGAGCGCGCAGCGGCTGTCGCATCCCAATGTCATCAACGTCTTCGATATCGACCAGGTCGCCGATGCGACTTTCTACAGCATGGAGCTGCTCTCCGGCGCGCGCCTGAGTCAGCTCGTGCGGCGGGTTGATGGCACGAAGCTTCAGCGTCGCTACGCACTGGCCATCATTCGCGATATCGGCGCCGCTATCTCGCACGCGCACTCGCGCGGCGTGGTACATGCCGACCTGAAGCCCAGCAATGTCATGATTACGCAGCAGAGCGAGGTTCGCGTGCTGGACTTCGGCGGATCGAGCATGCCGCCGCGCGAGCCGTGGGTTTCGGACGGCGATGCCGATGATGCCTTTCACCAGGCCACGCCCTCGTACGCCAGTTGCGAGCAGCTGGAGCGGCGCCGCGCCGACCCGCGCGACGACATCTACGCATTGGCGTGCATTGCCTATCTGCTGCTGTCCGGACGGCACCCGTTCGATCATCTCTCCTCCATCGAAGCTCGTACCCGTGGCCTTCTGCCAAAGCGGCCGTCGGGTATGCCGAGCTCGCAATGGCAGGCTCTGCGCCACGGCCTGAGGTTCGAGCGCAGCAATCAGCCCGAATCAATCGATCCCTGGCTGGCCAGACTCGGGCTCAAGGACGCCGCATCTCGATTGCCGCCGCTGCAGGATCTGACCGCGCCCGGGGAGCCGGAACACACGGTACAGCGCGCGAGCCTCATTGCCGCGGCCGCGCTGGTCGTGACCGTCGGCACCGGAATGCTGCTGTCGACAATCGACCCGGATTGGCAGCAAGAGCTAAGCGGCGCTTTTGCGGGAGCCTGGGACTCAATACACGAGACCTTTGCCCCTGATGACCGTGCCATGGTGCCAACGGCAGCGCCGCCTGCGGCCGTAGCCACGAAGAAGCCACCCACACCCGTCGCGCCGGCGCCCCCGGCGCGGAGGCCTGCTTCAGCGCTGATGACGGCCAATTCGGCGACCAGGACGCCAGCCGCGTATCTGCCCATCGCCGCGACCTCGGCCGCACCGCTAGCGGAAGCGGTGGCACCCGCAGAGGCGGCGCCTGCCGCGCCAGCAGCTACCTCTGCGACCGCGGAGAGCGCTCCGCACGTTACCTTTACGGCTCAGAACTACCAGGTGGGTCCCGGCGATCCGGCCGCGCGCATCGTCGTCCAGCGCCAAGCCGGCAGCGAGGGCGATCTGACTTTCATCTGGTGGACGGAAGGCGGCACCGCCGAGCCGGACGTCGATTACGCCCCGCTGGGCGCGCGCACGGAGCGACTGATCAGCGGCCAGGACAAGCTGACCGTGTATGTCCCCATTATCTCGAATCCGCAGCGCACCCACGGCGCACAGTTCCGCGTTGCGCTGGTCGATGCCACGAGCCATCGCGGCGACGGCGGCGCGCCAAGCGCGCACACCACCGTCACCATCGAGGGTGGTCGTTGAGCGGTGCGCGCCTTTAGAGGCTCGCGGACAACCGCACTCCCGAGTAGCGCACCGCATCGCGCGCCGGCTGACCAATAACGGCATTACCACCCCACGGACCGCTCCAGAAGTCCTCGACATCCGTGTAGTAGTGATGGTTAGTGACGTTGTTGCAGAACGCCGTGATCGAGTACTTGCCGCTGGTACTTTGCATCGAGGCGCTTAGATTGAGCAGCCCGAATGCACTTTGTACCGCAAACGGATTCTGGTCGGGCAGCATCTGGGCGGAAGTGCGATAGGTATAAGTGCCGCCCAGGACCAGCTCGTAAGGGATGGCCGGCAGCGGTACGCGTTGCTCAGCTCCGAGCGTGAACTTGAACTTCGGCGAGTTCGGCATGGTATCGCCCGAGACGTTCTGGCTTGGGCTCGCACCTGCCGGGCTGTTGCAACCCTCGGCGGCGGTCTGCAGACCGTAGCAGGGCGCGCCGGTATAGGTGACGAACTTTGCATCGATATAGGCCGCGCTCAGATCCAGGCGCGTGGTCGGCAGTGCGAGCCAATCGGCTGCCACCTCCGCACCGCGGGTTTCGGCCTTGCCGACCGAAGTCAGGATCAGCGGCGGAGTCAGCACGCCAGGCGCGTAGGCATAGCTCTGAATCTGATAGTGCGTGTAGATGGTGTCGAAGATGTCGGCATTCAGGGTCAATGTATGGTCGAAATAGGTACCCTTGGTACCGATCTCAAAGCTGTCGATGTCCTCCCTGTTGACCGGCGGTAGCGTGGCGTTGCTCGTGAGCACTGCCGAGGTGTTATAGGCCGCCGGCGAATAGCCGCGCGAGTAGCTGACATATCCCATGACATCGCGGCTGAACTGCTGCTTGAGGCTGACGTCGCCGACGATCGTTCCCTGCGAGCTACTGCCCTGGCTGTAATAGGGGGGCGGCGAAGCCGGCGCAGTCACGTACTGATTGTATTTGTAGCTGATCTGATCGTCGTTGTAGCGCACGCCAGCGACCACCGATGTGGTCGGCAGGAACTTCCAGGTTGCACGTGCATAGGCATCGTACGTTTTGGTGTCGGGCACCACGTGATCGTCGATTGCCGCCGGCGCCAGCGTCCGGGTGTAGAGCTCATCGACGTTGACGTCCGAGTAGAACAAACCGGCCAGCCAGCTGAAATTCTGATCGCCCGGCGAGACGATCTTGAGTTCCTCGCTTTCCTGCCGCACGGTCGTGATCTGTTGCTGTTCGTTGTTGAAAGTCAGATGGCCACCGGTCAGCTCGGTGAAGAAGTAGCCGTTGACCGCGAACAGGTCCTGGATCTGGTTCTGATCTTCCTGCTCGTAAGCGCTGGTCGAGGTGACGGTATACCCACCCGGCAGGCGGTATTCGAGGATCGCGCTGTAGTCATTGTCACGGTGATCGGCGCCCGCAGCCGTCACGGGACTGGCGTACTTGAGGTTGTTCCAGGACGGCGTGATGCCGGGCAGCAGCACCGACTGTGACAGGAACGGCGGCCCGGGGTTTGGCCCGAGGAGCAGCAGGTTGCCGGGTGTGATGTAGTTGTAGACGAAATTGAAGCCCTGGCCCTGCGTCAGCTCATCGTGCGCCATCAGGGTGATGTCGAAGTCGTCCGTCACGTGCACCAGCAGCTTGGCGCGGGCACCGGACACGTCCTGCTTGGTCTTCTGATCGAGCGTCGTGTTCGTGATCGGATAGGGCGTAGTCGACTTGTAGGCCGACAGCGATGCGTCGATGCGCGGCGCGACGGGACCGGAGAGGAACCCTTCGATGCGGTACTCGCCGTCGTCCGTGACGGTCGTGGTGGCAAAACCCTGCACCGTATCGGTCGGCCCACGCGTCGTGAGATTGATCAGACCGGACGCGGCCGTCCGGCCGCCCAGGGTCGACTGCGGGCCGAGCAGTACTTCGACGTTTTGAATGCCCGCAACGTTGTTGGCATCAAATGAATCCGACGGCACCGGTACGCCGTCGATGTTGATGGATACACCGGAAGAGATGCCCACCGTCTGCTCGTTGGACACGCTCGAGATGCCGCGCACACCAGTCGGCACGCGGCCGTTGATGGTGCCATTCAGCTGCACCGAGGGCACCAGCTTGTTCAGATCTGATAGATCGGCGATGTCGGCCGCGGCCAGCGCTTGTGATGAAATTACGGAGGCTGCAACCGGTACGTCCTCCAGCTTCTCCGTGCGCTTTTGCGCGGTGATGACCACCTCTTCCAGCGCGCTGCTGGATTCCGTGGCCGAGGTGGCGGCCGTTTGTCCCACTGCAACCGGACCGTACAGCGCAAAGGCTACGGCCGCGGCCACGCCAATCGTCGACGAACGCATCGAGTCCATTGTATCCCCCTTAAGACAAAGGCCGGTTAGGCCCTATTGCATCACGTTGCGGCCCTTGTTGCTGCCATACAACGAAAGCGAAATTCTCCACTGCGAGAGTAACGCGATCGGTATATTTGCGGAAATAATTAATATAAATTCAGTGTATGAATTCCATCAATGCCTGAGGGGCTGCCGTGCCGAACATCACATGCGTTTGAATCACTTCGATCTCAATCTGCTGGTGGCGCTCGATGCCCTATTGGCGGAGCAGAGCACCACGCGCGCGGGCAAACGCGTCAATCTGAGTCAGCCGGCCATGAGCTGTGCACTGGCGCGCCTGCGCAGCTACTTCAATGACCCGCTCTTGAGCCAGGTGGGACGCAATCTGGTGCCGACCCCCTTGGGCGCGAGCCTGGTGCAGCCGGTTCGAGAATTGCTGCTGCGCACCGAGGCCACACTCGACAGCCGCCCGATCTTCGATCCGGCCACGGCCCGCCGCACGTTCAAACTTCTGATGTCGGACTATGTATCGACTGTGCTGATGGCCGAGGTCACGACCCGTGCCGAACGCATAGCGCCTCACCTGAGCTTCGAGGTGCTGCCGCTGGGACTCAATTCGGTCAGCGCCATCGAGAGCGGCGATGTCGATCTGCTGCTGATGCCCGAACAGTTCCTCCCGCATGGCATCCGCTCCGAGGTGCTGTTCGAAGAACACTATGTCTGCGTCGCGTGGTCGGGCAACCCGCTGGTCGGAGAGCGCATCACTCGCGCGCAGTATCTGCAGCTAGGCCACGTGGTGGCCCGACCCGGCGCACACCCGCAGCGCCAGCCGGCCGTGGACGAGCTGTTCTTTCAGCGCGAGGGGCTGGAGCGCAGGCTCGAGACCATCGTCGGGGAATTCAGTGTACTGCCGCAGTACGTGCTCGGCTCGACGCGCATTGCCACCATGCACAGTCGCCTCGCCCATCTCTATGCAGGCTATATGCCGCTCAAGGTGCTGCCGATGCCCTTCGAGCTGCCCATCCTGCGCGAGGCGGCCGCCTGGAACCGGCATCGCGATCAGGATCTCGGGCTTGCGTGGCTCCGCAACCTCTTCAAGACCACCGCAGAGCAGCTCGCCCGCGCACCAATTACCCACAGTGGCGAACGCCCGGCCCGTGCCTCCCGAGCGCGCCCGCGCCGCCGCGCGCGCGCGGCGATATAATTGCGCACCGCATCGTCGCGACCGATCCAGGAGTACCGTCGTTGTCCAAGCACATCGTCGTCCGCGAAATTGCACGGCCCAATGCCGCCGACCTCGCTACGCTCGAGGAGTGCGGCGTCGCCACGGTTCACGAGGCACAGGGGCGCACCGGGCTGCTGGCCGAATACATGCGGCCCATTTATCGGCCCGTGAGCATTGCGGCCCCCGCAGTCACCGTGCTGGTGCCGCCCGGTGACAACTGGATGCTGCATGTCGCCGTCGAGGTCTGCCAGCCGGGAGATATCCTCGTGGTAGCGCCGAGCTCGCCCTGCTCGGACGGCTACTTCGGCGATCTGCTCGCGACCTCGCTGATCGCGCGCGGTGTGCGAGGCCTGGTCATCGACGCCGGCGTGCGTGACATTGCAAGCCTTACCGAAATGAAATTTCCGGTCTGGAGCAAAGCCGTATTCGCGCAGGGCACGGTCAAGGCAAGCCTCGGCGCCGTCAATGTGCCGATCATCTGCGCGGGCGCACGCGTGGAACCCGGCGATGCCATCGTAGCTGACGATGACGGCGCGGTCGTCGTCGGCCGCGCCCAGTGCAGCGAAGTGGCAGCGGCCGCGCGGCTGCGCGCGGCGAACGAAGAAGACAAGCGCAAACGCCTGGCGGCCGGCGAGCTTGGCCTCGATATCTATAAGATGCGTGAGCCGCTCAAGGCTCTGGGTCTTCAATACCGCTGATGGAGAACGATTCTTGAATCACCACACCCGACCCTGGATCTGCGGACTGCTGCTGCTCGCAGTGGCTCTTGGCGTGCAGGCGCAGCAACCGGCTGCCGACGCTGCGGGCGAGCTGCCCGGGGAGAAATCCGCTGCGCCTCCGTATGGCATACCTATCACGCTGGCGCAGGCCGAAAAAGTGATCGCGGCCGGACGCGCCGAGGCCGGCCGTCTGAAGTCCACGGTCAATGCCATCGCCGTCACCGACACGCACGGCGAACTGGTGGCCTTCATCCGCATGGACGATTCGACCGTGCATTCGATCGAATTTGCACAGATCAAGGCCCGCGGTGCCGCACGCTCGCGCCGCGTGACGGCGACGCCGCCACCGGAGATGGTGGCCGCACTGACCACCATGCCCGACTTCGTGGCGCTGCCCGGTGGAATTCCAATCGTGGTGGACGGCAAGACCATCGGCGCGGTGGGCGTCAGCGGCGGGGATGACTTCGCCATCGCCAAGGCGGCGGTGAAAGCGCTGCGCTAGATGCGCCGAGCTGACCAGCGGCTTCCTTAGGGCTGGGGCGCCTTGGCGCCTTGGAATTTTTCGACGCGCTGGAATCGAACGCCCGCCTGTTCGGCGGTGACCTGCTCGGGCACGCAGCGATTGCGCTGCGCCCCCAAGCCGGTGATGGACCCCTCGATGACATCGTCGGGTTTCAGAAATCGCTGGTAGTGCGTGCCATTGCCCGAGGGCGAGCCGGTCAGCAGCAGATCGCCCGGCTGCAACTGCACATGCGTCGAGGCCCATTCGATGAGCCGCGCCACCGGAAAGATCATGTCCGCGGTCGATTCATCCTGCATCACCTGCCCATTGAGCTTGAGCGTAATCTGCAGGCGCTGCGGGTCGCCGACGAAGCGCGACGGCACCAGGTACGGTCCCAGCGTCAGGAACGTCGGCGCGCATTTGCCCGCCAGCCAGTCGTGACCCATCGAAGGCATGTCCGGCCGGCCCAGCATTTCTCGTCCGGTGAGATCATTGCCGATGGTGAAGCCTGCCACATAGTCGAGCGCCCGGGCCGCCGGCACACGCCGCGCGGTGCGCCCGATCACCACGGCCAGTTCGAGTTCCCAGTCCGGTTGCGTCATATCGAAGGGCAGCACCACCTCATCCTGCGGCCCGACTACACAGGAGGTGAGCTTGGAGAAAATGAACGGTTTGCCGCGCGCTGCGCGATGATCCATGAGCGCCTCTGCATGCCGCCGGCGCTCCTCCCTGGGCACGCTCACATCCACGCTGATGGGCTGATCGAGAATCAGATCGATGACATGTTTGCGGTAGTTCGCGCCTGCGCAGAGGATCTGCCGCGGTTGCAACGGTGCCAGCGTATGCAGCTGCTCCACCGGCATCGCACGCGCGGCAATCGCCGCCTGCGCGGGTGCCGCCAGCGCTTCTACCAGCGCGGTCAGCACATCGAGATTGCGTTCCCATTCATCGAGCAGCTCGAGCATCGTGCCGCCCGACAGTCGCAGCCCGAGTCGGCCGGCCAGCTCTTCGAGTGCATGCAGCGCGATGACTCGTCCATCCAGGGGTCCATCGATCAGCAGGCCGACAAACGGCGGCGATCCGGCGATCGAGAAGGTTCCGAGCGCAAAAGCCCGCGGTGAGTTCATGCGCTGCCCGCGGCAGCCAGTCGCGCCCCGAGCCGCGGATATACCCGCAGGGCGTTGCCAGAGAACAGACGCTCGCGGTCCTGGCCGCTCAGCGGCAGCGCATCGATGTAGCGCTTGGTGTCGTCGTAGAACTGTCCGGTGCGAGGATCGATGCCGCGCACGGCACCCACCATCTCCGAGCCGAAGAGAATATTCTCGAGCGGTATGACCTTGCAGAGCAGCTCGATGCCCGGCAGGTGATAGACGCAGGTGTCGAAGTAGACATTGCCGAGCAGCAGCTGCTCGAGCGGAGGCCGCTTCATATCCTGCGCCAGGCCACGGAATCGCCCCCAATGAAACGGCACCGCCCCGCCGCCGTGCGGGATGATGAACCGCAGCGTCGGAAAATCGTTGAACAGATCCGAGGTCAGGAACTGCATGAACGCCGTGGTATCGGCATTCAGGTAGTGCGCGCCGGTGGCGTGGAAATTGGGGTTGCACGAGGCGCTCACGTGCACCATGGCGGGCACATCGAGCTCGACCATTTTCTCGTACAGCGGATACCAGTGCCGGTCCGTCAGCGGCGGCGAATTCCAGTGGCCGCCGGAGGGGTCGGGGTTGAGATTGCAGCCGATGAATCCGAGTTCCCGCACGCAGCGCTCGAGCTCCGCGGCGCTGTTGGCCGGCGCCACCCCCGGCGACTGCGGCAATTGGCAGACACCGACGAAGTTGTGCGGATAGAGTCCGCACACCCGGTAGATCAGATCGTTGCACAGCCGCGTCCAGCGCGTGCTGGTGGCCTCGTTGCCGAGGTGATGGCCCATGGCCGAGGCGCGCGGGGAAAAGATGGTCACATCCGTGCCGCGCTCGCGCTGCAGTTTCAGTTGCGCCTTCTCGAGGCTCTCGCGGATCTCATCGTCGCTGATTCGAGGATCGGTGAGCCCGGTGGCCGTGGCAGGTCCCTTGAGTGCCGCCAGCTGTGCCTCACGAAAAACCTGCAGTGCAGCGGGCGCGGTCGTGTAATGGCCGTGGCAATCGATGATCATGCGCCACGCTTGAGTTGCTGGTCGAGGACGTCGAGCGTCTGCATGGCCGTCAGGCACTGCGCCACGCTCGCATTGGGTTCACGATGTTCGCGGATGGCGGCAAAGAATTCGCGATCCTGCAGCTCGATGCCATTCATCGACACATCGACCTTGGAGACGTCGATCTGGTTGTTCTTGCCGTCAAACAGGTCGTCATAGCGGCAAATGTAGGTGCCGTTGTCGCAGATGTAGCGGAAGAATGTGCCGAGCGGTCCATCGTTATTGAAAGACAGCGACAAGGTGCAGAGCGCACCGCCGGGTACTTTGAGGCCGATGCTCATGTCCATGGCAATTCCGAGCGTGGGACTCAGTGGCCCCTGCAGTGCGAAGCTCTGCGACACGGTCTGCCCGGTCTGGTACTGAAACAGGTCCACCGTGTGGCAGGCGTGATGCCAGAGCAGATGATCGGTCCAGCTGCGCGGCTTGCCGAGCGCATTCATGTTGGTACGGCGGAAGAAATAGGTCTGCACATCCATCTGCAGCACCCGCAGCTCGCCGGCCCGGATGCGCTTGTGAATCCACTGATGGCTGGGATTGAACCGGCGGGTATGTCCGCCCATGGCGACCAGGCCGCCGCTGGCGCGCTGCGCCTCGACCACGCGCTCCGAGTCGGCCAGCGAGTCGGCGATCGGGATCTCGATCATGACGTGCTTACCCGCGCGCAGGCATTCGATGGCCTGCGCCGCGTGCATCTGGGTTGGGGTCGCCAGCAGCGCCGCCTCGACGCCCTTCTGCGCCAGGCTTTCGGACAGCTCGGTGGTGACGTGCGGAATCCTGAATTGCTTCGCGACTTCGGCCGTGGTTTTCGCATCGCGCCCGACCAGCGAAACCACCTCGATGCCGTCGATTTTGGCGATCGCCTCCAGATGCTTGATGCCGAATGCGCCGGCGCCGGCGAGTATGACTTTCATGTGTTATCCAGCAACAGATGCCCGACCGCTGTGTTGGAGGCCGGCACATGATAAAAGCGGTGCAGTACGCGCACGTGCTCGTGCAGCGCGCCGCGCATGATCAGCCACATCACCAGCTCGATCCCCTCCGAGCCCGACTCGCGCAGGTACTCCAGGTGCGAGATGCGTGTCAGCGCCACAGGATCCGGTCCGATCGTATCCAGGAAATGGTTGTCGAATTTCTGATTGATCAGACCCGCGCGCTGGCCCTGGAGCTGATGCGACATGCCGCCGGTACCCCAGACCATGACGCGCAGGTCCTCGGGGTAGGACTCGACGGCGCGCGCGATCGCGCGGCCAAACTCAAAGCAGCGGTGCCCGGTCGGTGGCGGATACTGCACCACGTTGACCGCCAGCGGGATCACACGGCACGGCCATTCCGCCGGCTGCCCGAACACCAGCGACAGCGGCACGGTCAGGCCGTGGTCGACTTCCATCTTGTTGACGATCGTCAGATCGAACTCATCGAGGATGACCGACTGTGCGATGTGTGCCGCCAGCTCGGCGTGGCCCAGCACGCTGGGAACGGGACGCGGGCCCCAGCCCTCGTCGGCCGGCTCAAATCGGTCGGCGCAGCCGAGCGCAAAGGTCGGAATGATTTCCTGCGAGAAGGCCGAGGCGTGATCGTTGTAGACCAGGATGATGACATCGGGAGGTTGCTGCGACACCCAGTGCTTGCTGAACTCGTAGCCCTCGAAGACCGGCCGCCAGTACGGCTCGGCGGTCTTGCCCAGATCGATGGCCGCGCCGATGGCCGGCACGTGGGAAGTGGTCAGTCCGGCGTAGATTCTAGCCACGGTCTTTCCATTCTGATTTGCTGCGATTGCCGTCCGGCGAACGTCCGCCCGCCAGCATCATCTGAGCGTATTGCTCCTGGCTCATACCCGTCATCTGCGCGGCGGTAAACTGGAACGACTTGCCGTCGGTCGAGAACAGCTTGGCCAGATAATAGATGTTGCCGCCGAGCTCGATCATCCGATTCCAATCGCGCTGGAGCACCGCCTCGCGCTGCTCGGGCGTCATTGGAAAGCGCTGCAGGAACGCCGCCTGGTCGGCCTTGAAGGCGGCACGATTTTCGGCCTTCATGAGCGACATGCAGAACATGTTCAGGTGATAGCCGCGCCGGGCGCGCTCGGCGTCGAACACCGTCGTGCCGGGAATGTCGTCGTAGTCGTTCTGTCGTTCCATGAGCGCCTTGGGATCAGGAGGCAAATTGATAAAGACGGTGCGGATTGTCCACCAGGATACGCCGCTGCATGGCGGCGTCGGGCATCATCAGCGGAATCAGGTCGACAAGGTCGCCATCGTTGGGCATGTGCCGGGCAATGTTCGGATGCGGCCAATCGGTGCCCCAGAGAATCCGCTCGGGCGCCGCTTCGATCAGCGCCTGTGCGAACGGTACGGCATCCGTGAACGGGGGACCCGCGCTCGAGATGCGTTCCGAGCCGCTGATCTTGACCCAGCAATTGCCGAGATTACGTGCCAGCTTGAGCAGTTGCTGAAAGGGAGCCTGAGCCAGGCCCTGCGCCGTCGGCACACGTCCCATGTGATCGATGATAAACGGCAGCGGCAAGGCCGACAGCATCGGTTCGAATTGCAGCAGATCCGCGGCGTCGAAGTGCAGATCGACATGCCAGCCCAGGGGCTGGATGCGTTCCAGCACCCGCTTGAACTCTTCCATGTCAGGCACGCCGCCGAGGTGTTTGACGAAGTTGAATCGCACGCCGCGAAATCCCTGCCTGTGCAGTGTCTCGAAATCGCCGACCGTGAAGCTGTCATCGGCGTTGGCGACTCCGCGGTAGCGACCGGCGCTTTGCGCGATCGCATCAACGATGACGGTGTTGTCGCGGCCATGGCAGCTGGCATTGACCAGCACCGCGCGCGTGAGGCCGAGCGTCGCCTGCAGCTGTTTGAAGCGCGCCAGCGGCGCGTCCGGCGGGGTATAGGTGCGATCCGCGGCGTACGGATAACGATCCGCAGGACCGAAGATGTGACAGTGCGCATCACAGGCACCGGCCGGCGGCCGGTAGCTGGGCGTGCGCGTGTTCGGATCGGGGGCTTTACAGGTCGGTGCTGGCCTTAAGCTCATCGGTGGTATGTTAACGACCCCCCAATCGGTAAACAATGACTCGAGGAGCTTCCATGGCCGCTACTCGCGCCGCAGAACTGGCCTGCTTGCGCACCGATTTCTCGCAATTGATCGACGGCCAACTGGTCGGCGGAGTGCCGGCGCTCGACGTCATCAATCCGGCCACCGGCGCGGTGTTCGCCAGCGCGCCGCGCGCCACGTGTGCGCAACTCGACAGCGCCGTCGCTGCGGCGCGGCGCGCACAGCCGGCATGGCGGGACGCCACTTTTGCGCAGCGTCGCGCCTGTCTCGAGCGCATCGCAGCCGCACTGCGCGCGCAGCAGGAAGAGCTCGCCGAATTGCTGACGCAGGAGCAGGGAAAGCCGCTGGCGCAGGCGCGCGAGGAGATCGTACGAGCAGCCAGCCTATCAAGCGGCATGACCGCCATCTCGATTGAAAGTGAAGTGCTGATCGACGATGCACAGCGGCGCATCGAGCTGCACTATGTCCCATTGGGCGTGGTCGGGATCATCACGCCGTGGAATGCGCCGATCAACCTCGCGGTGGGCCCCCTCACCATGGCGCTCTACACAGGGAACACAGTTGTGCTCAAGCCCTCTCCCTACACGCCGCTGTCGACGCTCAGGCTCGGGGAGCTGCTGCGCGAGATCGTTCCCCCCGGCGTGGTCAACGTGCTTGCCGGCGACGATGACTGCGGCCGCTGGATGAGTGAGCATCCGGGCATCGACAAGATCTCCTTCACCGGCTCGGTGGCCAGCGGCAAGAAAGTCATGGCGAGCGCCGCGGCCACGCTCAAACGCGTCACGCTCGAACTTGGCGGCAATGATGCCGCGATCGTGCTCGACGATGTGGATCCGGAGCTGATCGCACCCAAGCTGTTCTTTGCTGCCTTCGTCAACAGCGGCCAGGTGTGCATGGCGATCAAGCGCATCTATGCACATGAGAGCATCTACGAGGCGCTGTGCAAGGCATTGGCGCGCGAGGCACGCCAGGCGCGCCTCGGCAATGGTATGGACGCCGCCACGCAGTTCGGTCCCATTCAGAACCGCATGCAATACGATCGGGTGCTGAGCATCCTCGAGGACAGCCGTCAACGCGGCGGCCAAATCCTCGCCGGTGGCGAGGTACCGGCGGGCCCCGGCTACTTCGTGCCGCCGACCATCATCACGCAGTTACCGGAGAATGCGCGCCTGGTCGCGGAGGAGCAGTTCGGCCCCTTGCTGCCGGTCCAAAGCTTCAGCGACGTCGAGGAGGCGATCCGCCTCGCGAACGACACGCGCTATGGCCTTGCCGCCTCGGTCTGGAGCCGCGACCTCGAGCGCGCCAAGGCGATTGCACTGCGGGTGGAGGCTGGCACCGTCTGGGTGAACCAGCACCGTGCCACTGCGCCCAATGTTCCCTTCGGCGGCATCAAGGAATCCGGACTGGGCCGCAACTACTCGGCGCTCGGACTCAAGGGCAATATGGAAGCGCGTGTGATCAGCGTCCTCAAAACCTGACCACATCGACCAGTTCCAGCCACGATTGCAGCGCCTCGTTGACCGCCGCAGGGCGCTCCAGTGGTGACATGTGCCCGCAGTCCGGCACGGTCACCAAAAGGCTGCCGGGAATCAGCTGCGCCATCTCGCGGTGCTGCGCCGGGGTAGCCCAGCCGTCCTGCTCGCCGCACAACAGCAGCGTCGGACAGGCCATGCGCGGCAGCACCGGCGTTGCATCGGGCCGCCCGAGCAGCGCGCGAATCTGAGCTTCGAATTCCGCGAGGCTGCGGCGCTCGAACATCGTCACGATGGCATCCACCAGCGCGCGATCCGAGAGCCGGTCCGGATGGACCATGCCCTGCAGCCAGTTGCGCGCCATCGGCCCGATGCCCGAAGTCTGCGCCTGCTCGAGCAGACGCAGCCGGCCTTCGGTTTCCCGCTCGCCGGACGCCCCGGGCGCCAGCGGCCGATAGCCTGTGTCCAGCAGTGCCGCCCCGCGCAGTCGCGCGCCGGCCAGGCGGGCGATTTCAAACACCACGCGCCCGCCCATCGAGTGGCCCACCACGGCAAGCGGCCCCGGATGGGCCTGGAGCACCGCGCGAGCCATCGCATCCAGCGAATCCGCGAGGCCGTGTTCGGCGACTCGGCACTCGATGCCAAGCCGGCGCAGTGCGTCGATCTGCGCCGACCAGACGCCCTGATCGCACATCAATCCGGGAATCAGCACCAGCGCCGTCTCGCTCATGCCACCCGGATCGGCGCGATCGCCGCGGCAGGATCCCGCTGGGCGACGAAGTAGATGCGCGCCAGCTCATCGTTGGTGCGCGCCAGCGATAGCTGCAGTCGATCGATAAACCCGTGCAGCTCGGCCTGTCCCAACGATTCGAATTGCGTGTGGTGAATGGCACGTCGCATGCGTGCCACGCGGCGCAGCAGCGTCGCGCTGTGGGGCAGCCGGTGCAGCACTTCCTCGACTCGTCGCAGACAGCAGACGCAGGCGCGTGGAAATTGGTGATTGGCGAGCAGGAAGCGCACCACTCCTGTGCCATAGACTCGCTCGCGAGTCGTGAGGCGATACATCTGGTAGCCCGAAAGCGAACGCAGCACGCTCATCCACAGCACCGACTCGAACGGCCGCAACTCCTCGGCGCTGGCCGCCACCATCATGGCCGCCGCCCGCACATCGACGATGCGGCTGGTCATGTCGGCACGCTCGATGTTGCGGCCGATGGTCAGGAAAGAAAGTGCATCCCCCTCGTTGAAGATACCTTCGAACATGCCCGTCAGAGTCTGCGTGCTGGCCGTCACGCGCCCGAGGAAGGCATAGCGGGTGCGCTTGGCCGCGGCCTCGGCGGCGTGCTCGCTGACGTAGAGATACAGCTCGTTGATCTGCTCCCACACTTCGCGCGGCAGAATGTCGCGCACGGTGCGCGCGATCTCGCGGGCGCGCGCAATCGAGGTGATCATCGAGCCGGCATTCTTGGCATCCGAGACCACGAATTTGACCACCGACTTCTCGCTGAATTCGCCCGCGTCCTTGTTGTAACCCGGCTCGTTGCCGGTGATCGTAATCAGCGGCCGCCAGCCCGGGCTCAGCCGCTGCGGCAGATCGAGCATGAGGCTGGCGCTGGCATCCACCAGGCGCGCCAGATTTTCGGTGCGCTCCAGGTAGCGCGCCATCCAGTAGAGATTGTCAGCTACGCGCGAAAGCATGTTCGACCGAGGTGTCGACTATCCATGTGTCCTTGCTGCCGCCGCCCTGCGAGGAGTTGACGACCAGGGAACCCTTGCGCATCGCCACGCGGGTGAGCCCTCCCATGGTCACCTGCACCTCTCGCCCCGAGAGGATGAAGGGCCGCAGATCCAGATGCCGTGGTTCAAGATTGCTGTCCACCAGCGTCGGCGTGGTCGACAGGCTGATGACCGGCTGCGCAATGTAATTGCGCGGATTTTTCCGGATCAGCTCGGCGAACTGCGCCCGCTCGGAGGCGCTGGATTTCGGACCCATGAGCATCCCATAGCCGCCCGATTCGTTCGCCGGCTTCACCACCAGCGTCGCCAGGTTGGCGAGCACGTGCTCGCGGTCCTTTGGAATGCAGCACAGATAGGACGGCACGTTCGGCAGGATCGCGTCCTCATCGAGGTAGTAACGGATCATAGCCGGCACGAAGGTGTACACGAGCTTATCGTCGGCCACGCCGGCGCCCGGCGCGTTCGCCAGCGCCACCTTGCCAGCACGCCAGGCACGCATGAGGCCCGGCACGCCGAGCGTCGAATCGCCGCGGAACACCTCCGGATCCAGGAACATATCGTCCACGCGTCGATAGATGACATCCACCTGCTGCCAGCCATCGATGGTGCGCATATGCACCACGTCATCCTCGTCCACCGCCAGATCGCCGCCCTCGACCAGCTCGCAGCCCATCTGCTGCGCCAGGTAAGCGTGCTCGAAATAGGCCGAGTTATAGATGCCCGGCGTCAGCACCACGACTTCGGGCTGCTCGATGTGCGCGGGAGCCAGCGCGCGCAGCATGTCGTAGAGGTGCGAGGGATAGTCATCGACGGGCAGAATGCCGGCCGCCTCGAATACCTCGGGAAATACCCGTTTGACGACCTGGCGATTCTCGAGCATGTAGGAAACGCCCGAGGGCACGCGCAGATTGTCCTCGAGCACGTACATCGTGCCGTCCGCGCCGCGCACCAGGTCGGAACCGCAGATGTGCGCCCAGACGGCCTGTGGCGGATTGATGCCGACACACTGGGGGCGAAAATTGACGGAGTCGGCGAGATGCTCGCGCGGAAACACACCATCGCGCACGATGCGCTGACCGTGATAGATATCGTCAATAAAGAGATTCAGCGCGCGCGCCCGCTGCTGCAGGCCCGACTCGATGCCCCGCCACTCCTCCAGCGCGATGACGCGCGGGATGATATCGAGCGGCCAGGCGCGATCGATCGAACCACCCTCCTCGTGATAGACCGTGAAGGTGATGCCCATGCTGCGGATGGCCACTTCGGCCGCCTTCTGGCGTGTGACCAGTTCCTCCGGACCGAGTGCCGAGAGGTATTCGATCAACGCGCTGGCTCCCGGTCGCGGCGAGCCGCCCGGCGCGATCAGCTCATCGAAGCTGGCTGCCGCGGGATAGGAGTCCCAGGCTATGCGCATTTTATTCTAGAGGCTCCGGCTGTCGTCGTGGCATTACAGTAGCAGGGCCGCCGGATCGAATGAACAGGCATTTCCGCTACACTGGACGCCCGTTCCTGGTGCAACCCTGATGGAACCGCTGGCCGACCGCGTCATCGCCATCGCCGAGACCCGCGAGCTCGATGTATTCGCGGCGCTGCTCGAACGCCGCGGCGCGCGGGTGCTGCGCTACCCGCTGGTTCAGATCATCGATGCGCCCGACGCAGCGGAGGTGCTGGCGTGGCTGCGGGCCTTTGCCGGCGGCGGCTGCGACGATCTGATCCTGCTGACCGGCGAGGGCTTGCGCCGCCTGCTGCGCTGTATCGATGGGCATGAGCCGGCGCTGCGCGCACCCTTTCTGGCGAGCCTGGCCGCGGTGCGCAAAATCACGCGCGGCCCCAAGCCTGCGCGCGCGTTGCGCGAACTGGGCTTGACGAGCGATCTGGCGGCTGCGGTACCGACCACCGAAGGGGTGATTGAATCCCTGCGCGACCAGGGGCTCGCAGGCCATCGCGTGGGGGTGCAGCTGTATGGGGAGGAACCCAACCGCACGCTGATCGACTTTCTCGTGGGGGCCGGCGCGCTGGTCTTTGCGGTCGCTCCCTACCGGTATGCCGATGGACCGGCTGCGAGCGCCATCGACGGGCTGCTCAAGGAACTCGAGTCGGGACGCGTGGATGCGATTGCGTTCACCAGCAAGGCCCAGGTCGAGCGACTGTTTGCCGCGGCGAACCCGGATCGCGTGCGCGCGGCACTGGCTGCCACCAACGTGGCGGCGGTGGGACCGGTGGTCGCCGCCACTCTCGCCGTGCGTGGGGTGGCCGTCGCCGCCACGCCCGAAAGTTCATGGTTCATGAAGCCATTGACGGCGGCATTGACCGAGCGCCTCGCTCAGGAATGCATGCGCCGCAAGAATCCCAGGAACTGATCCAGCTCGGTCTTGCTGAAGCGGCTGGCCATCTGTCGTTCCAGCTGCCGCACCTGCTGCATGAGCGCTTCGAGTTCGCTGCTGCCGGCATCGGTCAGGAAGATGCCCTGTCGGCGCCGATCGCGGGTGGAACGGCGGCGCTCGATCAGCCCGGCGCGCTCCAGTCGGTCCAGCAACGCCACGATGCTCGCCTTGTCCACGCCCAGATGCGTGCCCAGCTCGATCTGTGCAATCCCGGGATTGAATCGACTCAGGATCAGCAGGCTGAACAGGCCCGGGCGAATCTTGCTTTCACCGATGAAGCTGACATAAGTCCGCCACGCCACCTGGTGGGCACGGCGCAGGTTATAGCCCAGCAGCCGCGGCAGGATGCCAAGATCCACCCTGGCGCCGGCAGCGCGTTCGCGCGGGCCGGATGCGACCCGTTTAGCGCGGGAGCGCGCCGCGTTACTGCCTGACTGTTCCATGCGGTCGCCACTCCCCCGACGTTCGGCGTCGGTGCATCAGTATATTTTCGTTACAGTTCGCACTGCAAATAGATCGTGATCCCGCTCATTCGCTTGAGGGTCGGCCGCTGAGGCTGGCAATGGGACCGTAGAGCTCGGGCCGTCGGTCCCGGAACACGAACCAGCCGTCGCGGGCCGCCTGCAGCGCATCGAGGTCAAAACTCGCCGTGATCAGCGACTCGCTGTCCTGATCGGCTTCGACCACCATGGCGCCGGTGGCATCGGCGATGAACGAGGAGCCATAGAAACGGATGTACAGCGAGCTGGGGTGCTGCCGCGAGCGCTCGGTGCCGATGCGGTTGCTGGCGATCAGCGGCATGAGGTTTGCGGCCGCATGTCCCTGCTGGGTTCGCTGCCAGTGCAGCCGCGAGTCGATCGGTGGCGCCGGTGGTGGCTCGCTGCCGATGGCGGTCGGATACAGCAGCAGTTCCGCACCCAGCAGCGCCATGGCGCGCGCGCTCTCGGGAAACCACTGGTCCCAGCAGATGCCCACCCCGATGCGGCCATAACGCGTCTGCCAGACGCGAAAGCCGGTATCCCCGGGACTGAAGTAGTACTTCTCCTGGTAGCCGGGGCCGTTCGGAATGTGCGACTTGCGATAGATGCCCAGCCGCCGGCCATCGGCGTCGAACATGGCGAGGGAGTTGAAATAGGCATTACCGGCGCGCTCGAAGAAGCTGATCGGCAGCACCACGCCGAGCTCCTGCGCCAGCAGGCCGAAGCGCCGCAGGATCGGGCTCTCGGCCACCGTCTGCGCAAGCTGCAGATAAGCGGGGTCCTGTTCGATGCAGAAATAAGGCGTCGCAAACAGCTCCTGCAGCAGGATCACCTGCGCGCCGCGCGCATGGGCCTGGCGCACCAGCTGCTCGGCGCGATCGAGATTCGCCGGCAGATCCCAGCTGCAGGCGAATTGCGTGGCCGCCACGGTCACCTGGCGGGCGGAGGACTCAGGCATGCGTGCTCTCCCGGGAATTGGCACTGACGCGCTCGCTGATGGCAATTGCCGTGCGCAGCGCCCGTTGTCCGTCCTCCCCCGTCACCATGACGGGCCCCTCGTCGCGGATAGCCTTGATGAAGGCCTGGATTTCCGCCAGCAGCGCGTCACCCTGGGCGAAGGATTGCTCCTCGATCTGCACCGGCAGTTCGCCGGCAGCCGCGGGAGGCACGCGCTTGCGGATCACGGTCAGTATCTTTTGCTGCAGGTCGAGCGACATATAGGCGTCATCGCAGAAGACGCGCAGCTTGCGCTCGGTCTTCAGGCTCACGCGGCTCGCCGTCACATTGGCGACACAGCCATTCTCGAACCGCAGGCGCGCGTTGGCGATGTCGATTTCCGCGGAAAACACCGGCGTACCGATGGCATCGAACGAGGCCACGGGGCTGCCGACGATCATCTGCACCAGGTCGATGTCGTGGATCATCAGATCGAGCACCACGTTGACTTCGGTGCCGCGTTCCCGGAATGGCGCCAGGCGCTGACACTCGATGAAACGCGGCGATTTCAGTACCGGTTCGGCCGCCAGGATGGCCGGATTGAAGCGTTCCAGGTGCCCCACCTGCAGCACGCGGCGCTGCTGGCGCGCCAGATCGATGAGCTGCTGCGCCTGTTCGGCGGTTTCCGCAATCGGCTTCTCCACCAGCACGTGGGCGCCCGAGCGCAGCAAACCGGCAGCGATTTCAGCGTGGCTTGGCGTGGGGGTGACGACGCTGACGGCATCGACCTCGCCGAAGAGCTGCCGATAGTCGCTGATCGCGCGGCTTCCGACCTCCGCGGCCACCCGCTTGGCGACCCCGGCGTCGGCATCGACCACCGCGATCAGTTCGCAGTCGCTCAAGGAAGCGTACTTCTGCGCGTGGAACCGCCCCAGATAGCCCACGCCGATGACGGCGGCTCTGATTTTTTTCATGCGGCGGCTATTATGCCGCGATGAGCCTCGGCGAACGACTGCACGATGTGGCCCTTTATTATCGCAGCGCGCGCGGACTGTCGCGCGAACTGCTGGCCATTGGCATCTGCCTGATCATCGGCATCATCGCGATGCCCTGCCTGATTTTCATCGCCGGACGGCTGGTACTGGGGCCCTACGGTCACGGCAACCTGTTTGCGCTCTGGCACGATTACCTGCAGCAGCTGCTGGCCGGCTCGCGCGCTGCCTGGTTCATTGCCCTGGGTCCCTACCTGCTGCTCTGGCTGCTGCGCGCCGGGCGCCAACTGCTGGGACATAAGCCCGCCGAGACATAAGCGTGGTCCCTAGTGACCCCGGTCACACTTCGGCATCCGCGGCCGCACGGGCCTCTGCGCCGTGAGATGCTGCTCACAGGGGAAACTGAGGACCAGCACATGGACACCGAATCGACAGCTACAGTCACCGAAAACACAGCCACCCCGGTAGCCACGGCCGCCCCGGCCCCGCTGCCGAATCGCCTGGGTGACGTGGTCAAGCAGGTCAAGGCGCAGCTGATCAGCGGCCACGAGGCTCGCTGGGGCTCAAACCCCTACGATAGCCAGCTTGGCCGCCCCAGCCGCGACGTCTGGGGGATACGGAAGCGCGCCTGAGGCAGGCCCTGATGTGGGCCCTGGGGTCAGGGCCAGTAGATCCAGACCAGCGCGGCGAGCATCGCCGCCAGCAGCGGCTCGGTGCCGTAGCGCCAGCGTAACCCCCGCAGTTCGCCGATAAAACTTGCCGCCGACACGGCCGTCAGGCCGTAGCCCCACAGCAGCGCCCGCAGCAGCGGCATGCGTTCGCTGGCCAGCCGCGCCGAATATTCCGGCAGCAGCAGAAAAACAATGGCACTCATGGTGAGCGAAACCGTCAAAGCCAGGGCGGACCCCATGATGATCCCCACCAGGACTGCCATGGGACGCATACGAACGCTACCTCGACTGAATGATAGACTGCGCTGGAGATTCGCTATGAAGGCACAGCTGCCGCATGTTGCACACGCACGGTAAAGCCCGCAAGGTATTCGCACCGCTGGCCATCAGCGCCCTGGTGGTCCTGGTCGCGGCGGGTGCCGGCTCGAGCGGCGCCCCGGCGGCCACCGGGTTGCTGCCCGAACAGGCGGTCGCGCCCACCTCGGCCCAGCGCTCGCTGGCCCCGCGCGTCGCCGGCATCCTGGAGCAGAATCACTACCGCCACATCCCGATCGACGAGCGGCTCTCGCCGCAGGTGCTCGAACGCTTCCTGACCGCGCTCGATCCCCAGCACAGCTACTTCCTCGCCAGCGACATCACGGGATTCGATCGCTGGCGGCTGAAGTTCGGCGACATGATCCACACCGGCGAGATCGATCCCGCCTATCTGATGTTCTACGTCTTCCAGACGCGCAACCGCGAGCGCATGGAATATGCGCTCAAGCAGCTGGACACCGAACCTGATTTCACGCGCGATGAGAATTTCGAATTTGATCGCGAACACGCCAGCTGGCCGGCCGACCAGAACGAGCTCAACGAGCTCTGGCGGCTGCGCGTCAAGAACGATGCGATCTCGCTGCTGCTGACGGGCAAGAACTGGAACGACACCGCCGACACGCTGCGCAAGCGCTACAAGCGCGTTCTGTCGCGGATCGACAAGATCTCCCCTGAGGATGTGTTCGAGGCGCTGATGAACGCCTATGCCTCGACCTACGATCCGCACTCGAATTACTTTTCCCCGCGCAGCTCCGAGGAATATCGCATTCAGATGAGCCTCAGCTATGAGGGCATCGGCGCCTCGCTGCAGCTCAACGACGATTACGTCACCGTCACCAATGTGCTGCCCGGCGGCCCGGCGCAGGCTGATGGCACGCTCAAGCCCAACGATCGCATCACCGCGGTCGGTCAGGGCGCGGATGGCGCCATGACGGATGTCATCGGCTGGCGCCTCGACGATGTGGTGCAGCTGATTCGCGGCAAGGTCAACACCGTCGTGCGCCTGCAGCTGCTGCCCTCCGGCGCGACGCCGGGCAGCACCGAGCGCGTGCTGCAACTCACTCGCAACAAGGTGACGCTCGAGGCGCAGGCCGCCAAGAAAGAGGTGCGCACCCTGCAGCGCGATGGGCGCACCTACAAGATCGGCATCATCACGGTGCCGAGCTTCTATAACGACATGGAAGACAACGGCTCGGGTGCCGGCGAGAACCGCAGCACCACCCACGACGTGCGGCGCCTGCTGCAGCAGTTCACCGCCGCGGGCGGCGTGGACGGCCTGGTGCTCGACCTGCGCGGCGACGGCGGCGGCTACCTGCCCGAGGCGATCGGACTGACGCATCTGTTCGTCAATCACGGGCCATCGGTACAGCTCAAGGACACCACCGGCCAGCTCGAAGTACTCGATGAGCCCGACCCGGGGCAGGTGTATGCGGGCCCGCTCGCCGTGCTCATCGATCGCACCAGCGCCTCGGCTTCCGAGATCTTCGCCGGCGCCATCCAGGACTATCACCGCGGCCTGATCATCGGGCAGACCAGTTTCGGCAAAGGCACGGTGCAGAGCGTCATTCCGCTCGACCGCTGGTCCTCCAAGCCCACCGAGGGGCAGCTCACGGTCACCATCGGCAAGTTCTATCGCGTCACCGGCGAAAGTACCCAGCTGCGCGGCGTCACGCCGGACCTGCTGCTGCCGTCCGCTGTCAGTGTCACGGACGTTGGCGAAGGGGTACTCGAGCACGCCCTGCCCTGGGACCGCATCGCCACGGTGCCATTCCGCGCGCTGCCGGCGGAAGGCTCGCTGGTACAGACGCTGGCCACCGAGCAGAGCGATCGCGCCACGCACAATGCCGACTACCAGTGGCTACTGGCCAGCCTCACAAGCCTGGATGCTGCGCGGCAGGAGAAAACCCTGTCGCTGAATCTCAAGAAGCGGCAGGCCGAGCGCACGGCGCAGGATCAGGCGCGCCTGAACCAGGAGAACGCGCGGCGCCAGGCCGATGGGCTGGCACCGGTCAAGACGGTGGAGGATATCGTCGTCAGCGATGAACCGGATGTGATCCTGGCGCAGGCGGCCGACATCATGGCCGATGGAGTCGCTGCCAAGGCCGCCCGCAATGTGCCCGAGATGGCGCAGCAGGCTTCGACGCTGGGCACCGCCAAATCCAATTAGCGCAGCAGCACGCGATAGATTTCCCACATGTCGTCGCTGAGTACCTTGGAACCATCGACGGTCGCCGACAGGCTGTCCGCCACCGGCACGGTGTCGCCTTCGTTGCGGTATTTGGCCAGACCCTGCAGCTGATCCGAGCGCTGCTTGATCTCCTGCGACAGGTTCGCACGCTGCTGCAGTAGTCCGCGCGCGCGCGCAATCTCGGCCATCATGGCCTCGCAACGCACCCGATCGCCGTAATCATCACGCGGTGGCTCGCGCCGTCCCGCCGCCACGCGCGCCGGCTCCAGCAGGGCCGTGGGCACCAGCCGGTCGCACAGGATCTGTGCGTAGCCGACCGCCGCCAGATTGATCGCGCGCCGCGCTTCGATCGATAGTCCGCCGAATTCCGGCGCTGCTTCCGCATCGAGTTGCGCACGTGCCGTGCGCGCGCCGTCCAGGTCCTGCGCGCACAGCAGCGCCTGCAGATTGGCTTCCTGCAACTTCTGTCGCAGCGCGCGGCGTTTGAAGTAGTGCCAGAAGGCACGCAGGCTCTGCATGCGTTGTTCAACTTCGGTGACCGCATTGCGTGCATCGGAGGCGCGGCCCTCCGCCTGGCGCAGGTTGGCATCGATGCCCTGGCGGCGATCGAACTGACGGCGGTTGTAATCGGCCAGGAACGCTCGCCGCTCGCGCTCTTCCTGTTGCTCGGCGAGTTCGGCCGTAAACTGCGTGAGCACGGTGCGACCCAGTGCCCAGAGCTCGCGCAGCTGGTAGAAGACCAGGGTCGGATAGGCCGTCTCGGGTGCGCTCAGGCGCGCCTCCAGGCCCTGCAGCATTTCCTGCACGCGCGCGGTGGCGCCTTCCTGCTGCTTGATGCGATCCCTGAGGCGCTGCAGTTCATCCTGCACGCCGCTATAGGCTTTCTTCAGCTCCGCGCGATTGCGGAACAGGTGCAGCAGTTTCTCGTCATCGACCTCGCGCTTGTCCGCGGGCCAGCCCAGATGCAGAAATCCCAGTTGTCGAATCAATTTCATGAGTGGCGGCATGATGTGCACGGCCCTCGGGCCGAACGCCTGCTGCCACCGTCACTCAAGCCGGCTGGTGCAGTGCGAACCGGTGGCCGCGTTCCGCGCAGTACTCCAGCCATTTATTTAGCATTATGTTGCGCGTCCAGCGCTGATGCAGTTCACGTTCCCCCGGGCGGACGCCCTGCCCGCGCGTTTTGTGCGCCGCCTGGAACTCCTCGGCTTCCAGCAGCCGAGCATCGTGATAGGCGCGCAGGCGCAGGTCCGGTAGTCGCTCGGTGTCGCCTGGGCCGCCGAACAAGTAGCTGAGTGTGAGGGTGCTCGTATAGGGCATGTGCTCGAGCACCGCGAGCTGCAGTTCACAGTCGCCATCGACCTTCGAGACCAGCATGCCGCGCAGCTGCTTCGGATCGCCCGCCAGCTGCAGAAAGCGCAGGTAGTTGCTTTCGTAGAGACTCATCAACGCGACGAATCCGCGCGGTCGGGCGCGCCATGACACTTTGATGTCGGTCTCGCAAAACATGCATCGACTATAGCATGCAGTCCTGCGCCGATAGCTACGCCGGCACGCGAATTAGTGTCGCAGTTCTCAGCTGGTGCAGGACGGAGTCGGTGCGCGATTCAGCGGCTCAGGGCTGCACGAACATGCGTTCGCGGTAGAAGCGCAGTTCTTTGATCGACTCGTGAATATCCGCGCGCGCCAGGTGTGCGGACTGCTTCGAGAAGCCCGTGGACAGTCCCGGCATCCAGCGACGCGCCAACTCCTTGAGCGTACTGACGTCGAGATTGCGATAGTGAAAGAAGCGCTCGAGCTCCGGCATCAATCGTGCCAGAAAGCGCCGGTCCTGGCAGATACCATTACCGCACATCGGCGATGCGCCCGGCGGTACATGCGTCGTCAGGAACAACAGCGTCTGCCGTTCCGCCTCCGCCGTGGTCATGCGGCTCATGCGCACGCGCGAGATCAGGCCCGATCCGCCGTGCTGTCGCTGGTTCCACGCATCCATTCTTGCCAGCACTTCCTCGGACTGGTGAATGGCAAGCTCGGGACCCTCGGCAATGACGTTGAGATCCTTATCGGTGACGACGGTGGCCATCTCGATGATCTGATCGCTGTCCGGCAAGAGCCCGGTCATCTCCAGATCGATCCAGATCAGATACTCGTGATTCACCGAGTGATTCACCGTAAAACCTCGCAGCCGCGGAAGTCAGGCATCATAGCAAGGAATGTCCGCCAGCTTTCCGCAAGGCCAGCCGAGTCGCCGCCGGGCGCGCGTCATCGCCGCTCATGGGCGGCAGCTGCGCGTCCAGACCGCCGAGGGCGAGCAGCTGATGGTTCGCTCCTCGGCTCGCGCCGGCCAGGCGGTCTGCGGTGATGAAGTGGACTGCGAATACGATGCGCTCCACCAGGAGCTGCGCGTCGTGGCGCTGGCCCCGCGCTCGAGCGCACTGTACCGCAGCAATGCGCGCGGCAAGAGCGAACCGGTCGCTGCCAACCTGTCGTTACTTGCGATCGTGGTCGCGCCGCTGCCGGTACCGGACTTTTTCATCGTCGACCGCTACCTGGCCGCCGCACAGTGCGCCGGCATCGCCGCCTGCGTGCTGCTCAATAAATCAGAACTGGCCACCGACGATGCTATCGAGGCCGAGCTGCACAATTACGAACGCCTGGGACTGACGGTGCTGCGGCTATCGGCACTGACAGGCCAGGGTCTGACGGAGCTCATGGCGCTGCTGCACGGACAGACCGCGGCGCTGGTCGGACAGTCCGGCGTCGGTAAGTCATCGCTGCTGCGCGCGCTGGTGCCCGATAGCGCGGCCAGCGTCGGTGCCTTGATTCGTGATGATGAAGGCCGGCATACCACCACCGCCACCTACTTCTACTCGCTGCCCGGCGGTGGCGCGATCCTGGATTCCCCGGGGGTGCGCGATTTCGCGCCCGCGCTCGACCGCCTGCACGATGCCGCACTGGGTTTCAGCGAGATCGAGGCCTTGAGTCCGGGTTGCCGCTTTGGCGATTGCCGTCACCTGCGCGAGCCCAATTGCGCGGTGCGCGAGGCCCTCGGCGGGCAGATCAGCGAGCGCCGCTACGAGAGCTACCGCCGGCTGCGACGTCTGAGCGAGCGGCTGCGCGCGCCTCCCGGGCAGCGCGGTCAGCTCAGGGAATGACGGCCCGCCATGGCGTGCGCCAGCGTGCCGCCATCGACGTACTCGAGTTCCCCGCCGACCGGCACCCCGTGGGCGATGCGGCTGGCCGCGATGCCGCGCGAGCGCACGAGTTCGGAAAAGAAATGCGCGGTGGCCTCGCCCTCAACAGTCGGGTTGGTCGCCAGGATCACTTCGCGCACCGATTCTGACTCCAGCAGCGCCTCGAACTCCCGCGCCCCGAGCTCATCCGGACCGACACCATCGAGCGGCGAGAGCCGGCCCATCAGCACGAAGTAGCGGCCGCGATAGCCTCCCGACTCCTCGATGGCCACCACGTCGGCGGGCGATTCCACCACGCAGATCTGGGAGGCGTCGCGCTGGGGATTGCTGCACACCACGCACAGCGCGCCCTCGGTGAGCATGCGGCAGCGGCGACAGCGGCCGACGCGCTCGAGCGCCCCATCGAGCGCCACGCTCAGCGCCCTGGCGCCCTGGCGGCCGCTCTGCAGCAGGTGAAAGGCCATGCGCTGCGCGCTCTTGGGACCCACGCCCGGCAGCGTGCGCAGCGACTCGATCAGGACGGCCAGCGCGGGAGAGTGCTTCATGGATGGACGCGTCGCCTCAGAACGGCAGCTTGACTCCGGGCGGCAACGACAGTCCTCCCATGGCCGCAGACATCTTCGCCTGTGTGGCGGCTTCAAGGCGATGCACGGCATCGTTGACCGCCGCGGCAATCAGGTCCTCGAGCATTTCGCGGTCCTCGGCGGCGATCGAGGGTTCGATCTGCACCCGCCTGACCTCGTGTCGCCCGGTCATGAGCACCTTGACCATCCCGCCGCCGGACTCCCCGGTGACCTCGAGATTGGCAATTTCGGCCTGGGCCTTCTGCATGTTGGCCTGCAGCGCCTGGGCCTGTTTGACGAAGTTGTTCATGTTCGCCATTGGTTACACCTCGCTTGATACTCTCAGCTCTCGGGGTCGGACGGCCGCACGGAATCGGCCACCACGCTGGCACCAAAGCGCTGCCTGAACGCATCGACGGTAGCATCGGCCTCGAACGCAGCGCGGGCCTGCGCACGACGCTCGGCCTGCTGGCGCTCGATCGCACGGGCAGGCGTCTCCGCCTCGGTGCCGCGCACCTCGATCTCCAGCCGCACCGGGTTGCCGAAGTGGCGTGACAGCGCCTGTGCGAGCTTGTCCTCGATCGCGCGCGTCTGCAACGCGGTCCGGCGCGGATCGAGCGCCAGCCGCAGGGTCGCACCGTCTCGCCCCAGCAGCACGCAGTTGTCGGCCAGCTGCCGTGGCATCCCGGACAGGTCTATCGCAGCGAGGATACCCGGCCAATCGTCCGGCCCGCTCGGCGCGGACGCAATGGGCTTGGGCGCGGGCGCCGGTGCGGGAGCCAGCGCCGGCGGCGCCTTCGCCGCGGCTACAGCACCCGTGGACGCACGAGCCGGCGTCGCACCCGTGCTGCCCCCCGCTCCGGCCGCCGCGGGCCGAAAGGCCAGCATGCGGATCAGGGTCATGCGGAACCCGGTCTTCGCATCGGGGGCCAGCGACAGGTCGCGCCGCCCGAGAATCGAGGTCTGGTAATAGAGCTGGACATCCTCGGCGCTGATCGCGCCGGCGAGCTCCGCGAGCTGCTCGGGAGGATGCAGTTCATCGCCATCGTAATCGGCCACGAGTTGCTTGAGCGCGACGCGCTCGAGCAGCGATGACAGCTGATCGAGCAATTGCGCGTAGTCGCTGGAGCGCTCATCGAGCGCCTGGGCGAACTCCAGCAGCGCGCGGGGCTCACCCGCCGCGAGCAGGCGAGCGAGCTGCATGACCTGATCGCGTCCGACGCTGCCGAGCATGGCCCGGGCGTCGGACTCGAGCGCCTTGCCATTGCCATAGGCCAGCAGCTGATCGAGCAGCGAGAGCGCATCGCGCAGGCTGCCATCGCCGGCCTGCGCCAGCAGCTGCAGCGCCGCGGAATCGAATTCCAGATTCTCGGCCTTGAGGATGAACTGCAGCCGCGCGGCGATCAGCGCCACGGACAGGCGCTTGAGATTGAACTGCAGGCAGCGTGACAGCACCGTCACCGGCAGCTTCTGCGGCTCGGTGGTGGCGAGCAGGAATTTCACGTGCGGCGGCGGTTCCTCGAGCGTCTTGAGCAGCGCATTGAAGGAATGCGCCGAAAGCATGTGCACTTCATCGATGAGGTAGATCTTGTAGCGGCTGCGCGTGGGCGCGTACTGCACGTTCTCCAGCAGATCCCGCGTGTCGTCCACGCGGGTACGCGAGGCGGCGTCCACTTCGATCAGATCGACGTTGCGGCCCGCATCGGTCTCGCGGCAGCTGGCGCATTCACCGCAGGGCGTCGCGCTGACACCGCGCTCGCAGTTCAGACACTTGGCGAGGATGCGCGCGACCGTGGTCTTGCCCACCCCGCGCGTACCCGTGAACAGATAGGCGTGATGCACGCGGTCGTTGGAGAGCGCATTGATGAGCGCGCGCAGCACATGCTCCTGCCCGGTCATTTCGGTAAAGCTGTGCGGCCGCCATTTGCGTGCCAGTGCGGTGTAGAAGCTCATGCGCTATTAAAGACGGACGGGAGGTGATCCGCACCAGCCTTATCTTCGGCACCCGACCGAGCCGTTACCGCTGCTCCCTTCCGGGCCTCACGGGATTCGCGGTTAGTCGTCGCGAAGGAACCGGCGCGGATCACCGTAGACCTGTGGCGGAGAGGGTGGGATTCGAACCCACGAACACCCGTGAAGATGTTACTGGAATTCCAGTCCAGCGCCTTCGACCGCTCGGCCACCTCTCCATTTGATAAAATTCAATAAGATACCGGGACAATCTAAAGTACTTAAAAGCTCTCGAAGTGCATTCTAGCAATCGCTCTCAAGGCCGCCTATTGAGTCGTCGATGTCTCGGGCGCCGGCGCCGATGCCGGTGCCGATGGCGGTGAGGGCGCAGGCACCGGCGCTGGCATCGGATTCGGTGCCGGCAGCGGACTCGGCGGTGGCAGCGGATCCACCGGCGTGACCGGTGAGACCGGCACGGGCGTCGGTGCCGGCGCTCCCACGGGCAACCCCGAGCGCGTCGGCAGGGCGATCGACTGACCCGTCTTGTAGCTCGGCGGCTGCGACAGGCACGGCTCCGTCTTGGCCCGCACCCGTCCGGACTCGGTCAAGGTCGGAATCTTCACCTGGTTGCGCTTGTCAGGCGGTGTCATGCCCTCCGGGACGTTCAGTCCGGGCAACTCCACGCTGTTGCCCTGGAAGGGCTTCTCGGTACAGCCATGGTCGTGCGAGCGATGAAACAGGCGATTGTAGAGCGAGCAGGCCGACAGCATTGGCAGCACGCAGCAACACAGCAGCAGCGGGAGCAGATACCCGCGCAGGCACACGGCGGTGCCCCTCACGCGGACTTCGCCTGATTCAACGGCTCAGTGCCTTCGGCGGCTTCGAGTGCGGCGCGCACGCGCGGGCGCAGCCCTTCGGACAATTCGGTCAACGGCAAACGCAGCGCACCGCCGATCAGGCCGCGCTCCGCCATTGCCCATTTCAGCGGAATCGGATTGCCTTCGACGAACAGCGCCTCGTGCAGCGCCCGCAGCGGCGCATCCAGCCGCGCTGCGCCCTCACGATCCCCGCGCAGGGCAGTTGCGATCATTCCGGCCATGGCCTGTGGGACCACATTCGCTGTCACCGATATCACTCCTCGCGCGCCATGGGCGATGGCGGACGCCGCCGTGGCATCATCGCCCGACAGCACCACGAAATCCTTCGGCGTCTGCGCGACCAGGTCCCGCACCCGCTCCATCGACGCCACCGCCTCTTTGACCGCGACGATGCCGGGCAGTTTCGCAAGTCGCGAGACCGTGGACGGCAGCATGTCGACAGCAGTCCGCGACGGCACGTTATAGAGCACCAGCGGTGCACTCGAGGCCGCCGCAACGGCCTCGAAATGCCGAAACAGCCCCTCCTGCGTCGGCCGGTTGTAGGCCGGCGTCACCACCAGCAGGCCATCGACCCCGGCTGCCGACAGGCGCCGCGCGCGCTCGACACTGGCGGCGGTACTGCTGCTGCCGGCCCCGACGATCAGCGCCGCGCGTCCGGCCAGCCGCGGCCGCGCCCGCTCGAGCAGCGCCAGCAGCTCCTCATCCGTCAGGGTCGCCGATTCACCGGTGGTACCGCCCACCACGATGCCGCTGGTGCCGGCGGCCAGATGCAGTGCCAGCAGACGCTCCCAGGCGGCCCAATCAATGGCGCCGTCCGGGTGCATCGGCGTGACGATCGCGACCAGGCTACCTGAAAACATGGCGAGCTGAGTCCCGGGAAGTATCGTGTAAATTCAACTGCTTCAAACCAAAGTGCGGGCGCGCGATGTTACGGGCGCGAGCGCACCGCAGGCAAGTCAGCCGTTCGCAAGCCGCGCCAGTCCCGGTACACTGCCCGAATCCACCGTGACTACGGACGCAATGAAGCAACACCTCGCCGTTTCGGCCATCGGCAGCGACCGCACCGGCATGGTCCATGACCTGACCCGCGTCATCAACGAGTGCGGCGGCAGCATCGCCGAGAGCCGCATGGCGGCGCTGGGCTCGGAGTTCGCCATGCTGCTGCTGGTGAGCGGTAACTGGCACGCGCTGGCGCGCATCGAGTCCGAGCTCGCGCGCATGGCCGAGAGCGAGGCGCTGAGTGTGCATCTCAAGCGCACCGAGCCGAAGGCGGCGCGCGTGGACATGCTGCCCTACTCGGTGGATATCGTGAGCCTCGACCAGTCCGGCATCGTCGCCGGGCTCTCGGGGTTCTTCGCCAGCCGCAGCATCGACATCATCGAGGTTTCCACGCGCGGCTATCCGGCGGCGCACACCGGCGCGCCGATGTTCGCCGTGCAGATGATCATCAACGTTCCAAGCAAACTACAGGTGGCGCAGTTGCGGGAGGAATTCATGGATTTTTGCGACTCCCTCAATCTCGATGCGATTCTCGAGCCGGTCAAATCATGAGCGTCACGGTCGGCGGCAAGGTTCCCGACTTCACCCTGGCCTCGACCGGCGGGGATAAGTTGCGGCTGAAGGATCTGCTGGGCGGCGCACTGGTACTGTATTTCTATCCTCGCGACAACACGCCGGGCTGCACGCTCGAGGGCCAGCAATTCGCGGCACTGAACGCCCGCTTCAAAAAGGCCGGCGTCACCGTGTTCGGAGTCTCGCGCGACAGCCTCGCCTCGCACGAGAAATTCCGCGACAAGATGGGCTACCCGTTCGCGCTGTTGTCGGACGAGGATGAGCGGGTCTGCAAGCTGTTCGATGTGATCCGGGAAAAGAACATGTACGGCCGCAAGGTACTCGGCATCGAGCGCAGCACCTTCCTCATCGACGCCAAAGGCGTGCTGCGGCGGGAATGGCGCAAGGTGAAGGTGGAGGGCCACGCGCTGGAAGTACTCGAAGCGGCGCAGACACTGTGAAGGCCGTCGGCACCGCGACGCGCCGGCTGTACGTGCTGGACACGAACGTGCTCATGCACGATCCGACGGCCATCTTTCGTTTCGAGGAGCACGACATCTACCTGCCGATGGTCGTGCTGGAAGAACTCGACGCCAACAAGAAGGGCCTGTCCGAGGCCTCGCGCAACGCGCGCCAGGTGAGCCGCTTTCTGGACGACATCATGCGCGGCGTCACCAAGGAGCAGATCGACGCCGGACTTGTGATTCCATCGGGCTTCAGCGGCAATCACGGCAAGAACCCCTCCTCCGGGCGGCTGTTCTTCCAGACCCAGGAACTCTCCGGCGGACTGCCCGAGGGCTTGCCGGGCGTCGGCGCGGACAACCTGATCCTCGGCCAGACGCTGTCGCTGCAGCGCCAGCAGCCGCAGACGCGCGTGGCACTGGTGTCCAAGGACATCAACCTGCGCATCAAGGCCGCCATCGTCGGCGTGCACGCCGAGGACTACTACAGCGACAAGACCATCGAAGACGCCGATGTGCTCTACACCGGTGTCGAGGCGCTGCCGACAGATTTCTGGGAGCAGCACGGTAATGACATGCGCTCCTGGAAAGATGGCGATCGCACCTGGTACGAGGTCTCCGGTCCCACGGCCGCCGGCTGGCAGCCGAATCTGTTCGTCTACGAAGCCGACGCGCAGGGTATCGAGGCCATCGTGCGCAGCATCGAACACAACACCGCGCGGCTGGAGCTGGCGCGCGATTTCCGCAGCGAACGACACAGCGTCTGGGGCATCACGGCGCGCAATCGCGAACAGAATTTTGCGCTCAACCTGCTCATGGACCCGGAGATCGACTTCGTGACGCTGCTCGGGCCGGCCGGCAGCGGCAAAACCCTGCTCGCGCTCGCAGCGGGTCTGACGCAAACGCTCGAGCGCAACCGCTTCATGGAAATCATCATGACGCGCGTCACCGTGCCGCTGGGCGAGGACATCGGCTTCCTGCCAGGCACCGAAGAGGAAAAGATGGAGCCGTGGATGGGCGCGCTCATGGATAACCTCGAGGTGCTGACACGCAGCGAGGAAGGCGGTAACTGGGGACGCGCCGCTACCAATGATCTGCTGCGTAACCGCATCAAGATCCGCTCGCTCAATTTCATGCGCGGCCGCACCTTCCTGAATCGCTTCATCATCCTCGATGAGGCGCAGAACCTGACGCCCAAGCAGATGAAGGCCCTGGTGACGCGAGCCGGTCCCGGCAGCAAACTGGTGTGCCTGGGGAACATTGCCCAGATCGATACGCCCTACCTGACCGAGACCACCTGCGGCCTGACTTATGTCGTCAACCGCTTCCACGGCTGGGGCCATTCCGGGCATATCACGCTGGTGCGCGGCGAGCGCTCGCGCCTCGCCGACTTTGCCTCCGAGGCGCTCTGACCGTCAACGCGGAACCCCCGCGGCGCGTTAGCAGTCCAACCCCTAAGTGCTATAGTCTCAAGGCCTTATGCGTCGCATCCTCGCTGCAGCCCTTGGCTGTCTGCTGACCATTTCCCCAGCCTGGAGCGCAGAACTCGGGCCCATCGGTCCCGTTGCCCCCTCGGTCGCCAGCGACCTGCCGGATCTTGGCGGGCCCGCCACGGCGATGGTCAACAAGTTCGACGAGATGCAGATCGGGCGCATGGAGATGAACGAGCTGCGCGATCAGAACGTGATCCTCGAGGATGCCGAGGTTACCGACTACCTGCAGCAGCTCGGCTCGCGGCTGTCCTCACAGGCGCGAGCGGATGACCGCACCTTTACCTACATGGCGCTGCGCGAACCCGTCATCAACGCCTTCGCCACCTTCGGCGGCTTTATCTGCATCAACAGCGGCCTGATCCTGGTGACGGACAACGAGGCGGAACTGGCCAGCGTCATGGCACATGAAACCGGCCACGTCGTGCAGCGTCACATGGCGCGCGCGGTGGCGGCCGAATCGCGCATGTCCCTGGCCTCCACGGCGGCCCTGCTGGCAGCCATCCTGCTCGGCGCAGCCAGCGGCGCGGGCGGGCAGGCCATCGAGGGCGCAGTAGCGATGAGCCAGGGCATCGCACTCCAGCAAAGCATCAATTTCACGCGCAGCCAGGAAATCGAGGCCGACGCGGTGGGCATACAGCTGCTGGCCGGCGCGGGCTTCGACCCGCGCGAGATGGCCGTGTTCTTCGAGTCGCTGGCACGCGTGGAAGGATTGGCCGAAGGTGAAATCCCGGCCCTGCTGCAGGATCACCCGGTCACCAGCGAGCGTATCGCCACCTCCCGGCAACGCGCTGCGCAGATGCCGCACCCTACTCCGCAGCCCGAATCGGTGAGCTATGCGTTCATCAAGGAGCGCGTGCGCGTGCTGGTCACGCCGCCCGAGGCACGCCCGGCCCAGTATTACGCGACGCTGCGCGAACACCGTCCGCTGACGCCGGCCGAGCGCTACGGGGAGGCGTTGCTGCAGGTGCAGAATGGCGAGGCGGCCACGGCCGTGCGCACCTTCCGTGAGCTGCAGGCCCGCTATCCGCAGCTGACCATGCTCTACTCGTCGCTCGCGCAGGCACTCCAGGCCTCGGGCCAGACCGATGCCGCGCTGGAATTGTTTGAACGTTCCAGCCGCCTGTTTCCTCGCAATGTGCCGCTGACGGTGCGCTATGCCGAGACGCTGATGCAGGCCGGACGGCCCGGCCAGGCGCACGAGCTGCTGCTGGACCTGTTCAATAATGTCGATCCGACCCCACCGCAGATTCGCCTGACCGCGCTGGCCGCCAGCGCCGCGGGCGATTCGGGCGATGCCTACTACTACATGGCGCAATACGACCTGGCCGGCGGCAACCTGCCGCTGGCCAACCAGCAGCTCGAACTGGCACTGGCCTCGCCCAACCTGACGCCCATCCAGCGCTCCCGCTTTCGCGCCCAGCTCGAAGAAGTGCGCGGCTGGCTGCGTGAGCAACAAGCGCAGCACCGCACGGCCAGCCGGTAAGGCACCTGTTAGACTGAAGGGGCATGCCTACCCCTGAATGGCCGGCCAGGAGCCGATACCTGCGCGCACTGGTGCCGACGATGGCACTGCTCATGATGCTGGCGGGTTGCGCCACGCTGCCACCGAATGCCAAGCCCGATCCGCGCGATCGCTGGGAGCGCATGAATCGCTCCATCTACGCTTTCAACGTCAAGGTCGATCACGCGGTGCTGCGGCCGACCGCGCGCACCTACGTGAAGGTGCTGCCGCGCGGCGCACGCACCGCCATCAACAACTTCATGACCAACCTGACCTACACCACGACCATCATCAACGACTTCCTGCAGGGTCACTTCAAGGATGGCGGCACCGACACCGTCCGGCTGGTGGTCAATACGGTGTTCGGACTCGGCGGCCTGTTCGATGTGGCGACGCCCTCGGGCCTGGACCGCCACAGCGCGGACTTCGGCCAGTCCCTTGGCAAGTGGGGCGTGCACAGCGGGCCCTACGTCATGCTGCCGTTCCTCGGCCCTTCCACCGTGCGCGATTCGGTGGGCCTGCTGGCGGATGAGTACACCACCCCGCGTGCCTACATCACCGATCCCTGGATCCGCTGGTCGATTTTCACGGTGGACCTGGTCGATCATCGCGCGGCACTGCTCGATGAGGACAAGTACATCGATCAGAGCTTCGATCCCTACGCCTTCATCCGCAATGTCTGGCTGCAACGGCGCGACTATCAGATTCACGGGGATCAAACGCAGACGCCCGAGCAGATGTTCCCCGACGACACCAGCGACGCCGCGGGCAACCCGACGCCAGCACCCTCTGCGCCTGCCACACCCGCGACCCCCGCTACGCCCTGACGCCATTACTAAAGCTCGAGGACCTGCATAAGCGCTATCGGGCCAGCGGCGCGCCCGTACTCGATGGGCTGTCGCTGGAAGTTCCGGCCGGCGAGTTTCTGGCCATCATGGGCGAGTCGGGCGCCGGCAAATCGACGCTGCTGAATATCATTGCCGGGCTGGACCGCCCCGATAGCGGACGCGTGCTGTTCGAAGGCGCGGATCTGGGTCGAATGGATGATGATGCGCTGACACGCCTGCGGCGCGTGCGCATCGGGTTCATCTTCCAGGCCTTCCACATCCTGCCTTACCTGACTGTGCTGCAGAACGTGGAACTGCCGCTCGATCTGCTCGGCATCCCACGCGCCCAGCGCGCCACGCGGGCGCAGGCCTGGCTCGATCGCTGCGGCATTGGCGCACTGGCGCGAGCCTATCCGCGTGAGCTCTCCGGCGGGGAACTGCAACGCATCGCCATTGCGCGCGCGCTGGTGCATGAACCGGCGCTGCTGCTGGCCGATGAGCCCACGGGCAATCTCGATGCCGGCACGGCCGCGCAGATACTGAATCTGCTGCGTGAGCAGCTGCAGGCCAGCGCGGCCGCTGCCATCCTGATCACGCATTCGCCGGCCGCGGCTGCCATGGCGGACCGGCGGCTGCGGCTGACGGGCGGGCGCCTGCACCCGGAGACGCCCTGATGGGAGTGCGCGCGGCCTGGGCTTGCGCCCGCGCCCTGTCGGTCTCGCAGCTGCGCGAACAGCCGCTGCGCGCACTGGCCACCCTGCTCGCGATCGCGCTGGGCGTGGCGCTGGGCACGGCCGTCTACCTGATCAACACCACGGCACTGACGCAATTCGACCAGGCCACGCGGCAACTCATCGGCGCACCGGATCTGGTGGTGCGCGGACCGGTATCGGGGTTCGATGAGTCAGTGTTCGAGACGCTGGCTGCGCTTCCGATGGTGGGACTTGCCAGCCCCGTGCTCGAGCTGCCCGTGAGCCTGGTGCCTGCCAGCCATCCGGCGCTCAAGGTGATTGGACTCGATCCGTTTCGCGCCGTGGCGCTGCAGCCGGATCTGATCGCGGCGCTGGAAGCAGATATCACGGCGCTGTTTTCGCACGATGCGATCGTGCTGAGCCGCGCGGCCGCCGAGGATCTGAACCTGGTGCGCGGCGATCGGCTGGCGATCAACGTCGGTGGCAGCGTGCAGTGGCTGCGTGTCATCGACATATTGCCGGGCGATGTCTACCCCGAGCCGCTGGGCATCATGGACATCGCTGCCGCGCAGTGGTCGCTCGCGCGGCTGGGCCGGCTCAATCGCATCGATCTGCGTCTGCGGGCCGGCACCGATCCGCAGCAAGCTCTCGAGGCCGTCAACCGGTGGCTGCCGGCCGGCGTGCTGGCAGTCAGCTCAGCGCTGGAGCGCGGACGCGCCAGCGCGGCAACCCGCGCCTATCGCGTCAATCTCGATGTGCTGGCGCTGGTGGCGCTGCTGACCGGGGCTTTCGTCGTATTCTCGACGCAGTGGCTGTCGATCATGCGACGGCGCACCGCGCTGGGCCTGATGCGCGCGCTCGGGGTGACACGAGCGGAGCTGCGCTTCAGTCTGCTGGCCGAAACCGCCGCCAACGGCGCACTGGGATCAGGCCTGGGCGTGCTGCTCGGCTACCTGCTGGCGCGGCTCATGCTTCGTTACCTGGGCGCGGATCTCGGCAACGCGCAGCTCGCGGGCGGCGCCGCCTCGCTGCAGATCGAGGCGCTGCCGCTGTTCGGATTTGCATTCATCGGCACGGCCGCCGCCATCGTCGGGGGGGCCATTCCCGCCTGGCAGGCCGCGTACCGCGCACCGGCGCTGGCGCTCAAGGCCGGGGATGCCGAGCAGGACCTGCGCCGCCTGAGCACGACGGCGCCCGGCATCGTGCTCGCGATTCTCGGCGCGCTGCTGGCCTGGCTGCCCCCGGTGGGCGGCCTGCCACTGCCCGGCTACCTGGCCATCGCTTCGCTGCTGATCGGCTCGGTGCTGCTGGTGCCGGCGCTGACGCGTCCGCTGCTGGCGCTGCTGCCGCGAACCGGCTTCGTGGTCACCGATACCGCCTTCGCCCAGCTGCGCGGCAGCTTGAGTTCCGCGAGCATCAGCCTCGCGGCCATCATCGTCAGCTTCAGCCTCATGGTCGCCATGGCAATCATGGTGCATTCGTTCCGCGATTCCTTCGAGGTGTGGCTGGCCCGGCTGCTGCCGGCCGACATTCAGTTTCGCAGCAGCTACGGCGGCGACACCGCGGTGCTGTCTCCGGCCGTGCAGGCGCGCATCGCCGCGCTCGATGGCGTGACGCGCGCCGATTTCCGGCGCACGCAATCGCTGTTGCTGCGCGCGGACCGCCCCGCCGTCACGCTGATTGCGCGCGACATCGTGCGCGAGCGCGCGGCCGAGACGCTGCCGCTGGTGCGCGAAGCGCAGGCACCACTCGCCGAAGCCGGCTTGCCGCCGGCCTGGATATCCGAAGCGGTCACGGACCTGTACGGCTTCAAGCCCGGCCAGACCCTCTCGCTGCCGCTTGCGGGTCGCCGCCAGGACTACTTCATCGCCGGGGTGTGGCGCGATTATGTGCGCTCCAGTGGCGCCATCGTCATCCGCCGGCAGGATTACATCGCGGCCAGCGGTGATGCCGGCGCCAATGAAGGCTCGGTATGGCGCGATCCGCACCACGATGCCGCCTCATTGATCGCCGCGATACGCGCCAGCCTCGACAACGGCGACACGCTCGAGATTCTCTCGAGCCAGGAGCTGCGCGAACTCTCCCTCATCGCCTTCGATCGCGCCTTCCTGGTCACCTATGCACTCGAGGCCATCTCGGTGCTGATCGGGCTGCTCGGCGTCAGCGTCGCGGCCAGTTCCACCGCACTCTCGCGTCGCGCGCAGTTCGGCATGCTGCGGCACTTGGGGATGCTGCGCCGGCAGGTACTGTGGATGTTCGCCGGCGAAGGGGTGGCGCTCAGTGCGGTGGCCGTGATCTACGGCCTCATCCTGGGGGCGATGCTGAGCCTGATCCTGGTCTACGTCATCAATCGCCAGTCCTTCCACTGGAGCATCGATCTGGCGGTGCCCTGGGGCCAGCTCGCCGTGCTGAGCCTGAGCCTGATTGCGGCCTCGGCGCTCACGGCGCTCTGGAGCGGCCGCGCGGCCGTGAGCCTGGATCCGATCCAGGCGGTGCGCGAGGACTGGTGAGAGCGCTCACCTTCGCGCTGGGCCTGGCGCTATCGCTGGGCGTGGCGGGGGCCGCAGCGCCTTCGTTCGCGCCCGTGCTGCCCGGCTACTCGCTGCAGTTCCCGCACGATTTCGGCAGTCATCCGGCGTATCGCATCGAGTGGTGGTATGTGACCGGCTGGCTCACGGCGGAGGACAAGGAGACGCTGGGCTTCCAGATCACTTTCTTCCGCACCCGCCCCGACTGGAATGAACCCAATCCGAGCGCCTTTGCCCCGCGGGAACTGCTGATCGCGCATTGCGCGCTCAGCGATCCGGCACACGCGCGCTTCTGGCACGATCAACGCGTACGCCGTGCCGACCCGCAGCTCGCCTACGCGGCGGAGTCGGACACGCGGGTGCGCATCGATGACTGGCATCTGGAGCGCGCGGCGGACGGCTATCACGCGCAGGCGCAGGCTGCGCAGTTCGCACTCGATCTGCTGCTTGCGCCCACGCAGTCGCCGATGCGCAATGGCGATGGCGGCTTCAGCCGCAAGGGTCCTGCGCCGCAGTCGGCGAGCTACTACTACAGCGAACCGCACCTGCAGGTCAGTGGTCGCGTGGTGCGCCAGGGACGCAGCGTGGCAGTCAAGGGCGAGGCATGGCTCGATCATGAGTGGTCCAGTGACTACCTGGACCCGGCAGCTGTGGGCTGGGACTGGATCGGCCTGAATCTCGATGATGGCGGCGCGGTGATGGCGTTCCGTATGCGCGACAAGCAAGGCCGTACGCACTGGAGCGCCGCCACCGTGCGCACTCCCGGCGGCGAGGTGCAGAGCTTCAGTGGCGGGGAGGTCGAATTTACGCCGCTGCGCTCGTGGCACTCGCCGCACACGGGTACGGACTATCCCGTGAGTTTCCGCGTGCGAATCGGCGCACGCGAGTTCACCCTGGCGCCGCTACTCGATGATCAGGAAAACGATACCCGGCTCTCGAGCGGCGCGGTCTACTGGGAAGGGGCTGTGAGCGCCAGCGAGCAGCAGCGCGCCGTGGGACGCGGCTACCTGGAACTCACGGGCTACGAACGGCCGCTGTCGTTGCGTTAAGCGCGGGCGCCGGCACCGGCGGCGTCTCGGCCGATGGCGTGATCAGCTCCTCGACATCGCTGAGCTTGGCCAGCTCACTCAACGCCTGCGGTACCTTGAGATAACGCAGCGTGCGGTGCCGCGAGCGCGCGTCAGCCAGCCAGTCGATCAGCAGCGCGAGCCCCGCGCTGTCGGTCAGCGGCACACACTCGAGATCAAACTCGACATCACCGGCGGCCGATGCAATCAGATCCAGCCCGGGCTGGCGCAGTATTGGCACCGTGGCGAAAGTCAGCGCATCCTCGAGGCGGTAGACGCCGGCAGTGCCGGCAGGGCACGCCAGGAAGGCCGTCTTACCGTCGATCGGCACGATCCTGCGCGCGCCGCTGAGTCCACGCTGGCCGCACGGTTTCGGGGTTGACATGGATCAGCTCTTCTTGCCGCTGGCGGCACCCGCCGCTATGGCGGTTGGCTTCACGCCGGATTCGAGCCGCGCAATGACCTCATCGAGGCCCTTCTGGTCGATCTCGGAACTGAAGTCGTCGCGAAAACTCTTCACGTAGCTGATGCCTTCGATGACGACATCCCAGGCCTTCCAGCCCTGATCGGTCTGGCGGAGCGAATAGTTGACCGCCACCTGCGAGCCATCGTCCTTGCGTATCTGGGTGCGCACCGTGGCGTACTGCGCCTTCGGATCGCCCGTGTACGGGAACACCTTGAGCCGATCGGAAGTGAAGTCGACCAGCGCATCGCCGTAGTTGCTGAGCATGGATTTGTAGAACGCATTGACGAAGCGCGTGCGCTGATCCGCGCTCGCGGTATTCCAGTACTTGCCCAGCACCAGCCTGGCCGAGTACTCGGTGTCGAAATGCGGCAGCAGGATCTCATCGACCAGGTGGTGAACCTTGTTCGGATCTTTCTTGTATTCGGCGCGGTGCGCATCGAGATCCTTGAGCATGGCGCTGGCCGTGGTCTGGATCAGGTTGCCGGGATTGCTGGTATCGACCTGGGCGGCGACCGCGGCGGTATCGTCCGCGGCCATCGCCGGGCCCGCCAATGCGGCGAGCGCGCAGCATGCCAACCACGCGGCTGCGGACGGTGCACGTCGAAGTGAGGACGAAGGTTGAGTGATCATTTGGTGCTTCCTGGCTGCTTGCCGGCACTGTTGGCGAAGAACTTGTTGATGAGATTCTCCAGCACCATGGCCGACTGCGTAAATTGGATCTGGCTGCCCGCGACCAGGAATTTTTCCGAGCCGCCCGCGTTGATACCAACGTAGTTGGCGCCGAGCAGACCCGAAGTCTGAATGGAGGCATCGCTGTCATCGGGAATCTTTGAAAAGGTACGCTCGATGCTCAAGGTGACGGCAGCCTTGTACTCCGTGGTGTCCAGTTTGATCGAGTCGACGCGCCCGATGTTGACTCCCGCCATGCTCACGGGTGCGCCAACCTTCAGCCCGCCGATATTGTCGAACTTGGCGATGACGTTATAGCCCTCCGCCTCGTGGCGCAGCTGTAGGCCACTGCCGGGGAGTTGTGTAGTCAGAAACGCCATGGCCGCGAATCCGAGCAGCACGAACAGACCCGTGCCGAAGTCGATGGAACGATTGGACGCTGCCATATTGGAGTGCCTCCGCGAAACCTTACAAAAAAATCGCCGTCATAACGTAGTCGAGCATCAGGATCAGGACCGCGGAAGTCACCACGGTACGAGTGGTGGCAAGTCCCACCCCTTCGGCAGTCGGCTCGGCATAGTAGCCCTCATACACCGCCACCAGGCTGCAGGTCAGACCGAACACGAGGCTCTTGACGACGCCCTCGCGAATGTCGCGCAGCTCGACCGCTGCGACCAGCTGCGACCAGAAGGTGCCCTGCGGGATGCGCATCATGGTGACGCCGATCAATTGCGTTCCATAGAGACCGACGCAGTCGAAGATTCCAGTCAGCAGCGGCATCGCGATCAGGCCACCAATGAATCGCGGGGCAACCACGTAACGTATCGGGTCCACGGCCATCATCTCCATGGCCGTGATCTGATCGGTGGCACCCATGAGTCCGATCTCGGAAGCGAGCGCGGTGCCGGCGCGGCCGGCAAACAGCAGCGCGGTCAGCACGGGCCCAAGCTCGCGGATCAGCCCGAGGGCGGCGGCGACGCCGAGCGCGGATTCCGATCCGAATCGGGCCAGCATATCGTAGGCCTGCAATCCCAGGACCATGCCTACGAACACGCCGCTGAGCATGATAATGACCAGCGAGCGCGCGCCGGCGTTGTAGATCTGCTCGATCAGCAGCCGCGGACGTTTGAGCGCGGGCCCGCTCTGACCCAGCACGCGCAGCAGAAAGCGCGTCACGGCACCGAGTTTGATCACCCGGCCGCGAATACCGATATCAGCCTCGCGGGCGCTCATCGCTTGAGCAACTGTGAAAAGTAGTCTTCAGCCGGATAGTGAAACGGCACCGGGCCGTCGGGTGCGCCGCTGATGAACTGCTTCACCACCGCGGTCCCATCCTGCTCCAGATCTTTCGGCGTGCCCTCTGCCACGACCTTGCCGCCCGCGATCAGATAGGTGTAATCGGCAATGCTGCTGATCTCGGGCACATCGTGCGAGACCAGCACGCTGGTAATGTTCATGGCGCGGTTGAGCGACTGGATCAGTCGCAGGATCACGCCCTTGGAAATCGGATCCAGCCCGACGAAGGGCTCGTCATACAGCAGCACTTCCGGG